>Ga0247844_1008712_pt1 | contig 10891 bp, 11 predicted proteins | sample LaCtaG_FD_192421 | JGI IMG/M metagenome (GOLD analysis project Ga0247844, IMG submission 192421) | Freshwater microbial communities from meromictic Lake La Cruz, Castile-La Mancha, Spain - LaCruzMarch201714.5m_1 | ecosystem: Environmental > Aquatic > Freshwater > Lake | place: Spain: Castile-La...
TTCTTGGCTTGTGAACTCCATCTGTAAAAGCTTTGAGCCGAGACTGCGGCGAATCACCGCCCGCTTGCCCGCGCGAAGCATGGGCTTGTGTACATAGAACTCATCCGGGTTAACGGCGCCTTGAACCACGGTTTCGCCCAGACCATAACTCGATGTAATAAAAACTACGTCTGGAAAACCAGACTCGGTATCAATCGTGAACATCACGCCCGCCGCACCCAAATCGGATCGCACCATGCGCTGTATTCCCGCGCTCAAAGCCACATGCTCGTGGGCAAAGCCTTTGTGAACGCGGTAACTGATGGCGCGGTCGTTGTAAAGCGAAGCAAAGACTTCTCGAATTTTGTGCAAGATGTCTTCGATTCCGACCACATTCAAAAACGTTTCTTGCTGACCCGCAAAAGACGCGTCTGGCAAATCTTCGGCTGTTGCTGAAGATCGAACCGCAAAGGACACCTCGGGGTTACCAGACTGCAAGACTTTAAATTCCCGACGAATCCCTTCTTCCAAAGCTTGGGGGAAGGGCTGCGCCTCTACCATCGCGCGAATTTCGGCTCCGGCTAAAGCCAAGGCCCGCACGTCTTCTACATCGAGCTTAGCCAAGCGGGCGTTGATACGACCGCTCAAGTCCTCATGTTTTAAAAACTCTCGAAAGGCATGGGCTGTGGTGGCAAACCCTGTGGGAACCTTAACGCCTTGCGGTAGTTGAGAAATCATTTCTCCTAAGCTGGCATTTTTTCCACCGACCGATTCGACATCGGTCATCCGCAAAAGTTCAAAGGGAACCACTACATCGGTCGGACCGAATAGATTAGACATAAAGACTCCAAAGTTAAAAACCCTGGCGGTTGCGAGTAGCGCGCTGCCTTTGTGTTTGTTGCTTTACACAGCGATGCCATTCAAAAACCGCGAAAAATGAAGGTCATTGTAGGGCGATGATCCCCTCGCTCATGGGATTTGCCGTGGGTGCACAATTCAGACCTCAACGCATCTATTTCGAAGACACCCCCTATGCCCAATCGCACCGTATTTTTTGTCTCCGACGGAACTGGCATCACTGCTGAAACTTTTGGCAATGCCATCTTGGCCCAGTTTGAAACCAAGGCACGGCATGTTCGCCTGCCTTTTATTGACACCGCCGACAAAGCGCACCAAGCCGTTCGACAGATCAACCACGCAGGCGTTGTGGATGGCAATAAACCCATCGTTTTTACGACGCTGGTGAATATGGAAATTTTGAAAGTGATTCAAGAAGGCTGCCAAGGCATGCTCTTGGACATGTTTGGCATGTTTGTTCACCCTTTAGAGCAAGAACTTAACCTTAAATCCAACCACCGCGTTGGAAGGTTCAGCGATGCCAGTAAAAGCAAGGAATACCACGACCGCATTGAAGCCATTAATTTTTCACTCGCCCATGACGATGGACAAAGCAACCGCGACTTAGAGCAGTCCGATGTGATTTTGGTCGGGATCAGCCGCAGCGGCAAGACGCCGACCTCCCTTTATTTGGCCATGCAATATGGGTTGAAGGCGTCAAACTACCCGTTAATCCCCGAGGACTTTGATCGCCGCCAACTGCCGCCAGCCTTGCTACCCCACATGAGCAAGATTTTTGGTCTCAGTATTCAACCCGAGCGATTAAGCGAAATTCGAAACGAGCGCCGACCCAACTCAAAATACGCCTCAATAGACAACTGCCGTTTTGAAGTCTCTGAGGCTGAAAGCATGATGCGCAGGGCAGGAATTCGGTGGCTTTCCACGACCACCAAATCCATCGAAGAAATCGCGACCACGATCCTGCAAGAACTCCATCCCGAGCGATTGGCCTATTGATCGGGGTAGGAAGTCGCCTTGTTCTACAGGCCGATAGCCGCCAATCCCGCCTTTGCGATCTGAGCGTCTTCGTTGGACTTCACGCCGCTGACCCCCACTGCGCCTAAACAATGGCCGTCTTTCATGATGGGGACACCGCCTTCGAGCATGCCGTCTAAAGTAGGAGCGCTCAAAAATGACGCCCGTCCGCCATTGATCATGTCTTCGTACACCTTGCTCTCGCGCCGACCCATGGCCGAAGTACGCGCTTTTGCCGGGGCAATCAACGCTGAAATTGGGGCTGCGCCGTCTAAGCGTTGAAACCAAAGCATATTGCCGCCGTCATCGACTATGGCAATACTCACGGCCCAACCGTGTTTAATGGCTTCGGCTTCCGCTGAAGCGGCAATAGTCTTGATATCGGCGAGCTCGAGAATGGTTTTGTTTTTCATACAAATGGGGCAGTAAGGGTTAAAAGATGTGAGCATACCTGTTCAACATGGCTTGTTTTAGGCTTAATTACGAACAACACCCCTGAAAATAATCGGGGCAATGCGATGTTCTTGCTTGGTATTTACCTTGAAACTGCCTAAAATTACCTGACCTACTTCCTAGGTTTTCAAGGAGTTTGACTATGACCGACAACGTAAACACACTAGACCAAGGCATTGGTTACGGAATTTCCGCCCAAGAACGCAACAAAGTATTGCGTAATACTTATCTGCTCTTAGCTCTGACGATGGTGCCAACTGTGCTGGGCGCTTGGATGGGCGTAGCTACCGGACTTGGACAAATTTTCAGCGGTGGCTTAGGTATCGTACTTTTCTTGGCAATTGCGGTTGGCTTTATTTACGCCATTCAAAAAACCAAGAATTCTGCGGCTGGTGTCCCCGTGCTGCTTGGCTTTACCTTCTTTATGGGCCTGATGCTCTCGCGCATGATCGGCGCCATCCTCGGGTTTAAAAATGGGCCGGACCTGATCATGACCGCTTTTGCCGGAACCGCTGGCGTGTTTTTTGTCATGGCCAGCTTGGCAACCGTCATTAAGCGCGACCTCTCAGGCATGGGCAAATGGTTGTTTGTCGGAGCCGTTGTTTTAATGGTAGGCGGCATCATTAATGTGTTTGTGGGCTCCAGTGCCGGCATGATGGCGCTCTCCATGGCAGCGATTGGAATTTTCAGCGCCTACATGCTTTACGACATCAAGCAAATTTTGGATGGCGGCGAAACCAACTACATCTCTGCCACTTTGGCCCTTTACTTGGACATCATCAATGTCTTCCAAAGCCTGCTGGCTTTGTTAGGCATCTTTGGTGGCGAGAAAGACTGATATAAAAATACTGGGCTGCCTTCTTCTTGCACTGGGCTCCTTAGCAGCCCACGCAGAAGAAGTCAGCGTGGCAGTAGCGGCCAACTTCGCTACCCCCATGCAGAAAATTGCGGTCTTATTTACCCAAGATACAGGCCACACTGCGACCTTGTCCATGGGATCAACGGGTAAGTTTTACGCCCAAATCAAAAACGGCGCTCCCTTTCATGTTTTGCTTTCAGGGGACGACGAAACAGCCCTTCGACTTGAAAAAGACAACGCAATAACACCCCATACCCGCTTCACCTTCGCCGTTGGGAAACTAGTTTTGTGGAGCAAACAAGCCGGATTCGTTGATGCGCAAGGCGACGTGCTGCGCAATGGCAACTTTTCCCATCTCGCCTTAGCAGACCCCAAATTGGCACCGTATGGCGCCGCAGCGATTGAGACGCTCCAAGCCTTGGGCTTACTCACCAAGCTACAGCCCCGATTGGTTCAAGGCGAAAGCATTGGCCAAGCCTACCAATTCGTCGCCTCGGGCAACGCGCAATTGGGCTTTGTAGCTTTGTCACAAGTAATGTCTAACGACCGCATCACCGAAGGTTCCGCCTGGCTGGTTCCGCCGCATTTGTACCAAGCGCTCAGACAAGACGCGGTTATCTTGAAAAATGGCAAAGACAATAAAGCCGCCACGGCCCTTATGGCTTACTTAAAAACTGAAAAAGCGCGTGCCGTGATTCGATCTTTTGGTTACGGTCTTTAGCAATACTATGGTCTTAAGTTCTGATGATCTCAGCGCCGTTTGGCTGACCTTGCAACTTGCCAGCCTGACGACGGTTGTGCTCTTGGTTTTGGCAACCCCGATGGCATGGTGGTTGGCCCGAACCACCTCGCCTTGGCGCACACCGATCAACGCCATCGTCGCCCTGCCCTTGGTGCTTCCGCCTACCGTTTTGGGGTTTTATCTTTTGGTGGCTTTAGGTCCCAACGGACCCGCTGGCCAACTCACCCAATGGCTCGGCTGGGGAAGTTTGCCTTTTACATTTGGCGGGCTGCTTTTGGGGTCGTTGATTTATTCCCTGCCTTTTGCGGTTCAACCCCTGCAATACGCCTTTGAAAGTATGGGAACGCGACCGATGGAAGTCGCCGCCACCCTTCGCGCCCGGCCTATCGATGCGTTTTTTAGCGTCGCACTCCCCTTAGCAAGGCCCGGTTTTGTGACCGCCGCCATTTTGACGTTTGCCCACACCGTCGGTGAATTTGGTGTGGTGATGATGCTCGGGGGCAACATCCCCGGCCAAACCCGCGTGGTGTCGACCCAAATTTATGGCCACGTCGAAGCCATGGAGTACGCCCAAGCCCATTGGCTTGCGGGCGGCATGTTGGTGTTTTCATTTGTCGTTTTGCTCGCTGCTGGGCGGCTGCAAAGGCGCAACATGCGCGTCGGGCTATGAACGACATTCAAATTCAGCTCAAACTTGCGAGACAAGACTTTGCGTTGGACGTGAACCTCACTCTCCCAGCCCAGGGTATTACGGTTCTGTATGGCGCTTCAGGCTCTGGAAAAACCACGGTGCTGCGTTGTGTGGCAGGGTTAGAAAAAGCGCCATCGGCTCGGGTACAGATTGGTGATTCTGTTTGGCAAGACCACGCCAACGGTGTTTTCTTACCCCCTTGGCGCAGGCCTTTGGGTTATGTTTTTCAAGAGTCCAGCTTCTTTGATCACTTAAATGTTCACGAGAACCTGCGCTTTGGCGTTCGTCGCGAAGGAAAGGGGCTCAACCCGACTTCTTTAGACGAAGCGATTGCACTGCTTGGGCTTCAGGATTTACTTCAACGCCGCACCCACCAAATCTCCGGCGGGGAGCGCCAGCGGGTGGCGATTGCGCGGGCGCTTGCGCTCCAACCTCGCTTGCTGCTCCTTGATGAACCCCTGGCCTCGCTTGACCATGCGCGGCGACAAGACATCCTGCCTTGGCTCGAGCGTTTGCGCGACGAGATCAAAATTCCCATGCTTTACGTCACCCACGCCGCCGACGAAGTGGCGCGTTTGGCGCACACCTTGGTCGTGATGGAACACGGAAAAGCCACTGCGGTGGGTCCGGTTGCCGAGGTCTTGGCGGGTATCGATTCCCCCGTCATCCTCGGTGATGATGTAGGCGCTTTATTGGAAGGAACCGTTCAAGAACGGGACCTGCGCTGGCACTTGGCCAAAGTCAATTTTTCGGGCGGCGCTTTGTGGTTGCGTGATTCGGGCGTCTCGGTCGGACAAAAGGTGCGGCTCAGGGTCTTGGCCCGCGATGTGAGTTTGGCAAGTGCCGAACCTAGCCACACCAGCATTCAAAATATTCTGCCTTGCGTGGTGGACTCTATCGCGCCAGACCACCACCCCTCCCAAGTCTTGGTTCGCCTTCGCTGCGGAGAAAGTATTTTTCTAGCTCGCATTACGGCACGCGCAGCCGACACCTTGGCATTAGCGCCCGGTCAAACGGTATGGGCCCAGGTTAAATCGGTGGCTTTGGTTGCTTAATCAAAGCAACTCAAAAACTGCAATGCTCTCCACATGCGCCGTATGGGGGAACATATTCACAATGCCGGCAGCCTTACACCGATAACCCGCTTCCGTTACCAACACGCCTGCGTCACGGGCCAGGGTTGCGGGATTGCAACTCACATAAACAATACGCTGCGGGGGCGTCCATCCGTTTCGCAGTTCTGGCGTCTGGTGCAACGCGGCTAAAGCTTGCACCAAAGCAAACGCCCCTTCCCTCGGCGGATCCACCAACCACTTGTCTGCACTGCCATCGGCCGTTAGCAAGGCGGGTGTCATCTCAAATAAATTACGCGCTACAAAAGTCGTCGGGGCGAGAACGGTATGGGATGGCGCATGCTCCACGTTCAATGCCAAGTTCTCACGGGAACGCGCAACCAAGGATTCCGCACCTTCAATCCCAAGCACCTCGCGGGCTTGGGTTGCCAGTGGCAAGGTGAAATTACCGAGCCCGCAAAACCAATCAATCACCCGTTCAGTTTTTTGAACCTGGAGCAAACCCAAAGCCCGCGACACCAACACCCGATTGATATGCGGATTCACCTGCGTGAAATCGGTCGGGCGAAATGGCATCGTGATACCAAACTGGGGCAAGCTGTAAGACAGTTGGGGGGTCGTGTGCTCTGGTAATTCCTCAAGCCGAACAATCGTCTCCGGCCCTTTGGCTTGCAGCCACCATTGCAAACCTGGGCGTTGGGCCGCAAAAGTGCGCAATTTACCGAGGTCGCCTTCGCTTAAAGGCACCAAATGTCGCAGCACCATCGCCGTTACGTCGCCCACGCCGACCTCGGACCTGTGGCCGCCAACATCACCAATGGCCAACTCAATCTGAGCAATTTGTTCTACCGCGTCCATAGACGCAATCAAAGCCCGCAGCGGCAGAAGCATCGCGCTGACATGGGGCGCCAGCACATGGCACTCTTTCATATCCGCAACAAAACGGCTCTTTCTTTCATGAAAGCCAATCAGCACTTCTCCTTTTTTTCGGACAAAGCGCACCGACAAGCGGGCCCGGTATCGGTAACCCCACGTGGGTCCTTCAATTGGGCGCATCACCGTCTCCGCGTGGATCTTTCCGATGTGCCAGAGGTTGTCTTCAAGTACCCGCTGCTTCACAGCCACTTGGGCGCTCGGATGCAGATGCTGCATCTTGCAACCGCCACACGCTGCTTCATGTAAACCAAAGTGTGGACATACGGGGCGAACGCGCTGCGAAGACTCGACATGAATCTCATTGAGCTTGCCTTTTTCAAAGCTGTTTTTACTGCGGTGAATTTGGGCGCTGACCACTTCAAAGGGCAGCGCACCTTCAATAAACACCACTTTGCCATCGCTTCGGTGGGCGACGCCTTGGGCTTCGAGGTCTAGCGATTGAACGGCTAACCAACCCTCTGGCAACGCAGGGCTGGTATTTGCAAGTTCGGGGGATTTTTTTTCTGGGGGATCTTCTAACATCCCCCCATTGTCTCAGGTCAACGTGCGGGTAAATACTGCGCTGGGTCGACTGGCTTGCCCAGTTTGCGAACTTCAAAGTGCAACTTCACGCTGTCGGTATCGCTGTTACCCATCTCAGCAATCTTTTGGCCCTTCTTGACCGTCTGGTCTTCCTTGACCGACAAACTTTGGTTGTGGGCGTATGCCGTCAGGAACGTGTTGTTGTGCTTCAAAATAATCAAGTTGCCATAGCCGCGAAGCCCGCCACCGGCATAAACCACCTTGCCATCGGCAGATGCAAGCACCGGGTCGCCAGCTGCGCCACCAATGTCTACGCCCTTGCGGTTTTTGGATTCGTCAAAAGCTCCAACAATGGTGCCCTTGGCAGGCCAAGCAAAGCTCACGTCGTCTTCACCTGACTTAGCGACCGATTCAGAAACTGCTGCAGGCGCCGCCGCTGCCGCAGGAGCAGGTTCATTTTTGGCGACTGACTGTGTTTGTGACTGCGTTTGTGATTGCAAAGGCGTAGAGCTCACCTTAGAACTGGCTACAGGCTTGGCAACCACGCTTTCCTCGCTTACGGGCGGAACCACCCGAAGAACCTGACCTACTTCGATCTTATTCGGGTTTTCTAAGGCGTTCCATCGCGCTACATCACGGTGCCCTTGTCCAGACTCTAAGGCGATGCGAATCAAGGTGTCGCCAGGCTTCACTGTGTAGTAGCCCGGTTTGCCCGCGTTTTCAGAGCCAGGCATGGGCTTGGCCGAGTCGCTTGGAGTGGGGGTAGAACTGCTTCGCGCAGAGTTGTTGTTGCGGTCTTCTACCGGCGCACGCTGGGTTACCTTCGACGCACATGCGGAAAGTAACAAGACCAGAGCGATCGCCAATGCTTTTGAAGTGCTTTGGTAAGCCCCTGCATGTAATTTGAATTTAAGCATTTTTCCCTTTCAAGCCAAACCTGATTTTAGGGGCACAAAATGAACCGCCTCCAAAACGGTTTGGCGAATACCTTGGGGGGTTTTATCTAACACGATCAAAGCCTGAGCGATAGGGCCTCCGCGCGTAGAAGAAGGGACAGCCACCGGGGCCACCAAGCGCCCGCCCTCTGCAAGTTGATCGATCCACGCTTGGGGAATCGCTTCTCCGCCTGCGGCCGCAATAATGCCCGCGTAGGGCGCGCCTTTGGGAAATCCCAACATGCCGTCCCCAAACAACAAATGTAATTGGGCTAAGCGCAAGTGGCGTAAGTTGTCACGCGCTTTGTCATGCAAACCGCGCAAGCGCTCAATGCTGTAAACCTCAGTCGCGATCTGGCTGAGAACCGCCGCTTGGTAGCCGCAGCCGGTACCAATTTCTAATATCCGCCCGAGCTTGCCCGTCGCTCCGTTGCGCAGCAATTCCACCATCCGCGCCACCACACCCGGCTTCGAAATCGTTTGCCCCAAACCAATCGGCAAACTCGTGTCTTCATAGGCTTGGTTGGCTAAGGCGGTATCGACAAAGCGGTGCCGCTCAATCGTTGCCATCGCCTGTAAAACCATGGGGTCTTGTAAGCCTTGACCGGCTAATTTTTGGACCATCCTGTGGCGCACGGTGCTGGAATCCATACCCACGCCTTGGGGCACATTGGAATGCGCCGTTGTCGGCTTTGGGTTCAAAAAGGCAGGCGTCGTGCTTCCCATACGCGCAGGGAAAGACGGCCTGGGTTTCATGCTTTGGGCGCGGGGTGGGCAGCCATAATCGCCGCCGTTTCAGACCAATACCGCAATTGCTCGTGTTCGGTTAAATCCACCTTCAAAGGCGTCAAAGATATATGGCCGTTTTGCGTGGCGTGAAAGTCGGTTCCTTCGGCGTCGTCTTTGGCGGGGCCGGCGGCACCAATCCAATACATGGTTTCACCCCGTGGGTTTTTTTGCGCAATCACCGGCTCAGCCGCGTGGCGTTTACCTAAGCGACACACCTTGGCGCTTCGAATTTTCTCAAAAGGCAGATTAGGAATATTCACATTCAAAAGCCAAGGCTCGCCACCGGCTTTTTTGTGTCCCATCATGAATTGCACAATCTCACGCGCCTTGCGGGCGGCTGAGTCCAACTCCAGCCACTCCTTTTGAACCTGAGAAAACGCAATCGAGGGGATACCAAACAAGTACCCTTCCATCGCCGCGCCCACGGTGCCTGAGTAAATCGTGTCGTCGCCCATATTGGCGCCGTTGTTGATACCCGAGACCACCAGATCAGGGCGATAGTCTAGTAAGCCAGACAAGGCGATGTGGACGCAATCTGCAGGCGTGCCGTTGACATAGCGAAAGCCGTTGCTCGCGCGGTGAACGTACAAAGGGGAGTTCAGCGTCAAGGCGTTCGACTTGGCGCTGTTGTTTTGCTCAGGCGCAATCACCTCTACATCGGCAATATCTTTGAGCGCTTCATACAAAGCCACAATGCCGCTGGCTTGGTAGCCGTCATCGTTCGAAATAAGAATTTTCATAGGTTTTCAAAGTTGAACTTCATTGTAGGTGCCACCGCGATGGGAAGGTCGCTCCAGTGACAGATCTCCCGCCCCTTGCCTTGGGTTAAGCTGCTTTGGGCTCTATGATTTAGCACGAACCCTTTTGGAGATAAAACCTATGCAAGCTTGGCTTTGTGAGAACCCCGTCGGCGTTGACGCCCTGACTTGGAAAGACCTTCCGACCCCGCAACCCAAGGCCGGGGAAGTGCTGATTGAGATCAAAGCGGCCAGTCTGAATTTTCCAGACCTCTTGATTGTTCAAAACAAATACCAAATGAAGCCGCCCTTGCCTTTTGTGCCGGGCTCTGAATACGCGGGAATCGTTCAAGCGGTGGGCGAAGGCGTTAAACACCTTGCGGTGGGACAAGCCGTCGCGTGTTTAAGTGGTACTGGCGGTTTTGCTACCCACACCATCGCACCCGCAGCCTTATGTATGCCTTTGCCTAAAGGCTTCCCGATGGTCGATGCGGCGGCTTTCATCATGATTTACGCAACATCTCACCACGCGCTGGTGGACCGCGCCGCGCTCAAAGCCGGTGAAACCGTTTTGGTTCTTGGCGCTGCGGGCGGCGTCGGAACCGCCGCTATCCAAATCGCCAAGGCTTTAGGAGCGAAGGTCATTGCAGCCGCATCAACGAAAGAAAAATGCGATCTTTGCCTGAAACTAGGCGCAGACGCTGTCATCAACTACAGCACCGAGAACCTGCGCGACGCCATCAAAACCTTGACAGAGGGCAAAGGCCCCGATGTGATTTACGACCCGGTGGGTGGTGATTTTGCGGAACCCGCGTTTCGCTCTATTGCTTGGCGCGGGCGGTATTTGGTAGTCGGCTTTGCCGCAGGCCCGATTCCCGCCCTGCCCTTTAACCTGGCCCTGCTCAAAGGCGCCTCCATCGTGGGTGTGTTTTGGGGCGACTTTGCCAAACGCGAACCCAAAGCCAGCGCAGCGGCCATGGCAGAGCTCGCGCAGTGGTACGGTCAAGGAAAGATCAAACCCGTGATTGACCGAGCTATGCCCATGGCAGAACTCAAAGCAGCGTTTGCCCATATGGGTTCACGCGCGGTCATGGGGAAACTGGTGATGGTGAATTAATCCACATTCAACCTTCGGCGAATCAGCTGCCCCCAGCTCCTCGCCAACCCTACTTTCCAACATTGTCCGCCCCCATTTGGGGCGCTGGGGCCGCATACACCCTACGTTGAAGCCATAAAGTCGTTTTAACGCTCAGACATCACAACGTTGACTCTCTCATTGCCAATAACCAAATACAGATGAAGC
>Ga0247844_1008718_pt1 | contig 10886 bp, 9 predicted proteins | sample LaCtaG_FD_192421 | JGI IMG/M metagenome (GOLD analysis project Ga0247844, IMG submission 192421) | Freshwater microbial communities from meromictic Lake La Cruz, Castile-La Mancha, Spain - LaCruzMarch201714.5m_1 | ecosystem: Environmental > Aquatic > Freshwater > Lake | place: Spain: Castile-La...
CGAAATCCTTTCCCTTTAACAGGTTCTTTATATTTTCTATGTTTATATTGTTCGAAATCTCCAAAACCTATTATAGTATCAGATGGTTTTCCAAATATACTTTCAAATCTGTTTAACATTTTTATTTATGTTTTCTTTCTATTAATATAGTAGATTTAAAAACCGGCGTTTTAAATCTTCAAGGGTGTAAAATCAAAATATTTTTTCTTTTAACGTTATCAATTGATAACGGATTATAATCGTATTGATAAATATTAAATTTTTAGGAATTTATAAATTGTTAGAAAATGAAAATTTAATAAAATGGTATTCGACAAATGTCGATCATATTCATCCAAAATTAGTTTGTATTCCAATTGGTCTTCCTATACATATTCCTATTTTACATCAGAATTTTATTGCATGGTGCACAACTTCTAAAATTGAAGATGTCGATTTTTTTATTAATAATTACGTTTATATACCATCTGTAAAACATAATATTTTGAATAATGATGCAAATCAAAATTTATTATATTGTAAATTAACAACTACAAATTCAAAAAATACAAATCATATATTTGAAAATATTAGAGAAGAATTTTTATCTAAATTAGATAAAGATACTTTTAAAATAGATAATGAACTTAAACAATGGACGCAATATATTACTGAATTACGACATTTTAAATTTTGTTTATCGTTACCAGGAAAAGGTTTAGATTGTTATAGAACATGGGAGTCGTTAACGGTTGGTGTTATTCCGATTGTGATAAGTTCAAACTTAAATGTTTTATATTCTGATTTACCAGTTTTAATTATAAAAGATGTTTCCGAAATTAATCCCGAATTTTTAAATCTTAAATATACAGAAATTTGTGAGAATATTGATAATTATAATTGGAATAAATTGAGTTCTAAATATTGGATTGATAAAATTAAATCAGAAAAACTACTTTTTTACGACGACAATGCTTCTTGTAATTCTTGATTTTCCTCACGAAGATCAATGATTTCTTTCTTTAACATTTCATTTTCTTTTTTTAATTGTGCGATAATTTCATCACGTGGATCATGATGAGATGATAAATTTAAACCATCATACCATTCTTGAACTTTATCTTTTTTATCTAAACTGAAAACCCATCCTGGACCAACAGATAATTTACCATTGTATTTACCACCAAGTTCTTTCAATTTATCTTTGTGAATCTTTGTATCACCGAAGACAACGAAAGAATAAGCTGAATAATCTTTGATAGTTATAACTGTAGAAGACATTTTGTATAATTTTATATTGCATAAAATATAAAATTCAATTTTTATTCACCAGTAAATACAATTTTTCTTTACCATCTGACCATATCTCGACAAAATCACTCGATGGTTTTTTATATTCACTAACAAAAATAATATTATCTTTACTCATTGATTTACACCATTCCGTAAATTTATCATAATCAAAACGAGTATTATATTTTTCACCTATAGCATAAGGTGTTACTCTATCTTTGTACGGTGGGTCGCAATAAATTATATAGTTCTTTAAATTGGAATATTGATGATATTCACCATCAGATAATTGAACATTTTTTATCAATTTCCCAATTTTTATACATTGTTCTGATTGCGTCGCGATATTACGTTCCATAAATGTAGAACGAAAAACACCTCTTATAGCACCAGCAAATCCTAAAAATATACCTTTAAGTGTTTTATCATTTGATTTTTTTAATTGTGTGTATTCACTTTTTGAACATGTTGTCGGTGGTCTATAACCATTTTGTAATCCTTTCCATAATTTTATAATATAATGATTCCTATCACCTGCTTTAAATTTTAATTTTGGTTTATGCTTTTCAAATAACCCTGGAATGTGTTGATAAACACCCATCATCCCGCAAAAAGGTTCACAATATCCTTTTATTTCTATTTTCTTTTCTTTTTCTAAAATATCACAGACATTTTTTATAATATTAGAAATTTCTTCACCTATTTTTTTCTTTCCTCCAATATAATATGTCATTTTATTTATTGTAATATATTTTATTACAATAAAAAATTACGGAAAATTTATTTATAAATTTAAACGAACATATACTCTATTTTTTTCATTCCAATACAACAAACCATTTGTATTAATATCATTGCATTTTACCATATGAGTTTTGATACCTGCATCAAAAGATCCCTTTATAGATTGGTCAGTTAAATGCTTTAATTCTTCCGTATCGAGCAACCAGTCAATTAATTGTGTTCTTAACACATTCTTACCATTACAATTATGGTCAATCAATTGTTTATATGACTCTTCAATTATTTTATATTGCAAAGTATTTCTTCGCACATTATCAGAATCTAAAATATAATATTTCCCTTCTGTTTCATTTTCATCATCACTTTCATTTTTGTCATCGCCATAGTATTCTTCTCCATATAATTCTATATTTTTTCTCTTTTCTTCTTCATATTCATCATTTATTTTACACAAGAAATTTATACAATCCAATTCTGGTTTTTCCAATATTTTTTCTTCTTCGCTTTTATTTGGATTCTCAATCAAATTCTTTTCTATTCCTTTAACTTTGTTATAATTTGCAGAATGTCTATTCTTGAACATTGGAAAAGTTTCAAGATATTCAGAGCTTATACAAACATTTCCTTTTTGTGATATACTTATCAATTCCTTAATTTGTTCATCATGTATCGCAAACCCATTCAAAACATCTTTTTTCGTTTTTTCTGTTGTATATATAACTGGTCTTATATTATCTCCATGATTACCACTCAAACGATTCATTGTTTGTGTTGCTGTTGCGATGGATGTTTTCGGACCTAATAGAAATATACCATGTGTTAAATGATAATTTTGCGGTTTATCATAATGCGATGTAAATGATATCGCTTCTTTACACATATCATAAGATATCAATGCGATTCTCTGAAATCTTTTAACACCTTCATATGCAATATATTGGAAAATATCGCTAATATCAATCGCGTTAGATGTAAAATAATGAACAGAAATATCATCATCTATATTTTTCATTGTGGATTCTTTTTCTTCAATCATAATTGTTTCATCAACCAAAGATGAATGATACACATAAAAACATTCACCGTGTTCTACTATTACACACCAATCACCTTCAGTTATTGTCGTTGACAATCGCCCAGTGATAAACGAATTCATCAATGATAAATGGTCTTCTTTTTTTCTTTCCGTTTTAATCAACACAATTATCGGATGTTCATTCGTTACATTATGTCTTCTATCGTATCTTACAATCGGTTTTTCTACAGATAATTCATTAAGAATTCTAACAACGGCATTTCCTTCATCTTTATCAATATGTTTGAATTGCCAATTTAATATACCAGTATAATAATCATTTGGTGGAATATATACAATATTATCAGAATACAATGTTTTATCTACCATAATGACATCTTGAACAGTAGCACTAACCGCAATATATTTTTGCGATGATTCGCGTAATTTAACAAATTCATTATCATATTTTACAGATGGGTCGTGATAAGTGTCAGAATCAATATTTTTATAACAACAAGATACTTGCGCTTCATCGGCGATAAGAACTACGTTAGAAAATTCATTTATCGACGCATTAATACGTTCTATATGCTGATAATGTTTTATCGCAATAATAATTCGTGGTTTTTCACCAGTTAAAGCTAAACCTAAACTATTATCATCTTCAGATTTCTTGACGCGACTATCATAATACAAAAAAGTGTCGTTAAAAACATTCAACTGTTCTTCCGTAAAATGCCCAAGAGATCTCAAATGATTTTTTAAATCTTTACAATATGTTCTTAATCGTCTCATCAATTGCTTCGCTTGACTTTTATCAAGAACAACCATAACAGGCGTTAATCCTAATGCAAGGTAAATAAGAGTCACTGGAATTACAAGAAATGTTTTTCCAGATTGACAGTAAGCAGTTATTAATGTTGTCTTACTACTGGGGGTGATGACAAATGTTTCATCCGAAAGTAGTTCTTTAAATTGGAAAGCTTTTGAATCTAATAATGTTACAGGATTGTTGTTATTAAAATAACGAAAATATCTAAATACATATTCAGCTAACGTCATATTTTTATTTTTAGTTTTAAAATTAATTTCATCATTCAATTTTATTTCATCTTCTTCTTCGTTTTTTGGATATTTTATGGCTAAATCATATAAAAATTGTAAATTTTTGATCGATGTTTCTTCATTACTTTTTTTTATAAGTTTCAAACATCTTATGGCCACTTTTTGTTTTTCATTTTCAATATGTTTAATAATCCATTCGGCTAACTTAATAATTCTGGTAATACTGTAATATTCGTCTTTAATTTGATCTAATTCACTCATACTTCTTAATGTTTTTGCTACATTAATCGCGCAGTTAATGTAAATTTCTTTTTCAACACGATTTGAAACAGTTTCTAAATCATAGTATGCAATGATTGATTGTCGTAAAAAGTTCTTGCGTTCGTTGTAAGCTGACATCGTTTGTAGTATGGGTTGGTAAATTTTCATTATATACATAAAATGAAAATTCAATTTTTTTGACTTTCTCAGTTATTTACGAAAATTTCTTTTTAAATTTCTTTTTAGATTTCTTTTTTGATTTCTTTTTAGATTTCTTTTTTGATTTCTTTTTTGATTTCTTTTTTGATTTCTTTTTACCATCACTTGACGGACTTGAAGGTTTTGATGGTGAAAAAAATGAAAACAAATTATCTAATATTGATTCATTTTCAGGAGATGCTGGAGGTGTTTCAGTTACTAACTTATTTTCTGGTAAATCAATTTTAGATGTTTTGATTTTTATCCGATCACCATTTCGAACAACAACAGTCGCAGCGTTATGATTTTTTTTTAATTTATCGCTTGTCATATTATCAATAGCATCATTAAAAATAGCCTTATCATTATCATCATTAATAACAGGAGGATCATCAATACTGTTAAGATTTCGGAGAGCTAGGCTATCTGATGCTAATTCTCGAGGTATGTTATGTGCAAATTTTCTATGTTGTGTCAAATGTGCTTTTGTCAGAATTTTATCACATATATCACATTTTTCCATTTATTATAGAACATTTTTTTATTTTTTTAATAAATTGTTAAAGTCTTATAATTAAATTGTAATTGAATTTATTTTATATCAAATAAAATATTTTTTATAATAAATGACAAAAACAATTAAGGTAAAAAAAATACATACTGATGAATATATGGCAAAAAAAGAAGGAAAATTTTTTACAGATGATAATATGAAAATTTATGATAAGGATATAGATGTATATACAGAAGATGGTAAACTATTACTTAAATTTAGAAAAAACGTTATTTCTGACGATGATGCAAATATTCTTTATGAAATTAAAAATGTTGCGAAATTAGGTGCAACAAGACCAAATGCATCTGGTATACCAAAATCCGGCAAATATAAAACTATAAAATCTAAATCAACGGGAAAAAATTTAAGGGTATTAACAACTAAAGCAAGAAGTGGTATAATAGGATATTATGACACGGTATCTAATTTTGGTTATTCAGCAAATAAAAAATCAAAATCAAATATAAAATGTAGAACAACCGCATATACAGGACAACATATGGATAAATTTAAAAAATGTTTACCAGTTTTTAAACGAATTGATAGAATATATAAAAAATTAGTACCTTCTTTCTATAAAGTACAAAAAGAAGCTATAAATAAAATAAATAAAGATTATGTTATTAAAGATACAATATTTACAACAGTTACTGTAAATAAAAATTTCCGAACAGCATTACATCGTGACGGAGGTGATTTAAAAGAAGGTTTTGGAAATTTAGTTATTGCATCTGAAGGTGAATATGAAGGTGCTTATACAATGTTTCCACAATATGGTGTTGGTGTTGATTGTAGATCCGGAGATTTTTTAGCAATGAATGTTCATGAATGGCATTGTAATTCTAAAATGACTGGAACAGGAACAAGGGTTTCATATGTGTTTTATTTACGAGAAAAAATGATATCGACATGTCCTAAAAAATCAAAATAAATTTTATAAATCATTTTTATATTTTATTTATATAAAAATGAAAAGTCGTTCCAAAAGTAAAAATAAGAAAACAAAAGTTGATGTTAAAAGATACGGAGAAATGTCATTATTTATACGACCAGATACAACTGATATAAAAGTCATAAAAGAAGTTTTACAAACTTGTGTTTATGAAAAAAAATCTATCGGATTTTTTATTGAAGAAGGCGAAAATTGGTTAGATCTCGGTGGAAATATAGGAACGTTTTCGTTATTATGTCTTGCAAGAAATGCTAATGTTATTTCTTATGAACCTGAAAAAGAAAATTTTAATTTAATGGAAAAAAATATTGACACAAATTTTCCAGATGCTTCTTCAAAAAAAGTAAAATTGATTAATCAAGCAGTCGGAACAAAAACAGGAAGTATAGAATTATATTTATGCAAAGGAGATTATAATAAATATCGACATACTATATATCCGAAAAGAGGTCGTGAAAGTGTTTCAGTGAAAATGCAATCAATTAAAAGCGTTTTAAATAAATATCCGAAAATTGATTGTATTAAAATGGATATAGAAGGTGCAGAAATTGATATTCTTGAATTTTTAAAACCAAGTGATTATAAGAAATTTGGAATTAAGAAAATGGTTTTTGAATATAGTTTTGATATTGATAATTCTATTCCACGATTTATGAAAATAATGAAATCTTTGAAAAAATATTTTAATAATGTCCATTGGACAAAAGTTAAAGAAAATGAATTGACGTATGATTATTTTCCGGCTGCCACTTTAGTTTTTTGTTATATGTAAAAAACGTATTTATATTTAACTTAAATTTACTTAAAATTACCACTCAATTTTTTTTAATCGAATATTCAAATCCGATTTTCCTTTATAATTTCCATAAACTCTATCGACTGATAATTTAACATTAAATGTTTCAAGAAATTTATTATAAATAGCCCCTTTCGGTTTAAGTGCTTTCAAAACTTCTATGGTAACTACTATACCTTTATAAGAATTATTAGCACTTTTTTCAGACCTGATGCATCGAGAAGCGCACAAAGGATACGCGAGGTCAAGAGATAGTTTTATGAATTCCGACAATTCATTTTCCATCACAATAACGTCAGTTGCTGATGCACATGACAAACGTTGTGAATAGGCTCCATTTGTTTCTTCAGATGTACCATCTTCGTGAACAATCTCTTGGTGGAAAGCACATTTGTCTTTGGTTTTTGGAACATTAACCAATTCAGTATCTTCATCTTTTTCGACTCTGAACAAAAGAAACACATCACCTTTCTTTATATCTAAATGATTGTAATTATCATTTTTAATAAGCCAAAAGCAAATTTGATGGGGTTCTGTAAGGTCATTCTGGTTAAATCCACAAGATTGTCCATAATTTCCTGAATCATCTCTATCATTAAATAATCTACCTATATTTTCGGGTCCGACAGCACGAGAGACAACACTATGATTTCGTTTTGTGAATTCATATTTTGTATTATCAATCATATTATTAACTTGATTGATAATATTAACATAAGCGACATCGTTGTTATGATTTTGAACACGCTTTTCATCAAAACACGTTTGAATTGCTCTGATAAGACTTTCATTATCATCAACATTATCACAATCGAAATCTTCAGCGTTAATCTTAACTGGGATAGTGTGTTTAAGTGAATCATGTGAATTTCTTGTAGAAATAATATTATTTGCTCTATTAGGAATAATCTGTTCACGCATATGAAAGTCAAGATATTTGGATATCTCATCAGAATCTATAAATTTCTGATGAAGATATATCTTCACATTTATGTTAGCACCTCGTGAAACATATCCACACATTCTACCAGCAAGACCCTGAAGTAAACTATCAGTGTTAGTTGTTTTTGAATTCATGTTCATCACAAAAGACACATAACGTTTAGGAACTACTTTCCCCATTTTGAACATGCCTTTAATGAAAACAACAGTTTTCTTTTCCGGTTCATTTTCCAAGTTTTCAATGCCAAATTCTCTATGATTCATATCAATAAATTCGCATTTCCATCCATTTACCTCACAAAGTTCTTTTGCTTTGATTGACAAAGCAACAGTTCCTCTATCAAGACATCTAACAATTCCATAAGTTTTTCCGTCAATAGTTTTCAAAATTTCTTCTAACGTTTCAAGAGGATCCGAAAAACCAACAAAACAATCATTTTCCTTAAATTCTTTTATTCCAATATATTCACTATCAACCGAAGGAATCATATAAACAGTTCCTTTTTCTTGAAAATAATGATTATAATCGCTGAATTCAGAAAAAGGAGTTGCCGAAACTGATAAAACCTTAATATTTCTCTCTTCAAGATAATCTTTCTTGCCATTAGCACAAATTTTAATTTTATTAAGAAATTTATTAGGTCTATTTTCGGCATCTTGTGCAAAATGTGATTCTTCCCAAACAATCAACAAGTCTTTCATTGTTTTATATTTTTTAATATTTTCTTTTTTTGTTAACTCATTGCTAAAATAGATGTCGATATTTGCTTTAATCTCTGCGGATAAGTCTTCAACATCAACATCGGTTTCATTTCTCAAATATCTTCTATAGTTGCTTAAATTTTTTTCTAAATCTTCCTTGACTTGATTTTTTAGTTCTGTTTCGGAATTTCCGCAAATAATTAATATTTTCTTAATTTTTTTCTCTCTAAACATTTCAAATGCGGTAAACATATATGTTCCAGTCTTTCCAGATTGAAGCAATGCAATAAACATTACCCAAAATTCAGTTGAAAACTTGGAAATGATTTCTTTACCAGTATTAATTTGGTTATCGTAAAACTTTGAAGTTGACATTTTGCTTTGTTGTTGCAAGATATCGTTGGTGATTTTTTATTTCAGACCTAAAATAAAAATTCAATTTTTTTTTGACCCAATTTTTCAGAAAACGCACAGTGAGTCAAATCTCGTTTTCTTCCATTAAATATTTTATCGCTACTTCGCTATATTCATTTTTTCTAATATTCGGTAAAAAATATTAGAAATTCATTTCTTTAAATCATTTTACGATGTATTTTCCGATAATTATCAATATACTGATATTCTATATCACGACATTTCTTTTCTAATTTTTTAATTTCAATTTCGTATTTTTTAATTTGTTCTTTAAGTTGATTTATTGAATTCCAATGTAGACATCGTTCATTTCTTTCATTTTTTTTACAAGAATATATATATCCGCATTCCATATCAATATCTTGTATAATATTTCTTTTATAACTTATTTTTGGTTTTGCAAAATTTATATAATCTTTTAACTTTTGTTTTTCAATAATATATATCTTTTCCAATTTCTTATTTTGACGAAAATGTGTAAATGTTTTTGTATAACAAAATTCAAGATATTTAATATTTTTATAATTTTCTTCTAAATCTTTTTTTATCAAAAGTGCACAATCATGAGGTTTATAAGTCAATATCTGGAAAACAATATTATCTGGAAAAACTTTATAAAATTTATCAATTAAACTCATGTTATTATGTTTTTTCATTACAATCTAAAAATAAAAATTCGATTTCTTTTTTCTTTCGTCTTTATAAATGAAAATAGGCTCTGGAATATCTGGATTATATTATGCTTATAAATGTTATAATTCTGTAATTGATTTTGATAAATCAAGTTATAAAAATTATAGGTAATATTTACTAATTCTTGTTGAACTTTTAAAATTAACTTTATTTTGTTTTTCGATTATTTGTTGTTCTTTTTTTAATTTTTTAATATTTTTCTCAATATCATTTATTTCATCTTCGTTATCTTCATCAGTATATTTTTTTAATCTTTTTAATTTTGATTCAAAAAGTTGTATATCGTTAATTACTTGTTCATGTCTATATGATAATATTCCACGATCAATTAAATTTGCATCATAACGGTCAGAAGTTATATATACTTGTATACCGCCTAAATTATCTAATCTTTTTAAATATTCAATAGATGGAATATCAACTACTAAAGTTTTAGAATCTTGTTGAAATTTTACAGATATAAATCCAAATGATTTTAATGTTTTTTTAACAAAATTACTTAAATATAATATAAAATTATTATATATATCAAAATTCAATTTTTCTTGTAAATATTCGAACTGATTTCTCATATACGCCCCTGATAAGAAATTAAATTCGGCATTTTGTTCATCAAGAAACATTTCTCCGGCAGCTATTATTAAAATATTCTTTTCGGAGCCTTTTTTCGTAGATGTTTTCCAAAAATAATTATTTAGTATAGACTGATGTTTTGATTGTATTTCTAAAATATTATGACTTTGCGCCATTAGATATGTAAATTTTCCTGTAAGATTGTTAAATAAAATGATCCACGTATACACACCTGATGGCGCTTTTATTATATCATTATTTATATATAATTTATTTATTGTAGTCATTTGTTTCGTAGTATATTTAGGGTTTTTTACTACAATATAATTCATATTATCAATCTTAACAACACCTGACAATAACAATGGTTTAGTAGGATTTTTAGCAATAATAAAACCATTATCATGTAATGAATTAAATGAATTTATTATTATCGATACATTTTCTGGGTCAATACCAGTAAATATATTATTTAATTTTTGTGTGGGTGAAATAGAAGATGATTTTGAAAAAAATGGAGAATATGTTTTTGACGAGTTTTTTGGTGATTTTGATTTTGTTTTTGACGAGTTTTTTGGTGATTTTGATTTTGATTTTGATTTTGATTTTGATTTTGATTTTGATTTTGATTTTGATTTTGATTTTGATTTTGATTTTGATTTTGATTTTGATTTTGATTTTGATTTTGATTTTGATTTTG
>Ga0247844_1008721_pt1 | contig 10881 bp, 9 predicted proteins | sample LaCtaG_FD_192421 | JGI IMG/M metagenome (GOLD analysis project Ga0247844, IMG submission 192421) | Freshwater microbial communities from meromictic Lake La Cruz, Castile-La Mancha, Spain - LaCruzMarch201714.5m_1 | ecosystem: Environmental > Aquatic > Freshwater > Lake | place: Spain: Castile-La...
ATTTTGCAGTTACAGCAAAAGATTCGTCGCACGCAAACCATTGCGCGGGTGTAAGGTAACAAGCATGACACAATTTTCCGTATCGCCTGAAGTTACCTTGATAGCTGTTCAGGCAGCGTTGGGTGACAAGGTCAAGAGTATTTCTGTCGCTTTGAATGAAGTCACGGTGCTGGTTTCGGCTGAGAATTACCACACCTCTGCGATTGCACTGAGAGATAACCCTGCCTGTAAGTTCGAGCAGCTAATGGACTTGTGCGGGGTTGACTATTCCGAATATCCAGATGGGACACCTGATGGTTTGCGCTTTTGCGTCGTATGCCATTTGCTGTCGGTAAGCCTTAATCAGCGAGTCCGTTTGAAGGTGTTTGCGAACGACGATCTCGCGCCAATGTTGCCTTCGTTGATTGAAGTATGGAGTGCTGCCAACTGGTTCGAGCGCGAGGCTTTTGACTTGTTCGGTATTGTTTTTGAAGGTCATACAGACTTGCGTCGGATTCTTACTGACTATGGATTTGTAGGTCATCCGTTTCGCAAAGACTTTCCACGCACGGGCCATGTGGAAATGCGATTTGATGCCGAGGTTGGGCGCATTGTTTACCAGCCGATAACGATCGAGGACCGTGAAATCACACCTCGCGTCATTCGTGAAAGCAATTATGGAGGCCTGCAGTAAGCAGTTGAATGCATGGCTGAAATACACAACTACACACTTAACTTTGGGCCTCAGCATCCTGCTGCTCATGGCGTTTTACGTCTCGTGCTAGAACTGGATGGAGAAGTTATCCAACGTGCAGATCCCCATATCGGACTGCTACATAGAGCGACCGAGAAGTTGGCGGAAAGCAAAACGTACCTTCAGTCGTTGCCTTATATGGATCGTCTCGACTATATGTCGATGATGTGCAACGAGCATGCCTATTGCCTTGCATTGGAAAAAATGCTTGGACTCGAAGTGCCGGAGCGTGCCCAGTACATTCGAGTGATGTTCTCCGAAATCACCCGGATGCTGAATCACTTGTTGTGGGTCGGGGCGTCCGCGATTGACTGTGGTGCAATGACGGTCATGCTGTTTGCGTTTCGTGAACGCGAAGATTTGTTGGATATGTATGAGGCAGTCAGTGGTGCCCGTATGCACGCGGCGTATTTCAGACCTGGCGGTGTTTATCGCGACTTGCCAGACACCATGCCGAGACATCAATCGAACAAAGTGCGGTCTGCAAAATCGACAGAAGCCCTCAACCACAACCGTGGCGGTAGTCTGCTTGACTTTATCGACGACTTCACGCAGCGCTTCCCAACCTTTCTCGGTGAATATCACACGCTGCTTACTGATAATCGTATCTGGAAGCAGCGTACGGTTGATATCGGCGTTGTCACCCCGGAGCGTGCGTTGAATTTGGGATTTACTGGACCGATGTTGAGGGGATCAGGCGTTGCATGGGATTTGCGGAAAAAGCAACCGTATGACGTCTACGCCAAACTGGATTTTGACATCCCGGTTGGCGTGACTGGCGATACATATGATCGGTACCTCGTCCGCATGGAAGAGATGAAGCAATCCAATCGGATCATCAAGCAGTGTGTGGATTGGTTGCGAGTTAACCCTGGCCCGGTAATCACGGATAACCGCAAAGTCGCCCCCCCGGACCGGGAATCAATGAAATCAAATATGGAGGACTTGATCCACCATTTCAAATTGTTCACTGAAGGGTTTTGTGTGCCCAAGGGTGAAGCTTACGCAGCTATTGAACATCCTAAGGGTGAATTTGGCATTTACTTCATCAGTGATGGCGCGAATAAACCATATCGCATGAAGATTCGCCCGCCGGCGTTCGTGCACTTGGCTGCACTCGACGAAATGGGCAAGGGACACATGATTGCAGATGCCGTGGCAATTATTGGAACGATGGATATCGTGTTTGGGGAAGTGGATCGATGATTTCAGAAGAATCCAAATTGCGCTTCGCTCGCGAAGTTGCCAAATACCCGGCGGATCAGAAACAGTCCGCAGTCATGGCTTGCCTGGCCATCGCACAACAAGAGTTGGGGTATGTAAGCGAAGATGCCGAGCGTGATATTGCCAAGTACCTTGGTATGCCCGTCATGGCTGTGCATGAGGTGACGACGTTCTACAACATGTACAACCAGCGCCCAGTTGGTAAATACAAGCTGAACGTCTGCACCAACCTGCCATGCCAATTACGTGAAGGTGTCAGTACGCTGCAATATCTTGAGAAGAAATTGGGAATTTCTATGGGCGAGACTACCCCAGATGGAATGTTTACATTACAGCAGAGTGAATGCTTGGGTGCATGCGCAGATTCACCCGTGATGTTGGTGAATGACCGATCCATGTGCAGCTTTATGACGTCCGAGAAGTTGGATCAATTGGTGGATGGTTTGCGTGCTGCTGGAGATAAATGATGACGGCACAAGAAATACTTTCACAATTTCGCGCCACGGGCGTGCAAACCTGCTTTCATGGGCGTCACATTAGTCCCCAAATTCTTGCTGGCTTGAATGGCTCCAATTGGCGCTTGAAGGACTATGAGGCACGGGGGGGCTACCAGGCTTTGCGGAAAATTTTGGGCAAGGACGGTGGCGATGGGATGACCCAAGATCAGGTTATTGCCACGGTTAAGGAGTCAGCATTACGCGGGCGCGGTGGTGCTGGCTTCCCCACCGGATTGAAGTGGAGCTTCATGCCACGCCAGTTCCCCGGACAAAAGTACCTTGTTTGCAATTCGGATGAGGGGGAACCTGGGACCTGCAAAGACCGCGAAATCATGGATTTCAATCCGCACATCGTGATCGAAGGCATGGCGATCGCTGCGTTCGCGATGGGGACTTCGGTTGGCTACAACTATATCCACGGTGAGATATTTTCCACCTACGATCGATTCGAAGAAGCGCTGGAAGAGGCGCGTGGAGCCGGCCTTCTGGGTGACAACATACTGGGCAGCAATTTCAGCTTCCAGTTGCACGCAGCGCATGGGTTTGGTGCATACATTTGCGGGGAAGAGACCGCCTTGCTGGAGTCTCTGGAAGGCAAGAAGGGGCAGCCGCGCTTTAAGCCGCCCTTCCCTGCCAGCTTTGGCCTTTACGGCAAGCCCACGACTATCAATAATACGGAGACATTTGCAGCTGTTCCGTGGATCATCCGCAATGGCGGACAAGCCTATTTAGAGTGTGGCAAGCCAAACAATGGCGGCACAAAGATTTACTCAGTTAGCGGCGATGTAGAACTTCCAGGCAACTTCGAGGTTCCCATGGGAACTCCTTTTTCCAAATTGTTGGAGTTGGCGGGTGGTGTTCGCGCTGGTAGAAATCTTAAAGGTGTTATTCCTGGAGGTTCATCCTCGCCCATATTGCCAGCTTCAATCATGATGGACTGCACCATGGACTACGACTCGATCGCCAAAGCGGGGTCAATGTTGGGATCAGGTGCCGTAATAGTTCTGGACGACAGCAGATGCATGGTGAAGAGCCTGCAGCGATTGAGTTATTTTTATATGCACGAGTCGTGTGGGCAATGCACGCCCTGCCGTGAGGGAACAGGATGGCTGTCACGCATTGTGGATCGCATTGAAACCGGGCATGGACGACCGAGCGACATGGACTTGCTGGACAGCGTTTCAGAAGACATCCAAGGCCGCACGATATGCGCCTTGGGAGATGCGGCTGCCATGCCGGTACGCGCCATGATCAAGCATTTCAGGCACGAATTTGAGTATCACGTTGAGCACAAGACCTGTATGGTCCCCGCTTACGTTTGAGCGAGTCCCAAGATGATTGAAATTGAACTCGACGGCAAGAAGGTTGACATTGTTGAAGGCAGCATGATCATGCATGCGGCTGAAAAAGCAGGCACCTATATTCCGCATTTTTGTTATCACAAAAAACTTAGCATTGCGGCTAGTTGCCGGATGTGTTTGGTCGATGTAGAGAAAATGCCCAAGCCGATGCCGGCATGTGCGACACCAGTCACGCAGGGAATGATCGTTCGGACAAAAAGCGACAAGGCGGTAAAGGCTCAAAAATCGGTCATGGAGTTTTTGCTGATTAACCACCCATTGGACTGCCCCATTTGTGACCAGGGTGGTGAATGTCAGCTACAAGACCTGGCAGTTGGTTATGGAGGGTCTGCCTCAAGGTATCAAGAAGAAAAACGCGTTGTGTTCCACAAGGATATCGGTCCTTTGGTCTCCATGGAGGAGATGAGTCGGTGCATTCACTGTACGCGTTGTGTTCGATTTGGGCAGGAAATTGCTGGTGTTATGGAATTGGGTATGTCTCATCGGGGTGAGCATGCTGAAATTGAGACCTTTCTAGGGCAGTCGGTCGACTCGGAACTTTCCGGCAACATGATAGATATTTGTCCAGTAGGCGCCCTGACGAGCAAACCATTTCGCTACAGTGCACGAACTTGGGAATTGTCGCGTCGTAAGTCAATCAGTCCGCACGATTCCACTGGTGCGAACCTAATAGTTCAGGTTAAGAATGACAGAGTCCTGCGGGTTGTTCCGCTGGAAAATGATGCTGTCAATGAATGCTGGATTGCTGACCGCGACAGGTTTTCCTATGAGGCCTTGAACAGTGACGACAGACTGACGACTCCGATGTTGAAACAAGGCGGTGAATGGAAGTCCGTTGACTGGAAAACCGCACTTGAATACGTTGCACATGGTTTGCAAAGCGTGAAGAAGACTTACGGTGCGTCCTCCATTGGGGCATTGGTAAGTCCGCACAGCACTTTGGAAGAGTTGTATTTGGCGAGCTCACTTACTAGAGGTATGGGCAGTGAAAATATAGATTTCCGGCTTCGCAATGCTGAGTTTGAAAAGCCCCAGCATGGTGCCCGCTACTTGGGTATGGCTATCTCTGAACTTTCACAGCTTCAAAGCCTATTGGTGATCGGCTCGAATCTTCGCAAAGATCATCCGCTGTTTGCCCAACGAATTCGGCAAGCCGCTCGGCTCGGTTGTGTAATTAGCGTTATAGGTGAACGAGAGATGGATTGGGCGATGCCCGTTCGCCAACAGTGTGTCGTGCCATCTACTGGTTGGGTTCAGGCTCTTGGCGACATTGCAACAGTAATCGCTCAGCAGAAAGGGATAACTGCTCCGATCGGTGGTCAATCTACAGAAATTGCAAAGGAAGTCGCCAAATCATTAATGACTGGTGAGCGACGAGCAATATTACTTGGCAATGCGGCGGCTCACCATCCCTATGCATCGCACCTCCTGGCCTTGGCCAATTGGATAGCCGAACAGTCTGGTGCAGTGGTTGGTTCTCTTTCAGAGGCGGCAAATACTGTAGGTGCCCAGTTGGTCGGCGCGTTGCCAGGTGTCGATGGGCTGAATGCCGCTCAAATGCTGTCTGGTGGGCTGAAAGCAGCGATCCTGTTGAACAACGAGCCTGAATTCGATTCCGCGTCTGGCACTGCGGCTGTGCGATCTTTGGGTGAATGCGATATGGTAGTCACGCTGAGTCCGTTCAAGGCGAACATGTCATTCAGTGATGTATTGTTGCCTATAGCTCCATTTACTGAAACTCCTGGTTCTTTTGTGAATGCCGAGGGTCGTGTGCAGACATTTCACGCCGTAGTGAAGCCTCTAGGCGATGCGCGACCGGCATGGAAGGTGCTCCGCGCTTTGGCAAATGTACTGGGTTTAGCTGGTTTTGAGTTTAATTCAGCGCAGGAAGTTCTGCTGCATCTTCAAATTGCGAAGGGTAGTGTTACTCCGGATCATGCGCCAGCTGGTCTTCTGAGCAATGCATGCTCCTTGCCTTCTGGCGGCTTTGATTCGTCGGTGGAGCCCTGTGTTGCAGATATATATCAGTTGGACAGTATCGTACGCCGCGCGTCATCTCTCCAACAGACTGCGGATGCCAAAGGTATTGGGAAGCAGGAGATCGCCGCATGATTGACGTCATTTTCGCCTTTGGTCGAGGCCTCGTCGATGCTTCATGGTGGACGAGCCTGGCATGGCCGACTATTTGGGCCATGGTCAAAGTATCTCTAGTATTGGTCCTGGTACTGACTGCGGTGACCTACGCGACTTTATGGGAGCGTAAGTTGTTGGGATGGGTGCAAATTCGGCTTGGACCCAATCGGGTTGGTCCATGGGGTCTATTGCAACCAATAGCTGACGCGCTGAAACTGATGACCAAGGAAGTTGTTCGTCCATCTGCGGCGGACAAGACGCTTTTTTATCTTGGCCCCGTTTTGACTGTTGGCCCGTCACTTGCCGCTTGGGCCGTCATACCGTTCGGGCCTGAGATTGCTACAGCTAATCTAAACGCGGGACTATTGTTTCTCATGGCCATCACTTCAATGGAAGTTTATGGCGTGATCATTTCGGGATGGGCTTCCAATTCGAAGTATGCGTTTCTTGGTGCGTTGCGTGCCTCAGCGCAAATGGTCAGCTACGAAATTGGAATGGGCTTTTGTTTTCTCATCGTTTTGATGGTGTCCGCCAGTTTGAATCTCTCCGATATTGTCGCGGGACAGGGGCGCGGTTACTTCACTGAAATGGGGCTTTCATTTTTATCGTGGAATTGGTTGCCTTTGCTTCCGATCGTGGTCGTGTATTTTGTTTCTGGTCTCGCAGAGACCAACCGGACCCCGTTCGATGTTATTGAGGGCGAGTCGGAAATCGTGGCTGGCCACATGGTGGAATACTCAGGAATGTCGTGGGCCATGTTTCAAATGGCTGAATATGCAAATATCTGGCTAATTTCTGTCTTGGCAACCATTATGTTTTTCGGAGGTTGGCTATCGCCCATCGATAGCGCGTTTGCAAACTGGATACCGGGATGGATCTGGCTTGGTATCAAGACATTCTTTGTAATGACTGTATTTATTTGGGTGCGGGTTACTTTCCCCAGATTCCGGTACGATCAGATTATGCGTTTAGGGTGGAAGATTTTTATACCTGTTACCCTGGTATGGTTAGTAGTAGTTGGAGTTTGGATGCAGACCCCTTGGAACATTTGGAAATAAATAGAGTTGCCTATGTCTAATCCAACTTCGAATGCTGTCGTGAACTCGTCTGTGCGGGGCTTTTCTCTGAAGGATTTTTTATCCAGTTTCTTGTTGATCGAGCTTGCCAAAGGCATGCTACTTACCGGCAAGTATGCGTTCAGAGGCAAGATTACACTGCAGTATCCCGAAGAGAAAACTCCTTTGTCTCCTCGTTTTCGTGGTCTGCATGCTTTACGTCGATATGAAAATGGTGAAGAAAGGTGCATTGCTTGCAAATTGTGTGAAGCAATATGTCCAGCCCAGGCAATCTTGATTGAGTCAGATGTACGTGAAGACGGGTCGCGTCGCACTACCCGGTATGACATTGATCTGACTAAATGCATTTTTTGCGGATTTTGTGAAGAAAGTTGCCCGGTAGATTCGATTGTAGAAACACATATTCTTGAATACCACGGAGAAAAGCGGGGCGACCTTTATTTCACTAAGGAAATGCTCTTGGCTGTGGGAGATAAGTATGAAAATGAAATTGCGGCCAATAAGGCAGCTGATGCCAAATATCGTTGATAAGCGGCCAGAAAGAATTTAAATCATGAGTGTAACAACCGGAATGTTTTACGTGTTTTCAACGATTATGCTATTGGCGGCATTTCGTGTGATCACTGCACGCAATCCAGTGCATGCCGTCCTGTTCTTGGTGCTTACCTTTTTTCAGGCGGCAATGATCTGGATGCTTCTTAAGGCTGAATTCCTTTCTATTGCTTTGGTATTGGTGTATGTCGGCGCTGTGATGGTCTTGTTTCTCTTCGTCGTTATGATGATTGATGTGAAGATTGAGGAATTGAGGGCAGGATTTTGGAACCATTTTCCGATTGCCGCTTTAGTTGGAGTTGTGATAGCCCTGGAAATGGTCGCCGTTTTGATGGGTGGCTTTCGCACTGTAGACAGTCCCGATAGCGCGAACTTAGCCGCCTCTGGCCTTCAGCAGACGTCAAACACTAAAGAGCTGGGTATCCTGATGTATACAAAATACATCTATCCACTGGAAGTAGCGACCGCTATTTTGCTTGTGGCGATGATTGCAGCAATTGCGCTGACTTTGCGTACCCGTAAGGACACAAAATGTACGAATCCGAGTGATCAAGTGCGTGTGAAGGCCCGCAATCGTATGACAGTTCTGAAAATGGAGGCCACAAGTACCACCGTTGATCAAACATCGGTCGCCTCAAATGTGGAGACAAAAGCATGACTTTGACGCTTGGTCACTTCTTATCACTAGGTGCAATGCTTTTTGCATTATCTGTGGTGGGAATATTTTTGAATCGTCGCAATTTAATTGTGTTGCTCATGGCAATTGAACTTATGCTGCTGGCAGTCAATACAAATTTTGTCGCATTCTCTCACTACCTTCATGATATGAATGGGCAAATATTCGTATTTTTCATACTGACTGTTGCGGCGGCTGAATCTGCAATTGGTCTGGCTATTTTGGTGCTGATATTCCGCAACAGATCCAGTATTAGCGTGGACAATCTGAATACGCTCAAGGGTTAAATATATGAGTCAAACCCTTTCAGTTTCGAGTTTGTTGGCAGTGCCACTCGCCCCCTTGTTGGGAGCAGTATTGTCCGGGGTACTGGGTACGAAGTTTGGCGGCAATGTGATTGGCCGTACTGCCAGTCATACTGTGACCATTGCAGGTGTGTTAATTGCGTTTATTTTGTCGGCAATGACATTGAACTCCGTTGTGATGGATGGTGCGCGTTTTAATGAGACGCTGTATACGTGGATGGTTGTCGGCGATCTCAAAATGGAGATTGGTTTCTTGATCGACGGCTTGACCGCAATGATGATGTGTGTCGTTACTTTCGTGTCCTTAATGGTTCATCTATATACCGTTGGCTATATGCAGGAAGATGAAGGATATAACCGCTTCTTCTCCTATATTTCACTATTTACGTTTTCCATGTTAATGCTTGTGATGAGCAATAACATGCTGCAATTGTTCTTCGGCTGGGAAGCGGTTGGATTGGTATCCTATTTACTGATCGGATTCTGGTTCAACAAACCAACTGCGATTTTTGCAAATATGAAGGCCTTTTTGGTCAATCGTGTGGGCGACTTCGGATTCATACTTGGCATAGGATTGATTGCCTCTTATGCCGGCACTTTGAATTACGTTGAAGCATTTGCGAAGTCTGCTGAATTGTCGGCTCTTACGCTTCCTGGAACGGACTGGATGCTGATCACCGTTATCTGTATCTGCCTCTTTATTGGCGCCATGGGTAAGTCAGCTCAGTTCCCTCTGCATGTGTGGTTGCCCGACTCCATGGAAGGTCCCACTCCAATTTCCGCTCTTATTCATGCGGCCACAATGGTGACAGCAGGTATTTTCATGGTTGCGCGCATGTCACCATTGTTTGAGCTAAGCGATACGGCTTTGAGCTTTATTTTGGTGATTGGCTCCATTACTGCACTCTTCATGGGCTTTTTGGGCATTATTCAAAATGATATCAAGCGCGTCGTTGCATACTCAACTCTGTCCCAATTGGGATATATGACCGTCGCGCTCGGGGCTTCAGCGTATTCAGTTGCAGTCTTTCACCTGATGACCCACGCATTTTTCAAAGCATTGTTGTTTCTTGCAGCGGGCTCAGTCATTATGGGTGTTCACCACAACCAGGACATACGCTGGATGGGCGGCCTGCGAAAGTACATGCCAATTACTTGGATTACGTCATTGTTGGGTTCTCTGGCGCTGATAGGCACTCCATTTTTCTCGGGCTTCTATTCGAAGGACAGCATCATTGAAGCGGTTCATGGCAGCCATCTTCCCGGCGCTGGATTTGCAAATTTTGCTGTACTTGCTGGCGTGTTTGTAACAGCCTTCTATTCGTTCCGGATGTACTTCTTGGTGTTTCACGGGAAGGAACGCTTTGATCAGAATCCGGATGCCCATCACGATGACCATGGTCACGGGCATGCCCACGCGCACGTTCCGCATGAGTCGCCTTGGGTAGTGTGGGTGCCGTTGGTTTTGCTGGCTATACCGTCTGTATTCATTGGTTTTATCACCATCGGTCCAATGCTTTTTGGTGATTTTTTCAACGGAGCGATCTTTGTGGATGCTGCCAAGCATGGCGCAATGAACGAGCTTCGCGAGATGTTCCATGGATCTGCAGCCATGGCGTTGCACTCCATTAGCACGTTGCCACTGTGGCTGGCCATTGGCGGTGTGGCAAGCGCGTATTACATGTACATGATCAACCCGGCCCTCCCGGCTGCGATCAAGCGTTCCGTGAAGCCAATATTCACTTTGCTCGAAAACAAGTACTACCTGGACTGGTTCAATGAGAACATTCTGGCGCGCGGTGCGCGTGCATTGGGTACCGGGCTATGGAAGGGCGGGGACCAGGCCATTATTGACGGGGCGCTGGTGAACGGTTCGTGGAAATTGGTTGGCATGGTTTCTGGAGCCGTCCGCAAAGTGCAGACTGGTTTCCTATACCACTATGCTTTGGTGATGATTTTGGGTATTTTTGTACTCATGACGTATTTTGTATGGCTCAAGTAGGAGAAGAATAAAATGGGATTGTTGAGCCTTGCTATCTGGACCCCTATTGCATTTGGCGTGGTATTGCTGGCGCTAGGTCGTGACGATCAAGCCCAGATGGTCCGTTGGGTGGCACTGATTGGCGCTTTGGTAAGCTTCCTTGTGACCTTGCCAGTTTATTTTCATTTCGATACAACGACGGCAGCAATGCAGTTTGTTGAGAACGCAATATGGATAGAGCGTTTCAACGTTAAATACCATCTGGGAGTGGATGGCATTTCTTTATGGTTCGTGCTGCTTACAGCATTTATTAATGTTGTCGTCATCATTGCGAGTTGGGAAT
>Ga0247844_1008722_pt1 | contig 10879 bp, 12 predicted proteins | sample LaCtaG_FD_192421 | JGI IMG/M metagenome (GOLD analysis project Ga0247844, IMG submission 192421) | Freshwater microbial communities from meromictic Lake La Cruz, Castile-La Mancha, Spain - LaCruzMarch201714.5m_1 | ecosystem: Environmental > Aquatic > Freshwater > Lake | place: Spain: Castile-La...
CAAGACGGCATCCAGGCAGCGCGGGTGATGATGCGGCGCGTGTGGTTTGACCGCGAACGCTGCGGCGAGGGCGTGGAGCTGCTCAAGCAGTATCAACGCGAGTGGGACGACCAAAAGAAAATGTTTCGCGAGAAGCCACGGCACGATTTCACATCGCATTGCGCCGATGCATTCCGCATGATGGCCATTGCCTGGCAAGAGATCAAACCAAAAGAACCCGAAAAACCCTCGATTTTTCCAGTTGTTGGGCATAATTCGCGCATTGAGTTGGCCCCACTTGAAACTTTGTGGCGCGAGACACCTAAGCGATCAAACCGAATCTAGGAGCAAAACATGGCAGGCGTAAACGCACCTTATCGCTATCAATACGAACACGTTGCGGTTTCCCAAACGGCTTATGTACTGGGCGGCACGGGAGCCATTGGCGATTACCTTGACAAACTGATTTGCACCGTCTCAACGGCTGCGACCAGTAGTGTCAGAATTTTGGACGACTCCACCAGCCACACAATCTTGCCCAACAACGTGGGCGGCGGCTTGGGCGTGTACGTCATTCCCATGGGCGCAATCAGCCGCAATGGGCCGTGGAAGATCACAACCGGCGCAGGCGTTGAAGTGCTTGCACTTGGCATCTTCTCAGCCTAATCATGGCCGACGAAGATACCGTCAAGCCCGAGGTTCAGTATTACCTGAACCACATCGCAGCGTATGACCGCGAGTTTGCGAGCTGGGAGACGCGAGCAAAGAAGATTCTGAAGCGGTATCGGGACGACACCCGCAACAGCCAAGACAGCGGCTCGCGGTTCAACATCCTGTGGAGCAACGTCCAGACGCTCAAAGCTGCGACGTTTGCCCGCTTGCCGAAGCCTGACGTTAGCCGCCGTTTCCGCGACAACGACCAAGTGGGCCGGGTTGCTTCGCTGTTGCTTGAGCGTGCGCTTGACTACGAGATCACGCATTATTCCGATTACCGCGAGACGTTGACCGCTGCGCTGTACGACCGTTTCCTGCCTGGCCGAGGCGTTGCCTGGGTGCGGTACGAGCCCAAGTTCAAGCAGGGCGAGGCGCAGATCACCGAAGACGAAGAGTCGCCCAGCGATGAGATGCTGGACTATGAATGCGCTCCGTGCGATTACGTCCATTGGCGCGACTTTGGTCACAACGTGGCAAGGACATGGGAAGAAACTTGCATCGTCTGGCGCAAGGTCTACATGACCCGCCCTATGTTGCGCGAGCGTTTCGGTGACGAAATGGCCAAGAAAATTCCGTTGGACTCTGAGCCTAGCGAAATGAAGAACGCTTCCCGCGAAGGCGTGGACAAGCGTGCAATGATTATTGAACTGTGGGACAAAGAAACCGGCAAGGCCGTGTGGATGTCCAAGTCGCTTGGCGAGTTCTTGGATGAGCAAAACGACCCGTTGAAGCTGGAAGGGTTTTATCCCTGCCCTAAACCGTTGTTCAGCACGATCACCAATGAAAGTTTGGTTCCCGTTCCTGACTTTGCGTTGTACCAGGACCAAGCCAACTCGCTTGACATCTTGAGCGACCGCATTGATGGTTTGGTCAAGGCATTGCAGGTCAAAGGCGTTTACGACGCTGCATCGCCTGAGCTGGCCCGTCTGTTCACCGAGGCCAACAACAACGATCTGATTCCGGTAAAGAACTGGATGGCCTTTGCTGAAAAGAAAGGCTTGGCCGGCGCGATTGACATGGTTGACTTGACGCCTATTGCTGGGGCGCTGATTCAAGCGTATCAAGCGTTTGAGCAAGTCAAGGGCCAAATTTACGACATCACCGGCATCAGCGACATTGTGCGTGGTCAGTCTGTGGCCAGCGAGACGGCAACTGCCCAGCAGATCAAAGGCCAATACGCCTCGCTTCGTCTCAAGAGCTATCAAGACGACGTAGCGCGGTTCGCTACGCACATGATCCAGCTCAAGGCTCAAATCATTTGCCAACTGTTTGACTCTCAGACCATTTTGATGATGTCTGCTGCTGACCAGCTTAGTCCTGTCGACCAGCAACTGGTGCCGCAGGCGCTGGAGCTGCTCCGCAACGAGCCAATGCGCTCGTTCCGTATCGAGATCAGCACCGACTCGCTCATCATGATGGATGAGAATCAAGAAAAGCAGGATCGCATGGAGTTTTTGGGCGCTGTCTCAAGTTTTCTTGAAAAAGCCGTGCAGGCCAGCCAAGTTGCGCCTCAGATCGTGCCGCTGTCGCTTGATATGCTCAAGTTCGGCGTCGGTGCTTTCAAGATTGGCAAAAGCATGGAAGGCCAGATTGACCAGACTGCCCAGCAGTTCAAGGAGCAACTGGAACAACAACAGCAGCAACCTCAACAACCGCCCCCGCCCGATCCCGAGGATCTGAAGATGCAGCACCAGATGCAGATGGATCAAGCCAAGATGCAAGCCCAGGCGCAGTCCGATCAAATGAAGCTGCAAGCCGAGGCCCAGTTCAAGCAGGCCGACCAGCAACATCAGGCGCAGCTTGAGATGGCTCGGATGGATCATGAGACGCAGCTCAAGGCTGTTGATGCTCAGTCAACCCAGATGATCGAGCAGGCCAAGATGGATGCCGACGCTGATCTCAAGTGGCGCATTGCCCAGCTTGAGGCCGAAACCAAGGTGGTTGTGGCTCAAATTGCTGCCGCGCAAAAGTCTCAAGCCGATGCCATCCAATCAGACCAGATGATCCAACAAGAGGCCATCAGGACAACGGGCGCCACCGACTTACAGCAAACGATGGCTGTGGCCATGCAAGGCTTTCAGGCTGCGCTGGAGCGTCTAAGTCAGCCACGCACCATTGTGCGAGGCATAGACGGCAAGATTGAAAGGCTTGCCTGATGGCCTTGTACGCTGACCGAGTTAAGCAAAGCCTGGGCATCACCGGCACGGGCACCGTTACGCTGACGTTGGCCACAACAGGCACCGGCTATCAATCATTTTTGACGGCATTTGGCACCGGCACGCAGACGGTTGCCTATTGCATCGCCGATCAGTCTGGCCCCAACTGGGAGGTTGGCACGGGCGATTACAACGGCTCGGCCAACACGCTTGCACGCACGACCGTGCTGGCCTCAAGCAATGGTGGCTCGCTGACCAACTTCAGCGGCGGCACGCAAGACGTCTTTTGTACCGCGCCAGCCAAGTTCCTTGACACCTTCACCAGCACCAACCAAGGCACCGTTCCTGCAAGCGGCGGCGGCACAAGCAATTTCCTCAGAGCAGACGGCACGTTTGCTGCGCCACCTGCTGCCACTCCTGCCTCTCCGACCACTTCAGTCCAGTTCAACAACGGCGGCGCGTTCGGCGGGTCAGCCAATTTCACCTACAACACCGGAACCAACACCGTAAGTTTCGGCAACATCACAGGATCCGCGCTTGGGATGACAATTCAGCCGCTTGCGCCTACGTCAGGGTCGGCAGGGGATTTAATACTTGAGGCCAGAAATGCTGCCTCAGGAAACTCGAATGGTGGAGGTATAACTCTTAATGCTGGTTTCTCAACAGGAACAGGCTCTGCGGGTGAGATTGCATTTCAAAGTGGTTCATCATCTGTTAATACTGGAGCACTTTTTATTGTAAGTGGAGGAAATTCAGGATTCTCCGGAGGAATTAGTGCTGGCGCAGGGTATGCTGCTACTGGAATTGGTGGAGACTTCTTTTTTTATCTTGGTGGTGGTTTAACAGATGATGGAAATTTTTATTTCCAAGATTCATACGGAAGCAATTTTATACATTGCAAAACAGCCACACCAGCAGGGGCGCTACAAATCGGTTTCTTTAACGCAACCCCCGTAGTCAAACCAGCCCCCACAGCCTCTGGCACTCAAGCCGTACTTGATAGCGTTGTATCCAGCCTAAACAGCCTTGGGCTTGTTGACTCTGCCGCACTCACCAACGCAACCGTCATTACCCCCGCTGGCGCAGACACCCAGATTCAGTTTAACAACGCTGGGGTGCTGGGCGCAAACGCCAATTTGACCTACAGCAGCACACTCAATACGTTGTCTCTTGGCCCAGCAACAGGAACGGCAACCTTTACCACTCGCGCACCAAGCACCGCACAGAACCCAAGCACTCTGGTCATTGCTGCACAAAACAGCATCAGAACTGCTGGGACAAGTTTTGGCGGGGCATTGACGCTGCGTTCGGGTAATGGACGTCCTACAGGTGCTGGTGGTGGTGGCGCATTGTCTATTACATCAGGCAACGCTGGCACTACTGGAGCGGGTGGGACTATTAACATTACCGCAGGGGCTGGTGGCACGACATCTGGTGATGGCGGTGCAATCAACATTCTTGGAGGTAGCCCTACTTCCGGTCTTGGCGGTGATGTAACTGTTCGAGCTGGCCCTGCCGCAGTTCTATTCCTTGAAGGAGGTAACAACCCCAACGGAAACGGAGGGGATGTACGAGGACAAGCGGGTCAAGGTTCTGGTGCTGGTATATCTAGTGGCGGTAATTTTGATTTTACTGGTGGGCAAGGCAACGGGGCTGCAGGCGGCGACGGGGGCTCATTGTTTTTTGCGGGTGGTGGCGGCTCCGGTAGCGGCGCGGGAGGTAATGGTGGCTCTAACACTTTTTTCAACGGAGCAGCAGGAACCGCCGCAAACTTGGATGGCGACATATTTTTTTACCTATCATCCTCAGCAGGAGCACCCGGTTCCATACGATTGAATAGTTCGTTTGGCACATCTGCGATTGAAGTAACTCAAAACGCAGGCACAAGCGCAACGGAGATAGGTTTTTTTAACGCAACGCCTGTCGCACAACCCACAGCAGTTCCTGTCACCGCAGCAGGCATCCACGCTGCGCTCGTTTCTTTAGGACTTATTACATAATGGCAATCATCAAACAACTCACCAACGCTCAAGGCATCGTCTATGAGTATCACAGAGTTAACTCGGTCATCATTGACGCGCAGGACAACTTGTTTGCCACGGTGTCGTCATTCCTCACCGCAGACCGCGCCACAGACAAAGATCGACCTGTTGACCGCTTCTCTGTCCAGATTTTCACGCCTATCACCACAGGTCTTGTTGCCACGGCAGAAACCTTGCTGGTCGCTGATGCCAACTGCAAGTTGTTTGGCGGCACGGTTACGCCAGACGTCGTCGTATCCGATCTGGATAAGGCCAAGACCAAGAAGAAGGCTGAGATTGCTTCTGCCAGATCCGTTGAGATGTACGCCGACAAGGCCACCTCGCTGGGTACGTTCGGCAGCACAGAGTCGGACAACAACAAACTGAGCATCGCCATCCAAGTCACGCAACTGGCGGCGGCAGCAGGCCAGCCAGCCGTTTGCGGTTACAAAGACGTGAATGGCGTGTACTCGGTCTACACGCTGGCCCAGTTGGAGCAAATCGCCTTGGATATTGCTGCACAGGTGCTGCCGCTCTACGAGAAAGAATCGGGTCTGGTGGCGCAGATAGACGCCGCCACGACGGTTGAAGAAGTTGAATCTATAGCTTGGTAAAGGAGTTACAAATGGACACCAAATCAAAACCCGGTTTGTACGCAAACATCCACGCCAAACGTGAGCGCATAGCCGCTGGCTCTGGCGAGAAAATGAACAAGCCTGGCAGCAAGGCAGCACCTACGGCAGCGGCGTTCAAGGCCAGCGCAAAGACGGCCAAAAAGAAGTAATTCATGCTGGGCTTTGATGCCATTGCGGCGCTGCCCATCAGCAGCTTGCCGCTTGTTGTTACCCCAGCACCCCCGTTTTGGGGTAGCAAGGGCGGCATAGGCAAGAAGAAGCGCAAACAAAGGCATGAGGATGTTGAAGAGCTTGTCACCGAGCTGCCAGCCGCCGAGATGGCCGCGCAAATGCGTGAGGTCATGCTGCCGCCTATGGATCTGCTGCCTGACTTGGTTCAAACGCGCAAGGCCATCGCAGAAATTGAGGCCGAGCGTGACGATGAAGAATCCATTTTGTTGTTGTTGATGTGAGGCAAACCATGTCAGACGGTGGAAAAGGTGACAACAGACGCCCAGGCGACGACGCTGCATTTGCAGCCAACTTTGACCGCATCTTTGATGGCGGCATTAAGCGTGGCTCTTGGGTGTTTGTAGATGGCCAAATGGTGCCCAAAGACAAGTACCAACGGCCTGCGCCAGAGGCGCACATGGTCATGACCGACATTCAACCTTACCAATCTATGGCCACCGGCGAAATGGTCGGCGGCAGGGCGCAGCATCGAGAGCATCTTAAGCGCCACGGATTAATTGAAGTTGGCAACGAAACCAAGTACCTCAAAAACGAACCCAAACGGGAACCCGCAGCCGTTCTAAAACGACGGATTGCGGAAATTGTCAATGATCGGTTAAGATAAACAAACCTTTGAAAGGATTTCAAAATGGCACTCTCACGCGAAGTAATGTTGGCCGGTTTCTCGGCTGGTCAAGCTCGGGGTCTGGGCGGCGGTTACGCCGGTTTGGTCGCTTTGGGTTCTACCCAAGACAACGCCGCACCCATCACGGCTAGTATGCACGTTGTGACAGGCGCAGACGCTACCAAAGGCGTTCGTCTGGTTGGCGAAGTTGGCGATTCTGTTTGGCTGTTTAACAGCTCGGCATCAGTACTCAAGGTCTACGGCTCTACGGGCGAGGCAATTGCCGTGCCCGCAACCGGCCTTGGCACCGTCAATGTTGCCTATAGCCAGACGGCACAATCGGTGGTTCAGTATTTGCACGTCACGCCAACGCAATGGCTGACCAACAAGTCTGCATGATGAAAGAGCAAATAGATGAACCGCAGGTTACCTTGCGCGATGCCATCGAGTCGGCTGTCGAGGAGCATGAACCTGCTCCTGCCGTTGAACAAGACGCTGCCCCCGCAGCAGCTCCACGCGACGATGCTGGCCGCTTTGCCGCCCCACCGCAAGACGAGCAACCCGCACCCGTCCCGACCAAGCCTCGGCCTTCTTCTTGGAAGAAGGATTACGATGAGCATTGGACAAAGCTAGACCCCAGCCTGCAAGACTACATTGCCCAGCGCGAGCAAGAGTACGCAAAGGGAGTTAGCACCTACAAACAGAACTGGGATCAGGCCGCGCCTTTGTATGAGGCCATGCAGCCGTTTATGCCGCTGCTTCAGGAAAACAACATTGACCCGAAGCAATGGATCAGTAACCTGGGCAATGCCCACCGTATGCTGGCCCAAGGCTCAGACGATGAGAAGCTGCGGATGTTTGCCCAGTTGGCCACCGACTACGGCGTGCCGCTTGGGGCGTTGACAGGCCAGCAGTCTGGCATTGACCCGCAGTTCTCTCATTTGGCCCAAAAGCTCGGGCAAATGGAAAACCGCTGGAGCCAGTTTGAACAACAACGAGAGCAGCAAGAAAACGCTGCTTTGCAAAACGACATTTCTGTTTTCTCTCAGAAAGCACCTTATTTTGAGCAAGTACGCGAAACGATGGCTGGACTCCTCCAATCAGGCGTGGCGCAAGACTTGCAAAGTGCCTACGACAAGGCGATCCGATTGAACGATGACATTTGGCAGCAGCAACAGGCAGAACAAGCCAAAGCCGCAGCCGAACAGAATCAACAAAAGGTCGCTCAAGCAAGGGCAAAGGCTGTGTCTCCAAGGTCTTCCTCCCCAACAGGGATGACAAGCGGCGGAAACGGCAAAAAGAGTCTGCGGGATATGCTGGCCGAGCAAATCGACAACCAGCTTGCCTCGCGGGTTTAATTTTGATTCATTGAAAGGAACTTATCATGGCTTTCGCCAATAGCTCCATCAGCGATATCATTGCCACCACCATTCAATCTCGTTCGGGTGAGCTGGCTGATAACGTGATGCAAAACAACCCGCTGCTTCAGCGTCTGAAGCAACGTGGCAACGTCCGTCCATTCTCGGGTGGTAACGTGATCTTAGAAGAGATCATGTACAACGACACCTCGACAAACAACACCAACAGCTATTCCGGCTACGAAGTGCTGAACATTGCACCGAACAGCCCGATTTCTGCTGCTCAGTTTGCCATTACCCAGTACGCCGCTGCCGTGACCATGAGTGGTCTGGAGATGCTGCAAAACGCTGGCAAAGAGCAGATCATTGATTTGCTTGAAGGCCGCATTCGTGTTGCTGAAGCGCAGCTCATGAACCGCATTGACACCGACATCTACTTGGATGGCACGGGCAACGGCGGTAAGAACATCACCGGCCTGGCTGCTGCTGTTCCTGATGCTCCGACGAGTGGAACCTACGGTGGTATTGACCGCGCAACGTGGACTTTCTGGCAGTCGCAGAAGTACAGCGGCAACACCAACGGCGGCGCATCAGTTTCCGCAGCCAACATCACCCAGTACATGACCGCTCTTGCGCTCCAACTGGTTCGCGGTAATGACAAGGCTGATTTGCTGGTTGCTGACAACAACTATTACAGCCTGTACGTCAATGCGCTGCAAGCCATCCAGCGCGTGACCTCTGAAAACGAGGCAGGCTCCGGTTTTGCTTCGCTCAAGTTCTACGGCGGCGGCACGTCTGCTGACGTTGTGCTTGGCGGTGGTATTGGCGCACACGCAACGGCCAACCATATGTGGTTCTTGAACACTAAGTACATTTGCTTCCGTCCTCACAAGGATCGGAACTTTGTGCCAATCGGTGGCGAGCGCCAAGCTGTCAACCAAGACGCAATTGTGAAACTGATCGGCTGGGCTGGTAATATGACCTGCTCGGGCGCTCAGTTCCAAGGCGTTTTGATCGCTTAAAGGAGCAAATACTATGGCATATACTATTACCGACCACGAAGCAGGTTTCCTGCCCATCAACGTCATTGATACCGGCGTTCTGACGGCATTGTCAGTCTCGTCAGGTTCTACCACCACCATCCCAACGCCTCCAGCCGTTCCCGGCCAGATCGTGAAGGGGTTTGATCCTGTCTACGGCATGGGCGAGTTCATCTTGCTCAAGGGCGTAACTTCGACGGCTGTTGGCTCGCTGGTGATTTACAACACCACAAACTACACCACGACGCTTTGCCCTGTGACGGCCAACCTTGGCTCGCCTGTGGCCATCTCGATGACCGCAAACACCTCGTCTTCTAACTGGTCTTGGTATCAGATTGAAGGCGTGGCTGTTGTTGCCAAGTCTGCTGTTGGCTTGGCCAACAACGTGGCCATTGGCGTTAGCTCAATTGGCAAAGTGGGCACCTCAGCTTCTGGCAAACAGATTCTTGGCGCACGCACGGCCAACTCAACTGCGTCGGCAACGACCACGGTGCAGCTTATTCTGAACCGTCCTCACCTCCAAGGCCGCGTGACCTAATCGGTTTTTGCGCTCTTGGCCATGCCTCCAGGCTTACAGCTTTGGAGGCATTTTTCAATTTAAATGCCTACAGCATGAACATCGAAACGACTTGCAACACATCCGACGACATACTGTTTGAACAGATCAAGTTCAACAGCCACCGATCTAATGATTGGCTTTTTTCCGCTGATGCTCACGACGGCTTTGCCGTCATCGTTGGCGGTGGCCCAAGCGTGGCCGACTGGGTTGACGAAATCCGCGCCCGCAAGCAACACGGCCAGACCATTTTTGCGCTCAATGGCGCAGCCCGCTGGCTCGCGCAACACGACATTGAAGCCGATTACTGCATCATCGTAGACGCCCGCGAAATCAATTTGTCCATGCTGGGTTATGCCAAGCAGTATCTGCTTGCCAGTCAATGCCACCCGAGCCTGTTTGATGCCTGCCCCGACGCCCTGCTGTGGCATCAAGAGTATCCGCAAGACATGGCACGCTTTGACGCTTGCCTGCCTGCCAATCCACCCGCACACACGCTGATCGGCGGCGGCACTACCGTGGGCTTGTCTGGGATGGTTGTGGCCTATGCAATGGGCTATCGCTTGCTGCACCTGTATGGCTACGATTCAAGCTACCGCAACGGCCATTGCCATGCGTACAGTCAAAACGACCCCCAGCGCGTTGATTGCGTGGCCACAGTCGCAGGAAAACAGTTTCAGACCACTCTGGCTATGGCCAAGCAAGCCGAGCTGTTTCCGCAGCTCTCAGACAGCCTGATTGACCTAGGCTGCACGATCACCATTCGAGGCGACGGCTTGCTGCCGTGGACAAGCAAGGCATCGGCCATTGCGCCTGAGCCTATAGACGAGCAAGACAAGTACAAAGCCATGTGGTCAATTGATGCTTACCGCAACGCAGCGCCTGGCGAAGGCGTTGCTGACCTGTTTTGCCTTGCTACGCTGCCCACCGCATCCAGCACCGTCATTGACTTTGGCGCAGGCACGGGACGAGGTGCAATGCGCATACATGACGCGCATAATTGCCATGTACTGATGCTGGACTTTGCCGACAACTGCCTTGACGAGCGCGTTAGGGCCAAACTAAGCGACAAATTGCGCTTTGCCGTGGCCGACTTGACTCAACCAATCCCGCATCGTGCCGACTACGGTTTTTGCACCGATGTGATGGAACACATCCCGCCAGAGCAAATCAGCGCTGTGATTCATAACATCATGACTGCAGCGCCGCAAGTGTTTTTTCAGATCTCGACCGTCACCGATACAATGGGCGCATTGATTGGCCATCCTTTGCACCTTACGGTGCAAGATGCCAGTTGGTGGCGTGATTTATTCGTGTCCCTTGGCTACACCGCCCGCTGGGAAAGCACACAAGACACAGCGGTGATGTTTTTCATAACTCAACCACTTGAGGAAGAAAATGCTTGATTCAGATTTGGGCGGTTCAATACTGCCAGCAGTTCGGTTCTATTCCAAAGAGGTGTTGCACGAATTCAAAACGCAGCAAGAAGGTCGTCCTATTTACTACATGACCGACTTTGTTCGCATTGAAATCCCTGGTAATCAGTTCACGATTATCGACACTTTTGCCAACGACACTCACAAAA
>Ga0247844_1008728_pt1 | contig 10871 bp, 9 predicted proteins | sample LaCtaG_FD_192421 | JGI IMG/M metagenome (GOLD analysis project Ga0247844, IMG submission 192421) | Freshwater microbial communities from meromictic Lake La Cruz, Castile-La Mancha, Spain - LaCruzMarch201714.5m_1 | ecosystem: Environmental > Aquatic > Freshwater > Lake | place: Spain: Castile-La...
ACTGAATGACGCACAATATTTATCGCGTCTTCATACTTGTACAGCATGTTATCAAACAGCCTCGCGAAAACAGACGCGATAAATCGCGTCTCTACGGTTATTAATTCAAATTTGTTTAATTGTAATATTCAAGGTTAAGATTCGATAGGCTATTTGTCGGGGTGTCATATTAAGTAAGCGTGCCGCTTTTGCTTGCACCCAGCCGCTTTGTTCTAAGGCGGCGATAACACGTTCGCGGTCGTCCATGCTGTCATCGTTAACATCAATGCTGGCCATTTTTTGCGGTGGCGTGCTATGGCTAGTTTCTGCGATAGTATTTTCCAGTCCCGTATTCACCATCACATCACGATCAATAATTCCATTGGCGCTCATAATGGCGGCGCGTTCCAAGCAGTTGGTCAGCTCGCGGACATTACCTGGCCAATCATGTTTCATTAAAATTCTTATGGCGCTTTCTTTAATTTCTAAAGGACGGCCCCCTTGTTGTGCTGAAATTCTGCGCAATAAAAATTCAGCTAATTTGGGTATGTCTTCGCTGCGATCACGTAAGGCAGGCATGTGAAGGGGCATCACGTTTAGGCGATAATATAAATCTTCTCTAAATGTGCCTTGGGTAACTTCTTCTTCAAGATTACGATTCGTTGCTGCAATGATGCGCACATTGACTTTAATTGTGTGCGCTCCGCCTACGCGTTCAAATTCACCTTCTTGCAGGACACGCAGTAATTTTGCTTGAAATGATGCTGAAATTTCACCAATTTCGTCCAGAAACAAGGTGCCGTTATTGGCAAGTTCAAAGCGTCCTTTGCGTTGACTAATGGCGCCGCTGAACGCACCTTTTTCATGTCCAAACAGCTCTGATTCTAATAAAGTGTCGGGTAACGCCGCGCAATTGAGTTTTAAAAATGGCCCACTGGCGCAGCCTGAATTAAAGTGGATAGCATTGGCGACAACTTCTTTGCCTGTGCCAGATTCGCCACGAATTAAAACAGTGGTGTTCCATTTAGCGACTTGTCTAATAAGATCAAACACTTTTAACATTGGTGCAGAATGACCAATAATATTTTCAAAACGGTAATTTTTAATCAGTGCTTGCTTAAGTTGGTCGCGTTCACTTTGTAGCGTGTGTTGGGTGCGCTCAATGCCCCGAAGGGTTTTTACGCTTTGTGCAATTAAGTTGGCAAGCATTTCAAGGAAACGGGCGCGTTCACCTAAAAACAAGGCGCTGTCGGGTTGTGCGGCGAGCACGCCAATGGTGTCACCTTGATCAACATAAATGGGTGAGCCAATAAAGGGTAGGTTAGGATCATATAAGCCTAAGCGACCTAAAAAACGTGGCTCATCAGCTACTTTATCCACCACAATAGTGCGTCCTGCATCTAAGATTGCGCCCATTAAGCCTTCGCCAGGATGATAACGAATTGGGGAAAGTAGCGGATTATTAGCATCCATGTATACGGCACTGACAAGCAGACTGTCATGTTCAATTTCTTTAATCGTGATCATGCCAGAACGCATCCCCGAGCGTTTGTGTAATATTTCTAATATGGCGTGTAATTTGTCATGTAAATCATGGCTGCTATTTAATAGTTGGCTGATTAAATAGAGCGTATCTAATTCGGCTTCAATGAGCTGGGTGCGATCAATCATAGGGTTTCCTCGCCAAGTTCGTGTGGCGGTAAGGGAAAGCTGATTTTAAAGCGACAGCCTTGATAATAATGTTGATCTATATCAATAAAACCATGATGCTGGGTGACGATTTCTTTCGCAATGACCAATCCCATCCCCACTTTATGGGTGCCGGTGGCATTGGCGGTGTAAAACGGTTCAAACACTTTGCTGTGTTTGTCAACAGGAATACCAGGGCCGCTATCATCGATGCACACATGAATTAACTCAGGCGTAAGGTGGGTGCTGATTTTAATGTACTGCTCGCCACTGTAGGGTGCGCTGACTGCGGTAATGGCGTTATCTAATAATTGGTTAAATAACATGCGTAAGCGATTAGCTGAGCCCATTATGTGGGGAAGGACGGCGAGGGGTTGCCAATGCACATCAATGCCGTTATTAAGTAGCCGTTGACTATTAAGTAACAGGACTTCGTGGAGTATCTGATTAAGATTAACGGGCGCTTCCGTTATGTGCAGAATGTTAGGAAGGCAATGCTGCATGGTGGCAATAGCCTCTTCGCCAGAGGTTTGGATCTGTTGCAAAATATTTAATAAACCCGAATTTTGCTCAGTGCCTTTGTGTTTTAAAATTTGTTCGGCGGCTTTGATTTGATTCATGGGCATTTGAATTTGATGAATAGCGCCTAATAAAGTTTCGCGTATGCTGCGCACGCGCTCGTCTTCAGTCATCAGGGTTTTTAAAGTCTGAATATGCAGCGCTTCCAGTTGCCTGCGTTGCCGCGTAATATCGGTAATAGTCAGAATCAGATAGTGTTTTGCGCTCTGATCAAAAAACGCATCAACATGAATATCATTCTCTAAAAACCAGTTCCCCGCACATGAAAACCAGCGCGCTCGTCGCCCATTTTTATCTTCTATTTTAAATTCGTAATGATTAAAACCTTGTTTGTCAGTTTGTAATTGTGTCCAGTGTTCGCCCATTTCATTGCGTAACAACGTTAAGAAAAAAGCAGCGGGTTCGCCTTTATCAAGATCACTCACCAGCGCTTTATAATTATGATTATCAAGAATGACATGGTCTTGAGCATCAAGCACAACCATAGCAATAGGCGAGGCATTAATGACTGATTCAATTAATAACTTTTGGTTGATGACGTTTTTTTCTGCTTCATGAGTTTGGGTAATGTCGCGGTGCATGCCAATGTAATACGTGATTTCATTGGCTTCATTAAGAATGGGTGCAATGGTTAAATCAGCAATATAACGATGCCCCGATTTATGCCGATTGCATAAGATGCCACGCCAGACTTTTTGGTTGCGAATGGTATGCCAAAGCTCGTGATAAACCGTTTTTGGGGTGCGTTTATCAGAGAGAATAGATTCATTTTGACCTAAAATATCGTCGGGTTGATAGCCGGTTACCGCTGTAAATTCTTTATTTACATACAAAATCTTTGCCTTTTTGTCGGTAATTGAGATTGCGACCGGAACTTGTTCAACTGTTTCAAGAAATAAATTATAAGCAATGACATCGCCGTTAAATTTTATAGTGGCATCTGATAATTGAGGCGACAGCTCATTAATGGCGCACATTTTTTTAATATGAGTCTGTAAAAAGTATAAGGATGTTTTTGTCATAGTGGCGGCGAGTGTGTGTGAACTTTTGTAAGTATTCTAGCAATTTTAACGCCAGTAGAAAGAGTGCATTGCTTATTATAGGGTGTAAAAAAGGGCGTAAAAAACGTCAGCTTTTTTCGTGTTCTTATGTCAACAGCTTAATAGACTGTGAACCTATGCTTTTTATTCCGACGTATTTAATCAGTTCACGCAAGGGGATAATTAAGCTGAAGTTTGAGTCTTACAGCAGACCATAAGATTGTCAGCTTTGCGACAAAATTTAATCGTAACAAACGGTTTCTGTAGGACTTGTCACAGTGCTTAAGTCCTGTTGGATAGCCTGATTCTGTATGTCTGTTGGGGTGCGTGGGCTCAGCTGCCTTGGCATAATTGCTGCTTTAAGCTAGAGCAATAGTGCCAATAACTAGACAGGAAACAATCGTGAGTGACTATCTGCTTCTTTTATTAGGGACAACCTTGGTGAACAACGTGGTATTGGTGAAGTTTCTTGGCTTGTGTCCGTTTATGGGGGTGTCTAAAAAGCTTGATTCAGCCTTGAGTATGGGCTTAGCAACAACCTTTGTATTAACCTTAGCCGCGCTGACCAGTTGGTTATTGGAACACTTTATTTTAGTCCCTCTGCATATTGAGTTTTTACGAATCCTTAGCTTTATTCTGGTGATTGCCGCAGTGGTGCAATTTACTGAAATGGTGGTGCATAAAACTTCGCCCGTGTTGTATCAAATTTTAGGCATATTTCTGCCGTTAATCACCACCAATTGTGCAGTGCTAGGGGTCGCATTATTAAATGTGCAAGAGCATTACAGCTTACTGCAAAGTTTAATTTTTGGCTTTGGCTCGGCCTTAGGTTTTACTTTGGTGATGGTGTTATTTGCTGGTTTACGTGAGCGTTTAGCGTTAATGGCTGTTCCTGTTTTATTTGCAGGAACGCCGATTGCCTTTATTACGGCGGGAATATTATCCTTGGCCTTTATGGGCTTTGCTGGGCTTTATACAAAATAGTCACAGGGAAAAAACATGTATGTTTTCTACGCTATTATCAGTTTGACAGTATTAGGCTTGGTGTTAGGGCTATTGTTGGGTATTGCTGCCAAGTATTTAAAAGTGGAAAGCAGCCCTTTGGTCGATGCGTTGGAAGCGTTACTGCCAGGCTCGCAATGCGGTCAATGTGGTTTTCCTGGCTGCCGCCCAGCAGCTGAAGCCTTAGCAGACGGACTTGCACCCGCAACAATGTGTCCTCCTGGGGGCAGTGCGTTGGCGGAACAGATTGCGGCCTTACTGGGAGTGGAGTTAGATTTAACCAGCCTTAAAGAGCCTGAATTACTGGTTGCCAAAGTAAGTGAAGCCACCTGCACAGGCTGTACACGCTGCTTTAAAGTCTGCCCTACTGATGCCATTGTCGGTGCGCCTAAACAAATTCATGCAGTGGTTGCTGATGCCTGCATAGGATGTAAAAAATGTGTAGAAGTCTGTCCGACCGAATGTTTACAAATGCACCCCATTGAGGTGACCTTGCGTAATTGGCGTTGGTCAAAACCACTCTTAACGACTACGGGTAAAGCCTTATGTTAAGTTTTTTCAGTTCGTTTACACAGTCAAGGTTGCGTGGTGGAGTGCATCCCGAGGCGCACAAAAGGGCAACGGCTTTGCAGCCAATTAACACTGATTTCCCTCTGCCAGCACGGCTGTATATTCCCTTACAACAACATGTGGGCAAACCTGCGGAGCCGTTAATTCGAGTCGGTGAAATAGTCTTGAAAGGGCAGTTATTAGCCTACAGTCAGGGACTTATTTCGGCGCCAGTGCATGCACCAAGCTCAGGTATTATTGTTGATGTTAATGATTATCCTGCGCCACATCCTTCAGCCTTGCCCATTCGTATGATTGTTTTAGAAACAGATGGAAAAGATGAATGGTTAAGCCATACACCGATACCCGATCCCTTTCAGTTAACACCAGAAGATATTAGTTTGCGTGTTGGTGCGGCGGGTATTGTAGGCTTAGGAGGCGCGACTTTCCCCACGGCGGTTAAGCTTACTATGGGGCGTGAAAATCGCATCGACACCTTAATTATCAACGGCGCCGAGTGTGAGCCGTATTTAAGTTGTGATGATCGACAAATGCAGGAGCGTAGTGCTGAGATTATCGATGGTGTACGTTTAATGCTGCATGGCATGGCGGCGAACCTTGCGTTTATTGCCATTGAGGATAATAAACCGCAGGCTTTTTTGGCGATGCAAGCGGCAGCACACGCCTATTCAGGCATTACCGTCCTGCACATTCCCACGCGCTACCCGATGGGCTGGGATCGACAATTAATTCGCTATGTGACGGGACGAGAAGTCCCGGCTGGGTGTCGGTCTTCAGAAGTAGGGGTGACGATTCATAATGTCGGCACCGCGTATGCCACGCATAAAGCCATTCGCTATGGTCAGCCCTTAGTTAGCCGTGTGCTGACTGTGGCAGGCGGGGCGGTAGCACGGCCGATGACTGTGGAAGTGCCGTTAGGGACGTTAATAGCCGAGGTCTTTGCTTTTTGCGAGGTTGATAGCACACGCACGGCACGAATAATCATGGGTGGGCCAATGATGGGCGAAGCCTTACCGCATACGGGCTTACCCACGGTGAAAGCAACCAGTGGCTTATTAGCGTTAACGCAGGACGAGCTTAAACAGACGGAAGCGCAACCCTGTATTCGTTGTGCCAGTTGTGTCAGTGTTTGTCCAGTAGGTTTACGCCCCTTAGATATGGCAAATACCATTCGGGCAAAACAATTGGAGGCGGCGGTAGAGCTGGGTTTAAAAGAGTGCATTAGTTGTGGCTGTTGTTCGTATATTTGTCCCTCAAATATTCCCTTAGTACAGTATTTTAAATATGCGTCAGGTGAACTTGTCGCGCAACAACAAGCGCAACATAAAAGTGAACAAACTAAAAAATTGATGGCCTCACGCACCGCACGCTTAGAGCGAATTGCTCAACAACAGTTGGAAGAAGAACGCGCACGAATTGCTGCAAAAATAGAACGTGAGCGACTTAAGGCAACGCAGGAGACAGTCGAATGATAAGCCATAGTAAAGTAATCAGTGGCGCCCATATTGGCGTTAACAATAGCGTCCGCCAAATTATGGAAAAAGTAATGTTGGCGATATTGCCGGCAACGCTGTTTGGACTGTGGCTCTTTGGCTGGCCTGCGATTAATTTATTTGTTATTACCGTAGGCTCGGCGGTTTTATTTGAAGCCTTGTGTTTACGCGCAAAAGCCTGTGCCATCAAACCAGTGTTAAGGGATGGTTCAGCAGTGTTGACCGGCTGGTTATTGGCGCTGACCTTGCCGCCGTGGGCACCGTGGTGGATAGGTGTGGTGGGCTCTGGCTTAGCGATTGTTTTAGGTAAACACGTATATGGAGGCTTGGGACAAAATTTATTTAATCCAGCCATGTTAGCGCGTGTGGCGTTACTGATTTCCTTTCCTATTGAAATGACGACATGGGCAAATGTGTCGCCGTTATGGTTTTCCTATTCACCCAGTTTTAGTGAAGGTTGGGACATAACGTTTAGCGGTATGCAAAACCTTGATGCTTACACGGGCGCAACCACGCTGGGCGCAATTAAAACTGAATTTTCACAGCAGCGCGTATTGCCAGATATTTTAAAAGACTATTCCTCAGTGCTTAATTTTTTGGGCTGGACGCGCGGTAGTTTGGGGGAAACCTCGACAGTATTACTAGGCTTGGGCGGCGTTTGGTTACTTCGTCAAAAAATTATCCAATGGCACATTCCCGTCGCGTTATTGTTAACCGTAATGGTGTTGGCCAGTGTGTTTTATATGATTGATAGTCGCCATTACCTTAGCCCATTTTTACAGTTAAATTCAGGCGCTTTGCTGTGTGTGGCTTTTTTTATTGCCACAGATTACGTTACCTCACCCAACACTGCAACGGGACAACTGGTTTTTGGCGCGGGCTGTGGCGTGCTGATTTTTGTCATCCGAACATGGGGAGCATATCCAGAGGGTGCAGGCTTTGCTGTCTTGCTGATGAATTCAGCAACGCCATTAATTGATTATTACATCAAACCCAGAATTTATGGGCGAGACCGTAATGGCAAGCCCTTGGAGAGTCCAAAGTCGTAAGCGTGGATTAATTATACTTATCAACTTGCGGGAATTCGCGATGAAACTTGATTCTGCACGTATCGAACAACTCAGAACTACAGCCGCCACATATTTAGCATGGTTAAAGGCATGGTTAGCACCTGTACATCTTGCGCAATTGCGCCCCATGCTTAAATTTCAAACAGGCGTGTTAGCTGGTTTTGCGCTGCTTGCCAGTGTCTTATTAGGCATAACCAATTGCACTACGCAAGGCACTATTCAGCAACGTTTGGAGGAAGATTTACAACAGTCACTGGAAGAAGTTGTGCCAGCGTCTTGGTATGATAACGTTATGCAGCACGACATCGTCACCCTTGATTCGTCAGACTATAACTTAGGGGCCAACGAAACCACCGTATATCTCGCCAAAAAAGCAGGCAAAATCACCGCAGTGTGTTTTAAATTTACTGCACCAGATGGCTATTCTGGTGCAATTAACATGATTATGGGGCTAGATCGACAGGGCACGCTATTAGGCGTGCGGGTGCTCAGTCATAAAGAAACGCCTGGGCTTGGGGATAAAATTGAAGTGGCAAAATCAAACTGGATATTAAGCTTTGTGGGGCGTTCGTTGGCCACCATGAGCGCCTCGCAATGGGCAGTGAAAAAAGATGGTGGGGACATTGATCAATTTGCTGGCGCAACCATTACCCCGCGTAAAGCAGTGCAAGCTATTTATCGAGGCTTGCACTTATTTAAAGAAAATCAAGCATTACTTCTTAAGCAGTGAGAACACCGTTATGTTATTAACCGCCCCCTTTCGTAAAATCGCCCGTGATGGTTTATGGAACAATAATATTGTCTTTGGACAAAATTTAGCGTTATGCCCACTGCTTGCCGTCACCGGTACCGCCACCAATGGCTTGGGCATGGGCTTGGCAACCTTGCTGGTGATTACGGCCTCCAATGGGCTTATTTCCGTGGCAAGGCATTTAATTCCCAGTGAAATTCGTATCCCTATTTTTGTTTTACTTATTGCCGCGTTAGTCACGTTGGTTGATATGTTAATGAATGCGTGGGCGCACGAACTTTACAAAGTATTGGGTTTATTTATTGCGCTGATCGTAACCAATTGTGCTTTATTAGGGCGTGCCGAAGCTTTTGCCTCAAAACAGCCTGTTAAAGAAGCCGTGTGGGATGGGTTTATGATGGGCTTAGGGTTTACTTTGGTTTTAGTTGCCTTAGGTGCCGCCCGCGAAATTAGTTCAGCCGGCACCTTATTTGCCAACGCTTCTGTCCTGTTAGGTGAGCGCTTTCGCTTTTTAGAACTCACCGTTATTACTGAGTACAAAGGTTTTTTATTGATGGCACTCCCGCCTGGAGGTTTTATTATGGTTGCTTTTTTAATCGTTGGAAAACGTCTAATTGATCAAAAACTTACTCAACGTAAAGCGCAGCGCAAAGATATTTCTATTGCCTCGCAAGGAGAGACAGGATGAATGTGGGCGTCTGTTATGCCGAGGTTGATAGACAATTATGGTTGCGATTAGAAGTGCCCGATGACAGCACACTGGAAGACGCCATTCATTTATCGGGCGTATTAACACTGTATCCTGACATTAATTTAGCTAAACAAAAAGTAGGTATTTTTGGCAAGATTACCGCACTCACCACACAAATAAAGGACGGTGATAGAGTAGAAATTTATCGCCCCATTATCGCAGATCCACAACAAGTGCAGCGGCGTAGGCGATAACTTAAACTAAGCACGCCACACTGATTATTTTTCACCGTTCATCCTGGATGTGTCGATTAAACCAAATTGTTTGGCGATGGGCGCCGCTGTAGAAACGCGATTTATCGCGTCTACATTTCACATAGCTCAAAACGTATAGGCATACTCAGCACTGCTGAGTATGCATGCTTTTAAATGCATATTAAGTTACTATGACATTTTTTGTGGATTATCCTAATCATAGTGAGCTTATCATGCTTAATCCCCCCCCCAATACTACAATAATACAAGAGAATCAAGTCTTTATTGGGCTTGTTACTATGCTTAAATCTCGATTTAAAGCGCAGTATCTTGGGTCAAGCTTAGCGGTGTTAGCGTGTTTAATGTCCTTAGTGATTGCTTTATGGGCAAGCATGTATAATTTTCAAAAATTACGCACCTTAACTATCGCCATTAACGTCAGTCATCAACAACAAACCCTAACTGAACGCTTAAGTTTATTAGCGCATCAGCGCGCTCTTAACTATCAGCGTGGGTTTAAGCCCAGTGAAATACAAGACGAATTACAGTACAACATAGAGGCGTATGAAGCGCTGTTAATAACCGTAGACACTGACGTAAACATGAAGACGCTGCTAGATAGCTCGCGTATTTATCAGGCACAACAAGAACTAGCCGCCAAACAGCGCGTGGTATGGAATGATTTTCGTACCAAGTTACAGCACTTTATTAATGATAACAGTGCGATGAATAGCCAACTACAGGGTATTGAGAACAGCGAACAACAGCAATATGAGCTAGCCGCCCATTTTATACAGATTATTCAAGCACAAAATGATGCCTTCATCAGTAACTTTTCGTGGTTAAGATACGTCGTTATAACCGCTACAGCGCTTTCACTAAGTTGGTTAATAGTGGTAAACACCAGGCAATTTAACGTCCTGCGTACAAAAAATTGTGAGCAAATAAAGCAAAATGCGTTACTCACAGCCTGTTTAAACAAAGCCAATGATGTGATTATCATTACTGACACGCAAAGCATCGAAGGCTCAACGGAGCCGCGTATTATCTATGTCAATAAAGCCTTTGAACGCATTACTGGCTACAGTGCCGAAGAAGCCCTGGGCAACGTTCCCAGTATGTTGCGCGAACCATTAAGCCAACCCTGCGCAGCGCGGTTGCGTATTAAAGACGCCTTAAAGCACCAACAAGCTGTTTGCGTTGAACTGACTAATTACACCAAAAAGGCGGAACCCTTTTTGATGGAAGTAGACATCAGTCCTATTACTGACGATAACGGTCAAATTAGGTATTGGCTATCCATTCAGCGCGACATTACCGAGCGCAAACGTACTGAACAAAAGTTACTTGAAGCTAAAGAACAAGCCGAAGAGTTATCGGCTTTAAAAACACACTTTATTTCCACCATTTCTCATGAGCTACGCACGCCCATGGCGATTATTATTGGCTATGCAGAAATTGCTCGTGTCCGAGAGCCCAATCTAAGCACCGCACCATTATTAGAAAAGATTGAAGGCGCCGCAAAAAACTTATTAGCCTTGCTTAATGACATTTTAGATTTTTCAAAACTGCAAGCAAAACAAGATCAATTTGAAGCCGCTGAATTTGATCTACAACTGTTACTAAACAACCTAAAAAACGACTTTAGCATGGCGGCAGAGAAAAAAGAGCTGCTCTTTACTGTTGAGCAAAGCTCAGCCTTGCCGAATGTCAACGTACCCAACACACTTATTGGCGATGCAGACAAACTAAA
>Ga0247844_1008733_pt1 | contig 10866 bp, 10 predicted proteins | sample LaCtaG_FD_192421 | JGI IMG/M metagenome (GOLD analysis project Ga0247844, IMG submission 192421) | Freshwater microbial communities from meromictic Lake La Cruz, Castile-La Mancha, Spain - LaCruzMarch201714.5m_1 | ecosystem: Environmental > Aquatic > Freshwater > Lake | place: Spain: Castile-La...
GGCCAGGTGCACGGGGCCGCCGACCGCCTTTTCCAGGAGGCTGCGGAGAACCTCGCGGCTGATCTCCGTCTCGAAGCGAAGACCGATCGGCTCCCCGACCGCCGGAAAAAACGGGGTTCCGCCCGTGAGCCCGAGGGCCTCGGAGAGGAGGACGTTGTTGCCGAAAACCGGGTGGGCATCGAGCGGGAGGTGCGCGCTGTAGATCGCCATGTCCCCCTCGATGAGCAGGCGGGTCTTGCGATACGAGGCCCCGGCGACCGGTGAAAGACCTCCCCAGAAAAGCCCGTGGTGCACCAGCAGCAAATCCACGCCCGCCTGGACGGCATCCCGGATCGTGACCTCGCAGGCGTCCACGGCCGCCCCGATGCGCGAGAGGCTCCCCGAGTTTTCCATCTGAAGGCCGTTCATCGCATTCGGGTAATCCCGGAAGGCCGGGATCTCGAGCAGGCCGTTCAAATAGCTGACTACCTCAAAAAGATGCATGGGCGAATTTCATCTGATCCGGCGGCTCATCGGATGCTGGGCCGGACGACGATGACGTCATTGGTGATGTAGAGTTGGGTGCCACCGGCGGTGACGCCGGAGTTGAAGACGATGCGCAGGGGGTTGAGGATCGGGATGTTGCTCACCCCGTTGATGTTCGTGGTGGTCTCCGTGAAGCTGAGGTGGATGTTGTAGAGCGGGGGAGGGTTGGTCGTTGTGCAGCGGTGGGGGAGGATGTTGGTGATGTTGGTCGGGGCAAGGCCGAGCTGCCAGAGGCGCGCGGCCTGCTCCTGCGCGTTGTAGGCCTGGAGGGCGTTGCCGTTCGCCTCGCCCTGCACCATCAAGGCCGAGGCCATGATGGCGGCCGCAGCGACCCCGATGGCGAGGACCGCCCCGGCGATCAGCACCTCGACCAGGGAGTAGGCCCCATGTCGGGGCCTTGCCTCGGCGGGTTGCGGTGCGATGTTTTGGTGCGCCTTCATGGCTATTGGTTTGGCCCATCCTCGATCCAGAGGATCCGGTCGGAGCTGATATCGGTGGCGAAGCTCGCGTTCGTCTCGCTTCGGACGTTCAGGCTGCCGGAGTTGACCGAGAGCAGCTGGTCGGAGCGAAGGCCTCCGGTCACCGTCAGGGAGCGGCCGCTGCCGCCGGGGACCGTCATGTTGACCGGGGCCAACGAGGAGAGAGCCAGCTTCCAATCGTAGGACGCATCCGTCGTGGCCGTCCTGAGCTCGATGGCGGAGGTGCGCTGGACGTTGACGACGATCTGGCGGGAGTTGGCTGTGTTCGTCAGCGTGAGGATCGTCAGGTTCGTATTCGTGGAGGCGACCACGATGTGCAGCGTGTTGGTGATATTCGTTCCTGCCAGTTGCAGGTTGGTCAGCGACATGTTCGTGTAGTAACGGAAGTAGGTGTTCGTGCGCCGGTTGGCCCCGCTGCCGTTGGTCACCTTGTTGGTCGTGGAGTAGGTCGGAACACTGGTGGTCACGTCGTAGCGGAGGAGGCTGTTCGTCTGGCTGGTACTCAGGCGGGCGGCCGCCCGCCCGCTGGTGTAGTAGATGGTGAAATTCGTTCCGCCGGTGACGTTGGTGGAGTTCGTGGATGTCGGGATGGCGGAATTGGTGTAGTAGTTCGTGTAGGTGATCGCGTTGGTTAACACGGCCTCACCCGAGGCGTTCGTCTGGGATTGCGTGCTCACCGGCGCGGCAAAGTAGCCGAGGAATCCGTTGGTCCCGGCCCCGCTGGCATTCGTTCCGGAAGTGAACGGGATCGATACGGCGCCGGAGATGTTGGGCCGGTTCGTCATCACGTTGGTCCGGTAAATGACCGAAGCGTTCGTGACCCAGCTGAATGCTGAGGAGCCGGTGTTGACGGGGTTGTGCAGGACGACCGGGTAGCCCAGGAAAAACGGGCTGCGGGATTTGACCAAAGCCTTCCAAAGCTTGGTTTGGACGCTGTTGGAGAGGTTGGCGAGGGTTTCCATGACGAATGAGGTGCCGCCGAGGGGCGAGAACTGGTTCCCCGCCTCCTGGTTGGTGGTCGACCAAAACGCGGAGGCCGCATTGACCGAGCACCCACCCCACGCGCCGCCGGCAATGCTTGCCTCCCAGGTCACATTGACGCGGCTGGCCCCCGAAGGCAGAGACACAAGCATGTATTGCCGGAGGAGCGCACGCGCGTTTTCCAAGGCGATCCGGTTCTGAACGCCCTGGGCCGTGGTGTCCGGGTGCGCGGCCGCTGTCGCCATCATCTGCGCCCAGGCGGCAAGGACGAGCGTCCCGGCAAGGATGATCACCAGGGCGAACACCATGATCGTTCCTTTCAAGCCGGCGAGGAGCTGGATCGGGGGTTTCATAGCGGGGGAAAGGCCGGGAAGCAGAGGAAAAATGAGGTGGCGCCGGCGTGCATCATGTAGTCCGAGCGGGGGCTCGCCGCGTTCGTGGTCGCGGAGGGGTAGGGGGATGCGATGTCCCGGAGCGAGGGATCCGGCCACCAGAGGAAGTAAAACGGGCGGTTCTCCGCCTGGCGGTAGCGGGCGTTGCCCAAGGTTGTTGAGGACTTGGTAAAAAATGCGGCGGCCGGGCGCCGGAAGGCATCGTTGGTCGCGCCGGGGTAGAACACGTGGTAGTAGGCGGTCATGTTGGTGCCGACGTAGCGCCGGACCGAAGCGTAGACGCCGACCGGGTCGCTGACCGTGACCAGGTCGCTCTCATAGATGGCATCCACCCACACGTTGGTCGTGCTGTCGGCGTAGAGCATGTAAACGCTGGAGTTGGTGGCCACCGTCGCGCCGTTGCCGTAGCTGTTCGTGCTGAAGTTCGTGTAAACCGCATTGTTGGAGTCGATGAGGCGCGTGCGGAAGTCCTCCGGAGTGATCAGGGTGCGAAGATCCACGTTGGTCGGCACCGCGATGCTCGAGGGCCGGATCGTATTCGGCTTGTTTCTGGCGAGGCAGACGACGGCCGATGAGGAGGCCAGGTCGCCAAGGAACTGTTCGCGGAGGCTGTTGGCCATGGCCGTGGCCGCGAAGCTGGGGGCCTCGCTCACCGCCGTCTGAGGCTCGGTCCAGCGATAGAACCCGTAGGCGTTTTGGATTCCGATATCGATGCTCAGCTGCCGGCGCGACAGCCCCTGGGAGTTGATCGTGCTGAAGGCCATGACGGCCGCTCCGATGACCGTTGCGCCGATGGCCAGGGCCACGATGATCTCGACAAAAGTAAAGGCTCCGCTCCGGCGGGGAAAGGTTCCTGCTAGAGCCCGGCTATTCCTGCTTGTCTTGGGCCTTCGCATCTCGGACGACTCCCATGAGGTTGACATCGCGCTCGGTGAGGCTGTGCACCTCGGTTTTCTGGCTTCCGCTCAGCACCTGGATGACGGCGGGATTGTCGAGGGCCGGCAGCGCCGACCGTCCCTTGCTGTCGATCTGGACCAGGCTCTCCACCGCCTCGCCAAAAATGAACTGCGTCACCGCGGGCTTCATTTTGACCGGGATGACAATCCTCCGCGCCTCGGCGGAAGGGTCCCTCTCCACAAACGCGAGGGTGATCAGCCCGTCCTCAAACGACAGCACGTTGAGCCGCTCCGACTGGTTTTGAATCAATGGCGGAAGCTGGTCGCCGGGCCGGACAATCAAGGAGCCGAGCATGGCCTGCATCTTGCCCGGACCGAGGGAGGCCCCGGTGACGCGGAGGGCCCCGAGGATCCGGCGGATCCGCGCCTCCTCGCTGAGCCCCTCGGTCTCCGATGGCTCAACAGGACCCTTTTCCTGGACGATCTGCACGGAGAAGGGGTTGCGCTCGCCGGAGCGGATCTCGATGGATTCGCGGCCGTCCGGCAGGAGCGCGGGGTCCTTGGCTGCGAAGAGGCCCGCCGATGCAGCAAGGATGGCTGTGAGGCTGATCAGGCCGATCAGGCCGGTGTGGGTCCGTTGGTAGTGGGTGCGACTCATTGTTTGAGCATGGGTTGCTCCAGGACCAGCTCCATGCGCAGGTCGTTCGCGCGGGTGCCCTTGGAGAGTCGGATGCTGCTGGTGCGGATGGTGGGCATTTTGACTTCGATCTCGCCGAGCCAGTTCATGAGGCGGACGTAGTCGTCCTCAAACGTGATCATGGCCTTTACCGAGGAGGGGATGGAGGGGTTCCCGTCGACGGGGGTCGATTCGAAGCGCTGGGAGAGGCTCAGGAGGTTGGCGTCCTTCACCCGCATCGACATGTTCACCTCCGCGCTCTGGGGGTTGTCGATGGTCAGGAAATACGGCTGCCACACCCGCAAAAACTCGATGAGGTCGGCCGACTGGCGGCGGAGTTCCGAGAGCTGGGACTGCTCGCGCGTCAGCTGCGCGCTGGCATCCTCTTCGGCCAGCTGGGCATCGGCGGCCTCTCTTTGGACCTTGATGCGGTTGTTGTGAGCCCAGAGGGTCAGCTGGACCAGCGCCAGGATCAGGAGGGCGATGATGCCGCAGGAAATGTGCTTGCTGTTCATTGCTGGGCACCTCCGGCCTGCCCTGCAGAGAGCGGGTTGTCCTGCAGTTTGCGCACCAGCGTGGCCTTGTAATCCAAAACCCCGCGGCCGAGGGTTTGGGAGGGCGAAAAGGCGCGGAAGTTCAAGCCCGAGATCGCGGCCATCGTGAGGTCGAGCTGCTTGGTGGAGTCCGCCCCCATTTTCAGCCCCATCTGAATCTGGCTGGGGTCGTTGATTCCCCGGTCGAGGCGGAGGTCCAGGATGGAGGATTTCGGATCCATGCTGCGGGTGATTTCCACAAGGAGCGGTTGGATCGGGCGCGATCCGTTCACCCAGCTCTGGATGTCGGTCGCTTTCTTGATCTGCGTCTCGAGGGCGGCGCGCTCGTTTTTTGACTGCTGGGTCTGGGCGGCGAGCGAGGCGGCTTGCGCCCGGTGGCTGTCCCGCTTCGCGATCGCGAGGCGGAACTGCAGGAAGAAGATGCTGCTGAGAAGGATGGCGACCGCAATCGAGCAGTAGAACAGGATGGGGACGAGCCGGAGGACGGTCGGAAGGGGGGGCGTGATGTCCTTCCGGTCGGTCTTGAAGTCGTCGATCTGGCGTTCGGAAATTTGCATGGGGCAGCTAGTATTTGACCATGAGCGAGGCGAGGAGGCCGGGCTCCGAAAGGTCTTTGACCTCGCGGCCCGGGAAGGCGGCGGCAAGGCGTTCCGGCAGCTCGGGGAGGGGTTCGTCGGAGACGAGCGTGATGCCGATCCCGGGGCTCAGCCGGGAGTGGAACGGGGCCAGGAGGTCGGAGATCGGCCCGATCTCGTCCTCATACACATCCGTCCGGGAGCGCAGCTCCATCCAGCGATCCTGGTCCTGGACCAGCGCGCACACGGCCCCCTCGCAGCAGATGATGTAGAACGAGCTGAAGGGGGTTTCCGAGCCCTTGGTGTTGTTGGTTTCGGACAGCGCATGGCGCAGCAGGAGGTAGGTTCCGCAGCAGATGCGGCCGACCCGGAAGCCCGACTCGCTGAACATGGCTTCCGTCTTGCGCGTCTGGTCCTCGTCAAACGTCAGCAGGATGCTCGAGTTGGTCTCCGGGTTGTGGGTGACCGCGTAGCGCTTGCCGCGCTCAAACTTCCCGCCAAGAATCGCGCGGGGATTGGATTTCAGCAGCTCCTCGCTGCCGGTGCGGCGGGAGAGGTTGGTCTCGAGGCTGATCACGTAGCGGGTGTTCAGCGAAACGGCGCACCAGCCCCGGTCGGCAAGCGCCTTGAGGTGGTCGGCCGCCTGGGTCAGGGCCTCGCGGGGCTCGGCCTTCACCGACTCCGTCTCGGTGGGCTTGCCGGAACGGTTGATCCCCCTCCAGGAGAGGCGGGCCCGGCCGATGCCGAAAAAGATCGTGCGCTCGCTGGGGAACCGGCGCCGCCACGAAGCCGAGGGGTCATCAGGCTCCGGGCGGAAGGCCGAGAAATTCAGGATGGATTTGAGGTCGACGGAGTTCATCGGGAAATTTCCGGCTGGCGTTCCAGGTAGTCGCCCACCTCGTCCCACGAGAAGGCCGCCCCGGTGGGCGCTGACGAGCTGGAAAAGCCTTCCTCCATGCGCAGGGAGATGCTCTTTTCGAAGTTATACATCCCTTTTTTCCAGCCGGTTTCGAGCTCCTGGTCGAGCTTCTTGAAATCTCCGCGGCGGATGATGTTTACCACGCCGTCATATTGCAGGAGAACCTCGTGGATGGGAAAGCGTTTTGATTTTTTTTCATCCAGCATCAGGCGCTGGCACATGATGAGGCGCAGGCAGTCGGCCATCGTCTCCTGGGACGAGTCGAGGCGCTCCGAGGGGATGAGCTTGAGAAACCGCTGGACCGTCTGGGCGGCGGAAGATGTGTGGAGGGTGGCCACGACCACGTGGCCGGTCTCGGAGGCCTGCAGGGCAATCTCGGCGGTTTCGCCGTCGCGGATCTCTCCGATGATAATCACGTCCGGCGCCTGCCGCAGGGCGGCCTTGAGCGCCTTGGCAAAATCGATTTCGTCGCTGCCCATCTCGCGCTGGGAAACCAGGGAGGGGAGGCCGTCGGGATAGACAAACTCGATGGGGTCCTCAAACGAGATGACGTGCTCGCGGCGGCGGAGCGCCCGGTGGAGGACCATCGAGGCAATCGTGGTGGACTTCCCGCTTCCGGTGGCTCCGCAGATCAGGAAGAGCCCGTTTTTCGCCTCGAGAAACGCCTTGAGTGCGGGGGTCGGGACTTTGATGGACGAGGGGTGGGGGATCTCGTTGGGCAGGAGGCGGAGGACCCAGCGCAGGCGGCCCTGGGTAACCATCTGGCTCACGCGGAACCGCCGCCCGTGCAGGTCCATGGCGCTGTCATCGCAGCCCGGCTCGAGATACTCCGGCACAGACATCTCAAAAATGGCCTCGTCGAAAATCAGCTGCCCGTTGAATTTGTAGGAGAGCGGATCCCCGGGGGTGAGGTAGAAGTCGCTCACGCCGTCGGCGAGCGAGAGGTCGCGGATTCGAACGCCAACCGGGGAATCTTCGGGGAGGTCAAGGAGTCGCATAAATCAAGGCGGAGGGAGCTAGGGGTCTAATACGTTGAACCGGGTCAGTGCGGAGCGGAGAGTCTCGCGCGGCTGGCCGAGAATCCGCTGGCCCTCCGAGTCGAGCGTGGACGTGGAATAGTAGGTGTTGGCGTCGACTTGGCGCATCGTGGACCAGTCCGGCTCCTCGACGCCTGTGGACTGCCAGACGATATCCTGGTAGTCCTCGTCGCCACCGTTATATGTGTCCTCAATCGCATACACATTGTTTCCCAGGCCCACCGCCTGGCTCTGGGAAAAGCCGCCGGCATCTCCAGTGGCAAAGGATAGCGAGGTGAGCGGGTAGGCCGTGTTGTTTTTGGCCGGGCTGGATCCGGAGAGATAGGTTTGAGCCCCTGTAAAGCTGTTGTCGGGGATCAGGATGAACGCCACCACGCTGCCGGGGGAAAATGTGACATCATGGCCGGTGCCGTTCTTGCTGAGGGCAATCCCCCCTTGAGACCCGCCCTCGACAACCCGTCTCACCGCCTCCCGCATGAAGGCCAGCAGCCCGGCGGCGGTGGAGAGGTCGTAGGGAGGGTTGCCCATCCCTTCCAAGGAAAAGACCCCCAGCTCGCCCTCGTAGTCCGCACCATCATAAATCTTGTTCTTGGTGCTGACCGTGCCGTTGGCCGTGATCAATGCCCCTCCGGTGAGGCCTTGCGACAGAGGGTCGAGGATTCTCGGGTTGCTGGTCACATACACACTCCCCGGGGTCAGCCCCTCGGCCGGCGCCTGCTCGACGACATCCGCTTTGTCCCAGACCCACCCGCCCGAGGTGGCCAGCTCCTTGGTGGTCGAGCGCCCGGTCTCCGTGGAGGCCCCATCGGCGGCCAGAGAGTCGTCGAGCACGAACTCCACGACGCCGGAGGTGGCCGCGTCCGCAATAACAAACTGGTGCCTGCTGCTGTCCCACCTGGCGCGGCGCCGGCTGGAATTGTCGCCGTGGTCGGCCGTCACCCGGGCATCCAGCACGGCGCTCGTCACGCCCATGACCCGTGCGGATTCCCCCTGGCTCTTGAGCTTGGCCAGCACCGCGTCGATCGTCTCGGCACTCGATCCGGTGAGCGCGGAAAGGTCGCCCCCGCCGCTCCGGTAGATCTCAATCGACCGGTTGAGCGAGGCGACATCCTGGTCCAGCTTGGCTGCGTCGGCCGCCTGCTTGGTGTTCGTGATCGTGACAACGCCAATGGCGCTGATGGTGGCGACAGCGGCAAGCACACCCAAAAGTTCGATGAGGGAGAAGCCGCGCCTTGGATCGGGGGAGCGAAGCGTTTTCATGATATAAAGCATGGCCCTTGCGCCCGGACCGGTCAAGAAATTTGTTGCATTGTTGCGTAGTTTTGGCTAGCCATCGCCTCGCAAAGCTGTGTATAACTTCAGCCCAAACGACCTCAACCCTTGGAACTTTCTTACAAAAACACTGAAGTTCAATCGCATGGCGAAGGTCCGTTTCCCAGCTTCTGAGCCGCCCCCCATCCTCATTTTGTGAATAACTCCAAAATTCTTCTGACAGCCCTGCTGTTGTCGCTGGCCAGCCCATTGGTTGCGGCGCCGCCGGCGCCCTTCGTTGTCGAGCCGCCTCCCAACGCGGCGTATCCGGATTATGGTCCGGGAAACCCGTCGGCGGCCCGTCTGCGGCGTGCGCCCGGGAGGATGTTCACCTTCGACCGGGCGGCCCTGCGCGACGTGCTTCGCTACCTCGCGGACGATGCGGGAATCCCCTACATCGGGATCCCGGAGAACAACTCCGCGAACAGCCGCCTCATCACCTTCACGATGGAGGCCAGCCCGTTTGTCGCGCTGGAGAGCGTCTGCCGCGACAACGGCGTGCGCCTGAGCTACGAGAACGGCGTCTGGTATATGCGCACGGTCGACGAGGAGCGCGAGCGGCGGATCCAGGAGGAGGAAAACAACAAGCTCGTCGGGGTAGCCTACCGGCTCCAATACGACCCGGTGGACCGGGTGGATTTCCGGGACGATGCCGCAACCCAAGCTGCGTCAGACACCAATGGAACGGCAGCTGCCAACCCGAATTTGCCGCTGCAAAACTCCCAGAAGGTCTTCACTTCGCGGGCCCCCAGAATCGTCAACGAAATTCGGACGATGCTCGGGCTCCCGCCGATCTCGTTCGGGCCTGACGGATCGGTTGTCGGTGAGGTCGCGCCTGCCCTGTCCACCGTGGCCTCCACGGTCGAGTCGGCAGCGGCCCCATCCGGGACCTCCGGGGCTGCGCCTGCCCCGGAGCGCCTCAACCCGACCTACGTCCCCCCGCAAACGCCGCAGGTCATTTACAACACCGACACAAACCTCCTCTGGGTTGTCGCTACGCGCAGCCAGCACAAGTGGGTGGCCGACTACCTGATGCAGGTGGACCAGCCGCAGGACCTCATCGCGATCGAGGTCAAGTTTTTTGAGACGACCAAGGACCCCCGCAAGGAGCTCGGTATCAACTGGGCGGGGACCATGCAGGGCGGCTTTGAAGTCAGTGCCACCGACATCCGAGTGGCACCTGCTGGCGATATCAGGCTTAATTCGACGGCCCAGGAGCGGGCTCAAAGTGGCACGGTGCCCCCCGGGGATGCCACCTATGACTATTTCACTGGAGACAGGCTCACCACATTGACCGCTGCGGCCCCCTACTCGGCCGTCCTTTCCACAGGCGACGTCATCATGGCGATCCAGGCGTTCATGAGCGATGACAAGACGAGCCTCGTCCAGTATCCGCGCGTCCTGACCGTCAACAACCGCGAAGTCGCGATCACCACCGCGGAGAACACGCCGATCAACACCGGCGTTTCGACGGTCCAGACCGACGGAAGCTCGACAACCCCGGTCGGGACGCTGGGCTACATCCCGGTCGGCACGCAGATCAACATCCTTCCCAAGGCGATCGGCAAGGATGAGGTGGCCTTGACCGTGGCGATCACCGTGTCGACGATCGTGCGCTTTGTCCAGGTCGATCTCGGCATCTCCACGGCGAACAACCTCTACCCCGTGACCAGCGAGCGGATCTTCAATTCGTCCCTGCAGGTGCCGTCGGGATACACGCTCGCCGTCGGCGGCCTCGAGGCGGTTGATGACTCCAAAGCCTCCAACGGCATCCCGTTCCTGCAGGATCTCCCGGGCGTCGGACAGTTGTTCAAGTCCAAGCAGCAGGAACGCAATAAAAAGAACCTCATCATTTTCATCACCCCGACTCTGATCGCCAACAAGAAGGCCACCCGCGGAATCTCCGAGATCCCAGAGGCGGTCGTGCCGATCCGTCCGAACGATCCCACGCCGCCGGCCTTCACTCCGGACGGCCACCTGGTCGGCGGCCAGAGCGCCCTGAACGCCGCGTTCGCCTGGTTCGATTTCCAGGCCAAGTGGTTCAAGCAGATCAACCGGGAGAACCGCACGGACAAGGAGACGATCAAGCAATTGCGGGCCGTGATCTCGTCTCTCCGCATGGTAATCGCCGATATCCAGACGATGATCGACAACGCCGATGCCCAGCGCGCCGCGAGGCTCCAGCGCGACGAGGAACGCGCGATGGCCATCCTCACGGATCTGAATAAGATCCTTGCCTACGCGCAGGACAATGTGATGTAGGGCCCCCGAGCCGCCCGGGCCTTGCGCTCCATCGTGCGGCGGAATCCGGCCCGCCCGGTTCTCATCGCCCCCGCGTTCCGGGCTGCAGGACAAAATTCTGATAGCTCAAAGAGATGTGATTGCTGGGAAAATTGTCTGGAAGAAGGCAACTCATTGAGCCACAACGTGGCTGGATATTGAAGCCCAGGGTTGCGAAGCTACCCTGGGTATATGGCGCGTGTATACCAACCCTGCAGGGGTTGCCTCAGGCCCACACGTA
>Ga0247844_1008736_pt1 | contig 10865 bp, 10 predicted proteins | sample LaCtaG_FD_192421 | JGI IMG/M metagenome (GOLD analysis project Ga0247844, IMG submission 192421) | Freshwater microbial communities from meromictic Lake La Cruz, Castile-La Mancha, Spain - LaCruzMarch201714.5m_1 | ecosystem: Environmental > Aquatic > Freshwater > Lake | place: Spain: Castile-La...
AGCCCCTTCATCCCCGGGCTGTTCGACAACCTCATCGATTCCTGACGCCATGGGCTTCCGACTGATGCAACCGCGCTTCCCGCTGGGGAAGGTCTACGCCACGCCCGGAGCGATCGCCTTGGGAGTCGATCTCGCCGCCTTCCTCCGCCGCCATCACTGCGGGGATTGGGGCGACGAGCTCTGTGAGGAGGACAAGCAGGCCAACGAGGATTCGCTGGTCCACGGGATGAGGATCCTGAGCCGCTACGCTACGCCGGGCGGGTCGATCTACATCATCACCGAGTGGGACCGCTCGATGACGACCATCCTGCTGCCCGAGGAATACTGATCCGCCTCCGTTCAATCCGCGCGCCAACAAGCCGCCGCCGAGTCTAACGGCAGGGCGGAAAACGCGGATGGTGCATGAGAGGGTCGGTCATATTGCCATCCCTTGCGCGGGGGCAGTGCATTCCTACGCCTGATTACGCGGCGTCATGGCGGGCTCCCTCACGAGGCTCTTTCCAGCAGGTGTGAAGCTGTGACCAGTCCCCTTGAAATCCCGACCTGATCGTGGCTCTCGAAGTAGAGCATCAGCTCGTCCAGATCCAGGCCGGCCTGGCAGCCGGTGTGGAAGTAGACGCTCGGACCGAAGCGTTCGGCGACGAGTTCGTGCAGTCGGCCGAGGCGAATTCCAACCGGGTGCTTCGAGACGAGATCGAGGACTTCGTGGCCGTTGACCAAGGTGGGGCGCTTCATGATACCGAGGGGGAAAAAGGGGATGCCTTTGGGGGGGATTCGAGGAGCGCTACTGAGATACGAGATCAGGCGCGGGAGTTCAAGAGGATGTTCCTCGTGGTGGTCTAACAGGAGCGAAGACGCCTGGAGCGCCAAGGCTCCGTCGGGCGAGGGGAGGGGGCTTCGGTGCTTCGCTTTGCCATAGCTTTCCGCACGCGGAACGGGAGGCCGCTCTACCCCTGAAAAATGGTGCGCGGCGGCGTGCGGATGGCGCGCGACAAACGACGCGGGTGGCTGGCAGGAGGAAGGATGTCGGAACGCGGGCACTCCTGCCCTCACCGGCATCCAGATCCCACCTGATCCCAAGATGAAACCGCAAGATCCCCGGGCCGAAGCCATCACCTTCGGCGTTGAACTCGAAACCACCATCCCCGCCACCAGCGGAGTCGTCATCGGTGGCTACCACAATGGCTCCTACGTCCGCGCGGGCGTGGCCACCACCACCGGCCTGCCGCTCCACGCGCCCGGCTTCAACGGCAACTACTGGAAAGCCGAACGCGACGCGTCGATCCGCGCCAACCCGGGCCGTATGGCCTGCGAATTCGTCTCACCCATCCTCCAAGGCGGCGACGGCGTCACCCACCTGCTCCAATTCCTCGAATGGGCACGGGCCATCGGCGCGAACGTCAACGGGTCCTGCGGCTGCCACATCACTGTCGGCGTCAAATCGATCATCGGCACGGACGACCCGCAGGCGATGAGCGAATATGCCCGCAAGCTCGCCCACATCGCACGCTGGCACGCCATGAGCCTCTACGGCCAGACGGGCACCGGACGCCACCTGAACCGCTACAGCCACACGCTGGGCGACGACGTCGGAACTCTGGTCCGCCAGATGGAACGCCGCACGGATCCTAGCCTCAAGTCGGTGGCTGCCCGCCAATGCGGACGCGGGATGATCAACTTCCAGAAGCTCTTCAGCCACGGGGTGATCGAATTCCGGGTCTTCGCCGGCACGCTCAACCGGCACAAGCTGCTCCACCACCTTGCCACGGTGCTCGGGCTTTGCCGGCGGGCTGCCGAGGTCGAATGCCTCGGGTCCTTCGCCAAGAACAAATCGCAGGCGAAACGCACCGCCACTGCCAAGGACGCGCTGCGCTTCCTCTGGGATTCCCTCGGATGGACCGGCGGCAAACGTGACGTCGCGCTGGGTCTCGTCGGCCCCTTGCACTCCGAGTTCAAGACCTACCGGAAGGTGGCCGAGCGGATGTGCCGCCGCTTCGACGCCCGCTTCCCCTTCGCCAACCTCTAACCGGACGACGCGATGTGTGTGATCCTTGTATGCCCAGGGAACGTGCGCCCTGATCGCGCGACCCTTGATGCCTGCCATGAGGCGAACCCGCACGGTGCCGGCGTGGCATGGCGGGAAGATGGCGAGGTGCGCTGGATGAAGGGGCTCGATCCCGGCGAACTCGAAGCGCTGATCGCCCGTCTCCCCGGCGAGATCGTGATCCACTTCCGCTGGGCGAGCGTGGGGGAGGTGACGCCGAAGTTGTGCCACCCGTTCCCGGTGAGCGCGAAGGCGACCACCCGCCTGACCGGCCACGCCCGCGCGGTGCTCTTCCACAACGGCACGTGGAGCGGTTGGCGCGAAACCCTCAAGCGTATGCCCCGCCACCGGATGCCCGACGGCCTGCTCTCCGACACGCGGGTCGCCGCCTCGATGGTCGATCTCTGCGGGATGGACGTCCTCGACCGCCTGCCCGGCCGCTGGGTGCTCTTCGAGCGCGACTTCACCGAACTCTACGGCGACTGGCGGGACTGGCGCGGGATGCGGGCGAGCAACCTCGGGTTCCTCCACGAGCTACGCGGCCATGGCGGCTGCCCGGGCTATTCCCAGCCCTTCCTACCCCTTTCCGACGAGTGCGGCACCCCGGACTTCTGAGCCACCCGCCCTCGTCCTTCCAACGCGAAACCACGACCCCAAACCACGATCCCATGAATCAGAAGAAATGCCATGTCCAAGTCGGAGCGCCGGTGAACCGGAGCTTTCACCCCGCCTTTGAAATCGACGCCCATGCCTTGCTGTGGGCCAGCGCCAAGGGCCGGACCTTCATCCCCGCCACCGCGACGATCGGTCGCAAGGCCTACTGCAACGACCCACTGCGCCAGGAGCCGATCCCCGATGCCCGCAAGTATCCGGTGCTCATCGAGCGGATCGGCTACTGGGAGACGGTGCTGGAAATCGACGACCCGCAGGTGGTCCTCGGAGCCGCGGTGGTTGCCGCGCTCAACAGCTTCCACGACCTGCTCGGCGACAGCCCTCTGGCCGCGGATCCGGCGAAGTTCGTCACCACCATCACCGATGCCGCCCGCGAGTGGGCGGAGGAGTGCTTCAACGCCTGACCCCTGAACCCACCATGAAAACCGTGATCCAGATCAACGACACCCGGAGCTGCAACGGAATGCCGCTCGCCCCGCCACGCCACGAAGGCACCGAGGGCATCCGCCTGCTCACCGAGCAGCAAGTGGCGGAGCTCCTGATGGTCTGCCGCCGCCAGCTCTACAACTGGAGGAAGAGCGGATTCATTCCCTACATCAAGCTCGGCAAAGCCGTCCGCTTCCGTCTCGTCGATGTGGAGGCCGCCCTCGCCAAGTTCACCATTCAGAACGAACCCAAGCCATGAACCGCACCTACAAACTGATCGCCAGCCGGGGGACCGAAGTGATCTTCGACGACCGCATCGACGCGCCCACTCCCCGGGCCGCCCGCCATGAACTCAAGAACCGCCTCGGACTCACCAGCCTGAGCGGCATCGTCTATTCCATCACCGAGATCCCGGTGGACTTGATCCGCCAGATCGTGGACGCCCGGGTGGCCGAACTGGCCGGCGGGGCGCCGATGCAAACTCCGGTGCCTCCCGATGTGGAAGCTCTGGTGATGGAACGCCTCCAGCCGATCCTGCGCCGACTGGCAGCCTTGGAACGAAGACCGGATGAACCGGAGCGCCCGGTCCGCTTCGATCCGCTGGCCATCCTGCCGGACGCCCCAGGTGAAGCGACCGAACTGCCCGAGCCTGATTGGTCCCTCGTGAAGCGCCACCTACGCCGCTACCGGGACCCGGCCAAGACGGCCGCGAAATACGGCATCAACGTCCGCGAACTGAACGCCCGCGCCAGAAGGGAGGGCTGGGAAGCATGATCGAGGTGAAGCGCTACCGGAAGCCCGACGGCTACCCGTCCCGCTACTGGGGAGTCTACGTGGATGGCGAGCTGCTGGCCGTGGTGCTCTACCGCAAGGGTGCCCTGGCCATCGCCGACATGCTCATGCGCGGACGCTACCGAAAGGAGGCCGGTGATGCCGCGTAGCCCGAAGCCCCGGGCCGTGCCGCCCACCTGCTTCATCCCGTCCTGCCCTGCGGATTTCGTGGGGCAGGCGAGCAAGGTGGCGGAGGTGCTGCTGCGGAAGGCTGAACGGCTGCGGATGAACCCAGACCAGCCGCTCAAGCTCCTCATCTCCGGGGCTCCCGGGATCGGCAAGACGAGCCTGGTCAACCTGATCGCCCGCACGCTCGCCCGCCAACCCGCAGCCATCGAGGACGTCAACGGCCGGGAAGTCGGGCTCGACCTGGCCCGCGACTGGACGCGCCACCTCGGCTACGGGTCGATCTTGGGCTCGTGGTCGATCAAGGTTGTCAATGAACTCGACCGCTGCTCGAAGGACGCGCAGGACCTGCTGCTGACCTACCTCGACCGGATGAAGCCCGGGCAAGCGTTCCTCGGCACCACGAACCTCGATCTTGGAAGCCTGACCGAGCGCTTCCAAACCCGGTTCCAATCGGTCCGCCTCCAAGCCCCGGAAAACGAGGTTCTCGCGGCCTTCCTCGCGAGGCGGTGGTCCGCCCCCATCACCATCACCCGCCAGATAGCCGAAGGCTCCCAAGGCAATGTCCGGGCCGCCCTGGCGGATCTGGAGATGTGGATGGGGTAGGGGATCAGAGCCCGGCGGATTGGAGATGAATCGGGTAGGTGTCGCAGGTGGCGGCGAGTATCCCCAAGGCCATCTGGACCGTGCTGCGCGACAGGAGAGATCCCTGTGGCTGACCGAGACAGCTTGTGGAGCCTAGACAAGAAGGCGTTGGATCGCGGATTAGCCACTGCTCGATTTGCCTAGGTCACACGCCGCTTGGGCTCACAGTTGCCAGCCAAAGGAAGTGCACTCCAGCGGCTACGTTGACGACAAGAGACAACACCGCGCAACAGAGGAGAGATCGACGACTTGGCTCTTTGAAGCGCCAAATCGAGAGAGTGGCAGCGATGAGGAGGCCGATTGAGCAGAGCCACGCAAGGAGAACTCCCTGTAAGAAGACCCAAAGCCATGGGACCGCCTCCGCTTGCCATAATGCCGTCAAAACTACTGTAGCGATCCAAGCGCCGATTAACCCCATATATCGTCGATCGTGCCGGGCACTCCTGATCACCAAGATCGTCCACGCGCAGGCGGCAATGAAGGAAGTCAGCAGTAAGGGCAGAAATGGGTTCATTGTAGGATGTGAAATTGCGGAATCGGGATCTGTTCCTGCGATTGAGGGAGAACGACGGTTCTACGCTCCCCACTTGGGGAGCCCTGCGTGCCGAGCTGCCGCCAACGGAACCTCGGTGGACGCGCAGCCAATGCGACGCCGGTCTTGGCCCTAGCGGTGGCCTTGATTATGCAGTTCACTGCTTCCTGCGCAACAATCACCGCGACAAGACCACGGCTCCGGTTCGGAATGCTCCTGGCTTGCCTGCCACCGGGATCTTCACCAGGCCGGCTCCGACTACCGTGTCGACTTCCGCCGATGGGAAGAGGACTCCGCTCACCGCAGCCTTGCCTGGGATGATGCCGCTGGTGGATGCGGCGACGTCGATGGTGCCGCTGAAGCTGCCGATCTTGGGATTCACCGAGCCTTGCCATGGAGCCATCAGGCGGCCGGGGATGGGGACGGCGATGAGCTTGAACGAGGCATCCAGCGCGAAGGATTCCGGCAGAGCCGAAGCGGCATTCGGGTCGGGCAAGCCGCCGCCTTCTAAGATCACACCGCGGAAGGTCTGCTGGGTGAGTCCCAGTGTTTCCGCCAGCGCGATTGAGTTTGCAGGTGCCGTGAATCCACGCACCCCGACTTCGGCCGGAATGGCGGCGAAGCCGATCGGATAGGATACTTCCGCCGCATCGGCAGCGCGATACCACCAGAGCTTGCGATCGGTCTTGGCAAGCGCAGTGGCCGTGATTCCGCCAGTCTCGTGGAGCGATACCACGCCGCCGATCCGCGACGAGAGGTTGCGGTAGGGCTTCAGCCAGAGCAGGGCTTGGCCGGTGGCGCCGAGCTTCATGCTGCCCTTGATCGCCTGCGCGTCACCAAGCTGGCCGCTGAGGGTGATGCTGCCCTTGGTCGAGATCACGCCGGTCGCCCAGCCGATGCCGGCGGGGATCAGGAACCCGTCCTGCTCGCCTTGGTCGATCACCATCGTGAACGCCTTGGTGGCGGTTGGTAGTTCGGCTCCGCGGGCGAGACGGAAACCGCGCAGGTTGCCTTGCGGGTGAGTGCCGCTGGCCAAGGCGTCCGGACCGCTGACGCCGAGGGTCAGGGTTTGTGTGGTCAGTCCGGTCGCGGCGGGGAAGGTCATCGCCATCGACGCGCTGGTGGCCGCGGGGTCGAGGTCGAAGGTCCCGGCGGCTTTGCGGATCGTGGTCGATCCCGCCACGTCGAGGGTCGCGGACCATTTGCCGGGGGATGACAAGGTGGCGGTGACCAGGCCCTGCGGGATGCCATTGGCGTCTTCCAACAAGGCCTGCCAGGTGCCGGTCAGCGTGGTGGGGAAAGCCCCGACCGGCAGGCTGAGCGGGATGCTGCGGACGACAGTGGTGCCATCGAGAATCTGGATCGTCAGGGCGCTGGTGGCGGGTTTGCCGGTGAGCTTGCCTTCGAGCACGCCGGTGGTGGCGTTGAAGGTCATGCCGACCGGGAGCTTGCCGACCAGCTTGTAGGTGCCTTGGAACCCGAGTTCGCGCAGGTCGAGGCGGATTCGGTCGCCGATCCGCGGCTTGAAGGCGTCGGTGATGCCCTTGAAGACCAGTTCGTAGGTGTCGCTCAGGCCGTCGCTGTCGCTGTCGGCGCTCTTCGGGTTGGTGTTACGCTCGTTCACCTCCCGGCCGTTAAGGATGCCATCTTTGTCCGGGTCCTCGTAGGCGTCGGCGATCCCGTTGCCGTCGCTGTCCTGGGACAGGGGGTTGGTGCTGGTAAGACTTTCCTCCTGCAAGTCGCCGAGGCCGTCGCCATCGCTGTCGCCAGAAAGCGGGTTGGTGCCGCGGGCTTTTTCCTCGCCGTCGCTGAGCCCGTCGGAGTCGCTGTCGGCGACCTTTGGGTTAGTGCCGTCGGTGACCTCTTGGCCGTCGTTCACGCCGTCGTTATCGGTATCGGAGAGGTTTGGATTGGTGAGTCGGACGATGATCTCCTGGTAGTTCGTCAGCCCGTCCGCATCGGGGTCGCGGGTGTCCTCGACAAAGGTGGCACCGACCGTCTTGTCGGCGTCCATGAGGATGGTGAGAGGGTTGGTCGAGCCGGACGCGTCGCCTGACCAGGAATCGAAGAGGTAGCCTCGGAGTGAGGTGGCGGTGACTATTGCGTTGGTGCCGCTGAGGTAAGAGCCTGCGCCACTAACACTGCCGTTGACCGGACTTGTGATGGCTAGCATCCAGTCGCGGGTGTCGATGACACCGCTATCGGTGACTGCGTTGCCAACTGCCCCTTTCGAGGCTGAGCTGCGGGCCACCCGGAACCCGATGGAGTCGAACGAGCTCGTCGGGGGGCTGCTGCCGTGGATCGCGACGCGGCAGTCGCCGGCGAAGCTGTTCCAGCCGCCGCCTCTGCGCACCCGATTCGTGAACAACGTGTCAAAGCACCATTCCCACACGTTGCCGCTCATGTCCGATAGCACAAGCTCGTTAGCCTGCTTGGTGGCCACATCTTTGATGCTGCTTCCGCTGTTCGACACATACCAAGCTACCGCATTGATGTCGTTGCTGCCGCTGTATTCGTAGCCGTTCGTCTTCACCCCGCCTCGTGCGGCAAACTCCCATTCCTTCTCGCGTGGAAGCCGGTAGCCGTTGGCCGTTGTGTCTATCGTTGGGACGGAATCGCCGGCCCGATAAATGGCGGTTCCTACTTTGTAGACCGACTGCAACCCCTCCTTTTCACTGCGGGCATTGCACCACTTCAGCGTCTGATACCAACTGACATTCGTCACCGGGCGGTTGGGTCCCGTGCCTGCGCCCACGTTTCCGATGTCGTAGCCGTTGGCGGCGGCCCAGGCACGGACCGTTTGGAACTCTGACCAGGTTACTTCGGTCTTAGCCATGTAGAACGAGTCCACGCTCAATGCGCCTGCCCATGATGAGGCTGAGGCTGGAAGGTTACCGGCCTCGACCTCAGCAAATCCAGGAATCTGGCGATCATCCGCCATCACCCGGAAGCGCGTCTGAGGCGTGAACTTCCCGTCCCAATCCACCCCAGCATTCCAGGTAATCGTCTTGCCGGTTCCCACTGTAACTGCACTCCCCAACGCACCCGTCGCCGAAGTGACCGGCACGCTGTAGGTCGATCCGCCGTCGTTGGAGATCTCCAACGTTACCTTCACCGTCGGGGTATCCGCCGTGACGTCGTAGGTGATGTCCACTAGCTTGGTTCCCGGATGTTGTGATGCGGCGAGATTCGATACCACGGGTTCCGAGACCAATGGATCACGTCCTTGTTCGATCTCAGCGCTGTCTCCGATGCTGTCGCCGTCGGTGTCGGCTAGCTCTGGATCGGTTCCGTAGGTGATGATCTCCTGGTAGTTGCTCAGGCCGTCGGCATCCGGGTCGCGGGTGTCCTCGACGAAGGTAGCTCCGACGGTTTTGTCGGAGTCCATGAGGAGCGTGAGCGGGTTGGTGGATCCCGATGCGTCGCCGGTCCAGGCACCGAAGAGGTAGCCTGCGCGAGGGGTTGTTGTCAGGGTGGCTTTGGTGCCGCTAAGGTGGGAGCCTTCGCCACTGACAGTGCCATTGACCGGAGTGGTGAAGGTTAAGGTCCAGTCGCGGGTGTCGATGACGCTGCTACTGCTAACAGCGTTACCTGCCGCCCCTGTCGACAATGAACTGCGAGCAAGCCGGAATCCGACGCCAATATTGAGCGAGTAGGCGGGACTCTCATTAAAGCGGTACGCGACTCGACAGAAGAATGCATCGTTATACCAGTCGCCACCCCGGACCACCCGCCGGCTCGTGTCCAAGTAAATGTCAAAGCACCATTCAAACACGTTTCCAGCCATGTCTGAAAGCCCTAGCTCATTAGCTTGCTTCGTCGCTACGTCTTTGGAGTTGCTGCTAGGCGACCCATACCAAGCCACCGCGTTGATGTCGTTGTTGCCGCTGTATTCGTAGCCGTTGGTCTTTACTCCGCCACGTGCGGCAAACTCCCATTCCTTCTCGCTGGGGAGTCGGTAGCCGTTCGCAGTCGTGTCGATCGTAGGCACCGAATTACCGGTGCGATAAGTAGCGGAATTGACTTTGTAGACCGGCTGCAACCCCTCCTTTTCACTTCGAGCATTGCACCACTTCAGCGTCTGATACCAACTGACATTCGTCACCGGGCGGTTGGGTCCCGTGCCTGCGCCCACGTTTCCGATGTCGTAGCCGTTTGCTGCAGCCCAAGCACGAACCGTTTGGAACTCGCTCCAAGTCACTTCGGTCTTCGCCATCAAGAACGCATCCACGATTTGCGCCCCGGCCCAGGAGGAGACTGGAAGCGCACCTGCTGCTACGTAAGCGAAGCCATTCGGCACGCCATCATCCGCCACCACCCTGAAGCGGGTCTGCGGCGTAAACTTGCCGTCCCAATCCACCCCGGCATTCCAGGTGATCGTCTTACCCGTCCCTATGGTAACCCCGTCGCCCACCGCGCCCGTCGCCGATGTCACTGGTACGCTGTAGGTGGTGCCGCCATCGATTGAGACCTCAAGCGTTACCTTCACCGTCGGAGTGTCGGCTGTGACGTCGTAGGTGATGTCGACCAGCTTTGTCCCAGGTCGCTGGGCGGCTGTCAGGTTCGACACCACGGGATCCGCGGCGAACGCGGTGGTGAAAGTGCCCAGAATGGCGAGGGCGGCGAGGAGGGGACGTAGGGTCATGGGAAAGGACGTTTGCAATCGTGCGTTGAGGGCCGGGAACATCGAAGTTCCGCGGCCCGTATTTCAAAGGGGATCCAGCGCTGATCAGATTCCGTCGCCGCCGGGATCCGCCGACCCGGCGACCTTCACCACGCGGAAGTAGCGCTTCGGCTGGTTCTCGATGTCGTAGAAGCGGGTCACCATGCCCCCGGTGCCGATGATGTCGTTCTCTACTGTGGTCCAGGTCTGGAGGTCGGTGGAAGACTCGATCCGGTAGCAGAGGCCGTTGCCGGCATTGAACCAGAACTTCACAGCCGTTTGAATGCCCGACTTGGCGTCGGGCGTGCTGCCGGCCTGGGTGGGGTTGAAGCCGGTGTTGATCTCGAACAGGTCGTCGAAGCCGTCCGCGTCGCTGTCCTTGGCCGCCGGATTGGTGCCGTGGGTGACCACCTCGGCGAAGTCAGACAGCCTGTCGCTATCGCTGTCGGCAATTTTCGGGTTCGAGCCGTGGGTGTTGAGTTCCGCGCCATCGGTCAGGCCGTCGCTGTCGCTGTCGTCCAGCACCGGGTTGGTCTGGTGGGTGTTGACCTCCGCGCCGTCGCTCAGGCCGTCGCCATCGGTATCGGTGGCCAATGGATCGAGGCCCACGCGCTCGAAGAGGTAGCCAGCTGCGATGAATTCGGCTGCGGCATCGGCCCACTGGTTGCTGTTTTCCATCAGCACGGCGTGGTTCTCCCCAGTGCCGCCATCCGGTTGGCCGTCGAGCCAGCGGGCGTAGGCAGGGGCGTTGCCGTCGGACCACAGCCAGGTGCCCTCGTTCGCGGCGTCGGACAGGCCGAGCCACAGGTAACCCTGGGTCGTCTTGCGCGCCCGTCCTGCCGCGCGTGTGAAGTCGTTGGCGTTAGGGAAGCTGGCGAGGCGGCCGCGGCGGCTGGCGGCATCGGCGGCGGCCTGGGCCTGGGTGA
>Ga0247844_1008739_pt1 | contig 10860 bp, 11 predicted proteins | sample LaCtaG_FD_192421 | JGI IMG/M metagenome (GOLD analysis project Ga0247844, IMG submission 192421) | Freshwater microbial communities from meromictic Lake La Cruz, Castile-La Mancha, Spain - LaCruzMarch201714.5m_1 | ecosystem: Environmental > Aquatic > Freshwater > Lake | place: Spain: Castile-La...
GCTGCATGTGGCGGAATATTCCTGCCTGCTCATGCACTCCACCCAGGGGAAATGCTACAGCACCAGCGAGTACGCTGCCCTGCTCACGGAGGTGGGTTTCAAACCCGGCCCGTATGCCGAAACGGTGGTGGCGCGTGGCTTTATGACGGCTGTGCGGGAGTGACAGACCAGTCTAAGTCCGCGATGCCCAACGCTAGGCTGCTACCATCCGCCACAGAGGCACCAGTTGCGGGACTTTAGTGGCGTGGTATGAAGGGGGATGGAAGGCTTTCTCGATCCTCGCAGTGACCTGGTGTTCCGCCGCATCTTTGGCGAGCACCCGCATATCTTGTGTGATTTTCTCAACGCGCTGCTGCCCCTGGAATCACCCATCGTCAGTTTGGAGTATTTGCCAATTGATCAAATCCCAATGCTGCCCGTGCTCAAGCGCGGCATAGTGGATGTCCGCTGCAAGGATGCAGAAGGCAGGCAATTCATCGTGGAAATGCAGGTGCAGTGGACCTCGGCCTTTTTGCAGCGCGTGCTGTTCAATGCCAGCCAGGCGTATGTGAAGCAGTTGGAGAAGGGCGAAACTTTTGAGCTGCTGCAGCCGGTGATCGCGCTGAGCCTACTGGATGACACTTTTGTCCGCGACAATGAGGAGTATTACCATCACTACCGCATCGTCAATGTGGCAGAGCCGAAGCAACGAATCGAGGGGCTGGAGTTCGTGTTTGTGGAGCTGCCAAAGTTCCGCGATTCACAGCCCACGGAGGCGCGGCGAGTGCGCTGGGCCTGGCTGCGCTTTTTGCGAGAAGCGGGAGATGCAGGCAAGGAAGGGCATCCGAGCGTGGAGAGCTTTGAGAGTGAGACCGGTATCAATGAGTCCTTGACGGAGGCGATGCGGCTGGCGCGTGAGAGTAACTTCAGCCTCGCCCAGCGCAACGCCTATGACCGCTTCTGGGACGCCGTGCGAACTGAGCGCACGCTGATCAAAGGCAAGCTGGCTGAAGGGAGAGAGCAGGGCAGAGCCGAGGGCAGAGCTGAGGGCAGGGCCGAGGGAGAGCGGATCGGGCTAGAGCGTGCGCTGAAAAGCATGGTGGAGGCTGGAATGTCTGAGGCGGAGGCTAAACGCATTCTCAGGATGAGCTAAATGTGCCGTCTTAGTGTCACATTGATGCGGTATGACAGCCCCGCCATGAGTCGAAACTGTTGCTTTGGCGTGTTTGCCGCCGCCCTGGACCTGGATTGTGATACTGAAGTGGTGGCAGGATGACTTTTTCTGCTGCCAATATGTCATGTTCGTCACTTCCGCAGCACGCCCCGCCGCTCTCAGCCTCGCGCTTTGGCTGGAGGCCGCTGCGTTGTTTGTATTGGCTATCTCCACCCGCACGCTGTGGCTGCTGCCTGTGGCGGGGTTTCTCATGCTGGCTGCTGGCATCACCACGCGAAAGCTTTGGCTCGGCATCCCCACTGCGCTCGCTACTGCGGGCTGGTGGCTGTGGCATATTTTGGCGAATGCCCAGCACAGTGACGGTGCTTTGACCTCCGCTCATCCCATCGGCGCGCTGCTGGTGGGTGCAGCGCTGGCATTTCTGAACATCCTCAGCGGACTGCGGCACCCTGGCTCGCCGGACGTGAGCGGCTGCCTGGCGCGCATGGTCGTGTTTGTCCATTTTCTCACCGCGGGGGTGCTGTTAGGTGGACTTTACAGTGGTGGCGCGTGGCAGCGCTGGCTGGGCGTGGCATTTGCGATTTTGAGCCTAGTTCTGGCTGTGGACTGCCTGATGCGGCTGGTTTCCCGCCTCTACACGCCGCGCCGCCACTGGGACGTGTTGCCTGCGCCGGGAGCCTTCTTTTTCTACCGCTGGCTGGGGCCGGACTGGCGTGCCTGCCTGCCAGCGGAGACTGAGCGTGACGAGACCTTCGACCTGAAGCTGGCAGAGATGTGGATGTGGCCCACCGTGCGCGCCGCGCTACCTGCGCTGGTTGCCGTGACAGCCTTGCTGGTGTGGTTGACTACCTGCCTGCACGAGGTGCCCGTGGGTGCGTCGGGTGTGCGGCAGTGCCTAGGTATCTGGCAGACAGAGAGTCTGCCGCCTGGGCTGCATGTCTCCCTGCCCTGGCCGCTGGGTGGCATCAAGAGTGTGGACACGGCGCGACTGCGGGAGGTGGTGCTAGGCTTCCGCACCGATCCCGGGCGACCCATCCTGTGGGAGCGCGCGCACTATGAAGATGAGCAAAACTCCCTGGTCGGCGGCGGGGATGACTTTCTCTCTATCAGCGTGCCCGTGCTCTACCGCGTGAGTGATCCCGTGCTGCACCTGCGCTCCAGCACAAATACGGAGGCGCTGCTGCGCAGTCTGGCCGGACGTGTGCTGCTGGACCTGACGATCCGCCGCCCAGCCCGCGAGATCATGACCACTGCGCGCGAGGAGCTGCGCCACGCTCTGCGCGCGGGGCTACAAACTGCGCTGGATCAAGCACGCAGTGGCCTGACCCTGGCGGGAGTCAGCCTGCGCGACATTCACCCGCCGGTCACTGTCGCCCCCGCCTTCCAGGAAGTCGTCAGCGCCCTGGAGGAAAAGGAGGCCTTCCACCACGAAGGGGATTCCTACCACCGTGACAACACCATCCGCGCCCAAGGGGATGCAAACGCGGTGCGAGTGACTGCCGACTCCACTGCCGCGAACCGCCTGCTGCAAGCGCGGGGCCAGGCAGCCCGCTTCAATGCCCAGCGTGAGGCATGGGCTGCCGCGCCGACGCTTTACCAATGGCGCGAGGGCTTCCGCGTGCTGGACGACACTCTCGGCGGAGCGAAAAAGGCGGTCTTTGACGAATCCCTACGCAGTGGGATGCCCGTGCATGTGGACCTGCGCAAGGTGCTCAACCCCGATTTCGTCAGCACCGCACCGCCACGCCCGCAGACCCTCGTGCCCCGCCCATCAAAGTCTCAAGATGCCTTTGATCTCGACATCGAAGGCTACCTGCGCGCCGACAAGGGCGACATCCCCGCTGTAAACGTGATGCCCGAAGACAAAGACAACCTGCTGAAACCCGAAGCCGCCAAGCCATGAGTGAAGAAGCCCCCGCCCAGCGCCGCACCGCCGCCTTCCGCCTCGCGCTCATCATCGCCGTAGGGGCCACCGTGGTCGCCTCAGCTTGCGGCTTCATTTTGAGTGAGACGGAGCACGCACTGGTGCTGCGCTTTGGCAAGCCTGTGCGCGTTCTGGAAAAGCCCGGCCTCTACCTGCGCCTGCCCATGCCGGTGGAGCAGGTCGTGCGCGTGGACCGCCGACTCCAGCACGGGGACATCCGCCTGAGCGAGACCCTGACGCGCGACCAGCGCAACGTCATCGTGCCCATGTTCTTTACCTGGCGCGTCACCGATGCCTTGCTGTTTCACACTGCCGTTCGGGAACTGAGTGCCGCTAGCGCAAAGCTGGACGCACTCGTCACCAGCGCGCGCAATTCTGTGTTAGGTCGCCACGACTTCGCCGACCTCATGCTCCTGGAGGGCGGTGGCCTGCCTGCACTGGAAGCTGAGATGCACGCACTGGCAGCAGGAGATGCCGCGAAACAGCTCGGCGTGGAACTCATCTCCACCGGCATCACCCAAATCCAACTGCCCGAAGCCAACACCGAATCCGTCTTCCGCCGTATGCGGGCGGAACGCAAGCGTGAGGCCACGCAGTACCGCGCCGAGGGCCGCGCCAAAGCCGCCGAGATGAAGGCAGAGACCGACAAAGAAGCCACCCGCCTGATCGCCGATGCCAAGCGCCAAGCGGAAGAGATGCGCGGCAAGGCCGAGGCCGAAGCCTCCGCCATCTACGCTGCCGCGCACGGCAAAGACCCCCAGTTTTACAAGTTCCTGCGCGAGCTGCAAAGCCTGCGCACCGTGGTGGACAAGAACACCACCGTCATCCTCGACACCAGCGTGGCCCCGTTTCATTGGTTAAAGGCCAGCGAACCCGGCCCCGTGGCCAATGGCCCGACTACCAGCGCGCCCGCCGCGCCGCCACTGCCCGCCACACTCGAAAAAACGCCATGAGCACGCCGCTGCGCCAGGAAGGTCGCCTCGTCGAGGCACTGCTGCTATTCCTCAAGCAGCTCACGGCCCACGCGCGCTGGGTCTTCGCGGCGCTGCTCGTGCTCTACGCTGTATCCGGCATCCACACCATCCAGCCGCAAGAGACTGCGCTCATCCGCCGCCTGGGCCGTCTGGAGACAAAGCTGCACGGTCCCGGCCTGCTTATCGGCCTGCCGCAGCCTTTTGACGAGGTGCTGCGGTTTGAGACCGGGAAAGACACCAGTTTGGCGCTGGATGACTGGGCACTCGTCGGCACCAAGATCGGCGATCCCGATAAGCAGTTGGAAGTCAGCGAAGAAGAGCTAGTCCGCCAGATGCGCAGCCGCGAGACGGAGGGATCAACCTATCCTGATTACGAGAACACCACGCTCGACCCCGTGCGGCACGGCTACACGCTCACCGCTGACATCAATGTCATCCAGGGCCGCTTCACCCTGCGCTACCGCATTGAGGATCCCTTCCTCCACACCACTGCGGGGGAGCGTATCGAGACCCTGCTGGCACGCCTCTGCCTGCGCAGCCTCTCCGCGCAGCTCGCCACGCGCCGCATTGATGCCAGCCTCACTGACCAGCGGCGAGACATCGCCACAGCAGCCAGTCGCCAGGTGCAGGAGGAGGCCACGCGGCTGCGCCTCGGCGTACGCATCACCGGCCTGGACATCGGCGTCCTTTCCCCACCCGCGCAGGTGATCGCTGCCTTTGAGGACGTGACTAATGCGCGTCAGTTCGCCAAAACGATCTTTGAAAACGCCCGCCAGTATCACGCAGAAACACGCGCCAAGAGCGAGGGGGAAGCCGCCGCCATCGTCCACCGCGCAGAGAGCTACACGACCGACCTAACCGAGATCGCACGCGGCGAGGCCGCTGCCTTCACCGCAGTGATGGAGAACTACCGGCTCAACCCCCAACTCGTCACCCAGCGCCTGCTGCGTGAAGCGCTGGACAGCGTGATGGGCCAGGTCTCCTCACGCACCCTGCTGCCCGCCCGGCAGGCCCACCCCACAGTCATCCTGGAGCCAGCCCCTGAGTTTGCGCGATGAACGACCTCGACCACACGACCCGCCAGCGCCTGTTGCTGCTGTTTGCTGCCACCGCCCTAATGCTGGCCTCCGTCATCACTGGCTGGCTGCGGCCAGGGCAGCCCATGCTGCACGGCATGCTCGCGCTGGCTGGCACACTCATCGTCGCCACCCCGATTGTACGCGGCGTCATCACCGCCATTCGCGCCACCGGCTTTGCCGCCACGCAGTTTTACATGGACCAGTACGTCGTGCTCGCGCTCGCGGCCTGCCTTGCCACTGGCAAGTACCTCACCGGTGGCATCGTCGCCATCATCCTGCTTTTCGGCCAGATGCTGGAGGAGCGCACCACTGTGGGCGTGCAGATGGCCCTGTCAAAACTGCGCCAACTGACGCGGCTGCGCGCCCGCCGCGTGCGTGATGGGACGGAAGCTGAATGCGAAGCTGGCGACCTCATCCCCGGCGATGAAATCCTCATCCGCCCTGGCGAGATCGTGCCTGCGGATGCCACCGTGCTCACCGGTCACGCCCTCGTGGACCAAAGCCGCATCACTGGCGAGTCCGCACCGGTCGAGACTGCTCCCGGCAGCGGCATCTTTGCCGGCACGGCCAACCTCAACGGCTCCCTCCGCGCCCGCGTCACCGGGGCCGGACGCGAGACGGTGATGGGCCGCGTGCAAAGCATCATTGAGGAAGCGAAAGAGTCCGAAGCACCCATCATCAGCCTGGCAGAGGACTACGCGCGCTACTACACGCCGCTCATTCTCCTGATCGCCGCCAGCGTCTTCTTCTTCACCCAGGACGTTGGCCGCGCCATCGCCGTGCTGGTGGTCAGCATCCCCTGCGCCTTCGTTTTGGCCAGCCCATCGGCAATGGTTTCCGCCATTGCCGCGGGATCACGCCTCGGCCTGCTCATCAAAAGCATCCGCCACCTCGAGACCGCCCGCAGCGTGGACACGGTAGTCTTTGACAAAACCGGCACTCTGACCCAGGGCCGTCTGGAACTGGAGCAGGTGCTCATCCATGACGCAGCGCTCAGCCGTGAGGAGGTGATCCGCCTCGCAGCAGCACTCGAACAGCAGTCTAACCACCCCGTCGCACGCGCCATCGCCCATGCCGGGGAAGGCTGCACGCTGCCAGAGGTCACTGCTTTCACAGAGCACTCCGGCCTTGGGCTAGAAGGCAACATCGAGGGCCGCGCCCTGCGCATTGGCCGCAGTTCTTGGCTGACGCGCTGCGGCATCCAGCCCGCCGTGGACCCCGCCACCCTGCCCCGCCACAGTCTCGTCCTGCTGGCGCGGGATGGGCGGCACATCGCCACCTTCCTGCTCGCCGACCAAGTGCGCGCTGAGACGCGCGAAACCTTGGAGCGCCTGCGCGCGCTGGGCATTGACGACTTTCACATGCTCACGGGAGATCGCGCAGAGGTCGCGCAGCATATCGCCGCTGAGGTGGGCATCACCCACATTCATGCCGAATGTCTGCCGGAAGACAAAGTGCGGCACATCCGCACCCTCAAGGCCGCAGGCCGCCGCGTCCTCGTCATTGGCGATGGGCTAAACGACGCCCCCGCGCTGGCGGAAGGAGATGTCGGCGTGGCGATGGGCGCGCTAGGCAATGACGTGACCGTCCACACCTCCGATGTCGCCCTCATGTCCAACGACTTGCGCCGCCTACCCGATCTGCTGCTGCTCTCCGCGCGCACCGTCGGCATCATCAATCAAAACCTGCTCTGCGGATTCGCCTTCATCATCCTGGCCATCACGCTCAGCAGCCTCGGCTTTGTCAACCCCATCGCCGCCGCCTTCCTGCATGAGTTCAGCGCCTTCTTCGTCATCTTCAATAGCGCCCGTCTGCTGCGCTTCGATGGTTTAGAGACAGCACCCCCTGCGGCCATAAAATCTGCGCCTGAAACCCCCGATCTGAATGAACTCACTGCGGTCAATACCTGAAAAATACCGTCTCTTGGCTATTGCCATCCTCTTGCTGCTGACCGCTGTCATGGTCGGCATCTACCTGGCAGCACCGCAGGCAGAGCACAAGCCCGCCCAGACCTCCGAGACATCAAACCCGCGTCTGCCCACGCACACGCTCACAGCCACCGCCGCCTCAGTGCAAAAGCCAGTGCCCGCCGCTGGAGAAGACCGCCCTTTCTGGGAAGACGCCGTGGTGCCAGATCCAGCCCGCCCACGCCTGCCCCTAGCAGCCCTGCCACCGCAGCGCAACGCGCCAGCCATTCCCCGCGACCATGCTGCCGAAATGCGCGCCATCGAGGCACAAGGCAGCGCTGCACAGATCAATGACACCCTACAGCTCTGGTTCGCCCAAGACCCGGAAGCCGCCACAGCCTGGGTCAATCAAACCCCCCGTTTTGCCGACCTCGCCCCCAGCCTCGGATCGCTGGCACAATCCATCGCCAGCACAGGTGCCGTAGAAACCGCGCTGCTCTGGGCAAACGCCATTTCAGATCCCACCCAGCGCCACGAGACACGCCTGCGCATCTACGCCCAAGAAGCCCGGAGCCGCCGCGTCACTGCCGTCAGATTGCAAGAGTTAGGCTTCAGCCCCACAGACATCCAGATCATCCTCAGCGGCACCCTGACGGACTAGGCCGCGCTACAAACAAACTTTGTCAAAGAACCCGCCGGTGAACCACGTCTTGTCCACACATGAAAAGCACCCTCATCACCGCCCTCCTCCTCGCTGCAACAATCGCCAGCGCGGAAACCCTCATCACGCTGGAAGGCGTGCATAACTGCTGCCGTGGCTGCGCTAATGGCATCACCAAAGCCGCAGAAGGAATCAAAGACGTGACCATCGCCCCAGAGGGCAGCACCGTCAAAATCACCGCCAAGTCCAAGACCGGAGCCAAGAAAGCCGTCGAGGCCATCCTGGCCGCTGGCTACTACGGCACCACCGAAGCAGGGACGGATAAACCCGCCACCAGCACCAGCCAACCCAAGGCCGCCAAAAAGCTCACCGCCGCCACCGTCACCGGCGCGCACCTTTGCTGCCAGAAGTGCGTGGACGCCGTTGCCGACGCTGTAAAAACCGTCCCCGGCATTACCAAATCGAACATCGTCTCCAAAGAAAAAACCTTCACAGTAGAGGGCGAGTTCACCGAACCCGATCTCCTTGCCGCCCTGAACAAAGCCGGTTTCAACGGCACAATCAGCAAGTAATCCCGGCCATCGGATTCCCCTCAGAGCCTATCCTGCAAAAGGGGGACTTCCGAAATCCGAAACATCCAAACACTGGATGCGATCCTGCGCTTCTTCGCGCGCTTCACCCAGGGCTATATGGAGGCGTTCTTTCGTCCGCTCTTCCGCAGGTTGCTCGCTCTGCTCAAGCCGCCTGCCGAGGGGTTCACGCTGGATCTCGACAGCACGATCTTCGCCCGCGAGGGCTCGCAGCAAGGCGCGGCCAAGGGCTACAACCCCCGGCGTCGGGGCCGCAAGAGTCATCACCCGCTGATTGCCGTGCTGGCCGAGGCACCGTTCGTTTTGCACGCCTGGTTGCGCAGTGGCAATTGACTCACCCGCCGCCTCACGGCGGGTTCGCCCTTCGGGCAGCCTGCGGCTGTCTGTCTCACCTGCTGCCAGCAGGCTCGGATCTTCGCCACCGAGGCGGCGATGCTCTCCGCCATCTTCGCTTATAACCTGTTGGCCGTGTATCAGGCGCAGGTGACCCCGCAGAGCGGCTGGCGGCAGCCCGCGACGCTGCGTGCGGCGGTCTTCATCTGCGGAGCCGTGCTCGGGCGCAAGATCGTGCTCAGGCTCTCACAAACCGGGGGAGCTGTCGCCAAGCACAAAACCTTGATAGACAAGGCTTGCGAGCCTCCAGGGCCAATCGCGCCGCTTTTGGCCCGAGACCGACCGCCCCCGATTGGGACACTGCGGCACCCGGCGGATGCGCGATCTGACCCCGCTCAAGCGCGCTCAATCAAATGGCAAAAGCGGCGTTCGGGTTCATTGCTGCGGCAATCAGCCCGCAGGCGGAGTGGGCGGTGGCGTCTCCTCATCCTCTTCTTCCTCATCGTCCCCACCGCCATTGCCCAGGCGATTCTTCGTCGCCTCGCGGAAGGCGGTGATCAGTGCCTCCCCGCCAGCAGCTTTGCGGAACTGCAGGATCAGATCCTTCATCTCCCCCAGCTTCTCCCGCAGTTGTTTCAGCAGGGCAGGCAGGCCCAGCGTCACCACCTTGCGTCCGGCGAGGCTGCTCACTGGCAGATTCATCACCACGACAAAGTCCATGCGCTCCTTCTCCGTGGCCGCCGCCGCCTCCTCGTCGATGCCGTATTCCAGCGCCTTGTCCTTCTGCGGGCCTTTCGCCAGCTCCACCGCCGCCAACGCGAGCAGTTCTGCCTTCTCACTGAGATCCAGGTCCGGCAGGTCACGCCACTCGCTCGTGGTCAGGTCCCACTTGTCCGCCTCCGCTTCGTTGCGCACAGAGCGCAGGCAGCGTGTCATCGCCTTCGCCAGCGTGTCCGCGCTGTCCACCAGTTCCTTGCGCTCGCGCTTCTTGTCCTTCGCACTGCCTGTGAGCGCCAGCCCCTGCTTGCCCGCCTCGCTTTTGATCGTTTTAGCCAGCTCGGCCACCTCAACCGTCAGTTTCGTAAAGCGTAGCGGCTTCTTGTCCTTCCAGACCGCTTGATGCTCAGGTTTTTTCAGAATGACCAGCCCGGCTTCCGCGCGGGCCACAAGGTGGGATTGGCGTGCGTTCATAGGAAGTGCAGGATAAATAAATTCGTGTGAATTTGGCAATCCAAAAAACTCATCCAAAGAAACTCAACCGAATTCCTCCCGGCTGTCCCGGCCTCAGCGGTGGCAAAAACCACCCTTGGCATTCCACCTCATCTGATTACTCCCAAGGACGGCCGGAACACCCAAGGTACTTTCAGCCAGTGGGACCAGCCCGCCGATCCCGCGCGCGGCTTGAAGCAGGCCATCGAGTTGGAAATTACCGCCTCGCAGGGAACCCTCCAGTTTGATGGAGGCGCATGTTTAACTTTACTTAATAACCGCATTCGCATTACTCTCTTTGCATGGCCGACAACTCAAAGATTGAATGGACAGACGCCACCTGGAACCCCGTTCGTGGCTGCACGAAGGTAAGCGCAGGCTGTGCCCATTGCTATGCGGAAACCTTCGCCGAGCGCTGGCGCGGCATCAAAGGTCACCCTTTTGAGTTTGGGTTCGATCTCCGCCTCGTTCCCGAAAAGCTTGCCGATCCTCTCAAGTGGTCCAATCCACGTCGCATCTTCGTCAACTCGATGAGCGACATGTTCCACGAAGACATTCCCGAGGACTACATCGCCAAGGTAGCCTCCGTCATGCGAATCGCCGACTGGCATACCTATCAGGTCCTTACCAAACGCCCCAGCCGCCTGGAGAAGCTCCTCACAGGTCGCCTGCGCGAAGCAGCCGCTGCCTCACACATCTGGTGGGGCGTCACCGTCGAGAATCGCAAACACGGCCTTCCGCGCATTGATGCCCTCCGCCGCACCGGAGCTGCCATGAAGTTTCTCTCCATTGAACCTCTTCTCGAAGACCTCGGCACCTTCGATCTCACTGGTATTGACTGGGTGATTGTCGGCGGAGAGAGCGGACCAGGTGCCCGACCGCTTGAGCAAGAGTGGGTCACCTCCATCCAGCAGCAGTGCCAGGAAAAGGCCATCCCCTTCTTTTTCAAACAATGGGGCGGTGTGCAAAAGAGCCGTTTCGGACGCGAGTTGAACGGTCGGATCTACAGCGAGTTCCCGAAGACCACCCG
>Ga0247844_1008740_pt1 | contig 10860 bp, 8 predicted proteins | sample LaCtaG_FD_192421 | JGI IMG/M metagenome (GOLD analysis project Ga0247844, IMG submission 192421) | Freshwater microbial communities from meromictic Lake La Cruz, Castile-La Mancha, Spain - LaCruzMarch201714.5m_1 | ecosystem: Environmental > Aquatic > Freshwater > Lake | place: Spain: Castile-La...
TTCATTAATTACTTGCTTTACCTCTCCACTAACAGCTCCTATTATTGGTTTACCCGCCAACATATATGATTGGATTTTTGCGGGTAAGGTTTGATTTACGACTTCGTTATTGACCATAGTAACCAAAAAGGCATCCGCAATTTCATAAAACTGTCTAATTTGATCTATTGGATGATATCCATAGAACTTAACATTCGTTAATTTATACTTATCTACCATAGTTTCACAGATCTTCCTGCTTAGTCCATCTCCAACAATGTGAAAGAAAACCTTTTTATTGTCACTAAGAATCTTTGCTGCTTCAATAATTGTTTCCACACTTTGAGCTGGTCCAATATTACCAGCAAACAAAAGATCAAAAACATCATTTTCAACATGACCTATATCAGAGTAGATCTCCTCAGCATAAGATGGCCAATAAACAATCCTACTTTCAGATAAATTTAAAACATTTCTAAAATACATTAAGAATGATTTTGAGCTAATTGTAATTAAATCGGCAGATTTATAGATTTTTCTACTGATCTTATAGAGTATTTTGTAGAAATAACTGGTTTCTCTTATCGGACCTGCTGTAACACTTATCGGCCATTGATCTAAACAATGAATGATTAATGGTATTTTTTTAAGTTTTTTTACAATAATACCAGGGATAGCCATGGTTATTGGGGATAACTGATAAACATAAATAACATCAAACTTTTCTCTCAGTTTAATTGCTTTAATACTAGCGAAAATAGCAAAACTAGCATAGTTTAATCCCAACATTAAAAGATTATTACCTCTTCCTATGGTAAAAGACCTAATAACTTTTACTCCATTTAGGACTTCTTTTCTTTTTCTGAACCATGTATAACCAGCATATATTTTACCTTTTGGATAATTTGGAAGACCCGTTAAGACCGTCACATTATGTCCGTTATTGCTTAACTGGTATACGATATCATTTATCCTAAATTGTTCGGGATCAAAATGTTGGCATACAACTAGAATCTTCATTTTTGTTTTTTGCTCAAATAATCAGAAAGTGCTTCTTCCCATTTCGGTAATCGTTTAAAACCATTCTTATCAAGGGAAAGCTTTGATAAACGACTGTTTAAGGGTCTAACTGCCTTCACTGGAAATTCTGAACTATCCACTGGGATGACTTTAACTTGAGTCATTTTAGCTTGTCTAAAAATTTCAACTGCAAACTCGTACCATGAGCAATAGCCTTCGTTGGTTGCGTGATAGATACCATACTTGTCTGTGGTTACCATATCTCCTAAAAGATGAGCCAAATCAAAGGTATAGGTCGGAGATCCTATTTGATCCATGACGACTTTAACTTCACCTCGCTCTTGACCTAAACGGATCATCGTATTGATAAAGTTGTTTCCATTGATTCCGAAAGCCCATGAGATCCTAACAATAAAGTGCTTTTTAACCAGTTTAAGAACTTCGTCTTCACCATCACTTTTACTTTGACCATAGACATTATTAGGTCGTTTAGGAGAATCTACTTCAAAAGCTTCTGTGCCTTTTCCATCAAAAACATAATCTGTACAGATGTAGATCATTTTCAAATCATGGTCTGCACAAACTTGGGCAATATTTCTAGTTCCCTCTACATTTACTTTTCTACAAACATCAATCATGTCTTCAGCTTTATCTACGGCAGTATAGGCAGCACAATGGATGACAGCATCCACCTTAGCAGCTTCTATGACACGCTTCACTTCTTGACCATTGGTGATGTCCATTTCATCGACATCTACCCCCACGGTTTCTATCCCTCTTGAGTTCAGATCTTGAACAACGTCAAAACCCAACTGACCCTTAACACCTGTTACTAAAACCTTCATTTCTTCAACTCCTTATATTGTTGATCAAAATAATGTTGATATTCCCCACTTAAAATATGTTGCCACCAAGGCTTATTATCTAAATACCATTGAATGGTTTGACTAATCCCTGAATCAAAGTTGTATTTAGGTTTCCAACCCAATTTGGTTTCGATCTTGGTTGGATCGATGGCGTATCTTAAATCGTGTCCAGCTCGATCTGTCACGTAATTGATTAATGTTTCTGGTTTATGTAGTTCGCGAAGAATGGTTTTGACGACTTCTAAGTTGGTTCGTTCATTATGACCCCCAATATTATAGACTTCACCTACCATACCTTGACGAATGATGAGATCGATTGCGGTGCAATGATCATAGACATGAAGCCAATCTCTTACGTTTTCACCCTTCCCATACACAGGAAGTTTCTCATCCGCAAGGGCTCTAGAGATCATCAAAGGGATCAGTTTTTCCGGGAAATGATAAGGTCCATAATTATTTGAGCAACGACTGATCGTAACCGGTAATTTAAAGGTTCTAAAGTAAGAAAGGACCAAGAGATCAGCACCTGCTTTAGAGGCACTATAAGGACTAGAGGTATGGATTGGCGTCTCTTCAGTAAAGAACAAATCTTTACGATCTAAAGGTAAATCCCCATAGACTTCATCCGTACTGACTTGATGATAACGACCAACGTTAAATTTACGTGAGGCGTCTAAAAGAACTTGCGTTCCCATGACATTGGTTTTAACAAAGATGTCTGGATTGGTGATGCTTCTATCCACATGACTCTCAGCCGCAAAATTAACTACGATATCAAACTTTTCTTTCTCAAAGAGATCATAGATGAAAGGTCTATCCGCGATATCTCCTTTTACGAATTTATAGTTAGCCTTATTTTCAATCGCTTGAAGCGTTTCTAAATTACCTGCATAGGTTAATAGATCTAGATTAACGAAGCTATCTTGAGGATAAGTCTCAACCATCAAGTGTAAGAAGTTACTTCCGATAAAGCCTGCGCCACCTGTCACGAGTATTTTCATTTGGATTCCCCTTTGTAGATAAAGTTATAATCACTGTCTTTTAAGGCTGGTGCATCCAGATCTTTTTGAGATAGGATGGGAGATGTGATTCCCCAATCGATTCCTAATTCTGGATCATCGAAACGTATACTACGATCATGTTCTTTTGAATAAAGATGATCTACTTTATATTGAATTTCTACATCATCACTTAAGGTTAGAAAACCATGAGCGAACCCTTGAGGTATGTATAATTGTTTGAAGTTAGCTGCACTAAGTTCTACTTTTATCCATTGTTTATATGTGGGGGATCCTCTTCTTAGATCCACGATGACATCAATAATATTTCCTTTTGTACAACGCACCAGTTTAGTTTGAGCTGCTGGATCTGTTTGAAAATGCAACCCGCGAATTACCCCTTTAGACTTGGACATTGAGTGATTATCTTGAACAAAAATGGTAGTAAATCCTAATTGCGAAAATTTACCAGCACTGTAGGTTTCAACAAACCAACCACGCGCATCTTCAAAGACTTGTGGTTCAATGATGTAAGCATCTTTTAATTTAGTTTCTATCTTCTTCATAGTATCTCCAGTTTTACTTAAAAATAATACCGATACATATTATACATTATATTTACTTTGTTTCAAAATTGGTATAAACGATTTGTAGTTCTAAATTTACTATTTTCAATACAAAAAACCTAGTTTTCTCTTTTTCATCTTTCAATAGAGATCTACTATATTAATTGATTGAAATTTTATAATAACGTTTATATTATCAACTATTTCCAAAATCTTTCAATAATAACTGGGTACATTGAAATAAACACAAGTAATGTATATAAAAGAAAGAAAACATGACTTAAGTTAGGCAAAGATATATCAACTTTATAGAATTTAATTGGTTTCAATATAAATAAGGTTAAAGTAAATAACGGGAAGAAATAGCGTCCTTGAACACCTGCGATAAAAGTATTTCCAACCGGATTGAATACTAGATACATTGAGGTCCATACCAATGCTATGGTAGCGATAAGAATAAGCAAACTAATGATTCTTTTTTTGAAATTAATCTCATGAGGTTGTTCATCCATTGTATGTTTATTGTCAAAGATAATAACAATTATCACCATAACCATTAAAGCAAATTGTATAACATTGTCAGTCAATCCCAGATAAGCCATATTAGCGTAAGGATATACGAAAACATAGTTTACAAGTACATTCTTAATATTTTGAATGAGTATAAGCGTGTAAGTAAGGATGTTTTCAAAAATGAATTTAACTTGCCCTATAGCATTGACATTTCCCCCTCGAACATCACCAATAACCCCAGTAGGAAACATAACCAAAGGAAGTATGAAGGCTGCTATAATCAGAATAATAAAAGACAAATTCAATAGTATTGATAAATTATAAATTTTCTTTGATTCGAATTTTTTTCGTGGAATTAAGTAAAACAGAAAGAATATGGGAAAGTACACCATTTTATGGAATACTGCAATAAAAAAGGAGAAGAGGATAATCAAAATATCCCTTTTTTTAATCAATTGATCTTGTGAGTTCATATCATTCATAATCAATACTGTTCCAAGCATTAGAAATCCAATAGTCGTAGAGTCATAACTATATGAGGATGCTAGAAACAAAGATACTGGGAGAAGCCCCATTGCGGCTATCGAAAGTTTGAACCGTTTAGATCTTTTAATCGCATAAAAGACCACACCTAGATAAATTATCAGATTCGAGATTCGCCCCATAATGAATTGTGTTGTAAATGATAAGTTTAGTAGTCTTCCCAAACTTATACCTAATGCAGGCGCTATATAGCCTGTAAATTTTAATTTTGCCGTTAGACCCCTGAGTGTATATTCTGTAGATATCTTATCATTTTGATTTAATACCTCATAATATTTCATTTCATCCTCTTCATTATAGAATTTATGTTTATAGGTATTATCTTCATAGATCGCCCATTTAAAAGAATACATTTCATAGGTTGCCAATGATACATTTCTTTCCACCGGAACACTAAATAAAGCATATATTCTAGGAAAATGTGTTTCATCATCCCATATCAATCCGACATTTACAGGTATCAAATATGAAAACGCAACTCCGACAAATACAGCGGTGATTAAGAATCCGATCTCTACTCGCTTATAAATTAGTTTTCTCAATAAAAATAATATTGTTAACGAGGAGAAGAATAAAATGAAATAGATGAATCGATGAAAACTAAAAGTTAGTATATTATAAACCTCAATAGATTTGATGTTTACGATACTGTAATCAATTTTTAGAATAATATTTGTATAATCTCCACCTATGTGTATAAATTCTTCGGGTATCTCTGGAAAGATCGAGCCTTCCATAACTTTAGTTTTGTATGTACCATTGGGTTGTTTTACATTATATGACACTGTGTATTCGACTCGTTTATCAGTGTGTGTAGTAATGATTAAGTCATTTATATACCTTTGGGGTTTTATTCTGACTTTGTTATCGCCAAATGTGTAATCAGTTACTGAGAAAATTCCTTTATTATTTTCACTTAAGGTCAGTGTTTTAAAATTGAACCCAACTATTTCAATGACTAAAGAGCCCAGTACGATGATAAAAAAAAGTAGTAGAAAGCTGATTGTCCTTTTTTTAAATAGTGATTTTAGTTGTATTTTCAATTTTTCCATTTTCATTTCCCGATGTATTATTCTGAATTATGAATCTAACTTCTAGTTTTTAAACCCAATTTCAAATATTTAACAGTAAGGAATTACTGAAGTAGTATAAAGTATAACCTAACCAACACTATATGTAAAACTTTAAATGTCAGCTTTTTCTATCCAGAAGAAAACAATTTGATTGGGTAAAATTTGGGTTATAGAAAGGATCGTTTTCTATCAAAGTGTTCCACTGTGTATACATATATTCAGATTCCATCAAATAACGATCATATTTCTTTGAGGTAAAATCAGCACCTCTTGAACGAGATTCAAAATGAAAGAGTTTAACTTGAGGTAGCATCACATTATAGTAGCCTGCCTTTAGTAATTTTAAGCATAGATCTACATCATTATAGGCAACCTTAAGGTTCTCATCAAAGCCTTGGATTTCGTCAAATTTTTCTTTAGAGATCATTAAGCAAGCTGCAGTAACAGCACTATAATCATAAGGGACACAAAGTCTCCCATACAAACCAATCTCTGATTCATGAACGTATTGAAAAGCGTGTGTAGCAACCCCACCAATCCCCAACACAACCCCTCCATGCTGAATCGTTCTGTCTTTGTATAAAAGTAACGCTCCCACAGCTCCCACATGAGACTGCATCGCTACCCCAACCATTTGTCTTAACCAATTTTTGGTAATGACTTGAGTATCATTATTAAGTAATAATAAATAAGCACCGTTTGCTTCTTTTGCTGCGAGGTTATTTATGGTTGAATAGTTAAAATCGATATCTGCTTTAACAACTCTAAAATTTGGATACGTCTCTCGATACTGATCAAATAAATCTTGCGTTTCTTTTTCTGTACTTCGATTGTCAACCACGATGACTTCAAAATTCTTATAATCATTAAGTTCAAATACCGACTTGAGACATTGACTCAACATCGGTACATTATCTTTAGTAGGGATAAGAATGGAAATTAAGGGTTCTTGATCTAGCTCATAATTCACAAGATAATAACCTGATTTTGAATCTATAGTGACTTCTGCTTTTAACTTTTTTTGAGCCAAGAAACTTTTGATGGCTTTAATCCCATTGACTTGGGCATAGTTCTTATTACCACTTGAACTTGCGGTAGATCCTTTAGACATCCTCCAATGATAGAGAATTTTAGGGATATGATAAATATGATTTGTCTCTAAAGAAAGTCTTAAGAAAAGGTCGTGATCTTGAGAGCCTTCATAACCTTCACGAAAGCCACCCACTTTAAAAATTAATGAACGCTTGATGACAGCCAAGTGACAAATGTAATTGGAACTTAGTAAGGTGTCTGGTGAATAATCTGGTTTAAAATGAGGTGAACATCTTAATCCATCTGGATCTAATTTGTCTTCATCAGAATAGATAAACTCAGCTTGTGGATGTTGGTTAATAAACTGAACCACAATCAATGCTGCATTTATATCAAGCACATCATCGTGATCTAATAAAGCGATGTATTCTCCCTCAGCTAAAGCTAAAGCATCATTACTGGCACAACTGATATGTCCATTGGTCTTTCTGCTTACTAATTTTATTCGCTGATCCTTATTAACCAATTGAGATAATGTTTCAATGGTTTTTTCATTGTTTGAATGATCATCTGCAATACATACTTCCACATTTTTATAGCTTTGATTTAAAACTGAATCAATACACTCTATCAGCTCTTGAGGATTCGTATTATATACCGGTACGATAAATGAGATCTTAGGTTGAATATTTAGATTTATGGACTCAACGATAAGTGAGTTGTTTTTTAGCCATTCTCGATATTCTTGTGGATCGTTGGGGTCTAAATAGGGACTATTTCCCCTGAATTTTAGCTTAAAAGTGAGTCTCTTAAAGTAATGTTTCCACATATTCAAAGGAATAATAAAATGATGTCTTTTCCACAAGGTAAGAATACCCTTATACAGAACACCCACCATTTGAACTATTTTAGCGAATATGTTTTTCTTTTTTAAACTTACTTCTTTCTGACTCATAAAACTAACCGTTATTCGTCATGAATTGGTGGTACGCTTGGACTACCTTTTCAGTTTCATCAAAGAGCATTACATTACCTTTTTCAAGCCATAATACTTTATCGCATAATTCTTCAATCTGTTTCAAATCATGGGAAACAAAAAGCACGGTTGTTCCACCACTCATCAATTCCAACATTCTATTCTTGCTTTTCCTTTGAAAATTTTCATCACCGACACTAAGGATTTCATCTACGATTAATATCTCTGGATGAACCACAGTGGCGATTGAGAATGCTAAACGCATTAACATCCCAGAAGAATAATTGCGGATTGGAGAATCTATAAAGTCACCTAAATCTGAGAATTCCAAAATTTCTTCGTATTTTGAAGTTAAGAATTTTTTAGAATACCCCAATATCGATCCATTGAGGAAGATGTTTTCTCTACCTGTTAAGTCATGATCAAAACCTGAGCCCAATTCAAGCATAGGAACGACATTCCCGTTAACTTGTATTTTCCCTTTATACGGCTTTAAAATACCCGCAATAACTTTGAGTAAGGTGCTTTTCCCAGCTCCATTTCTTCCTATGATACCAATGACTTGTCCACGTTGTACGTCAAAGGTTACGTTATTAAGAGCTTCAAAAGTATGATAGTGAAGATCTCTTTTTAAAAACTTTATGATGTATTCTTTTAGACTGCTTATTTTATCTGTCGCTAAGCGGTATCTAATCGAAATATTGTTTATTTTGATCATCATCTTCTCCTTACAAGTGGTGAATGAATCTGTCTTGGTTCATTACAAAGAATAAGCCTCCCAAGAAGAAACTACTAAAAGATATAAAGATCAATATCAAATAGGTCTGAAGACTAGGAGGAACTCCTCCAATAAGGATCGTTCGTGAGGCGGTAATAAAATGGTAGAGTGGGTTTAAATTGAATATGAAGGAATACTTTACAGGGATAATACTAACTGGATAGAAGATTGGGGTAGCATACATCCAAATCAACAAAACAATAGTCCACAAAAACTGTACATCTCTAAATAGTGTCATCAATGTCGATAAAACAAAACCCAAGCCGATACAGAAAATCAAAGCTAAAAATAAGTTAACGAAGATTAAAGGGGTAAATATATTGATTGGTGCTCCAGTTATCGCAACCATTACCAGCATTGGAATCATGGATAAGAAAAGATTGATTGAAGACGATAAAACTTTTGCAATAGGGAATATATACAATGGTAGATAAACTTTAGTGATTAAAGCAGCATTTCCTGTGATTGAGATTAAAGCATTATTAGAAGCTTCAGAGACGAAGTTAAACATAGTGATCCCAGCTAGTAAATATACCAAAAAGTTTTCGATATTCGATTTGAAGATGGAAGAAAACACAATATATTGAACAGACATCATCAACAGTGGATTTAGTAAACTCCAAACCATTCCCAAATAGGATCTGCGATATTTTACTTTAAAATCTCTTTGGACCAGTTGTTCTAGTAAGAATCCGTATTTTCGAAAATTAAATTTCCTTTTAGCCATGTTAGTCATATCTCTGTTTTCCTTGTTCTTATTTAAGATAATGCTTTGTTTTCGGTTCAAATGTAGATGCTTTATAGTCAAACAATTCTAACATACTTTATTTTTTAGAAAAAGAATCGAAACAGTTTTCTATCATTGTTAGATACTTATCCCCAAAGTAATTCGAAACTGAGTGATTATATGCATTTTCCGTGATTTTTGCAAGTTCATATTTCTTTAAGTAGATATTCTTAATGGTACTGTACCACATCCCTTGCTCACAGAGAAACCCATTAACCTTATGTTCAATTGCATTACTGTAGGAAAAGATAGGAGAGGCCACAGTAGGTGTTCTAACTATCGCAGATTCGAAGTATTTCAACTCTGATTTACAATTCGTGAACTCATTATCCACTAGTGGGACAATGTTTACATCAACCTCAGCAATCAATCTTTGTAATTCCAAAAAATCAACCAATGGAACTATTTTAATTTGCCCTCTATGCAAGTATTCACTTACATCGCCAGGAAGTTCCATAAAACCAACGATTTTAATACTTATTTGTTTAAACTCATCAAGCAATGTTAAGAGTTCTTTATAAATAAGGAGAAAATCATTTATGTGAGAAGGCGTACCACTAAAGTAACCAATCACAAACTTATCGTTTGGATTAGCTACCTTTTTCAAGTCACAAAGATGATTTGAAGTAGCTATTTGTTCATTGTTTAATGAATTAATAATAATCTGAGTTGGTTTAGCAAATTTTTTCCTAATTACATTCCCAAGAAATTCATTGGTTGTTATAAACCCGTCGGCTTTTTTAGCAGTAAAATAGATTCTACCAATATAGGAAAACCAAAAATCGTAATGTTCATTTGAATTCAAGTTTATACTTAATGTGTTTGTTAAAAGTGGTAATTTGTCTAAATCAAATACAAGATCATCTACATCGAATATGATTTTTACCCCATAGTTCTTTGCTCTTATAAAAATCATATCAAATTCAGCTATCCACCTGTTTCTTGTAAATATTATCAAGTCTATTTCGTATAAAAGCTTTTTTACGATTTCTAGTTCACTAGCATAAAAATAAATGGCTTGCCAGTGTTGGCTTTGAAGTGTCGCCTGATAAACATTGTAGCACCTGTATCTGAATGTGGAAGTGTCTGGATGATCATAAATATACAAAGCAATTTTCTTGCCTTGCTTGATTGCTTCATGAACAACCTTGATTCGCTCATAAGAGCTGGTAATCCAGGGTGTTACTTTTATATGTTGCTTATAGTCAATTGTAATCATTCTTTTATCACCGGGTTCATATAATCAAGAACATTTAAAAGGGTCTTCCCCCAATCCTTTTCGATTTGATTTTGTTTGATATTGTTTACTCTAGTTTCATAGTCGAGGCTTAGATTTACAGCTTCTGAAAGCTTAGTAAACATCGATTTCTCGTCAAGATCTGCTAATACTATATTTTTTGATTCACTCATTTTTTCTTTACATTCAAACTTATTAGTTAAAACAACTCCACCAGATGCAGCAAAATCCAAAGGTGGGTAACTAGGATGAGGCGTATACATTAAGGAAAAAGCTAAATCACAACTTCGGATGAATTTTGCATACTCTGAGAGACTTAATCGATTTAAACGAATTGGATGATAACCATTATCAAATGTTATAGCAGGTGTGTTTTGCCCTGCAAAATAAATATCCCATATTTTTGTATCAATGATTCCAATGGATATCGCGGTATTTAATATGTGTAGCCCATAAGTATATAGATTTCGAGGGTTATTTGGTCTGGCATAA
>Ga0247844_1008741_pt1 | contig 10858 bp, 9 predicted proteins | sample LaCtaG_FD_192421 | JGI IMG/M metagenome (GOLD analysis project Ga0247844, IMG submission 192421) | Freshwater microbial communities from meromictic Lake La Cruz, Castile-La Mancha, Spain - LaCruzMarch201714.5m_1 | ecosystem: Environmental > Aquatic > Freshwater > Lake | place: Spain: Castile-La...
GATTTCAGTGAGGATTTTTTCCGGGGTGTCGTGGGCGACACCTTCAATGTCCATGCCACCTTCGCTGGAGACGATCATGGCCACGCGTTGTGAGGCACGATCCGTAACAGCGGACACGTAGTATTCTTTTTTGATATCAGCGCCGTCTTCGATCAACAAGCGGCGGACTTTTTGGCCTTCTGGGCCAGTCTGGTGTGTGATGAGTTGCATGCCCAGAATCTCGCCAGCGAGCTTCTTGACTTCATCGATGGAGCGAGCCAGCTTGACGCCGCCACCCTTGCCACGCCCACCAGCGTGGATTTGCGCCTTGACGACCCACACCGGGCCTCCGAGCTTTTGGGCAGCTTCCACCGCCTCTTGTACTGTGAAGGCGGGGATGCCGCGAGGCACCGGCACACCGAATTGGCGCAAAAGTTCTTTGCCTTGGTATTCGTGAATTTTCATGACGTCTCTTTGGGAGCTGGACAATTTTCACCAAATTGCAACGGTTTGTTGTCGCAAAAATGGCACTGGACACATCAACTTCGAAATGTATCATGTTGCAACGCACCAAACTTGTGGCTGGCTTACAGTCGATTTTTGCCTCTTTTACGGCTCACTCTGAAGAGCCGGGTTAACCAGCAATTTGTATGAAAAAAATATTTATCGACGGTGAAGCCGGGACAACAGGCCTACTGATCCGCGAACGCCTGCAGGACTTGCCAGAAGTGGAAGTCATCAGCATCGACCCAGCACTGCGCAAGGATGCAGGGGCCAAGAAGGCACTCATGGCACGTGCGGACCTGGTCGTTCTGTGCCTGCACGATGATGCAGCGGTGGAGTCTGTAGCAATGGTCGACGCTATTGAACAGGAGACCGGCAAACCGGGGCCCCGCATCATCGACGCCTCCACCGCCCACCGCACTGCGGTCGGTTGGGTCTACGGTTTTCCGGAGTTGGCTGCGGGACAACGGGAAGCAGTTGCCAAGGCACGTCGCTTGGCGAATCCCGGGTGCTACGCCACGGGCGCCATTGCGCTGATTCGCCCACTGGTTGATGCAGGGCTCATGCCGCTCGACTTTCCTGTGTGTTTGCCGTCGATCAGTGGCTACTCGGGTGGCGGGCGCAGCATGATTGAGGCCTACGAGGCGGGGAGTGCCCCGCCCATGGAACTCTACGGCTTGGGCCTCAAACACAAACATGTTCCCGAGATCATGCGCTACACCGGCCTGACCCGCAGGCCTCTTTTTGTGCCGTCCGTTGGCAATTTCAAACAGGGGATGCTGGTGCAACTGCCACTGCATCTGGACCTGTTGCCCGGCAAACCCTCAGCCCTCGATTTGCAGACCGCTCTGCAAAAGCACTACGCCGGCAGCGAATGGGTCACGGTGGCGGCCGCCACCGCCGACCAGAAGCTCGACGCCGTGGCATTGAACGATACCAACAGGATGGAACTGCGGGTGTTTGCCAACGAAGAAGCGCGCCACGCCGTACTGGTCGCCCGTCTGGACAATCTGGGCAAGGGTGCATCTGGCGCGGCCGTGCAAAATCTGAAATTGATGCTGGGCATTTAGTTTTGTCGCGTTCGTTCACGCCGGGGCATCTCTATTCTTCTTCGTCACAACAGCCAGACACCACTTTGTGAATCGTGTCGCCGCCAAAACCGCGGTTGGCCAAAAAGCGCATCTGTTTGCCGCGCTCAACAGGATCTGCTGGTGGTGCTCCAAACTTCTTGCGCCACACTTCGCGGGCGCGCTCGACCTCCGTGGCCCGCAATTGCGCCACTGCATCCTGCACGGCTTCGGGCGCAAGTCCCTTGCCCTGCAGTTCCTGGCGGATGCGTGCAGTACCCAGTTTGGCAGAGCGGCGGTGCAGCACCGATTCCAACACTCGCTGCTCGTTGATAAAGCCTTTGGCTTGCAAGGTATCGAGCGCTTGTGCCAGGCTCCCTGGCTCCTCCTCGAACGGCGCAAGCTTGCGTTCGAGCTCGACGCGGGAATGCTCCCGGGCGCCCAGCAGGCGCAATGCCCGACCTTTCAGGGACAACGGTGGTTGGGTAGCCATCGGATAGGACAAGAACCAGGATTGAGTCGGGTATTTGTAATGCTATAATATTAATAGCATACTGAGCTTATTTCACGAGGGCTAGTCGGCTTTTTTACCACCAGACTTGGGCTTGACCTCGGGTTCGGTAGTCACCGGCAACAGCGGAATACCCAGTGACTCGCGCACTTTGTTTTCGATCTCGGTAGACAGTCCCGGGTTTTCACGCAAAAACTCGCGGGCATTGTCACGGCCTTGGCCAATCTTTTCACCCTTATAGGCATACCAGGCTCCGGACTTCTCCAGAATGTTGGCAGTGACACCCATATCGATAATCTCGCCGTGGCGGCTGATGCCCTCGCCAAACAGGATGTCAAATTCCGCAGTTTTGAACGGCGGCGCCACCTTGTTCTTGACGACTTTGACCTTGGTTTCATTGCCAATGGCCTCGTCGCCCTTCTTGATGGTGCCAGTGCGGCGGATATCCAGCCGCACGGATGCGTAAAACTTGAGTGCATTGCCGCCGGTTGTGGTTTCAGGGCTGCCAAACATCACACCGATCTTCATGCGGATCTGGTTGATGAAAATGACCATGCAATTGGTCTTCTTGATGTGCGCGGTGAGCTTGCGCAGCGCCTGGCTCATCAACCGGGCCTGCAAGCCGGGCAGGGAGTCGCCCATTTCGCCTTCCAGTTCGGCCTTGGGTGTGAGTGCCGCAACCGAGTCAACCACGATCAGGTCCACCGCACCAGAGCGCACAAGGCTATCCACAATTTCCAGCGCCTGCTCTCCGGTGTCGGGCTGGCTGATCAGCAAGTCTTGCAGATTCACGCCCAGTTTTTGCGCGTACTGGATGTCCAGTGCATGTTCGGCATCGATGAAGGCACACTGCCCGCCGGTTTTCTGCATTTCTGCAATCACTTGCAAGGTTAGGGTGGTCTTGCCGGAAGACTCAGGCCCATAGATCTCGACCACACGGCCACGTGGAAGGCCGCCGACGCCCAACGCGATGTCCAGGCCCAGCGAGCCGGTGGAGACGACCTGAATATCTTCGATCACCTCGCCTTCACCCAGGCGCATGATGGTGCCTTTGCCGAATTGCTTCTCGATCTGGGCCAGGGCTACTTGCAGGGCTTTTGCTTTTTCGCTGTTGGCGGCGAGGGGTTTGACGGGTGCGTCCATGGAAAATCTCCTTAAAAATTCATCAATTTGAAGACATCTCAGCGATTGGGTTTAATTACAGGCTGGATACTTGAACAGTAGTTTACAACCACACATCAGAACCAGTAAACACATTTTTTAGTCAGTTTGCATTACTATTTGTGATCATGACTTTCCCGCACACTTCTGACACCGGTGGTTGGCGCCAAAACCACATGGGTCACTGGTTGCGCCTGGCACTCGTACAGTTTGATGCGCGCGTGATGCAGTTGATGGCGCAACATCCTGCGGTGCCACTGGGTCTGTCTAACCTGGTTGCCCGCGGGCAGGTCGGGGCTGCTCACATCCACATCACTCGCCATCTGGCACAAAGTGGATCCCGGCTTACCGATTTGGCGCTACGCGCTGGCATGACCAAACAGGCGATGGGTACCTTGGTAGACCAATGCGAGGCCTGGGGCATGGTGGGTCGTTCCCACGACCCTGCCGATGGGCGAGCACGCCAGGTGGTGTTTACCGATATCGGCCTCGCATGGCTGGGCGCATACCGGGACGCAGTGGCGCAAGCCGAACTGGAGATGCGCCAGGCCATAGGCGAAGAGGTAGCCACGGTGGTCGCCATCGGCCTGGAAGCTTACAGTGGCCAGTAGGGTTGAACCGGGTCTGCTGGCATACCGTGCACGCCTAGAATGAGGGCAAACATGGAACGCTGCAACCTGCAGAAGGCCGCGGCGTTCACAACAAGGAGCGAGCATGCGGATTTTGATTGCTGAGGACGACCAGGTATTGGCCGATGGCCTGTTGCGCGCCCTGCGCGGTGCCGGTGCGGCAGTGGACCATGTAGCCAGCGGCACCGAGGCCGATGCCGCCTTGATGACCAACACCGAATTCGATTTGCTGATTCTCGATTTGGGTTTACCCAAAATGCATGGTCTGGAAGTGCTCAAAAAACTGCGCGGTCGGGGTTCATCGCTGCCCGTGCTCATCCTCACAGCTGCCGATGCCGTCGATGAACGGGTCAAGGGACTCGACTACGGTGCCGACGACTACATGGCCAAACCCTTCAGTCTGCAGGAACTTGAAGCCCGCGTACGGGCCTTGGTTCGTCGCGGAATGGGAGCTTCCAGCAGCACCATTAAACACGGCCCACTGATCTACGATCAGGCCGGAAGAGTGGCAACGATCGACGGCAAGATGGTTGAACTGTCAGCACGTGAACTGGGGCTGCTCGAAGTGTTGCTGCAGCGCGCCGGCCGCCTGGTCAGCAAAGACCAGTTGGTTGAGCGCCTCTGCGAATGGGGTGAAGAGGTGAGCAACAACGCCATTGAGGTGTATATCCACCGACTGCGCAAGAAGATCGAAAAAGGCCCCATCCGCATTGCCACGGTTCGCGGCCTGGGTTACTGCTTGGAAAAAATCCCCGGATAACTGTTAGCGGCGCGTGAAGATCTTCCAGCGTGAGCAGCGGTCCCTGTTCGGGGAAATCCTGGATTGGATGCTGACGCCGCTGCTGCTGTTGTGGCCGGTGAGTCTGGTGCTGACATGGCTGGTAGCGCAAGGCATTGCAGGCAGGCCTTTTGACCGTGCGCTGGAATACAACGTCGGTGCGCTGGCCCAACTGGTAACCGTCAGCCAGAACAGGGCGCAATTTGTTTTGCCGCTACCAGCGCGCGAACTGTTGCGCGCAGATGACTCCGACACCGTTTATTACCAGGTACTAGGACCAAACGGTGAGTACCTGAGCGGCGAAAAAGCCCTGCCCCAGCCCCCCGAGGACGAAAAGCTCGTTGCTGGCGAAGTGCGCATGCGCGACGACGAGTTCCGCGGCGTGGGGATCAAGGTGGCCTACACCTGGGTCAAGCTCGATTTGCCCAACAGCAAACCGGCATTGGTCCAGGTTGCCGAGACCATGGACAAACGCTCGGTGCTGGCCACGGAAATCGTCAAGGGCGTGATGCTGCCCCAGTTCGTGATCCTGCCACTGGCCGTATTGCTGGTCTGGCTGGCACTGGTGCAGGCCATCAAACCGCTGAACCATCTGGAAGAGCGCATTCGCGCGCGCAGCCCGGACGATCTCAGCCCGCTGGACGCCCAAGCCGTGCCGATCGAGGTGGCTCCGCTGGTCTCGTCAGTCAACGACTTGTTGATGCGCCTGAAAGACTCCATCGCCACGCAAAAGCGTTTTCTGGCCGACGCCGCGCACCAGCTCAAGACACCCCTGGCAGGTTTGCGCATGCAGGCTGATCTGGCACAACGCGAAGGCGCCAACGCGGAAGACCTCAAGCAGTCGTTGCGCCAGATTGGGCGCTCCAGCATCCGCGCAACCCACACCGTCAACCAGCTTCTGGCCCTGGCTCGTGCGGAAAGCAGCGGCACAGTGATGAGCCAGCAGCCCTGCAATCTGGTGAAGTTGACCATGGATGTGATACGCGATTGCGTGCCGCGCGCCATGGACAAGCACATTGATGTCGGCTACGAAGGGGCCGAGCCCGGCGATGAGGATGTCGCGCTCATGGGCAACCCGACACTTCTCAAAGAAATGGTGCGCAACCTGATGGACAACGCCATCAACTACACACCTTCGTCGTCTGACAAACCCGGCATGATCACCGCCAGAGTTCTCAAGGACCCGTTCAGCAAAGTGCTGGTTGTGCAGGTGGAAGACTCCGGGCCCGGCATACCGGCATCCGAGCGGGAATTGGTGTTTCAGCCCTTCTACCGGGTACTGGGAACCGAGGCCGACGGCTCCGGGCTTGGCCTTCCCATCGTGCTGGAAATTGCACGCCAGCACCATGCCAGCATTACCTTGGAGGACAGCCGGCCTGGTCAGTCACCACCGGGCACCTGCTTTACTGTGCGATTCGCCCACACGGACTAACACCTTCCCGGACAGCCTAATTGCAACTGCGCAGTGAATGACCTGCCAATGCCGCCTTGATGTCACCCAGGCGTGACTTGAGCTCTGCAGTCATCGCTGGCAACTTGAGCTGGGTCTGTTGCCCCTCTTGCTGCTCCAGGACAACCTTTGCCGTGCGGATACCGCGCAGGTTCAGTTTCGCCAGTTCAGCATTGGCCGCATCCTGGTTGTCAAAAGTACCAAGCGAGAGGCCATTCTCCAGCGCCGGATTGAGCAAATTCTGGGGAGCCAGCCGCAAGGCGATCAACTCATCGCGCTTCTTTGCCAAGCCCTCCGCATTGGCAAATTTGCCCATGTAAACGATCCAGCGTGCTGGTACCAGGACAGGGTCGAGCTGCCAGGACCCCGGCGCCCATGCCGACTCCAGCGCGTGCCTCAGCACCGCGGCTTGTGCATCGTCAAAAGGACCTGCCTGCAGACACTCCTTGGGAGCCAGATCGGCCTGCACCTGCGCTTCAACGCGTTTGAACTCCTGCGGTGTCAATACGCGAAGGGCATTGGGCTTGACCTGCTGCGTCAGCCGTTGCGGTTCCTGCTGTGGCGCCGGTGCGAAACCGGCAGGTCGCAGTAGGCCCTCACTCCACGCGAAGTAAATGCCATTGGCCAAAATCAGAATCAGTACGAGCAGTCTCAACATGGCTTCAAGATAAATTTGCAAATGACGCGGGTCGCACACTGACCTCCGCACTGGTAATTCTTTTCAACCCGTTTTCAGTATGCACCAACAGCGCGCCGTCGTCGTCCACGCCGCGCGCAATGCCGGTCATTCCATCACTGCATTGCACAGTGTTTCCACACAATAGATCGCGGGCCTGAAACGCAGTGCGCAGCTCCGAAAATCCCTGCGCTTCAAACCGCTGTATGGCACGCACCAGAGGCTCCACTACACGTTGCAGAGTCGCTGGCGCGTCTGTCCCTGGCAATAGCTCGGAAAGTGACGCAGGGGGTGTGCTGAGCCCCCGGCCGTCCTGCGGTGAGATGTTGACACCCACACCGACCACGGCAAAGCGCACATCACCCAAACTGGCCGTTTCTATCAAAATGCCAGCGAGCTTGCGCGATTGCCACCAAACGTCATTGGGCCACTTCAATTGCAGGTCGGGGTGCAGGCTCTCAACAATGGACAAACCCACCGCCAATGACAGACCAGACCAGTCCTGCGGTGTCAGCGGCAAACCCAGAGAGAACATCAAGGAGGGGGGAAACGCCCCCACACCTGCATCATTCCCACTGAACCACTGCCGTCCCAGGCGGCCACGTCCCGCAGTCTGGCGCTCGGCCACCAGCAGCACGGGATCGACTTGACCGGCGCGGGCACGACGCATCAACTCAGTATTGGTGGAATCGATTTCGGTCAGTACTTCTACGGTAAAGCCAGCCAAAAGTGGCGATACAGCCTCCCATATGGATTCCGCAGGCCAGCGAATGGGGGCACTCGCCTCCAGGGGTCGGCCAGTGCCTTTCAAGTTCTTACTTCCTGCCTTTTTTTGGGGACAGCAGGGTGCCGCGGCACGTCATGGCACCGCACCAGCAGGGGTGCTCGGCCTTGAGTTTCTTGGTATAGCGCTCGTCCAGGATCAGGCCATAGTCGTAATTGAGTTCTTCGCCCGGTGCAATATCGCGCAGTGCCTTGATGAAGATGCGCCCATCCACCTCGTCCGCCTCACAGTTGCCTTCGCACGAGTGGTTGATCCAGCGCGACGAGTTGCCACCCACCCTGGCATCGATCACGTGGGTTTCATCGATGTGAAAATAAAACGTATGGTTGGGGTCTTTCGGGTCGTGCGGGTGGCGCGCCTGTGCTTCTGCCCAGGTGATGATTTGGCCCACGTACTCAATGATGGTTTCACCCTCGCCAATATCCTGCAGCGCAAACACGCCCTTGCCATGCACGCCCGAACGGCGGGTTTGAATGCGGCGGGTTTCGCCACGGGGCATTGTTTTGCTCACTTTTGCTCTCTTTTCTGCACGTCGGACAAAGGGACTCAAAAATTTGGTATGGTGAACCGTATGGGCGTGCGTGTGCGCGCGCTCACGTATGCGTGTGTGCGCACCTGCGCGCACGCGAGAACTGGATTGTAGTCAGATGAAAACGTTAGTCATTGCCGAGAAGCCTTCCGTAGCCCAAGACATCGTGCGTGCGCTCACGCCTACAGCGGGCAAGTTCGAGAAGCACGACGAGTATTTTGAGAGTGACACTTTTGTGGTCTCCAGCGCCGTTGGGCATCTGGTAGAGATCCAGGCGCCAGAAGAATTTGACGTCAAACGTGGCAAATGGAGTTTTGCCAACCTGCCCGTGATTCCACCGCACTTTGACTTGAAGCCGGTGGACAAGACCAAGACCCGCCTGAACGCCGTGGTCAAGCTGGCCAAGCGAAAGGACGTGGACAAGCTGATCAACGCCTGTGACGCGGGCCGCGAGGGCGAGCTGATCTTCCGCCTGATCGAGCAATACGCCGGTGGCGCCAAGCCCCTGGGCAAGCCGGTCAGCCGCCTGTGGCTGCAATCCATGACGCCCCAAGCCATCCGTGACGGCTTCGGCTCACTGCGCACGGACAAGCAAATGCAACCCCTTGCCGACGCGGCGCGCTGCCGCTCCGAAGCCGACTGGCTGGTGGGCATCAATGGCACGCGGGCCATGACGGCCTTTAACTCGCGCGATGGCGGTTTTTTCCTGACCACGGTGGGCCGGGTGCAGACGCCGACGCTGTCGGTGGTGGTAGAGCGCGAAGAGCAGATCCGAAAGTTCATCAGCCGCGACTACTGGGAAATCCACGCGTCTTTCGGCGCACAGGCCGGTGCGTATGCCGCCAAATGGTTTGACCCCAAGCACAAAAAAGACGCCGACGACGCCGAGAAAAAGGCCGACCGCGTCTGGACCCAACGCGAGGCGCAGACCATTGCCGAAGCCGTGCGCGGCCAGCAGGCCACGGTTTCAGAGGAAAGCAAGCCGACGACGCAGGCTTCGCCCCTGTTGTTCGACCTCACCAGCCTGCAGCGTGAAGCCAATGGCAAATTTGGCTTTTCGGCCAAGACGACTCTATCCATCGCGCAGAGCCTGTACGAGCGCCACAAGGCCCTGACTTACCCGCGTACCGATTCACGTAACCTGCCAGAAGACTATGTGCCCGTGGTGAAAGACACCATGGGCATGCTGGCCAACAGCGGCATGCGACACCTCGCGCCCTTCGCTGCGACAGCGGTCAAGGAAGGATACGTCAAGCCCACCAAGCGCGTGTTTGACAACGCCAAGGTTTCAGACCACTTTGCCATCATCCCCACGCTGCAAGCCCCCAGCGGCCTGAGTGAAGCGGAACAAAAAATCTACGACCTGGTGGTACGTCGCTTCATGGCGGTGTTCTTCCCCAGTGCTGAATACCAGGTCACCACCCGAATAACGGTCGCTGCTGCCCATTCATTCAAGACCGAAGGCAAAGTACTGGTCCGTCCAGGCTGGCTGGCCATTTACGGCAAGGAAGCGGCTGATGAAGTGGCCGACGCCAAAGACGGCGATAAGGGCCAAAGCCTGGTTCCTGTGCAACCCGGCGAGAAGGTCAAGACCGAAACCGTGGAACCCAAGGGTCTCAAAACCCGCCCCCCGGCCCGCTATTCGGAAGCTACCCTGCTTGGCGCCATGGAAGGCGCGGGCAAAACCGTAGAAGACGACGAACTGCGCGAAGCCATGCAAGAGAAGGGTCTGGGCACACCCGCCACCCGATCCAGCATTATCGAGGGCTTGATCGCCGAGAAATACATGCTGCGTGAAGGCCGCGAGCTGATCCCCACTGCCAAGGCCTTCCAGCTGATGACGCTCTTACGTGGCCTGGATGTGCAGGAACTGACCAAGGCCGAACTCACCGGCGAGTGGGAATACAAGCTGGCCCAGATGGAACAGGGCAAGATGAGCCGCACGGACTTCATGGCCGAAATTGCCGCCATGACCGAACGCATGGTCAAAAAGGCCAAGGAATACGACCGCGACACGATCCCCGGCGACTACGCCACGCTGGCCGCGCCCTGCCCCAACTGCGGCGGCATCGTCAAGGAAAACTACCGCCGCTACACCTGCACCGGAAAGACCGGTTCTGAGGACGGCTGCGGCTTCTCGTTCGGCAAGACCCCTGCCGGGCGCACCTTTGAAGTGGCCGAAGTGGAGCAGTTTCTGCGCGACAGGAAGATCGGTCCGCTGGAGGGTTTTCGCTCCAAGGCGGGCTGGCCGTTCACCGCCGAGATGGTCATCAAGTTTGATGACGAAACCAAAAACTACAAACTTGAATTCGACTTTGGCGATGACAAAAAGGGCGAGGACAGCGGCGAGATCATCGACTTCTCCGCCCAGGAGTCGCTGGGGCCATGTCCCAAGTGCGGCGCAGCAACCGGCAATCCCGCAGGTGGCACGGTCTACGAGCACGGCAAAAACTATGTCTGCGACCGCTCGGTGCCCACGCACGCCCATCCAACGCCCAGCTGCGACTTCAAGACCGGCCAAATCATCCTGCAACAGCCCATCGAGCGTGCACAGATGCAAAAACTCCTGGCGACCGGCAAGACCGATCTGCTGGACAAGTTTGTTTCCATGCGGACCCGGCGTGCCTTCAAGGCCATGCTGGCCTGGGATGCCGAGGCGGGCAAGGTGAATTTTGAGTTCGCACCCAGCAAATTCCCGCAACGCAAAACTGCCGCGAAATCCACAGTCGCTACAAAAACAATAGCTGCTAAAGCAATAAATACGGGGGCTAAAGGCCAAAAAGCCCCTGC
>Ga0247844_1008744_pt1 | contig 10855 bp, 9 predicted proteins | sample LaCtaG_FD_192421 | JGI IMG/M metagenome (GOLD analysis project Ga0247844, IMG submission 192421) | Freshwater microbial communities from meromictic Lake La Cruz, Castile-La Mancha, Spain - LaCruzMarch201714.5m_1 | ecosystem: Environmental > Aquatic > Freshwater > Lake | place: Spain: Castile-La...
CACATCTGTTTCAAACTCTTTAGCAAGCTTTACAAGTTGTGATGCTGGTCTTACGTGAAGTCCATTTTCTGCTACGATGGTTACTGTTCTCTCTGTCATGTTTCCTCCTGAAATTCTCCCTAAAATTCAACATCAGTTAAATTTAATTTAATTATATCACACTTTCAAAGAACTTTCAACCAATATTTTATAGTTTGCACTCTCTGTTTTTTTCTTTGAACCATAATCTATAACAATAAACAGTGGGGTTGAATGCACATTACTTTCGTTTAATTTAAGTGAACTGAAATAATATATGGTGAGACTTTTTTGTAACTGTTCCTTCTTTTGTCCTTGATAATGGGGATATGCTTCGTATACTTTTGAAAGATCATATCCATAAAACTCTGTTACTTTCGATTTTTCTTGTTGTGAAAGGTATTCAAAAAATTCGAGTTTTCCCTTTTCTCGTCCTAAACAGAGATAATCAAGATAGAGCAGTTTTTCAAAATTTTCCCTAGCTTCATGGCTTACTTCAATTTCAAAATAACATCCATGAAGCAATTTAATAAGCTCTTGAAAGGCAACATTTTTATCAAGCCCAAGAAGCAATTTTAGCTTAATACTTAAATGAACAAAAGCCGTGTATGCAGAAGAGAAACACTTCACATACTCAAGAATTGAATGTGAAAATTTTTCACTGTTGTAGTATCTCTCAACGGCTTCTTCAAACCACTTCAGTTCAGCTACCTCTTTATATGTGAGCCACTTTGTCTGCAACACTTCATAGGGGGCATAAGGGGTATAGACAATCTCATACTCGTAAGATTTCTGTTCAATTTCACTCCCTTTCAACACCTTTAAAAATCCTATTTGTAATGCCGAAGGATAGAGAGCGAATATATCGTTGAAGCTCTTTTTAAAGCTCTCAATGCCTTCAAAAGGAAGTCCTACTATTAAATCTAGGTGCAGATGCATATTTCCCATATTTTTAAGCAATTTTACATTTTTATAAAGCTTTTCGAGGTGAGTTACCCGTGATATCTCTTTCATTGTCTCTGCATTTGTCGTCTGAACTCCAATTTCAAATTGAAAACACTCTTTTGGGGTTGTACTTAGAAAATCAATCCACTCTTCATTCAAAAGATCTGCACAAATCTCAAAGTGAAAAAGTGTCTCATCTCCATGCTCTTTCAAAAAACGAAGAAGTTCAAGACTGTGAATGTGTGCATTAAATGTTCTATCTACAAATTTTACCAACTTAACCTTCTTTTCAATTAAGTAGGATAGCTCTTTTTTAGCCAGTTCGATATCTCTACATCTCACACCTCTAAACGTTGAAGATAGACAGTATGAACAGTTAAAAGGACACCCTCTCGAAAACTCATAATATACAATCTTTTCAACCGTAAAATCCTCTTCTTTGTAAGGAAATTTCACCAAGTTAAAATTGTGTACCACTCCATAACTTCCCTCTCGCTTATCCTTTGAGTAGATGCTCTCATGTGTCGGCACTCTCTTAAAATATATATCCTCTAAAAGTAATGGAAAAGACTCTTCTCCTTCACCAGAAATAACAAAGTCCACCCAAGGCATTCGGTCTAAAAGTGTAGGAATATAAAAGCTTACCTCTGGGCCTCCTAACACTATGCTTACATCCTTTTTAACCAATTTCACCATGTGTGAGAGCTTCTCTATGAGCTCCATATTCCATATATAACAAGAAAACCCAATCACATCAAACTCATGTTCTAAAATATCCGAAAGGATTACATTGACTGGCTGATTGATAGTATACTCCATTATTTCAATATTATTGCCCACCGCTTCCCTTAAATAGCGTATGGACAGACTTGCGTGAACTTGCTTCGAATTTATCCCTACAAGTAGTGTTTTAATCTTACTCATCATCTAGTTCCCTCATCTCCTCCATAAATTGAAAAAAGAGCCTTTCAAATTCTTTGTATTTTTTTTTAATATCCTCATACCCTACATGCAACTCTTTTGCTTTTTCACTTCGCCTCTCAATACTTTTAAGCAATTCTAAAATATTTTCTAATTCTAAATTTTGCACAAAAAAATTATCGCGCTTCATAAAATAAAATACCCTTTTAAAATCAGATGTAAAATAGTCACTTTGACTCTCAATTTTCTCATAACACTGCGTAGAAAAATCAACTAATGAGAGTGGATGAAATTTTGTAAAATGTATCGCTAGAAAATGGTCAAGCACAATGTCAACCAAAACACCTTTAAAGTGACCAATAACAGGTGAGAAAAGTTTTTTCATCTCTTTAAAACTTGTCCGAGAATCGCATACACGATCAATCTTTCTATGCCTTTTTATCCCCTCTTGTATACGGAGAGGCAGTCCGCTTAATAAGACGTCCCCCTTTACAAAATCCCCCATCATATTTCCGCATAATTCCTCTGGAGAAGTTAGCGAATAAAATGCATGTCCTAAAAAATTCATCGCTCCCCCTCTTTCAAAACATCATTTTTGCCACTGATTTCACAGATGCACACGGATTAAAAACCTTAAAACATTTTTTTGAGCCTGTCAAAACCTTCTGTTTAAAACAAAATATTTTTTCATTCCTTGATTTTAACCGTAAACGCTTTCAGATTTTAGTCAGGCTAGAATGCTTTTATTTTGATTTTATTCGCTTTTATCCCGTGGTTAATAAAGAACTCTCTCATTATTTCTCTGAGTACTTTGTGGCTCTGCGTAAACTCTTTCATCCGTGTGCCAACTTAGCCTTTCACACCCACACTACGCCTCTACTCATATCTCAATGCATCTATCGGTGTCAATTTTGCTGCCTTTATCGCTGGAAATATCCCAGAAATAAGCCCTACTAGTACAGAAACCCCTATGGAGAGTGCAATAGCAAAATAACTGATTTGAACCGAAACAGAGAAAAAATGGCTCAATATATAGAGTGTTGCAACACCTAGTAGTAGTCCTATAATACTTCCAAGTAGGGATATCATCACCGCCTCACAAAGAAATTGAAACAGTATATTTGAATCAGTTGACCCAATGGCTTTACGTATCCCAATCTCTTTGGTACGCTCCGTAACACTTACCAGCATCATATTCATGATACCGATACTTCCTACTACCAGTGATATTGCTGCAATGGCCGATAGAAGCAGAGTAATCATGGTTATCACTGAGTTTGCCGTTGCAATGATTTCGGAAAGATTTCGAATGTCAAAATCATTCTCTTGATTTCCATTTAAACGGTGGTTAATTCTCAGCAATTTTGTCACCGTGTCTTCTACATAGCTGGTATAATCCCCACTTTGACAACTGATGGCTATCATCTGTACCACATTGGGAAATTTTGTCCCCATAACACGCCTTACAAATGTGTTGTAAGGGATAAAAATTTGGTCATCTTGGGATACTCCTCCAATTCCTGTTCCCTTTGGTGAAATAATCCCAATAATCTGAACCGGTGTATTGGCAATATGAATAACCTTACCTAGTGGGTTTGCACTGCCGAAAAAATCCTTCGCCACATTTACACCCACTATGGCTGTTAAATTTCCTTGATAGTAGTCTTGAGTGGAAAAATTTTGCCCCTCTGCCATAGCAATGTTCATGGTATCGAAATACTCTGGAGATATCCCATTTACCACACTATTTTTATTAATATTATTGTATATCACCTGTGCACTAGAACTGCGTTGATAAGAGATGTATTTCACATAAGGAACTGATGCAATCGACTCAACATCCGTGAGTGTGAGAGATTGTCTTGACCCCGTTGCAAGCATCCGCGTTTTTCCACTTCCAGGCAGTATTAAAATTAAATTTGTCCCAATGGAGTTAAATTTGTTGTTGATATCCCGTTTAACCCCTGCGCCAATAGAGACCATCACCACCACTGAAAATATCCCTATGATAATGCCTAATATGGTTAGACTTGAACGTAACTTATGGGCGCTGATTGAGGAAGCTGCATCAAAAAAAATCTCGCGGTAGACTTTAAATATCTTCACGTGACACCTCCGTTGCAACACCATTTTTAATTTTCACCACCCTATCCGCTTGAAGTGCCACATCACGTTCATGGGTAATCATAATGATGGTAATTCTCTCATCACGCGCTAAAACTTTTAACAGGGTTAGTATCTCCTCTGTTGTATCGCTGTCTAAATTTCCTGTAGGCTCATCTGCTAATATAATAGAGGGCTGTGACACTAAGGCTCGTGCAATGGCAACACGCTGCTTCATCCCCCCTGAAAGTTGAGAGGGTTTATACTTTTCATATCCGGCTAACCCTACTTTTTCTAGATACACACGGCTCTTCTCTCTTCTAACACTTTTAGGCTCACCTCGATACATTAGGGGCAGTCCCACATTCTCCTCAACACTCTTTCGAGAGATGAGATTAAAATTTTGAAAAATAAATCCTATTTTTTTATTTCGAACGTGGGCAAGTTCACTGCTTGAAAGCGTATCTATATTAACCCCATCGAGAAAATATTTCCCACTGCTAGCTTCATCAAGACACCCCAATATATTCATACAGGTAGACTTTCCACTTCCCGATGGGCCAATGATAGCTAAAAACTCACCCGTGCTCACAGAAAAACTCACCCCTTTTAACACCTGTTGCTTCATCTCTTGAGAAATCACATACGTTTTCTCAATATTTTCTAACTTAACCCGAATGTTCTCCATATCTACCTCTTTGAGCTTGACTTAAATAGATTCACTTTCTTACCACTAATCTCTTTTTGTACTCCCGCAATAACACTATCTCCTGAAGCAATGTCACCTGAAATCTCAGTCATCGTACCGTTGCTTATCCCTTTTTTAACACTTACAGGAACTAAACCCCCATTTTTATCTAGATAAACTGTGGTACTTCCTCCTGAAACGGATACACTTTTCCCCTCTGGTTGATAGGTAAATATGGCATTGGGTACCATCAATACGCCCTTATCACTTTCAGTCTCAATCTTAATGGTTGCTGTCATCCCTGGAAGAAGTTTTAAATCTGGGTTATTCACAAGAATTACCACTTCATAAGTCACAACGTTGTTTTGTGTTACAGCATTGAGTCGGATCTCTTTAACTGTTCCTGTAAACACCTGATTTGCATAAGAAAATACGGTAAAATTCACCTTTTGACCCGTATGAATTCTAGAAATATCCGCTTCGGACACATCTGCATTCAATTGCATTTGGGTTAAATTTTGTGCTATTGAAAAAAGTTCTGGTGCTTGTAAACTCGCTGCCACAGTTTGACCTTCACTCACAGAGCGAGATATGATGGTTCCACTAATTGGAGCGGTTATGGTTGCCTTCGAAAGCGTTGACTTAGCCGTATTAAAATCAGCCTGTGCACTGGCAAGATTAGCTATGGCTACACGGTACTGTGACTGTTTTTGATTATAATCATCTTGAGTGGTATAATTTTTTTCATACAGTTTCTGAGTATTATCGTAGGTCACCTTAGCAAGCTCTAGCTGCGCTTGCATCTTCTCAACATTTGCTTTCGCAGAATCATACTGTGCTTGAAGAGAGGTCGTATCAAGCCTTGCAAGCACCTGCCCTTTAACAACTTTAGAATTATAGTCTACATAGATTTTCTCCACCATGCCCGAAATTTGGCTTCCCACGGATACAACGCTGACTGGCTCTAAAACACCAGAAGTTAAAATTGTAGCTGAAATGTCTCCACGTGTCACCGGTACGGTTATGTATTTAACCTCTTGAACACTCTTATCTTTTTTTAGATACACACCTAGACCACCGATAATTACAATCACAATTATAGCGGCTATAATCCATTTTACTTTCTTACTACGTTTTCTTACCATTGCTCCCCCTTTTACTTCTTCTCCCTCTATTATACCCTATTTCATCTTGAAATCAAAGAAAAAGGTGCTCTTTCGAACACCTTTAATCCTAACTCTATTTTTCTAAGAACCTATTTAAGAGCTTAACGCCTCCTCTCTTGGAAGTAGGAATGAGGTGAGTTGTGTTTGAATTTTTATCTGTTTCAAGGTCAAACACCACTCTTCCTGCACCTTCTCGCCAGCGAGAAGGAAATAGTATATTTTTTCAGCTATTAAACAGGTTCTAACATTAAAGCTTATACCCACTTTGGTGACGAGTGCCCTCTGCAAGAGTATTAAGTCTTACTTCATCAACAAAATACTTCCCCATCTTTTTTAATTTAATTTTATAGATGTCATTGTGAATATTTTCTGAAAGTAGAGTGACTTGTAGCTTCTGTTTGGTATAAATTCCCAGATAATCGGCACTTGGCTTTCCACAACTCATAATAGACTCTTTATAATCACACACACATATCATTCTAGCAGTGCCCTCTATTTTGAGTCCAGAATCAAAATAATTCTCACAAGAAAACTCATACACATACTCTTTTCCAAAACTATAGACAACAATTCTTCCTCCACGCCTCGTAAAATCAAGAAGTTCTTTGGCAAACAGTGTGAGATTTATATTTGTATTCATATATATTTCACTGTGAGAGTCAACTATCATTTGTCTAATTTTACTACAAAAACTATCATAACCTAATATATGTAAAAACTCCTCTTTACTCTCTACCCTATTTATCTTCTCTAAAGCTTCTTTAGCCGATTTAAGCGAACTTAAAAAACTACTTTCTAACTTTTCAAGAACAACCGTAGGATGTTCTGCCACAAAACTACGGGTTTTTCCTTGAATTGAAAGGATACTCCCTTGAGAATAGAGCTTTTCAAGTGCAAGATAGACTGACGGCTTTGGCAGTTCAACTCTACTTGCAATTTGTGAACCGTTTGAAGCACCATTTTTAAGCAAATCTAAATAGACAATACTTTCACCTTTGGAAAAATTTACCTTCTCAAGCAGAAGTTCGATGGATAGACCTTCCATTTTTATGCATCCTGTTTAGTTGAAGCAATCACAATCTCTCGAATACATACATTTTGTGGTTGCTTATATGCATACTCAATAGCATTAGCGATATCGATAGGAGATAGACCTTGCTCAATCACATCTTTTTTCCATGCTTTATATCCCTCTTTGATGGTTTCATCGGTTGTATGAGAAAGAAGTTCTGTTTCCACTACACCTGGAGCTATGGTAACCATTCTTACGTTTTTATTGGCTACCTCTTGACGAATATTTTCAGATATTGCATGCACAGCAAATTTTGTTCCACAATATGCAGCATGATTTGGAAATGTCTTTCTTCCTGCGATAGATGAAATGTTAACAATCGTTCCAGAATTTCTCTCCATCATTGAGTTAATTACAGCATGGATACCGTTGAGTACACCCATTACATTAATGTCTAACATGTTTTGCCACTCAGTTGGGTCTTGCTCCCAAGCGGTTCCAAGAAGCATCACCCCTGCATTATTTACCATTAAATCCACTGGACCAAATTGACCTTCAGCCTCTTTTATTGCTGATTTAAAACTTTCAATATTTCTCACATCCACTTTTCTGCAAAGTGTATTAGGAAGGTTTAAAGCTTCTAATTTTTCTACTCTTCTAGCAAGTAAAAGCAGTGGGTGTCCTAAACTTGAAAACAGTTTTGCTGTCTGCTCTCCAATCCCTGAACTTGCACCTGTGATTACGATTAATTTTTTCATTTGAATATCCTCTTTTCTTAAGTTGTATAATTTATACTACTATTTTAACACACTGTTTCACAATTGTCAATAATAATTTTTTGGCTCAAAAAAAAGAGCATCGCTAGTAGCGTTAGCTACTTTGCAATACTCTCTTCACTCCCTGTTTCAACAACTTCCACATCATATAAATTAGAAAATGTGGTACACCGTAAGCACTGTATACAGTTTTTTCCAATTTTGATTTTACCCCCATTACAACTGATATTACCCCGCGGGCACATTCGTGCAAGTGTACAGGGGTTAATCGGTCTTTTTTTCAGGGTTTTTACAAATTTTTTGATTGAGTGGTTAAGTAGAAATCCTTCACAAACTCTTATGGTAAAATACAACCATTTTAAATACCACTTTCCTTTGTTAATAACGACTTTACATTCAGCAATATCTTTGTAAATCACTTCAACTCTTGCTTTGCTTGCTTCTATTATTTCTGAAACTTTGTAAAGATCTTGCTTCAAGTGAAGTGGGGCTATTTTAACATACTGAGTTGCAGGCATAATAACATTGTCCGCATACAACACTCTCCACTTTCCTTTTGCGCTGCTTAAAAACTTTTTAGCCTCATACCAAGCGGTATCGCAAGGAAATTTTTGAGAACTGGAGATAAAAAATATCCCTTTCTCTTTGTTAAATTCAAGTTTTGCAAGCTTTTCTAAAAAAGCCTGCATCGGACGGGCTGCATATCCACCCCACACTGGAAATACTATTCCAACAATATCCGCATCAATTTTATGCTTGATATCGACCCTTGAGGGAAGTTCAAGAATATCTAGAAGTACAATCTCATCTGCAAGGTTAGAAAAACTGCTCTCCATCTCTTCACTGAGAGTTTTGCTATTGCCTGTTAAGGTATAATATAAAATTTTAATTTTCATCATTACACCTCCTAACTATCTGCAAATAAATTTTACCCCATTATCAACTATGTGTCAAGTAAAATATTGATATTTTATTAAATATTTTCTTTTGAGGGGTACTCTTTCTCAATTTTCTCTAACAGTGTTCCAATTTCAAGAAAAAAATCCACTAAAATAGGTGAAAATATTTTCCCTCTTAGTGCTTTTATCTTCTCAAGAGCTTCAGAATGCTCAAGTGATTGTATACTCTTTACAGCTGCAATATCACACAAACTCTCTTTATGCGTCACTAAATCATAATACTCTGCAATATGGAGTATTTGAGCCGATATTGGAATTTCATCTCCTTTAAGCCCATTAGGGTATCCTGAACCATCCCATGATTCATGATGGTATAGTACGAGCTCCTCTGCTATGTCTAAAAAAAGGTTGTCCTCTACCCCTTCTGAGATATCTCTAATAATCTTTGAACCGAGTAGTGTATGCTTTTTAAGTATCTCAAACTCCATTTCACTCAAACGCTCTTTTCCAACTTTATCAATAACATAGTCTGGAAGAAGCAAAAAACCAATATCATGCATTGCAGCGAGCTCATAAAGGTACTTAATATACCTTGGTGTAATCACATTTTCGTAATTTGGATGATTTGAGAGTTCACGTGCTACCACGGCGCAGATACTTTTTACGCGCATTAAATGCTCTTTTGATTCAGGGCCTCTCGCCTCTGCAACTAAGTTCAATGTTTTGATAAGATTGTGTTGAACCGCCTCTAATTCATGATTATGAAGGGCTAATAACTGTGTAAAATTTTTATCCTGTTCAATTTTTTTTAAAACTCGACTTAGACGTAAACTCATAATCTCCCGAGAGAAAGGCTTCTCTATAAAATCCTCTACCTCTAATTTTAAAGATTTCACTTCAATAACATTAGACTTTTGCGAGCTTACAACAACTATAGGAAGTGCTTTTTCTCCTTTGTTCAAACGGTAACTCTTAATATAGTGTTCCCACTCAATATCTTGAATATTCGTATCAAGGAGTATCGCTTCACAAGAATTCTTATCTATTAACTCTAAACTTCTTTTCGCATGCGTTGTTATCGTGAAAAGAAACTCCTCCTTTAGTGCTTCACAAATCAATTCATACTCTAGCGGTGTGTTGGTGATGATACACACTGATTTTCTCTTTTGTTCTATCATTTTGTTCCCCCTTAATCCCTATCTCAGAAAATTCTCTACTACTTTAACTTTGTATATTCAATACTTTTTCCTCGACAGCATCAGAGTATTTTTGAACTATTTTTCTAATAATCTCCTCAACAGATAAAAAGGCATCTACAACATCTGGATCTAGTGCGCGCCCCTTTTCTTCATCCAATTTCTTTAATGCCTCATCAAAACTGAATGCCTCTCGGTAGCTTCTTTTGTTAATAAGCGCATCAAAGGTATCTGCCACTGCCATAATTCTAGCAGATAGTGGAATCCTACTCCCTTTTAACCCTTCAGGATATCCCGTTCCATCCCATTTTTCATGGTGATAATGCACTAAATTATGGGCAATTTCTAAATAAAAATTCTCTTCTGTTCCTTTTTCAATCAGTTCAATAATGTAAGCCCCATAATTGGTATGCTTTTTCATTACTGTATACTCTTCTTCACTAAACGTCCCTGGTTTTAACAGAACAGAGTCTGGAATGATAATCTTACCAATATCATGAAGAGGAGCTACTTCATATATGGTCTTAATCATATTAGGCGTTAACATTGTGCTATATTTTGGATTTTCTCGTAGTTTTTGAGATATCGCTAAAACATAATTTTTAGTTCTTAAAATATGTGCCGCGGTTTCAGGATCTCTATATTCTGAAATAATGGATATTGTATGAATCATATTATTCTGAATCTTTTCCAATTCATGTGTTCTAATTTGTATCAACTCTTTTAGATATTTTTGATTTAAATTTGAATTGATGGCATTGTCCATTCTACTTTTTAATATTCTAAAATTTAATGGCTTTTGTATATAATCAATAACCCCACATTCTAGTGCTTTAGCCTCACTCTCTTTACTTCTATCCGTTGATACCATAATGAGCGGTGCTGACATATTATACTGGTCATCTTTCAACTCACGACAAAGTTCAATTCCACTTTTATCTGGAAGGATTGAATCAATCAAAATAAGATTTGGGGAGTGTTTTTTCACATATTCTAACACCCCCTTTGCTTTATTAAGCGTTGCTATTTGAAAACTATCTTTCAAATTATCTAGAATATAGCCGAGTTCTTCAACATTTTCCATTACTATTAGTATTTTATGTTTCATATACTGCTCACTCTCTTCCGTTT
>Ga0247844_1008746_pt1 | contig 10855 bp, 7 predicted proteins | sample LaCtaG_FD_192421 | JGI IMG/M metagenome (GOLD analysis project Ga0247844, IMG submission 192421) | Freshwater microbial communities from meromictic Lake La Cruz, Castile-La Mancha, Spain - LaCruzMarch201714.5m_1 | ecosystem: Environmental > Aquatic > Freshwater > Lake | place: Spain: Castile-La...
CGACCGAAGTGCGCTTGAGCCTCCGCACCGAGGCAGCCTTTTCGGCCGCATACTCCAGATAGCCTTTGTCGATTTTCGGTTTGCATTCGAAGACCGCATAAACCGCTTCCGCCGGGACGTAGCGATGCTTGTCATTGTCGAGCAAGGTCGGCGTGTACTGCCTGTCGAACACCACCACGTCGATTGAATGACTGACGTTCCCTTCGCAATCGAGGACGATGGCCTTCTCAACTGTATAGCGGTTCGGAAGATATTTGCGCAGAAAGTCAATGAAGTGCTGTTCGTTGACCTCGCCGCGGTCGCCCGCATGGACGATACGGTTCGAGGATTTTAGCTTCGGAACGAGGCACTCTTGTTCCGTTGCGAAGGCTTCTCGCAGGAACTGTGTGTTCGTTGGCGCGATGTCCTCGTGTGCCCTTGCATCGGACTTTCCAGAGTTTGTTTCGGTGTAATTCATGTCGATTATCTACGTTTCGGATTGCTTTCCCATGCCGAACTCGTATTGTTCCGGTCACGAAAAAGGCGGGCTTTACCCCGTCTACAGAAACTATACGCTATCGTATATCTACACGCAAGTATTTTTTTATGCCTGAGCAATTCAATGAGCGGCTTCGCCGCGCACGGGAGTCCAGAGGAATGAGCCAACTGGATCTCGCCAACAAAACTGGGCTGCAGCCAGCCGCGGTCTCGCACTTCGAGACCAACCAGCGTTCTCCCTCATTCGAGAATCTGAGGAAGCTCGCTGATGCCCTCAGTTTGAGCGTGGACTACCTCCTAGGTAGAATCGATGAGGAGCAACACGGACAGGGTTTGGCGGCAGCTCCTAGAGCTCAGCAACTGTTTAGGAATGCCGAGAAGCTCTCTGATGAAGGGTTCAGTCAATTGGAACTCATGGCACAAATGCTGAAAGAGCGAGAGGATCAAAAAAAGAAAGGCCGCTGACTGTGATTGCTCGGCTCCGTGCTCTTGAAATCCAGGCTCTGGCAAGGGAGAAGCTCGTCGAATATGGCCGGATGCATTTGCCGGTAGACCCCAAGAAATTTGCAGGCCAACTCGAAATTGTCGTCTTGCCCTTCAATCCCCCGCAGCCCGATATTTCTGGTTATCTGATGCAACAGGGAAACAGCTTCGGTATCGGCTATTCTACGGCGATTCGAAGTCAAGGTTTTCAAAATTTCACTGTGGCGCACGAACTCGGCCACTATTTCATCGACGATCACCCGATGGCTGTTCTGAGCAAGGGTCAGCACTTCTCACGATCAGGCTACATCTCAAAGGATCGTTTTGAAGAAGAGGCTGATGCGTTTGCGACGGAGTTGTTGATGCCTTGGAAACTGATCGAGCCGATCATACGAGAAGGGATGGGGGGCTTTCACACAATCAAGGCTATTGCGGGCAGTTGCGAGAGTTCCATTGTGGCTTCCGCGATTCGATACACCCAGATCTCCAAAGAGTCTGTCGCCGTCATTGTTTCGCATTTGGGTGTCGTGGAGTTCATGACAGCCTCCAATACATTCAAACTGATTCCCGGACTTGACTGGCTGCGCAAACGAGATGCGCTGCCTCCACACGTTCCGAGCGTCCGATTCAGCAGGGATCGCGAGTGGATCGAAGCCTGTGATATGTCGGAGGAGGGCGGGCGGCTCTCAGCTTGGTTTCCAGGCGCACGCGACTGCGAGGTTCAGGAGGATGTGGTGGGACTGGGCAACTACGGGCGGCTGCTCACTGTTTTATTGACCGAGGAATGCGATTCGGAAGTTAAAGACGATCGCGAGGACGAAGACGACTACATTGACCGCTGGAAGCAAGGCATTTTCCGGTCAAAACGTTGAGACAGACCTGCTCTCAGTTGAAAGTCTTCGCACGGATGCATGTGTAGGTTTGCAGAGTTCTATCGAGCAGGTGATCGGTTACGCTGAGTCTTGTAAAAATTGATTTTGCGCAGGGACTGTCGTTGTCCTTCGGGATATGGCAAGCTCAGCGCAATGATAGAAACCAGCCTCGAATCCCTGCTTGAAACCCACGTTAGAGTTCTCTGCGAAACCGAACGCAATACGTCCAATTGTCCTGAGGGCTTGGAGCTAGCTAGGGACCACGTGCTCAGAGCATTTCAGGGGTTGGGTTACCAGCCAGAGATTCAAGAATTTCCAGCCGACGGAATCACGTGTGCCAACGTTGAAGCTCTTCCACCCGGATTCGTTGGCCATGACAAGCCCCACTTGATCATTGGAGCGCACTATGACTCGGCGCCCGGAACTCCGGGAGCTGACGACAATGCCTCCGCTGTCGCGATCCTTTTGGAGTTGGCCCGGTTGCTCTCTGGGAAGCCCTGCTCAAAATCGCTGCGTTTCGTCGCCTACACGAACGAAGAGCCTCCCCATTTCTGCACGCCCACCATGGGAAGCGTCGTCCACGCCAAAGCCTGCCGGAAGCGAGGGGACAAAATCACGGGAATGATCTGCCTGGAAAGCCTTGGCGTGTTTACCAATGAGCCGGGCTCCCAGTCCCTCGCGATCCTCGGCTTCCTCGACATCCCCGCTGAAATCGACCATCTTTGCCGCCTGTCCGGCATTGACGCGACCATCGGTAACTTTCTCGCAGTTGTCGGCAATGAGTCCTCACGGGATTTCCTGAGTTCGTTCGATTCGGCATTCGATCGTGACGCCGCTCTCCCGGCGCTCTCGACCGACTTTATGGGGGACTTCCTGCGCCTTTCCGACCACCTCTCCTACTGGGACGAGGGGTATCCGGCCATCATGCTCACGGATACCGCCATGTGCCGGAACACCCACTACCATCGGCCATCGGATACGCCGGAGAAACTCAACTACCCGGTGATGGCCCTGCTCACCCAAAGAATCGCGAATGCTATTGAAGGTATTCAAAAATAGAGCGTTTCGGGAAACATGAGCTTCTCTTTTGCAACTGGTCGGATAAAAAGGACGGACATGTCGCGTCCCCGGTTGAGTTCCCGGCGCACCGTTGTTCCCAAGCGCCAACTCCACACCCGACCCCCACTGGATCGGATGCAGCAGATTTTCACCGCGATTAAATCCGGCGAATTCCCGAATCGCCACCGGTTGGCAGCCGACATTGAGGTCACGACCAAGACCATTCAGCGCGACATCGATTTCATGCGGGAGCGCCTGCGCCTGCCCATTGCCTACGACCAGGAGGGAGGCGGATACCGGTTCACCCAGCCCATTTCCAGCTTCCCTATGGTCGAGTTGACCGAAGCGGAGTTGGTCTCGGTCTTCATCGGTCAAAAGGCCCTCGCCCAATACAAGGGCACTCCATTCGAGGCACCCTTGAGGAGCGCCTTCGAAAAACTGACCTCCAATCTCGCCGGGCGGCTGACGCTGGCTTGGAGCGATCTCGACGCGCTGGTGTCGTTCAGGAGTTTCGAGATCACCCCGGTGGACATCACAACATTTCAGACCACCAGCGAAGCCGTTCGCAAAAGCGTGGAACTCCATTTCGACTACAAAAAACTCGATTCGACGAAGTATGAAAAGCGCGGGCTCCAACCCTACCATCTCGCCTGTGTGCAGGATCAGTGGTATGTTATCGGCCATTGCCTGAAACGTAACGCGCTCCGCACTTTCGTTCTCGCCCGGATGAAAAACGCCGAACTCGGCACCGCGACCTTCGTGCGACCGGTTGAGTTTTCTATCGAAAAGCACCTCAAGGACAGTTTCGGCGTCTTCTCCGCCAAAGGCAGCCACACCGTTCGATTGAAATTTGACGCCTTCGCCGGCCAACTCGTCCGTGAACGCATCTGGCACCCGAGCCAGAAGATCCAAGAACTCGCCGATGGCGGGCTCGAATTGACCCTCCAACTCTCCTCTCTCCACGAGATCGAACCATGGGTGCTGTCGTGGGGAGAGCACGTCAAAGTGCTTGGTCCGAAGGTATTTCGAAACAATCTTCATATCCGACTCGAAGCCGCTTTTAAAAATGTGTAGAAAAGCTCACAATTCAGGTTCCCCGGCTGGATTTGGTATCTTTCCGAGGACACGATTCGCTTATGCTTGCACAAATTGATAACCCGCCTTCTACGCGTTATGCGCGGTCCCCGACCAGTTATCGGTTTTCGGGTCACCAAACCTTCCCCCTCCGTATCGCCTGGATTCCCAAAGCGATTCGGGAAATTGCTTCCGGCAATGATCCGTTGAGCAACATCGATGAGGGGATAGTCACCCTGGGCTTGGGTAAGAACATGGTTGAAGCTCTGCGGTGCTGGATCGAGGCGTTCCAAATCGCATCAAAGGAAGAAGGAGGCTGGGCTTTGAGTCAGGTCGGGGAATTGGTCTTCGCACCCACGACAGGCCTCGACCCATACCTCGAAGACCATTCGAGCAATTGGCTTCTTCACTGGCTCATCAGCACGAATACACAAGCTCCGTTTTTCGCTTGGGAGTGCCTTTTTAACCGCTGGCCAAGTGCAGAATTCAGTGCGAGTGCGGTTGTCGAAGCTTTTCAGAAAGAGGCTGAGCAAAACCAGAGAACCGTGTCAACCGTGACGCTCAAGCAGCATTGGGAAGTATTCCTTCACAGCTACCGTCCCCCGCGGGGCACCAGAGGTGAGGATCACCTTGATTGCGCATTGTCAGTTCTTGGCCTGATTCAGGAAGCTGGCGAGCGACAGAATGCCGCCGGAAAATGGGAAACGCTCTACGCGTTCGACACTGGACCCAAGACTGCAATCCCGCAGCAGCTCTTCACTTTCTTTATTCACGACTGGTGGAACCGCTCTTTTGCCTCTGAGCAGACAGTTGCCCTACGAGAATTGGTTTCGGGCAACCACAGTCCCGGCCGCATCCTGAGGATGACAGAAAGCGAAATTTTACACCGCGTATCCGACCTTACGAGGGCTCAGCCGAATATGTTTCAGACCACCGAGTCGGCAAACCTACGTCAACTTCGCCGCATTCGGCCATGCGACGGGCACTCCGATCTGCGCGCTGCTTACGAAAAACCGAGGTTTCTATAGATGATAGCCTCCCCGGCATCCGCTACGACCGATATGCAACTTTCCTCATTACTCCGCATCCACCCCCGCTTCATGCGGTCCGTTCATCTTGAGCGCGACATCAAGGATCCGCACTCTTCATTGGGATACATTCTCACTCCCGTGGCAAAGCAAGCCTTCGAACGAATCACAAATGGCTTTCGCGCGAAATCTACGCAAAGGGCATGGCGCATCTCTGGCGACTATGGCTCAGGGAAAACTGATTTTGCTCTCGCATTGGCTCGCATTGCGGAAGGCTCCACAGGCGAGATTCCAAAAGATCTCCGGCCTTTCGTTGGTCAGAAAACTTTCGGAACAGTATTGGCGACCGGAGACAACGAGCCGCTCGGTGTCACGGTTTTCCGAGCGTTGGGATTGAAATGGGACGGTCGCCGACGTCGGCCGGATACCGAAGAGGTTTTGGAGGCAGTTCGGGAATGCGTGACTGTCGCAAAGCGTCGAAGACATGTGGGGCTACTCCTGATCCTGGACGAGCTTGGCAAAAATCTCGAATACGCTGCACGCAATCCTGAGTCCGAAGACATTTTCCTCCTCCAGCGACTTGCCGAAGAAGCAGCGCGCAGTGGTGAAAAGGCTTTCGTGATCGTCGTGACCCTACATCAGGGTGTTGCCGCATACGCCTCAGGATTGGATTCGGCGGCAAAGCGTGAGTGGGACAAGATCGCAGGGCGCTTTGAGGAAATTGTTTATGCGCAGCCCATTGAACAGGTCGCTGCCTTGGTCGCCGCGACGCTGAACGTCGAAACCCGACGACTCCCCGAGACGGTAAAAATGGAGTCTGATTCGGCAATGGCAACAGCGATTAAGACCGGAATCTACGGCCAGACTGCACCCGTTTCGCTCGCCGATTTAGGCCCCAAGATTTTTCCACTTCACCCTACAACGCTTCCAGTGCTCGTTCGAACAATGCGCCAGTTTGGCCAAAATGAGCGATCACTGTTCAGTTTTATATCGTCGTCTGAACCGATGGGACTCCAGCAGCACGCTGCACAGCCTGCCGAAACTGTCGGTCACTTTCGGATTCATCATCTCTTCGATTTCATTCGGTTAAATTTGTTGCCGACCATTACGAGCGGACACTCGCATACTCACTGGGGTGTCATCGAGGCAGTCTTGGCATCTACGCATATCGAAACACCAGAGGAGAAAGCGGTCCTCAATACGATTGCGATGCTCAGTCTCTTGGACGCACCTGACCTCCCCGCAACGGAGGAGATCGTGAAGGCTTCCGTTGGTGGCACCAAGAAGGCTGTCGATAGCGCAATCAGGACGTTACGCGACCGGGGAGTGATTTACGAAAGAGGCACTGTCAAAGGTCTTTGTCTGTGGCCGCATACCTCAGTCAACCTCGATGAGCTTTTCGCCAAGGCAATTGAAGCGACCTCCAGTAAAGGCGATGGCATCAAACGACTCTGCGAACACGTCCGTTCGGAGCATGTAGTTCCGCGGGCTTTTTACGCGCGCACAGGCACCCTGCGGTATGCCGCGGTGAAACTTCTCCCAGCCAGCGGCCTGAATGATCTCCTTGCCAGCCAGCCCCAACTCGACGGCGAAGGCGCTGATTTGAACCTACGAGTCCTGCTTCCGGCTGACCGAGCACAGCAACGCTCCGCTCGGGAGCTTTTGCGTGACCGCAAAGCCAGTCTAACGAAAGGCCTTTTCGTGGCTGTCGTTGAACCGCCCGACCAGGCTGCAACCGCGCTCACCGACTTGGTGGCGTGGGAGTGGGTGATGAGGAACACACCGCAGCTATCAGGTGATAGGTATGCGCGCGAGGAAGTCTCCCGCCAAATCAACCAGGCAAAGCGGAACCTCCGCATTCGCCTCGGTGGCTTGGATAATCTCGCAATTCCCACCGGAAGGAATATCGAGTGGTTTTACAACGGCACCAGCAGCCCAAAGCAATTGGCTACTGGGCGCGAACTACTGACTTTCCTTGGAAAGAGGTGCCAGCGGATTTATTTGGAAGCGCCGAAGGTTCTGAACGAACTCATCAATCGCCGCTCACCAAGCAGCGCTGCGGTTGGTGCTAGAACAAAATTGGCCGAGGCAATGGCAACGGATTCCGACAGACCGCACCTAGGCATGGACGAAACGAAGCGTCCGGCCGAAATGGCGCTTTATCTCTCCATCCTGAAGCAAGGTGGTTTCCATGTGGAGACCGAGTCCGGATGGATGTTTCGAGTTCCATCTCCTGCTGAGGATAAGTGCAACTTGCTCCCTTCGCTGGCTCTCATTACGGAAACATTAAAGTCCAAAGGCATCGACGCCTTGGTCCCAGTCCCCGAGGTTCTTCGAGAACTCTTGCTGCCACCATTCGGAGTCCGCGATGGCCTCCAACCCTTCATCCTCGCTATCTATCTTGCTATTCACCACCAACGCGTCGCTCTTTACGAGGACGGCACATACCTTCACGAGGTCGGCGGCGATGTCTTCCTGCGGATCACGAAAGAACCCGAATTCTTTTCTCTCCAATATTGCGAGCTGAGCGGCGTCCGTGCTGATGTTTTTTCCAAATTGCTGCGCCTGCTTCAAATCGACGCACGCGACGCCTCAAAAACGGACCTCATTGATCTCGTGCGTCCGTTGGCAATCTTTATCAGTCGTGAAGTTCCCGAATACTGCCGCAAGACGAATAACCTTCCAGCTGCTGCTGTGGCTGTCCGACGAGCGCTTCTAGACGGTCGCGAACCTGTCAAACTGGTCTTCACGACATTGCCCGAAGCATGTGGCCTCCCACCTATCGGAGGAGACGGGCTCAAGACACCAGACGAATTGGCCGCCCGCTTGCGCACTGCACTGCACGAGATTCGCACGGCTTATCCGAAGCTTATCGAGCGCCTCCGTAATGCGATCTGTGCTGCCTTCGATGTGGAAGCGAAAGCGCCTGCAGCAAGACGCAACATCGCCGACCGTGCCGCCCAACTGGCCGCCGCAGTAACCGAGCCGTCGCTCAAAGCTTTTGCCTTTCGACTCGCTGATACCGCACTCGACGATCGGGCCTGGGTGGAATCCGTGGCAAACCTACTTGCGCGTAAATCGCCAGAACGCTGGATGGATAACGACGAGACGGAGTTTCACCACCAACTCGAAATCGCCGCTGGCCGGTTTAAGCGAACCGAGATGACCTTTATCGGCACGACTAGAAAGCTCAACGGCCACGCCTGTCGCATTGCCATCACCAAAAGTGATGGAAGTGAGGTAGGCGATCTCGTGGATTGGAACGGAATGGATGAAAGCCGCATTCGCCCAGTCGAAACTGAAATCCAGCAAATTCTTTCCAAGCACGGGCGCCACGGTCTTGCAGCTGCCATGCGTGCGATCTGGACCGAACTCGACGCATTGGAGAAACCAAACAAAAACTGACATATGTCGACTCAAGCTCCCACTCAAGACAGTAAATGGCCGGAAGACCCCGCCTTGGTTCGTCATGTTCTTAGCCTTTCTGGCGGCAAGGATAGTGCGGCTCTCGCAGTTCATCTCCGGGATCGCATTCCGAACATGGAATACATTTTTCACGATACCGATAAGGAACTCCCAGACACCTACGAGTATTTGGAGAGACTGGAAGGCTACCTCGGGTGTAAAATTGTGCGAACTACCTTTGGCACGACCTTTGATGACTTGCTCCGTCAGTATGGAGGTATGCTCCCATCAAATCATCGTCGTTGGTGCACGAGGATGATGAAGCTGAAGCCATTTGAGGAATACATTGGTGACGACTTTTGCATCAACTATGTGGGAATCCGAGCAGATGAGGAGCGGGTCGGTTACATCAGTCACAAACCGAACATTCGTGCGGTGTTTCCGTTTAGAGAGGATGGGATCAGTTACGAAGGTGTTCAGCGAATTCTCGAGGACTCAGGTCTTGGAATGCCTCCCTATACGGAATGGGGGCGCACACGAAGCGGTTGCTTTTTTTGCTTCTATCAGCAGAAAGTTGAGTGGGTTCTTCTAAAGCAGAAATACCCAAACCTTTACGAGGAAGCGAAGGCTTATGAGAAGCCCAACCGCGTGAACGGCAATGTCTTTTATTGGTGTCAGAACGAGTCCCTTGAGGAACTCGAGCAACCAGAGCGCATGGCTGAGATTCTCGAAAAATGGGAGCTACAACAGAAACGAACCGCACAAAGGAGGAAAAACATCCCCCTTGTCACAACGTTTGCTGGACTAAAAGTGAAGGAAAACCCATCAGCCGGATGCTTGATTTGTCACCTCTAGCGTTAATGAAGCCCTGCCCCGCACAATGAGTATACCCGCCGAGAACTGGATCAAACTTCTGCGCGGATACGGGCCGCTCGCCGGTAACAACGCGACTGAGGCCGAGAACGTCGATTCTTACACTAAGCTGCTCAAGATGGAGCGGTTGTCGTTTCCCCACCCGGCCCGAGATCAACTTGACACTTGCCTTTTAAACGTTCCTCCCGAACAGCGGCCAACGATTTTAATTACGGGAACGGCAGGTGATGGGAAAACGACGCTTTGCTACGAGATTCTCACGACGGTGACGGGGATCCAACCAGCATCCATGGCGCCGGACGGAATCGAAACTTTCAGCCTCCTTGACGGAAGTCAGCTCGACCTGATCCGCGACCTCACCGGCTGGCGGAAGCGAAACGCCGACAACACGCTGACCAACGACCGGGTCACGCAACTGGAATTGATCGCCTCGCATGCTGCGGGAGAAGGTCATTGGCCAACCATCATCGCCGTCAACGATGGCCAGATGCACGAGGTCTACCGAGCGCTTCCCAAGCACGCCTCCGGAAATCTTCGCCGGTTCTTTGCCGAAGCGATCCGGCTTCATTCCCATGGCTTGTCTGAATCGGAACCCTTCCCACGGTTCCGTTTGCTCGACTTGTCTATCATCACATCCGAGGTGCTGATGCAGGAATGTATCAACGCGATCCTGAGCCGCCCGGAATGGCAATGCCTTGAGACCGAAGCCAGCGACCCTCTCTTCGGGCCGGAATCGCCCCTCGCTGCCAACTATAAGATACTTGCCTCTCCGCACATCCAAGAACGGCTCTGCGACATTGCCCGGTTGGCGGACGCCTGCCACTTCCATCTGCCGATCCGGTCCATCCTGATGCTGCTCTCCAATGCTCTTCTTGGGCATGAAGGCAGCAAGGACGGACTCCTGAAGCCGAATGCCGAGACTCGGAAACTCCTCAAGAAGGAGCACCAACGAGCGGCGGGAGCATTCCACCGGAATCTGTTCGGCCACAACTTGAGCGACACCCGCCGTAACAAGCACAACGTCTACCGATTCCTCACCTCCCTCCAGATCGGAAATGAGACGACCAATGACGTTGACGAACTTCTGATTTTCGGCGATAGGGATGATGAGACGAAGGATCTGCACGCAGAACTCGTCACAGACGACCCTCACAACCAGCGCAGCCGCGCTCTCGGTCACGAGATCGCAAGATACATTCGAGGCGAACTTAACGACCACCAAGAGCTAGACCAATTCCTCAAGGTTCTCGCGGACGAACGCCGCCGGGTGTTCCTCCACGCCAGTGAGAAAGCCATCGAAGAAGAGCATCTATGGTGCATATCGGCTTTCCACCACGCAGGCACATACATCCGTGAGTTCCTCAAACCTGTGCGGGCGGGCGAACCGATCCACGGGGTGAAGCTCAATTCATTGATCACCGGGCTCAACCGAATTTGGACCGGAGCCTATGTTGCCAACACTGAGCAGGAGATCTTTCTCGCCTCCGGCCTCGACATAACGACCTCGCCGGTCAGCGACATCCTTTTGCAATCTATCCCTAAATCATCGGTCAAGATCGAGGGCAGTCGGAACAAACTTCCGTG
>Ga0247844_1008754_pt1 | contig 10848 bp, 10 predicted proteins | sample LaCtaG_FD_192421 | JGI IMG/M metagenome (GOLD analysis project Ga0247844, IMG submission 192421) | Freshwater microbial communities from meromictic Lake La Cruz, Castile-La Mancha, Spain - LaCruzMarch201714.5m_1 | ecosystem: Environmental > Aquatic > Freshwater > Lake | place: Spain: Castile-La...
AAGCTCGCTGCTGATCCAAAAAATGCAACACAAACAACACACTGCAATCGTAAACTTGGCGTTGCAAAACGTCTTGATTAATTAAAGATGCGCGTTGAGCTCTATTTCAACATCCGAGAGAATCTCTCTCTTCGGATTGGTCAATTCAACAATCAAGGTATTGCCTTCGGACTCTAAATTCACACTTATTGAAGGCGCTTTTGGACTTCTGATTAACTGACCGCGTAGCAAATTGATAGCTGGGGCTATCAGATCCTTATCTACTGAAGGAAGTGTGAAAGTGATCTTAAGTGAGCTGTTGCCAATTTGAGAGGTGTAGCTGGCTAATTTTGTTGAAGAACTCTTCGTTTTCTTAGCCGCTGCGCGGTAAGCCCGTCTCGTACTTTCTGTTTCATTTAAGTCTCGTTGTAATTGATCCCACGAGCGAGCTTTGTAATTTACAAGATCAGAAAATCTACCTCGAATAGAATCATCGAGATAACCACTCCACTTAAACCCAAGCTCAATGCTTAGAATTTCTGAGCCATATGACTGCCAATGCTTTGAATAACTTGATATGGACTTTGTGCTAACAGTACCTTTCTTGCTACGCGAAGATTGATTCTCACTGTTTTCCAATTGGGAGTTGCTTAGGAAATCGCAAAGGTCATCAACCAGATTCAACCAATTCGCGACTGAATCTTCTTCACGTAATGTCGCTTTGTTGATGGACTCAACTCGCGTTTGATACTCACTTAGGTCTTGCTTGGATATCAGCATTGTTTGAAGCTTGAACGAAGGGACTTCACACTGTGCGACATATGACTGAACGGCACCTACCCGAAAACGGGCGTAATTCAGAAGCTTGGTGTGAGGGGAAACTATTTCGAGAATTTCATTTGCTACAGCTTCAAGGTCGCTTTCATGGACTGACGAGGAACTCAATCGACTGATCAAACTATTGAAACCCCACTGTCCGCCAGCGATGGCAGCTGAAACCAATGAGTTGCTTAGAGTGGGAGCTAAAGGACCCAAGTCAGCACCTTTGAAATAAGCAATGATATCGGCAAGTGCGGCTTGCTCAACCATTTGGCGGCAATCCTTAAGTTCTGCGCCTGAGCGCGCTGCGAGGGCGCGCAAAGCGTCAGCGCCTTTGAGATTCTCTTTGCTTGAAGCCATGGCAAAACCTTATCAACTTTCTATCAGAATGCAAATCTCTCTATCAAGGGCCCATGCGTGTCGCGACACGCTCAAATTGAGGCTGTTTAGACAGACACTTGACATCTATCAATCTCTATCAATATTGTAGACCCATGACAACCAAATTGGTTGTGAATAGGAGAAGCAAATGTTTAGCAAGAATTCAGTAAAAGCATTGAAAAACAATACTTTTAGAGCTTTAGTCGTTGGTTTCAGTGGAGCGGCACTGGTCATGTCGCTATCAGCTTGCGCCCCTGTCGGTGCTCTGAAATCAGCCTATGAGGGCGAGCCTTTCCCTCAGATGCCAGCTCCCGAGGTAGCCATGTATGTCCTGGACCTGTCGGGGTCCACATATCCAACAGCTCAGTTGGAAGCGCTGGGATCAGGAATCACTGACTTCATCGCGGGACAGTCTTTGGGTAACCCTTTCGCCCAAACACCTGTGGCTCCTCGGGGGTTAAGCATTCAGTTCGTCACAAAGAACTCTGCTCAGGCTCCTCGAATTCTTCTCGTTTCAACCAAAACAAGCCAGAGCCTTTATGAGTACATAAAGGAGAAGACGCCCAACCTAGAGGGAGCGCTTCAGCTCTGGGACGGCTTAGTTAACGCACGAACACAAATTTGGCAGGACTCGGCACTTGAAGCTAATCAGGCTGATTGTGTGAACAAGGTTGTGGAGATGTTGGGTCGTCAGCAACTTCTCCCAGATGCACTCAAGGCACCAGCAGACATCATCTGTCAAGACGCAAAACAAACAGCAACATCTCTCAAGCGCCTTCAAGACTTTGTAGCAAACCCAGGAATTGAAATGGGTTCTGATGTCAAAGGTGCAATAGAAGCGAGCTTGAGAAACCTAACAACAGCAAAAGCAGAAAATCCATCAGCACGTCTGACTCTTGTAATCGCTTCCGACATGGTCGATGAGGTCTCCTTGACTCTTCCTCGACGTTTAACCGGGATTGATTCTAAGGGCGTGTGCCAGATGGCCGTACAAGACGCAGGAAATGCTGTCAATGACTACACATCTGTAAATGTAGTAATTGTTGGCGCTCGCAATTCAAAAGTAAATGTAAAAACACTTAATCAAGTTCAGGCTTACTGGACTTGCTACTTCAATCAAATCGGAATCACAAACGTAACAGAGCAGTCTGATCTCTCAGGCTTCTAATCAACCAAACAAAGGAAAATAGGAGAAATAAAATGAAAAGCAAGTCAACATCATCAGCACCAAAGGAAGTCATCAAGGATGCCCGCAAGCAAGGTCGCCGTGATGGAAAGAATCAAATTCCTCGTCAAGAGTGGGCGCATAACAGCGTTCCCTATTTAATGCAGCTACAGCGCCAGTACGCTGCATTCGGGCGCGAATTGGATCTGCAGCTCGAGGAAAAGAAGTTAGCCAAAGAATCCCAAAAGGTAGATGCCCTAAGAAACGAAATCCAAGAGAAGGGCAAGTCACAAGCTCTTGCAGATAATCTGGCTCTAGCACAAGCTGAATTGGCTTCAGTCCAGGCAAAGCTTGATGGTGGAGCAGAAGAAGTTCCTATGGCGAAATTTGCTCGTATTCGCCAGATTGGGAACACCTTCTACCTTCCATTCTTGTTCTTGCTCTTCATTGGCGAGTTCACAATCACCGCACCCGCATTCCGAGTATTGCTGGGCGAAAAGGTTGGGACTTCATTAATCGTTACCCTGGCTGTCAGTGGACTTTCAGTGGGAGCAGCCCACATCCTTGGTATTTACTTCAAGTCGCTTTTTGATCGTAATCGCCCAAAGTCTGGCATTTATCATGTGATGTTTGGTGTTGTTGGCGCGCTAGTGGTCGGAACTATCACCTTCCTATCAAATATCCGCGGAAGAAATGGCGTTCTCACATCAGGAAACTTAACTGGCATGACAGAAGACGAAAAGATTATCTACTTGTGGATCTTCTACACACTCTTACAGCTCACATTTATTGGTGTTGGAATTCTGATTTCGTTTATGCACTATTCAGAAATTGAAAGTGCTGTAGCACGCGCTAAGCGCAAGGTCTGGTTCCTTCGTTATCTTCAAAATCGTCGCAATAGCGCAAAGCTAAAGTCTGGCGCATCTGTAGAGGAATCAGATATCGATACTTCAAAGATGCTTGATCGTGAACTCGAGGTTCTTGAAAGTAAGAAGATTCTTCTTCGTGCCCAGTATGAAGAAGCAGTAGCGGTTTACCGTGATGCAAACATTCAATCTCGCCGTGACGAGATGAGCGGTGCCCATGCTTCCCTTCAAGCATCGGAGTTGGATTTTCGTACTTCGGGACTTGAGTTCAGCACGGAAGAGCTAGTAGCAACACGATGAAAACCAACCAATCAATACTCTCAGTGGCAATAGCTGTCGGGTTGGCTTTCTTTGCCGCCACCGAAGCTAATGCTGCTGTGGTTGTGTCAAAAATCTACGATGGAGACACGATTACTCTCTCGACGGGGGAGAGAGTGCGACTCCTTCAGATTGATACACCCGAACTCTCTCCAGCCGAGTGCTATGGCGAAGAGGCCAGAACAGCTCTAGGTTCGCTATTGCGTTCATCTGGCGATGTCTCCCTTAAAACGGATCCAAAGTTGGACAAGGTGGATCGATATGGGCGACTACTTCGCTACGTGTATGTGGGTAAAACCAATATCAATCTCAAGTTAGTTGAAATCGGAGCCGCAACCCCTTATTTCTACAAAGGAGATAAGGGCATGTATTCAAACCAAATGCTTAAAGCTGCTCAGAATGCAAAAGCTAAATCACTTGGTCTATGGAAGAAGTGCCCAGGTACTCAGCTAATCCCGACTAATGCAATAAGTACGGTTGCAGGAATCAAGGCAAAGTCTGAATCTGCAGCTCCAGTGGATGGAAAGTGCGATCCAAACTATGCAGGATGCATACCAATTTTCCCCTCTGACGTTGATTGCCCTGACATTAAACGGCTCGGATTAGCTCCAGTACGTGTCATCGGCGTTGATATCCATAGGTTTGATCGCGATAGAGACGGAATCGGGTGCGACAAATGATCGCAATTACCTTCTTCAATGCTAACTCGCGAATTTATAGCCCAGTCCAGAGAAGTCTTCGCAAGATGAATAGCTCAGAAAAATATGACTATGCATCACAGTTGTCGGACTACGTGTTCTCACTAGGAGAGCGTACTTTTTCACTAACAACCAAAATAGAAATCTAAGGAGCAATTGATGATTAACACATTTATAGGTTCACTCGGTAAGTACGTTGACTTTAGCGGACGAGCCACAAGGAAAGAATTCTGGACTTTTGTCTTCTTCTACTATTTCTTAACGATAGTAGGTCTTCTGATAGATGCATACATCGGGACAGACTTTATTAGCAATCTTCTTGTAGCAGGAATCATCCTTCCGTACATCTCTTGCGCAGCAAGAAGGATGCATGACGTTGGTAAAAGTGGCTGGTTCATGCTTGTTCCTTTTTATAACTTGATTCTTGCCCTTTCATCATCGATCCCCGAGAAAAGCGAGTAGCTGTCATCATGCGCGATACCGATTCCAACAAGTTCATTGCCTACCTAGCCATCATTGCCACACCTTTTGCCTTAGGTGCTTTTCTACTCACCTGGGCTCCATCTATGCAGTATTCAAATGAGGATCCATCAGGAGATGGCTATGTGCCCCCTCGAAGTATTCAAAAGTTGGTGGATAAGACCCAGGAGTCCACGGTGACTGTGTGGTGTGAACCAAAAGTAGGTAAGGGATCACAAGGAACTGCCTGGGCAATTGAATTAGAAACTGATGTGTCAAAGAAGTATCCGACAACACTGATCACAAATCATCATGTGATTGATACCTGCATGGGTGTGGGTGATGAGATCACAGTCGCGTTGCCATACAAGGATCCAGTCAAAGCTGTCGTCGTTAAATGGGATGAAGATAATGACTTAGCAATCCTTGCAACTGGGCTAAAGCTGCCAGTCTTGAATCTTTCAGAGTATGACACTTATCCCGGATATTGGGTTATGGCACTTGGCAGTGCGGATGGATATGAAGGATCCGTTTCATTTGGAAATGTAATTAACTCCAACTCTGCAGAAATTCTAGTTACCAACAATATTTCTGGTGGTAGCAGTGGCGGTCCTTTAGTTGATAATGAGGGCAATGTGGTTGGTGTAATCACCTGGTCACTTGATGAAGAGCAATACAACGGAGCAAAATCACTCAATGCATTCTGTGCCAAGATCTTGACTTGCGAGTATGAGATTGATGGGAAAAAGACATGGTGGGATTACTCGAATGACTGATAGATGTATTCATGATTTTGAGTTGGGCCAGTGTGGGCTCTGCAAAGAGCCACCACCTGGAATCAATCCTGTTGTCTACATATCTCAAGGAGGTATGGCCTTTCACAATGATCCTTCTTGTAGAACTCTTACAGAAGGCCAAAGTGAGGCTGAAGAAAAAGGACTGAATGTCCATCCAATCACGCCCACTAAATGGGCTGTGGCAAATGAATCTCGCCGCAGATGTAGGAACTGTTGTGGCTAGCTTCTTGGAAGTTCTAACGGTCCAAGCCTTGATTTGTCAGTCACTCTGAGTAACTTGGCTCTATGAAACGAAAGTGCCCAAACTGCAACTCCAGCGATGGAGTTCGAATCATCATTTGGGGGATGCCCGCCGGCCCTCCAGATGAATCCAAGTACTACATAGGTGGATGCCTGATGGATGACCAAATGCCTGACTACAAGTGCATTACTTGTGGGTGGGAAGGGTTTAAGCGCCTAATGAAGGTCACTCAAAGTAAGCTGCAACCGTGAAAACCGACACTTACACACCAGCTGAAATTTTCACACCGCAGCAACGTTTGCTTGTTCCACTTTTTCAACGACCATATGTTTGGAATAGGGAGCTTCAATGGGAGCCCCTGTGGAGAGATTTGAGACGAGTTTTATCAAGATACATGGCCCAGCCGGACATTACCCATCAGCCACATTTCTTGGGAGCGGTTGTGGTGCAGCAGATTCAAAATCCCATCGGCGAAATACAACAGCGCACAATTATCGACGGTCAACAAAGACTCACAACCATTCAATTAATGTTTGATGCGATTCATGCCCAGTTGGAATCCATCGGAGCAAAGCGCCCCGCGGGACGTATGCGAAAATTGATAGAAAATGATGAAGATTCCTGCAATAAGCCAGAAGATAAATTCAAAGTTTGGCCAACGAACAAGGATCGTCCAGCGTTTAATGAAGTTCTAGGTGCCGAGTTTCCAGTTCAGTATGAGACTCTGAAACACTCTAAGTCAAAGATGGCACTTGCGCATAAGTTTTTTTCAGAGAGTGCTCGCGAATGGTTGCTCGAAGAGGGTGAGGAAAATGCTCTTGCACGAGCTGAAATCTTAGATCGTTGTTGCCGTGATCTCTTGCAAGTCGTCGTAATTGATTTAGCAGTCAATGAGAATGCGCAAGAGATATTTGAAACCTTAAATGCTCGAGGTGCAGTACTTACTCCAGCAGATTTAATAAAGAATTTTGTCTTCCAGCGTTTGATGGAACAAAAGAATGATGTTGAGCATGCCTATGAAGAATTCTGGAAAGAGTTTGAAACTTCTTTTTGGGAAAGAGAAGTTAACTACGGGCGTGTTAAATTCCAGCGTTCCTCTCTCTTTATAAATCATTGGTTAATTTCAAAGATTGGTGAAGAAGTTCTAAACAGAGAAATTTTCTCAACATTTAAGCATTTTGCCGACTATGAGTCAAAGGTGGAGATGATCGATTTACTTCAGCAAATTCACGAATCCGCCGTCGCGTATAGAGGACTAGTAGAGGCAGCGGAAAAGAAAGAGGGCGATCTCTCTCGAATTGAACTATTTGCATACCGCTTAAATTCAATGGAACTAGATGTCTTACGGCCTATCCTCATTGCACTAATTGACCCAACCGAAAATGCTATTCCTCGGGCTCAGCTTGAAAAAGCAGTTTCTACTATTGAAAGTTGGATGGTTCGACGATTATTGGTCCGTGTAACCAACAAAAATTACAATAAAGTTGTTGTTGAATTAGTGAATATTGTTAGGAAAGATCGTTCACATACTGGTGACAAACTCGAAAAGTATCTCTCTGAGCAAAGCAGTATGAGTTCTTACTGGCCAGATGACAGTGAATTGACTGAGCAAGTCTCACAGATGCAAATGTATAGAAACCTTTATCGATCGCGAATACGTATGATTTTAGAAGCGATCGAAGATGATTCGCGTGGATGGGTAGGAAGCGTGACATCAAAATCAGGTATGCGCGTTAAGCGGGGATCATATGCAATCGAACACGTGATGCCACAGCGATGGCAAGCGAACTGGCCATTAAAAATCCATACGGAACAGGAACGAGAGACTTTATTGCAAACGATAGGAAATTTGACACTATTAACTACTAAGTTGAATAGTTCCGTTTCAAATGGACCTTGGTTATCTAAGAGTACGGAATTAACCAAGCATGACGTATTACTAATTAATAAGCAGGTTCAAGAGTTGGGCCAAAAAACTTGGAATGAAGAACTTATCAAGGAAAGGACAGCACTACTAATTGGGAGAATGATTTCCATCTGGGAAGTGCCAGTTGGCCATGTTTCCCGCGTCACTTCGGATAAGTCTGAAAAACAAGCAAAAGTAGAAGTCATAGACCTCATTAGTGCTGGTCTAGTGTCCGCAGGCCAAGCTTTATTTCCGAAACAAAACAAACATTCTGGACGAAACGCTCAGATTCTCGATGACGGGCGTATTGAAGCTGAAGGTGAAATCTTCGACTCTCTTTCACTAGCTGGGATCAAAATTCGCGAGAAAAATACCAATGGATGGACCTTTTGGCTTGTTGATGAGAAAACACGAAAATCAATGGCCGACCTAAGAGAACAGTATCGCGAAATAATCGGACTCGAAGATGGTGAAGACGAGATCGAAGATAATGATGACTAGAGGTTCTGGGGATACAAAGTTAGTTCGACTATATAATGAATTAGGTCTAAAGAAAATAGTTCAAAGCTTCGACCGACTGAATTTTAGATTACTGGCGTGGAGGTGAAGGAATGGAATCTTTCGAGAATCTGTCTACTAAATCCGCAAACTCTAACTTGCGCGCCGCGAACAAAGCCAAGAAGGATGAATTCTACACGCAGTTGATCGATATCGAAAAAGAACTAAAGCATTATAGAAAGCAATTTGAAGGTAAAGTAGTTTACTGTAATTGTGATGATCCGTATGAAAGTAATTTCTTCAAGTACTTCGCTGCGAATTTCAATGCACTGAAGCTTAAGAAATTGATTACAACAAGTTTTGTAGAATCTCCAGTAGCAGGATTGCAGCTCCCGCTTTTTGAAATTGAAGGGTTAAAACAAAACGAAAAGAGTCCATTCAAAATTGAAATCGTTGAAGTGCCCGATACTCAGAATAATGGAGCAATCGACCTAGACGACGTCCAGTATTTACTCAAATTCAACAAAAATACTGCGACCCCGTTACTTGAAGATGGTGATTTCAGAAGCAAAGAGTGTATTGCATTAATGGAAGAAGCGGACATAGTAGTTTCTAATCCGCCCTTTTCCTTATTTCGCGAATATGTTAACTTGCTTGAAAATTATGAAAAGAAGTACATTATTATTGGAAATACAAATGCATTAACGTATAAAGAAATATTCAAATTGATCAAGGATGACAAACTTCGAACAGGTTACACAAATTTCAATGTGGGAATGTATTTTGTGGTTCCTGATTCATGGGAGCAATATCATCATTTAGACGAGTTCGGACGAAAGGTAGCCAGGGTTTCAACTTCTTGTTGGTTTACGAATTTTGAAGTTTCTAAGCATAATGAGCGACTCACTTTGTATAAGAAGTATTCAGAAGCTGAGTATGAGGCCTATGAGAATTTTGATGCAATTAATGTCGATAGGTATATGGATATTCCCAAAGACTATGCAGGCAAAATGGGAGTTCCAATAACTTTTGTCGATAAATATAATCCCGAGCAATTTGAAATTATTGGGCTTGGAATTTCTAGTTCAGGAATTGAAATCGGAGTGCAGCCATACAAGCCATTGCACAAGAAATATCGAAAAGAGATTCAAAAAAGAGGCGCAGTAGACGGAGATCTTTACATGATCCGCGATGGAGTAGTTGTTGTTCCATATGCAAGAATACTTATTCGAAACAGGTCACTAACAAGTGGGAAGTTAGAAAATTGAAAATTGAATTGCAAAGAATTTCGGTCCGTGACATTGTCAATGGTTACACGGATAGTGCCGAAGAGGGTGTCATTGGGTTTTCCGGAAAACTCGACATAAGACTTAAGTACCAAAGAGAGTTCGTTTATAAGGAAAAGCAGCGGAATGCTGTAATCCAAACTATCAAGAACAATTTCCCACTCAATGTTATGTATTGGATGGTTCGTGAAAATGGAGAGTTTGAAGTTCTGGACGGACAGCAAAGAACGATAAGTACAGCGCAGTATGTAAACGGGGATTTTTCGATCGATAACAGATTTTTCCATAATCTCACTAAGTCTGAGCAAGAGAAGATTCTTAACTACGAGTTTATGATCTATTTTTGTGAAGGTACGGACCGAGAGCGCCTGGATTGGTTCCAAATTATAAATATCGCTGGTGAAAAGCTTACTAATCAAGAAATTCGAAACGCAGTTTACACAGGAACATGGCTATCAGATGCTAAATCTAAGTTTAGTAAATCGAATTGTGCGGCATATCTACTTTCGAGTGATGGTGGACATCTCTTAACTGGCTCACCCATTCGTCAGGATTATCTCGAAAGTGCCCTGAATTGGATTAATAATGGTTCAATAGAAGAGTACATGTCCATCCATCAGCATGACGATTCAGCAGATGAACTTTGGAGTTATTTTGTTAGTGTCATTGAATGGGTTAGGACAATTTTTCCTAATTACAGGCGTGAGATGTCGAACGTAGATTGGGGATTATTGTTCAATCGTTTTTCTCGAGAATCGTTTGACCCACAGCAATTAGAGAATCGAGTTAAGGATTTGATGCAGGATGAAGACGTTACAAGCAAATCTGGAATATTTGATTATTTGCTTTCCGGTTCTGAACGATCCCTGAGTATCCGCAGTTTTACGGAGAAAGTAAAACGCGAAGCATATGAAACCCAGGACGGAATTTGTCCAAAATGCGGAAACGAGTTTCCTATCAATCAAATGGAAGCAGATCACATTAGGTTGTGGAGTGAAGGTGGAAAAAGCACGTTGGGTAACTGTCAAATGCTTTGCAAAGATGACCATCGAGAGAAAAGTAGAAAAGGTTGAAAAAGCTTTAGACCAATGGATTAATCCTCAGATTGTCCAATAAACACTCTCCCCATCCCTCTCCAAGATCCCATACTCGATCATGTAACGCCTGATAGCTGCGGTGTCATCGTGGTACTTGGCAATGATGAGGTTGAGTTCCTTCTCGGGATACTTGGTGGTGGGAGATAGTTCTTGGGCTATGTGGGTAAGGACTGCGATCTTCTTGGCTGCTTTAACGGGGATAGAAATGAGCATGCCATCGGGGCGGAAGAACTGGTCTATCTGCTGGCTCATGGGCTCAATCATAAACCCTGAGATGAGCGTTGACAGAAAATTCACAAAAAACTCTATACAGGCATAGCCATCAGGTTTAGGTTTTG
>Ga0247844_1008756_pt1 | contig 10847 bp, 9 predicted proteins | sample LaCtaG_FD_192421 | JGI IMG/M metagenome (GOLD analysis project Ga0247844, IMG submission 192421) | Freshwater microbial communities from meromictic Lake La Cruz, Castile-La Mancha, Spain - LaCruzMarch201714.5m_1 | ecosystem: Environmental > Aquatic > Freshwater > Lake | place: Spain: Castile-La...
TGGATGATCCCGCAAAGTGGGATTGGTGGAGAAAAATCGAAACTCGCGCAAGCTCGCTTGCAGGAGGTTTGTTGTTTCTCCGCCCCATTCGCCCTGCGACTGCATCCAAGCTCCTCTTTATCCGTGCCGATCTGGGAAATCCGCGGTTCATTTTTCCTTCCAACAGCACAGCGCTTATGGGTTGCTCGGAACTTTTTTTGCGATTTCTTCTAAAACTTGAAAGAGAGAAATCGGCAGGCTTGCGGCAACTGTCTCTCCAAGATGCTTATGGTGGGGAAATGTAGAAAGATGCCGGTGGTGTGGCGCATCATCCCAACGAATAAGAAGACCGCCTTCAGAGGACTGCCAGTGATAGGAGTAATGCCTCTCGTTGCGATTAAAAAACTCCCGCGCAAAAAGCAAGCTGCCATCTTGAATGTGAATCTTGATTTTATAGTAAAACCCGTCTTCCCAAGTCCGGAATCCCAAAACTTCGAACTCCGAAACGATGGCCGACTGCTCAAGCGAATGAAAAATCTCCACGGCGGATTTCCAAAATGCGATGAGCCAAGTCTTTCAAGGTCATTTTGAGGCTTTGATATTCCATCCAGTCGTCATAAAAATTGGTATCCTCACTGGATTCACTCCCGATGTCAGACCATTCTCGTTCAAGCGCGCTTCCGTGCTTGCGTTTAAGAGTGGCATCCAAATCATGCAGACGTGTTTGCTCCGCAAGTAGTTCCAACAAAAAATAATTTGCACTTTGTTTTTTATCGAGCGTGAGCATGAATGGAATTTCTCTCTTAATATATTTTTTTCAAGTCTCTTTTTTGCGTATTTTTGACGGGAGCCGCCTTCGTGCTCCGCGGCTCCGGCGTGACTATCGGGGGCGGGCCTTGTAGCGGCGGTCTATGACCGCCGGGGTTGGCTAAAATTTCGTGGGTTTTCGGAGAATTGCGGGATTGCTCGTCCAACAGGCAAACTTTGTTCTCCTCTACGCTGCGAGTCTCCTAACTAACAAGTTTTACCTTTTTACCACAAGCATTTTATTTAACCACCGATTACACGGATAAACACGGATGGGGGAATGTGGCGTGAGACTATTCACAGATTGCTTGGCTGGCATGGATGATCCCGCAAAGTGGGATTGGTGGAGAAAAATCGAAACTCGCGCAAGCTCGCTTGCAGGAGGTTTGTTGTTTCTCCGCCCCATTCGCCCTGCGACTGCATCCAAGCTCCTCTTTATCCGTGCTTATCCGTGTCATCCGTGGTCAAAATGCCTTTCGAGCCGACAGTTCTAGACCATATCGCGCTACAGGGCGGCAGCGAAGGCTTCGAGGTCTGGGCAACGGGCAGCGCAGGCCAGAAGCCGGGTGATTTTCGGAAGGTCGTTGATGCTCTCAATGAATTCTCTTAGTCGTTCGGGAACATGCTCGAAACGGGTCTCCAAAACTTCCATGACGGCTTGTTGTTTCGAGAAAATTTGCCCCTCTTGGCGGCCTTCTTGGCGGCCTTCTTGGCGGCCTCCCTAGCGACCTTCTTGGCGACCTTCTTGGCGACCTTCTTGGCGGAATTGTTGTTCGAGTGTCATAATGGAAGAATACGAAATAGGATTTTCCTCCGTGGTCTCGGTGTCCTCTGTGGTCAAAATGCCTTTCGAGCCAACAGTTCTATACCATATCGCGCTACAGGGCGGCAGCGAAGGCTTCGAGGTCTGGGCAGCGGGCGGCACCGGCCAGAAGTTGGGTGAGTTTGGGAAGGTCGTTAATGCTCTCAATGAATTCTATCAGGCCCTCGGGCACTTGCTCGAAACGGGTCTCCAAAACTTCCATGACGGCTTGTTGTTTCGAGAAAATTTGCCCCTCTTGGCGACCTTCCTGGCGACCTTCTTGGCGGCCTTCTTGGCGGCCTTCTTGGCGGCCTTCTTGGCGGAATTGTTGTTCGAGTGTCATAGCGGATGATTGGATACTTTGGTTGGTGATGTTTTTAATTTTGCGGAGGAATTGATCTTTGTCAATATCGGCTCGTAAAATGTAGCGTAGGAGCATCTCGATGGCAAACGGCGGGAGCTGCGTAAGAAGCGGTTCGTCCCAAACGGGATCATCCAAGAGTGCGCCAATGCGTTCGGCCTTGAGGGCGCGCAGGGTTAGGATGCCCATGGGCGTGCCGAGGATTTTATCGAAGGGAATACGGTAGAGCTCGACGAGGCGGTAGGAAAAATCTGGCGTATGAGCAGCAAGATCGCTGGCGAGATCGGCGGGAACCTCGATGAGGTCGGAGAAACGAACGGGTGCCTGCCAAAGCTTGTCGCTCTGGGCCAGCACGATGGGGACAATAGGAGGGAGTTTTTTGAGCGAAGAGTCAGCACGCAGGGCTTTTTCCCAGATGCGAACCATGTAGGCGAGAAGGCGGAGTGCGATCCAAGGGTCTTCAGTGCTTTGGTGCTCAAAGAGGATGTAGAGGAAAATGTCGGTTTTGTCGATGCGGGCGGAATAGAGCAAGTCGCTCTCGGAGGCGGTAAATTGGGGGTCGATGAACGAGCCGCTCTCGATCCGTAGAGAGTCCCATTCGATTTTGTTAGAGAGGTTGGGCGCGAGGTGTTCTTGCAAAAAAGCAACAGCAGTAGGAATATCGGAGAAAGTGGCCTTAGCCAGCTTGTCATGGGGGTTGTGAATGGAGTCGTCAGACATGCAGGAATGGGTGGGAAGGCAATTTTAGACAGGAGGACAGGATTTGCAGGAGGAACAGGAGGGGAGTTTAGATCCGCCTACGCGCTCAGCGGCTACGGCGTGACATGCAAAAATTAACAAAATTGACAGACCCGGAGCGTAGCGGAGAACGACAAACGAAGTTTGCCCGCAGGGTGAGCAGGGCGAGTCAATTTGGGGGAGAGAGAAAGGCAGTAGCGGGTGGCGGGTCACTGGTAGCTGGTTTTTGTAGCGGCGGTCTGTGACCGCCGGGATTGGGGCGATTTCAGACATCCTGATCGGCTGGGAAAACGATCACCGATATTTCAACTATCAAAGTTGTCCGGATGCAATGGCATCGCAAAATTCCAGTGCCTCGTCCAAGGATGCCGCGCGAATGTTGTTTTCCAGCGGATATCCATGACCTCTTGGCTTTACCACCAACAATTTGTGCAAGCTAAGATCGTTCTGCGCGATGGAAAGAGACTTTGTCATTTTTGGGGCATCCGCCACCTTGAACTCAAACCCGATCCTTTTGCCATTCGACTGAATCAATAAATCCAACTCCGCCCCTCCCTGCGTGCCCCAAAACCATGCATCCATTTTCGGCAGCCGGGCAAGAATTTGCTCCAGTGCAAACCCCTCCCAACTCGCCCCGATTTTTGGATGACCCAGCAAGGACTCATGGTTCCCAATTCCGAGCAGGGAATGAAACAACCCACTATCCCTCACATAGAGCTTTGGGCTTTTTACCAAGCGCTTGCCAATATTTTCAAACCAAGGTCTGAGAAGACGAATCATAAACGCCCCCTCCAAAAGCTCCAAATGCCGCTGCACGGTTTTATAAGATTCCCCCAGTGCGCGCCCGATCTCCGAGGCATTCAATGTCTGGCCATGATAGTGGGCTGCCATCTGCCAAAGCCTGCCAAGGCTTGAGGGAGTGGCTCCGAGCCCAAGCGTTGAGAAATCTTTTTCGATAAAAGTGCGGATAAAATCCCGCCGCCAGCCATGGCTGGAATTTTCATCCTCCGCGAGAAAAGACCTCGGGAAGCCGCCTCTTGCCCATAATCGGGAAAGATCGGCCACTCCCACTTCATCCAACGAGAAACCCTGTAAATCAATAAAAGCCACCCTGCCAGCCAGGGACTCCGTGACACTCCGCACTAAAAACGGCGAGGCACTGCCGAGCAAAAGAAATTTTGCCGGGGCCGGCTCCCGATCCATCAAGACTCGCAAAACGGGAAAAAGTTCCGGCCGTCGCTGCACCTCATCCAAAACCACCAAGCCCCTCAAACTCTCCAGTGCTAACATGGGATTTTCCAGAGCGGCAGCATCATCTGGATTTTCCAAATCAAAGATTCTCGCAGCCGCTCCAGCGGCTACTTGCCGCGCCAAAGTTGTCTTACCGCACTGGCGGGGCCCCAAAAGAGCAACCGCAGGATGGCGCGCGAGCCTTTGAACGATAGATTGTTGTATTCTGGCGCGCGAAATCATTCAAGTAAAATAGACGCATTGAGTCTATTTTACAATAACAAAATGCCGTGTCCAGTGGCGAGTGGCGAGGGCCTTGTAGAGGCGGTCTATGACCGCTGGGAGTTGGCTAGATTTTCTGGGAACTTAAATCGGTAAAATTCTGACTTTCTTTTTATCCGAGGCAAGGGTAACTATAGCTCCTTCGAGAAGAGGTGTTTGAAATTGCTCAAGCAGCTGCACAACTAAAAGGCCAATGGCGTCCGGGCTGGGGTCTTGAACTCTGGCTTGAATCACACTCGGGCTCTTCGATTTTGTCTGTGCAAGCAAAGTTCCAAAATCCAGATCATGAGTAAAGATAATAAGCTTGTTATCATGAGCATAGGAAAAAATGACGGAGTCGTCCGCATGACACTTGCCGATCGTTGTCCAATGTATGGATTCCATTCCACGAGTCCCAAAAAACGGAACCCAGTCTGGCGACAAGCAGACATCAATCAAGATTTTCAGGCTGGCAGCAGCTCGGCATCAAAAGCTTCTGACAATCAACAGGCGTAGGAGAGGGCGGCTGAGACATCCTCCATTTCAAGATAAGGATAGAGATGGAGAATTTCCTCACGGGATCGCCCCTTGGCAACGAGACCTGCTATCGTTCCCACAGTGATTCTCATCCCTCGGATGCATGGCTTACCGCCCATGACCAGAGGATTTCTGGTAATTCTATCCAGCGTATCCATAAATTAAATTCTTGAAAGTTCCTGAGTGAAGCTATGTTTTGATCGCAGGCGACATGCCTCCCTTACGATAATGTGGTTTTGCAATCCAGCAATTCATTTTTAGACAGAAGTAACGTGTCCGCCTACGGGGAGAAGAGGTAACTGGTGGCGGGTGACTGGTGGCGGGCCCTGTAGCGGCGGTCTATGATCGCCGGGGTTGGAGCGACTTTCGGCGCTCACAGATCTCCGCTACAGCGTTTGGTGTTGCAATCTGGACCAGATCTCTGTGCGCCCGTGGGCTTTCTGAGAATCGCGGAAGGGTTTGTCCAACAGGAAAACTTTGTTCTCCGCTGCTCCGAGTCTCCTAACTGACAAGGTTTATCCTTTTACCCACAAGCTTTTTATTTAACCACCGATTACACGGATAAACACGGATGGGGGAATGTGGCGTGAGACTATTCACAGATTGCTTGGCTGGCATGGATGATCCCGCAAAGTGGGATTGGTGGAGAAAAATCGAAACTCGCGCAAGCTCGCTTGCAGGAGGTTTGTTGTTTCTCCGCCCCATTCGCCCTGCGACTGCATCCAAGCTCCTCTTTATCCGTGCCGATCTGGGAAATCCGCGGTTCATTTTTCCTTCCAACAGCACAGCGCTTATGGGTTGCTCGGAACTTTTTTTGCGATTTCTTCTAAAACTTGAAAGAGAGAAATCGGCAGGCTTGCGGCAACTGTCTCTCCAAGATGCTTATGGTGGGGAAATGTAGAAAGATGCCGGTGGTGTGGCGCATCATCCCAACGAATAAGAAGACCGCCTTCAGAGGACTGCCAGTGATAGGAGTAATGCCTCTCGTTGCGATTAAAAAACTCCCGCGCAAAAAGCAAGCTGCCATCTTGAATGTGAATCTTGATTTTATAGTAAAACCCGTCTTCCCAAGTCCGGAATCCCAAAACTTCGAACTCCGAAACGATGGCCGACTGCTCAAGCGAATGAAAAATCTCCACGGCGGATTTCCAAAATGCGATGAGCCAAGTCTTTCAAGGTCATTTTGAGGCTTTGATATTCCATCCAGTCGTCATAAAAATTGGTATCCTCACTGGATTCACTCCCGATGTCAGACCATTCTCGTTCAAGCGCGCTTCCGTGCTTGCGTTTAAGAGTGGCATCCAAATCATGCAGACGTGTTTGCTCCGCAAGTAGTTCCAACAAAAAATAATTTGCACTTTGTTTTTTATCGAGCGTGAGCATGAATGGAATTTCTCTCTTAATATATTTTTTTCAAGTCTCTTTTTTGCGTATTTTTGACGGGAGCCGCCTTCGTGCTCCGCGGCTCCGGCGTGACTATCGGGGGCGGGCCTTGTAGCGGCGGTCTATGACCGCCGGGGTTGGCTAAAATTTCGTGGGTTTTCGGAGAATTGCGGGATTGCTCGTCCAACAGGCAAACTTTGTTCTCCTCTACGCTGCGAGTCTCCTAACTAACAAGTTTTACCTTTTTACCACAAGCATTTTATTTAACCACCGATTACACGGATAAACACGGATGGGGGAATGTGGCGTGAGACTATTCACAGATTGCTTGGCTGGCATGGATGATCCCGCAAAGTGGGATTGGTGGAGAAAAATCGAAACTCGCGCAAGCTCGCTTGCAGGAGGTTTGTTGTTTCTCCGCCCCATTCGCCCTGCGACTGCATCCAAGCTCCTCTTTATCCGTGCTTATCCGTGTCATCCGTGGTCAAAATGCCTTTCGAGCCGACAGTTCTAGACCATATCGCGCTACAGGGCGGCAGCGAAGGCTTCGAGGTCTGGGCAACGGGCAGCGCAGGCCAGAAGCCGGGTGATTTTCGGAAGGTCGTTGATGCTCTCAATGAATTCTCTTAGTCGTTCGGGAACATGCTCGAAACGGGTCTCCAAAACTTCCATGACGGCTTGTTGTTTCGAGAAAATTTGCCCCTCTTGGCGGCCTTCTTGGCGGCCTTCTTGGCGGCCTCCCTAGCGACCTTCTTGGCGACCTTCTTGGCGACCTTCTTGGCGGAATTGTTGTTCGAGTGTCATAATGGAAGAATACGAAATAGGATTTTCCTCCGTGGTCTCGGTGTCCTCTGTGGTCAAAATGCCTTTCGAGCCAACAGTTCTATACCATATCGCGCTACAGGGCGGCAGCGAAGGCTTCGAGGTCTGGGCAGCGGGCGGCACCGGCCAGAAGTTGGGTGAGTTTGGGAAGGTCGTTAATGCTCTCAATGAATTCTATCAGGCCCTCGGGCACTTGCTCGAAACGGGTCTCCAAAACTTCCATGACGGCTTGTTGTTTCGAGAAAATTTGCCCCTCTTGGCGACCTTCCTGGCGACCTTCTTGGCGGCCTTCTTGGCGGCCTTCTTGGCGGCCTTCTTGGCGGAATTGTTGTTCGAGTGTCATAGCGGATGATTGGATACTTTGGTTGGTGATGTTTTTAATTTTGCGGAGGAATTGATCTTTGTCAATATCGGCTCGTAAAATGTAGCGTAGGAGCATCTCGATGGCAAACGGCGGGAGCTGCGTAAGAAGCGGTTCGTCCCAAACGGGATCATCCAAGAGTGCGCCAATGCGTTCGGCCTTGAGGGCGCGCAGGGTTAGGATGCCCATGGGCGTGCCGAGGATTTTATCGAAGGGAATACGGTAGAGCTCGACGAGGCGGTAGGAAAAATCTGGCGTATGAGCAGCAAGATCGCTGGCGAGATCGGCGGGAACCTCGATGAGGTCGGAGAAACGAACGGGTGCCTGCCAAAGCTTGTCGCTCTGGGCCAGCACGATGGGGACAATAGGAGGGAGTTTTTTGAGCGAAGAGTCAGCACGCAGGGCTTTTTCCCAGATGCGAACCATGTAGGCGAGAAGGCGGAGTGCGATCCAAGGGTCTTCAGTGCTTTGGTGCTCAAAGAGGATGTAGAGGAAAATGTCGGTTTTGTCGATGCGGGCGGAATAGAGCAAGTCGCTCTCGGAGGCGGTAAATTGGGGGTCGATGAACGAGCCGCTCTCGATCCGTAGAGAGTCCCATTCGATTTTGTTAGAGAGGTTGGGCGCGAGGTGTTCTTGCAAAAAAGCAACAGCAGTAGGAATATCGGAGAAAGTGGCCTTAGCCAGCTTGTCATGGGGGTTGTGAATGGAGTCGTCAGACATGCAGGAATGGGTGGGAAGGCAATTTTAGACAGGAGGACAGGATTTGCAGGAGGAACAGGAGGGGAGTTTAGATCCGCCTACGCGCTCAGCGGCTACGGCGTGACATGCAAAAATTAACAAAATTGACAGACCCGGAGCGTAGCGGAGAACGACAAACGAAGTTTGCCCGCAGGGTGAGCAGGGCGAGTCAATTTGGGGGAGAGAGAAAGGCAGTAGCGGGTGGCGGGTCACTGGTAGCTGGTTTTTGTAGCGGCGGTCTGTGACCGCCGGGATTGGGGCGATTTCAGACATCCTGATCGGCTGGGAAAACGATCACCGATATTTCAACTATCAAAGTTGTCCGGATGCAATGGCATCGCAAAATTCCAGTGCCTCGTCCAAGGATGCCGCGCGAATGTTGTTTTCCAGCGGATATCCATGACCTCTTGGCTTTACCACCAACAATTTGTGCAAGCTAAGATCGTTCTGCGCGATGGAAAGAGACTTTGTCATTTTTGGGGCATCCGCCACCTTGAACTCAAACCCGATCCTTTTGCCATTCGACTGAATCAATAAATCCAACTCCGCCCCTCCCTGCGTGCCCCAAAACCATGCATCCATTTTCGGCAGCCGGGCAAGAATTTGCTCCAGTGCAAACCCCTCCCAACTCGCCCCGATTTTTGGATGACCCAGCAAGGACTCATGGTTCCCAATTCCGAGCAGGGAATGAAACAACCCACTATCCCTCACATAGAGCTTTGGGCTTTTTACCAAGCGCTTGCCAATATTTTCAAACCAAGGTCTGAGAAGACGAATCATAAACGCCCCCTCCAAAAGCTCCAAATGCCGCTGCACGGTTTTATAAGATTCCCCCAGTGCGCGCCCGATCTCCGAGGCATTCAATGTCTGGCCATGATAGTGGGCTGCCATCTGCCAAAGCCTGCCAAGGCTTGAGGGAGTGGCTCCGAGCCCAAGCGTTGAGAAATCTTTTTCGATAAAAGTGCGGATAAAATCCCGCCGCCAGCCATGGCTGGAATTTTCATCCTCCGCGAGAAAAGACCTCGGGAAGCCGCCTCTTGCCCATAATCGGGAAAGATCGGCCACTCCCACTTCATCCAACGAGAAACCCTGTAAATCAATAAAAGCTACCCTGCCAGCCAAAGACTCCGTGACACTCCGCACTAAAAATGGCGAGGCGCTGCCGAGCAACAGAAATTTTGCCGGGGCCGACTCCCGATCCATCAAGACCCTCAAAACGGGAAAAATTTCCGGCCGTCGTTGCACCTCATCCAAAACCACCAAGCCCCTCAAACTCTCCAGTGCCAACATGGGATTTTCCAGCGCGGCATCATCGTCTGGATTTTCCAAATCAAAGATTCTCGCGCCTTCTCGAGCGGCTACCTGCCTCGCCAAAGTCGTCTTGCCGCACTGGCGTGGTCCCAAAAGTGCAACCGCAGGATGGCGTGCGAGCCCTTGAACAATAGAATCTTGTATTCTGGTCCGCGAGATCATTCAAGTAAATTAGACACGCCGCGGCTAATTTTCAATTATTAAAACGCCCTGTTTACGGGGTTCCTCCGAATTCTGGCGATTCTGGCGTGACTATCGGTGGCGGGTATCTGTAGCGGCGGTCTATCGCCGTTCTTCAACATTTTCGGCGCTGACAGAGCGCCGCTATAGGCTCGCAGCAAAGGCTTCTAGGTCCGGGCAACGGGCGGCGCAAGCCAGAAGTTGGGTGAGTTTGGGAAGATCGTCGATGTTTTCGATGGCTTCTCTCACGCCTTCTGGCACTTGCTCGAAACGGGTCTCCAAAACTTCCATGACGGCTTGCTGTTTCGAGAAAATTTGCCCCTCTTGGCGACCTTCTTGGCGGCCTTCTTGGCGACCTTCTTGGCGACCTTCTTGGCGACCTTCTTGGCGGAATTGTTGTTCGAGTGTCATAGCTGATGATTTAATACTTTGCTTGGTGATATTTTTAATTTTGCGGAGGAATTGATCTTTGTCAATATCGGCTCGTAGGATGTAGCGGAGGAGCATCTCGATGGCAAACGGCGGGAGCTGCGTAAGAAGCGGTTCGTCCCAAACGGTATCATCCAAGAGTGCGCCAATGCGTTCGGCCTTGAGGGCTCGCAGGGTGAGGATGCCCATGGGCGTGCCGAGGATTTTATCAAAGGGAATGCGGTAGAGCTCGACGAGGCGGTAGGAAAAATCTGGCGTATGAGCAGCAAGATCGTTGGCGAGATCGGCAGGAGCCCCGATGAGGTTGGATAACTGAAGGGGTGCCTGCCATGGTTTGTCGCTTTGGGCCAGCACGATGGGGACAATGGGAGGGAGTTTTTTGAGCGAGGTGTCCGCCCGCAGGGTTTTTTCCCAGATGCGAACCATGTAGGAGAGAAGGCGGAAGGCGATCCAGCGATCGTCGGTGCTCTGGTGTTCGAAAAGAATGTAGAGGAAAGCTTTGGACTGATTGATCGTGGCAGTGTAGAGCAGATCGCTCTCGGAAGCGGTAAATTGGGGGTCGATGAACGAACCGCTCTCGATCCGTAGAGAGTCCCATTCGATTTTGTTAGCGAGGTTGGGCGCGAGGTGTTCTTGCAAAAAAGCAACAGCAGTAGGAATATCGGAGAAAGTGGCCTTAGCCAGCTTGTCATGGGGGTTGTGAATGGGGTCGTCAGACATGCAGAAATGGGTGGGAAGGCATTTTTAGACAGGATTGCAGGAAGGCAGGAGGGGGTTTTTTAGACAAAATTGACAAAATTAACAGACCCGGAGCGTAGCGGAGAACGACAAACGAAGTTTGCCCGCAGGGTGAGCAGGGCGAGTCAATTTGTGGGAGGAAGTGGAAAAGCCGTAGCGGGTCACTGGTG
>Ga0247844_1008762_pt1 | contig 10842 bp, 10 predicted proteins | sample LaCtaG_FD_192421 | JGI IMG/M metagenome (GOLD analysis project Ga0247844, IMG submission 192421) | Freshwater microbial communities from meromictic Lake La Cruz, Castile-La Mancha, Spain - LaCruzMarch201714.5m_1 | ecosystem: Environmental > Aquatic > Freshwater > Lake | place: Spain: Castile-La...
AAAGGTGGAGGGATAGACCCTGCGAAACCTTGGTAACCTAATAGCAATGAAAAGGTGCCAAATCCAATCAGTCTTTTGGCTGAAAAGATAAGTTGACAGTTCGCTGTTCTTTACTACTTCTTCAATTGTGAATAAAATTTTTTAAATGAAAACAGAATTAGAAAAAGCAATAAAAGAACGAATTCTTATCCTTGATGGTGCGATGGGTACCATGATTCAACGCCACAAATTAGAAGAGGAAGATTTTCGAAAAGGTGCTTTTGAAAATCACGATAAATCGTTAAAAGGAAATAATGACCTACTTTCAATTACACGTCCTGAAATTATTAAAGATATTCATCGTCAGTATTTTCTAGCTGGTGCAGATATTGTTGAAACGAATACTTTTTCAGGAACTTGGATTGCTCAAGCAGACTATGGTTTGGAAGATGCAGTTTATCGAATTAATTATGAAAGTGCAAAAATTGCCAAAGAAGTTGCTAGTGAATTTTCAGACAAACCTCGATTCGTTGCTGGCTCAATAGGGCCAACCAATCGAACTGCTTCCATTTCACCTGATGTAAACGATCCTGGTTATCGTGCTATCACTTTTGATGAATTGGTAGGAGCGTACAAAGATCAAGTAAATGCATTGATGGATGGTGATGTTGATATTTTATTAGTTGAGACAATTTTCGACACTTTAAATGCGAAAGCGGCATTATTTGCTATCGACCAAGTTTTTGAAGATAGAAATGAGAAAATTCCAATCATGGTTTCAGGTACAATTACTGACCAAAGTGGTAGAACACTAACAGGACAAACAACGGAAGCATTTTTAATTTCGCTTTTACATATGCCATTATTGACAATTGGTTTAAATTGTGCGCTTGGAGCAAATTTGATGCGTCCCTATTTGCAAATTTTGAATGAAAAATCACCGTTTGGAGTAAGTGCTCACCCAAATGCAGGATTGCCAAACGAATTTGGAAAATACGACGAATCACCCGAAATGATGGCTTCGCAAATCAAAGAATATCTGGATGAAGGCTTAGTTAACATTATAGGTGGATGTTGTGGTACCACTCCAGATCATATAAAAGCAATTGCTGATTTAGCAAAAAATTATAAACCAAGACAGTTTAATTTTTAATAGTTCTTTAAGAATTTATTTTTTTAGGTCTGAGATTGAATCTTGTTTTAGCCATTACTTTTTGATGTAAGTAATTTATTGTTCATTAAAAACACTTAGTTTTTTAAATTACTTTTGTTTTAAAATCTGAGAAAAAAGAATGAAACAATACCACGATTTGTTACATCATATATTAGACAAAGGAGTAACTAAAGAAGACCGCACAGGAATTGGAACAATTTCTGTTTTTGGTTACCAAATGCGTTTCGATTTGAATGAAGGTTTTCCTGCCTTGACCACAAAAAAATTGCATTTACGTTCGATAATTCACGAATTATTGTGGTTTTTAAAAGGTGAAACCAACATCCAATATTTGAAAGACAACAATGTTTCTATTTGGGATGAATGGGCAGATGCAAATGGAAATTTAGGTCCTGTTTACGGTTCACAATGGAGAAGTTGGCCAACTGCCGATGGGCGTCAAATCGACCAAATTAAACAAGTAATAGATCAACTTAAAAACAATCCTGATTCAAGACGTATTATTGTTTCAGCTTGGAATGTAGGTGAAATTGAAAATATGAAATTGCCACCTTGCCACGCTTTTTTTCAGTTTTATGTGGCAGAAGGAAAATTAAGTTGCCAATTATATCAACGAAGCGCTGACACATTTTTAGGTGTTCCTTTTAATATCGCCTCGTATGCTTTATTAACGATGATGATGGCTCAAGTTTGCGGTTTAAAACCGGGAGATTTTGTTCACACATTGGGAGATGCTCATTTGTATTCCAACCATTTGGAACAAGCACGATTACAATTAACCCGTGATTTCAGACCGCTTCCAACAATGAAAATCAATCCTGATGTGAAAGATATTTTTGAATTTAAATTTGAAGATTTTGAATTAGTAGGTTACGATCCGCATCCACACATTAAAGCAGCCGTAGCGGTTTAAAAATTATGAAAGTAGCACTAATTGTGGCAATGGATGCCGAAAGAGGAATCGGAAAAAACAACGATTTAATGTGGCATTTGCCAGCAGACATGAAGTTTTTTAAAGAAACTACCAAGGAACATATTGTAGTGATGGGACGAAGAAATTATGATTCAATACCAGAAAAATACCGTCCTCTTGCAAATAGATTAAATGTAATTTTAACGCGTAATCAAATCTTTGAAGCGCCAAACTGTTTGATTTTCCATTCGTTAGAAGACTGTTTAAACGCCTTTCAAAATGAAACTGAACGCACTGTTTTCATCATTGGTGGTGGAGAAATTTACAAAATGGCCTTGGATTTAAATTGCCTTGACGAACTCTATATCACCTTTGTTCAAGGGGTTTTTGATGCCGATACTTTTTTTCCAGTATTTGATGAAAGCCAATGGGAACAATCAATTATAAGTCACCAAGCACCAAACGAAAAACATTCTCACGGATTTGTGATAACGAAATATACCAAGAATTAAAATTAATATTTTTTTTAACCACCCTTAAATTCGATTAACTATTTGATTGTCAATAATTTGAGTTAAAAATATTAGTTTTTTCCTACAAGTATTGTATCTTTTTGGAGTAAAAAATTGCATATTTATATGATTTCGAAGATAAAATACCCTGCTCAAAAATCATTTTCGTTTGCCTTATCTGATACCTTGGATCATAAATATCCGCTGTTCATTTTAGCTCATGAAATTAGATGGTCACTTTTCGAGAATGAGTTCATTAAGTTGTATTGTGAAAACAATGGTAGACCAGGCAAACCCATTCGTCTTATGGTTGGATTGTTGATTTTAAAGCACTTACGAAATGTTTCTGATGAAGGCACCTTTGAACAATGGAGTGAAAATATGTACTATCAATATTTTTGTAGTATGGAATAATTTAATTCTGAGCCACCTTGCGCATCGTCTGAACTGGTTCATTTTCTTAAAAGAATCGGAGAGTCTGCAATTGAGTTGATTTTTCACGAAAGTGTCAGTTTGAATGTAGATTACAGTAATGACACTCACGTGTAAATGTAGATACAAAGGTTCAAGAGAAGAATATCACTTTTCCTACAGATACGAAGTTGCAGAAAAAGGTGATTGACAAATGTTTAAAAATCGCCAAAAAAGAAAAACTGACCTTGCGCCAAACGTATACTCAAACGCTGAAAAAACTATACATTGACCTACGATTTAGTAAACATCCCAAAAACAGAAAAAAGGTAAAAAAAGCTAGACGTTCTATAAAGACAATTGCTGGAAGATTAGTTCGAGAGTTAAAGCGTCTATTGCCAAACCATCCAGATTACAAAGAACTTTTGTCGCTTTACCAACAAGTAATCAATCAACAACGCGACACAAAAAACAAAATTTATTCATTGCATGAAACAGAAGTCTGCTGCATATCAAAAGGAAAAGAACACAAAATGTATGAATTTGGCAACAAGGCATCATTCGTTGTAACACAAACTACCGGGGTCATCGTGGGGGCTATGAGTTTTAGAAATGAGTACGATGGAAACACCTTGGAGCCTGTATTAACACAAGCAAGTCAACTTAGAAAAACCAAAATCAAAACAGCAACAGTCGACAGAGGATACAGAGGAAATACAGAAATAAACGATATCAAAATACAGTTACCAAAACCCTTTTCCAAAAAGCAAACAGACTACGAAAAAAGACGTCTGAAAAAAGCGCATACCAGAAGGGCAGCAATCGAGCCAGTCATCGGACACATTAAAACAGACCATCGTTTAGGAAGAAATTTCTACAAAGGTGTCGTGGGCGACAGTATCAATATCTTGCTTTCAGCAGCAGCTTTCAACTTTAAAAGGATGATGAATAAGTATAAAATCTCCTTTTTGCAATTTTTTGAAAGCATTATCAATATACTTTTATTCAAACACAAAAATCTGAGAATCGAATTGATGCCAAGTTTTAGAAAATATTGATGTTTTTAAAGTTTGACTATTTAACTTTCAGATACCTGAAAAGATTTTAAGCAGCGGAAACGTTTCTCTAATTCTTTTCAGGTTTTTTTTTGCTTGAGAATTTGGAGTTATTATTTCTTATTGACGAAAATTAATTTTTTTGGAAGTTTTCGTCAATAGCGAAGAAACCCCACGCCTCGATGGAAGTGGAAACGTTTTGCAGCTTAATTGGGTTGTTCGCTTCTGGAAAAATCATCTCGTTTCATTCAATTTCTCCATTCAACAGCCAATCAATAACATTTATTTTTTGAATGCCTTCAATGTTTGTTGTGTCGAAGTCTAGTGTTAGTAGGAATTTAGGGTAATTGTCACGAATATTTCTAAATGCCGAAATTTCACGTTCAAAGGTTTTTTCGTCATTAACAGTGAACGCAACTTGGTAATAAGACCGCTCATTGTTCGGCTTTTGCACAACAAAGTCAATTTCTTTATCGTTGTTTTTTCCAACATATACTTTTCCTCCTCTTCTCAACAATTCAAAATAGACAACATTTTCAAGCTTTCGACCTAAATCAGCATCGTATTTATTTGTTGTAACTACGTTTTTTAATCCTAAATCAACTAAATAATATTTCTGGTTTGTGGTGAGCAATTCTTTCCCCTTTATGTCAAAGCGGGAGGCAGGATAGATAATATAAGATTTTGTTAGGTATTCTAAATACTTAATTATAGTATTGTGTGATATCGTTTTATTTGAATTTTTATTCAAAGCCTTAGCAATGTTAGTGGGAGAAATATAAGAACCAACACTGTCAAAAACAAAACTTATCACGCGATGTAGATTATTTAGATTACGAAGTTTGAACCGTTGTGCAATATCTTTAATTACAACAGTGTCGTAGATGGATTGTAAGTAATCATTTGCCAAGTTTTCATTGCGTTGTGCGAGCGTAACGGCCTCAGGAAAACTACTCGAATTAATGTAATTTCGAAATAATCTATCTGTGTTTTTTTCATTTTGAAGTGCAATTAAATATTCGGAAAATGAATAAGGCTGAACATTAATTGCGATGTAACGACCTGTCAATAAAGTAGCTAGTTCACTTGATAGTAAATATGCATTTGAACCAGTAACATATAAATCAATGTTTTTTTGTGTAAATAATGCATTTACAAGTTTCTCAAAGTCAGTAATAACTTGCACTTCATCAAGGAATACATAGTGTTTGTTATCATTCGAGAATGTTTGTTTTATTTCATCATATAGTATTGTCCAATCTACTAAATGTAAATTTTCGCGCTCTTCAAAATTTAGAAAGATGATATTCTTCTTTTCAACGCCGTTTGCTAAAAGTTCATTTTTGAAAGCTTCCAATAAGGTAGATTTTCCGCTACGTCTTATTCCCGTAATTACTTTAATTACATTTTGATCTTTAAGTTGTCGCAACTTTTGGAGATATGATTCACGGTTTATCATTGCTTTTCATTTAATTCTACAGCAAAGATATACTTCTTATTGACGAAAATTCGTTTTTATGGAAGTTTTCGTCAGTAGCGAAGAAAGCCCTCGCCCCGACGGAAGTGGAAGCTTTTAAGCAGCGGAAACGTTTCTCTAATTCTTTTCAGGTTTTTTTGATTAAGAATTTGGGGGTTGTTAATGGATTAATTGCAACGAGAATCTTAATTTTTCATAGTTAATCGGACTTTGCTGTATGTTTTTCAATTTTGAAGGTAAATTGAAGAAGATTGTGTTCGACCTCTGGCGAATGTTTCTTTTTTTATCAGGAGAGGGGGAGTTTAGGTTTAATGGTAGGCATTAAAAAGCATTGACGTTCCCAAGACGGCTGTGATTTTTTAGTACATGTTAGCAGTATCTTTTTTAGTTACTTACGATTTTTAGAATAATATCATAAACTAAAAAATTCATCTGTATGATATAAGGCTTAATGTCTTCATTTGGTAGTTTTCCATGGTATATATCATTTCTAATTTTTATTAGATTTTTTAAAATCTATTTCATAGGTCTTACTGTCTAATTTGAGATATGTCAATAAGCTACCAAATTGATCTTTTAGACCAGTTTTTCTAATAAAAGTTACTTTATCACTAACTATTTTTTCAAAATCATCTTTGTCATTCTCTTTTACGATTTCTTTTATTTCCTTAATCTTATTTTTGATAAATACATCAGTTTTTTTCTTTCCAAGGTTAAAATCAAACTCTTCTTTGATTTTATATTCATTACCCTTTAAGGTGGATGCTAAAAAATAATTTCTAAACTTCTCAATTATATTGTAAATGATCATAAAAGCAGAAACATCATCTATATTTCTGACTTTTAAAATCCGTGGAATAAGTTCAATTAGAATTTCTGAGTTTTGGTCAAAATTTTCATAATTTATAGATTCAATAAAATCATAGAAATTTTTGAATCTATCTTCCAAATAAAAACCTTTAGAAATGTATAATTCATCAACACAAAACGAATGAATCTCTCTTGTCCTGTAATCAGAACAAGCATTATTGCGAATCTTTGCATTAAAGAAATTAACTGGCTTTTCCCAAAAATACGACATTAATAAACAAAGGTAATTCCCTAGTTTGATTAATTCCGTGTCAGTTAATTTTTCAGATATATCTGTTAGCGTTAAGTGGGCATCTCTCAGAATCGTTAATTCTTGTGTAGAATATTTTTGATCATAATAATGCTCAAGTGAAAGTATAAAATTCACAGGACCAAAATTTGTTTCTCTATTCTCGTTTGATTCAATAAATCTATCATTACTTTCATATCTTCCTAAGCTACCATAATGAACATATTCTAATATATGGTGAAGAGCGTTTTTTGTCAATTGAAATCTACCATCTCCTAAATATCTACCACTTATAACTACTTCAACATAGTTAATTGTTAAAATGACGGGTTTTTTGTCGTGTTCCCATTGATTACTTTTGTTGATTTGAATTAAGGAACTTTTTGAAAAATCAAGTATGTCAGGGTTTTCAAATTTATCGATTCCTATTTTCGGTTTGATTAATTTCAATATAGAAACTCCCTTTTCTTTTAAGCTTATTAAAGTTTCAAATAAGTTATCTGATGGTTTATAGAATATTGTCAACTGAACATATTCAGGTTTTTTTTGATTATGAATTAACCTAGCGTCATAGTTTCTGTTTTGATTTTCTTCTTTTAATACATCTGGATGAGATTTTAAATCTAAGCTTAAAATGATGTCATTTCGGAAATATTCATTCATAATTTATATGATTTCTATATCAACTTCTAATTTTTAATAACTTTCCTTATTTTCTAGTCAGTTACGAAGTTCGGAACATTGTATTTTCTTTTAAAGATAAAAATTCTTGCTAAACGCTAAACTGAAATTACCACAAAATTTGCAATATTACCAAACGTCTATTAGCTTATTGCCACATTTAGTTTGATAAGGCAATTTTTAAACATTTCCAATCTTTTTCTGGTTTTTCAGATATTATATGTGCAATATTTGTTGAATCAAAAAGTTTAATTTTATTTTTTTTAGCAAATTTTATTGCTGGTTCTGTAAATCCTTGATGCGAAAATACTATTAAATGAAAAGCATTATGTCTAATTTCAATATATTCTAATTCATCAAATCTTATAAATAATGAGTCTCCAACTAACTTTCTAATCACTGGTGTGTCAATTTTTTTGTTAAAATATTTTGTCTGAATTAATAAGTATATTTCTTCATTAAATACTAAATCACCAATTTCTTCAGAAAGTTTAACATTAAAACTTCCTAAAATATCAATTCCTTTGTCATTTGTTCTTGCTGTTGACTTACAGTTTATGCCTAAATCTTCTAAAAACAACTTGCAAAAATCTTCAAATACAACACCTTTATTTTGTTCAGAATCAAATTTATTTATCAAACTGACGACCTCTTTATATTTTCTACTATGTGATGGATTTTCGTATTGTTTTTCTATGTAGAACATCTGTTTTTTCTTCGAGAATTATTTTTTGAAAAGCAGAATTAGATTGATTTACATATTCAATTTGTCTAATTAACTTTATAAAGTTTTTACTTTTAACATCTACATATTCGTCTATAATTTTTTCTCTAATTTCAGCATCAGAAATCATCTTATAAGACATATCTAAAATTACATCTTCAATAATTATTGAACCTGACCAATTATAACTTATTAATAAGTCAACTATGGCATTTAATTTCATAATTATATTTTTTAATTTGTAATGATTTCTATGTGTTTGGTGATTTTTGAATTAATATTTTCTAATTTATATTTTAAATCAACTGCCCAATTTTGAACGCTTGGAAAACTTGAAATCTTGTCAAAAATTTGATTTAATTCTAATTCCCATTGTTCTTTGTCACTTACAACTTTCACTTTTTTGCTTAAGTTTACTAAAAGTTTATCTGAATTTTGGTCGAGTATTTCTTCTATCAATGAATTGAAATCTTCAGAGGAATCGATATCTTTAGAAATATCAATGATTATATCTCTAAATTGTTTTGTATTCAATCCTTGATGTAGAGCTTGTGTTATTAATTTTGGAATTTGAATTAAAATTTCTTCATAATATTCCTCGTCATTTTCTTGAAACTCATTCGTTTCCTTATTAATACCTATTTTTTCACGAATTGAAATGTTTTTGTCAAATGCTTCTAAATATCCCCAATTGTCATCTGAAATTGGGTCGGAAAGCTCAGCGATTTTAGAGTAAATTTTAAACCTAATTATCGATTCTCGAACTTCCTTTAAACCTATACCTAATTCATTAGAAATTTGCTTATAAACATCATGTGATCGTTGACCGTTTATTGAATCATTATATAAAGCGTTTAAATGTTTAGCTTTCGCAACTTGACTCCACTCTTTTACTGTTGTTACATTAGCAATTCCTTGAGTAATTCTTACTTGTTTCCAAAAATCTTCATTTAATTCGCCATCTTCTTGTTCAGCTAGTAGTACAGGTATAAATGTTGATTCGTTATATCCTTCAATACTACCTGATTTTAAACAAGCTACTCTAGTATTTCCTTCTATAACCACATATTCATACTCTTGATTTGCTTTTTTTAGTTTTTCTGAATATTGATGAGTTTCAATTTTTTGAACAACAATCCGATTTACCCATTTTATGTCTTGTTGCATACTTTTAAGTAATTCTTTAGATTGTGAAGATTGTAACATTTCACTAATCATAGTTTCTTGTGAAACTTTCTTTTCATTTACAAACCTTGGATTGAATGGGTCAATGATAATTTTATTTAACTCAATTTCGAAAGGAACTAATTTCATTTTTTTATATTTATGTATTTTATTTTTAATAAATCATTGTTCTTTTTTATGCTTATTTCCATTGTGTCAGCTAAATTATATGTACCAAAAACAAACATCCACCAATCCATCAAAATTTAGTGCGTTAGCAAAGGTTTGTTACGTTTATTTTCTAAACCAAATATACTATATATTCTTTCATGTAACGCCAGTTGTCCAATTTCCCACGCCCCGACGAAAGCGGAAAGCTTTTTTCAGAGACATTAGGATTTTAAGACATTAGGACATTAAGATAAAAAGCTTTTGTTCCTTGTTGAAAGCTCTTTTGCTGCTTTTTTCGTGGCTTAATGCAACTTAGAGCAAACTTGCAGCTGTAGGCGGAGTGCGCAGAATGTGTGTTGCAAGGCGCCCAAAATATCTAACAATAACTACAATATTTAGAATCGGGATTGTGTGAAATTACTTCTTCTGTTTCGTATAGTTCTGTGATGATATCCGTTACTAAATCCACTAAAGAATTACAGACGTCTTCCGTGGTGCCATCTTCAATGTTTAAATTGTAGTTCGCTTTTACGTCTACTAAGGAAATGATTTTTGCCTCCGCAGGAAAATGGTTGAAACGTTCCTTGAAAAATAAGCAATACAAGGCCAATTGCACGGCGTGTTTACAGTTTTTAAATGACAAAATGGGAGTATCAAGTTGTTTGAATTTCACATCTTTTTCCGTCACTTTTCCACTTTTGTAATCAATCACTCGGTAGTTATCTCCTACTTTGTCGATACGATCTACCAAACCGCTGAAATGAATGAGCTTTTTTGTGCCATTTACCTCAATTTCAATTGATTTTGTCAATTTCATTTCAAGCATAATGATGTCAATTAGCTCACTGCTTTTGTTCACAAATTCCCGCTCTTCAATCAATAAATTACGCGTTATTGCCATCGCCATTTCGTAGCTCAAGAGATTTTTTCCTTTCAAGAAAAGGGATTCATCGGCATTGAAATGCTTCATAAATTGCTTGTGAAGAATCTGTTTGTATTGGCTAATCATTGTGTCGATTCCAGAAACGGATAAAGGTGGAGGCGTTGGTGTTTTCTTTGTTCCATCGGAAGTGTAGTGCGCATAAGGCGTATATAATTCTTCCAAGGTATCATGAATGAAAGTTCCAAAAGTGTTGGCTTCGAGTTCTTCCTCGACGTCTTGATCTTCGCCCAAATCAGCCAAGTAACGGTAATAAAAATCCAAGGGACAAGCCAAATATTTATTCATCGCAGAAGCGGAAAGTGAACGTTCAAAAAAGGCATCCAATCGAGTAATAATTTCGGGTGTTTTTTGAATTACGTTCAATGCTTGCATTTTTTCTTGCGGAAAAGGAACGTTGTAAAAATGGCGATTGATGTGAATTTTAGGGTTGGAACGCGTCAATTCTAATTCCAATTGAGTGATGTAGCGACTGGCTTCATTGCTTCCAATTTGCTCAATTGCAGTGGTGTAAGTTAAGGTGAGTTTTTTACATTGGTTCA
>Ga0247844_1008767_pt1 | contig 10835 bp, 15 predicted proteins | sample LaCtaG_FD_192421 | JGI IMG/M metagenome (GOLD analysis project Ga0247844, IMG submission 192421) | Freshwater microbial communities from meromictic Lake La Cruz, Castile-La Mancha, Spain - LaCruzMarch201714.5m_1 | ecosystem: Environmental > Aquatic > Freshwater > Lake | place: Spain: Castile-La...
CGCACCCATCTTGGCAAACAGGCTGATCTCGTCACCCTTGAGGCCCTTGGGATAGCCGGAACCATCGACCTTTTCGTGGTGGTACAGACAGACGTCGAGCGACACTTCGCCGGCACCGCCGCCTTCGACCAGCAGGCGATGGCCTTCAACCGGGTGACTCTTGATGATGCGGAACTCTTCCTCGGTCAGCTTGCCGGGTTTATTGAGCACCTCCATCGGCATCAGCGCTTTGCCCAGATCGTGCAACAAGCCGGCCATGCCGGCATCGCGCGTCTGTTTCTCGTCGAGAGAAAGCTGACGTGAGAGGGCAACCATCAGGGCACAAACCGCCACCGAGTGCATGTAGGTGTAGTCATCTGCCGAGCGCAGGCGCGCGAGGCTGATCAGCGCACCGGGATTGCGCATCACGGAGTTGGAAATTTCGTCAACCAGCGCGCCGGCCGCTTCGTGGTCGACCGCCTTGCCCATGCGCGCCTCCTGAAACATGGAGACGACCGCTTCCTTGGACTTAGCGCAGATTTTGGCAGCCCGCTTGACTTCATCGGCCATCGAGGCACGTGGTGGCGGGGCTTCAGGCTTGGCGATCTGCCCGAGTTGGACATCGACTTGCGCTTCAGTTTCCTGCTTGGTCGCACCGGCGACATCGACACCCTTCTTGATGTCGATCCAGACCTCCTTGATATTGCAATTCTGGATCTGGCGGAGTTCCTCGTCGGTATGGACAATGAAATCCTCGCGCCAGAAGGGATGATCCATCCACGATCCACAAAACTCGTGGACATGCATGCCTAGCGTGAGCTGCGAAACAGCGATTTTTTTCAGCATGCTAGACTTTCCAACCCTTAAAAGTATTTTGCAACATGGTCTTGCGTTCGCTATTCGGATCACTGATTCCCGGCATTTTTGAAGGGCTTGCAGTGTTGTTGCCCATCTCAAGTACCGGTCGCCCGATTCTAGCCGGAGACTTGTCAGGGCTGGTGAATTGCATCTTCCAATGATCGTTTATCTGCACGGCTTCACCAGCGGGCCGCAGTCGCGCAAGGTACAAACACTTGCCGCGCGCATGGCACAACACGGGCTGGCCGACCGGCTGATCTGTCCGCAGTTGAAAGCCTCTCCCGCCGCGTCGATTATGCTGATCGAAGAGCTGCTGCAAAAAGTCGGCGCAGCCTCTTCGGGCCGCTTCCGGCCTGACGGCCTCCCTGCCGGCAGGACGGCAATCACGCTCATTGGCTCTTCGCTGGGCGGTTACTACGCCACCTACTTCGCCGAGCAGCATGCGCTGAAGGCGGTACTGGTCAATCCAGCCGTGGTTGCCGCCATCGAACTCGAACGCTACCTCGGCCCGCAGACCTGGCTCTACAGCGGCGAGTCTTTCGAATTCACCCGCCAGCATATTGCCGAACTACGCGCACTGGAAGTGCCGCAACTGACCGACCCAAGCCGTTACTGGCTGTTGGCCGAAGAAGGCGACGAAACGCTCGACTATCGTCAGGCCGTCGCCCGCTACGCCGGCGCAAAACAAACCATCCTGCCCGGCGGCGACCACAGCTTCACACGCTGGGACGATTTTCTCGACCCAATTCTGGGATTTGCAGCGCTCGTATAATCCGCCCCCTTCCCTGTATCCCCCACGCCCCCATGAATGTCCTCTTCGAAGAGGATGGTGCCTTCAAGACTGGCACCATCATCGCCGACAATGATTCGTCCTTGCAGGTCGATACCGCCAGCGGCAAGCGTGTCAAGCTGAAAGCCGCCAACGTGCTGCTGCGTTTTACCGCGCCCGGCCCGACCGAACTGCTCAAGCTGGCCGAAGCGGAGGCGGACGGCATCGAGACCGAGTTTCTCTGGGAGGTTTGCAGCGAGGCCGAGTTCGGCTTCGAGGAACTGGCCACCGAGTATGCTGGCCACAAGCCGACGCCGGTCGAAGCCACCGCCGTGCTGCTGCGCCTGCAGTCCGCCCCGATCTACTTCCATCGCAAGGGCAAGGGCCGTTTCAGAAAAGCGCCGCCGGAAATTCTCCAGGCCGCTTTGGCCGGGCAGGAGAAGAAGCGTCAGCAGGCATTGACGATTGAGCGCATGGCCGGCGAACTGCAAACCGGGCAGTTGCCGCCCGAGCTGGCGCCGCTGCTCACCGAACTGCTCTATAAGCCGGATCGCAACCGCCCGGAAACCAAGGCACTCGAAGCCGCCTGCGCTGCCACCGGCGAAAGCGCGGAGGTATTGCTGCAGCGCTGCGGTGCGCTGCCCGACAGCCACGCTTTCCATTTGGGCCGCTTTCTCTACGAACACTTCAAGGGCGGCACGGATTTCCCCGCCTATGCGGATGCCATCGATCCGGCCGACCTGCCGGTGGCCGATGTCCAGGCCTTTTCGATTGACGATGCCCACACCACCGAGATTGACGACGCGTTTTCGCTTGTCGTCCAGGCCGATGGCCGTCTGCGCGTGGGCATTCACATCGCCGCGCCCGGCCTCGGCTTCGGGCCGGATTCGGATCTCGGTCGCATCGCGCGCCAGCGCCTGTCGACCGTCTATATGCCCGGTCGCAAGATCACCATGCTGCCTGAGCCGGTCATCGCCAGCCATACGCTGGAAGCGGGCCAGACCGTGCCGGCGCTGTCACTTTATCTCGATGTCGCCGCCGACCTGCGCGTGCTCGGTCACGAGACGAAACTTGAGTGCGTGCCCGTCGTCGCCAACCTGCGCCACCATGACATCGAGCCGGTATTCAACGCCGAGACGCTGGCCAATGGCCTGTCTGAATTTCCGTTCAGCAACGAACTCAAGCGCCTGTGGGAACTGGCGACCGTCCTCGAAGCGGGCCGTGGCCAGCAAAACCAGCAGAATCGGAAGGATTACAACTTCCGCATCGACTGGGACACCGTGACGCCACAAGGTGCCGGCCGCGTCATCATTGAGGAACGCCCGCGCGGCAGCCCGCTCGACACATTGGTCGCCGAGCTGATGATCGTCGCCAACAGCACCTGGGGTGCCCTGCTGCGCGATGCGAAGATTCCCGCGATGTATCGGGCGCAAACGGCCGGCAAGGCGCGCATGACCACCGTCGCCACGCCGCATGAAGGATTGGGCGTCGAGTGCTACGCCTGGTCGACTTCGCCCTTGCGCCGCTTTGCCGACCTCGCCAATCAGTGGCAGCTGATCGCCCACCTGCAGGGCGACAAGCCCGCCTATCCGCCCAAGTCGGCCGACTTGATGGCCGCGCTGCGCGATTTTGAATTGACCTACGCGAGCTACGCCGAGTTCCAGCGGGGCATGGAACGCTACTGGTGCCTGCGCTATCTGGCGCAGGAAGGCATCACCGCAACCACCGCGCAGGTGTTGAAGGAAAACATCGTGCGTCTCGATGTCATTCCGCTGGTGACCAAGGCCAATGGCCTGCCAACGCTGGAACGCGGCGCGCGCATCAAGCTGGCCGTCTCCGCCATTGACCTGTTGGCCGCCGAAGGCACCTTGGGATTCATCGAATTGCTGGGTGCGGACAGCCCTGATGCGGCTTTAGCGTCAGGGGAGGAAGCGGCGGGCGGGGAGTAAAATTTTCCGATGCAACTCGGAAATCCAATCTCCCGCTGGATGTCAGTCGTCGCCGCAATTCCAACTTTAACGTTGGCGTTTGGTATATCGATTGCGATTCACTCGGTTGCACTTTCCATCCACTTCAAGCTGCCCGAGAAACTCGACAACGCCCGCCAGCAAGCGCTCGATGTCATCCTCGTCAACAGCAAGCACGCCGCCAAGCCGACCAAGGCACAGGCCAAGGCGCAAGCCAACCTTGATGGCGGCGGCAATGTCGCCGAGAACCGCCGCGCCAAAACGCCACTGCCGGCGACCAACGATTCACAGGCCGGTAACGATGTCACTTTTTCGCAGCAGCGTGTCTCGCAACTCGAAGCGCAGCAGCGCGAGGTGCTGACGCAACTGCAGTCAGAACGCAAAACCAAGATTGATGCCGATCGCACCCCGACGCCAGATGCCCCGGTTTCGGGCCGTGACCTTGCCAGCCGGGCGATGATGCTGGCGCGGCTCGAAGCTGAAATCTCGCGCGATATCGACGAATACAACCAGCGGCCGAAACGCAAGTTCGTCGGTGCTCGGGTTGAGGAGTATCGTTTTGCGCAGTATGTCGAAGACTGGCGCCAGAAAGTCGAGCGCATCGGCAACCTCAACTACCCCGATTCGGCGCGTGGCAAGCTCTACGGCAGCCTGGTACTGACGGTCGCCATCAAGAAGAGCGGCGAACTCGAACGCGTCGAGATCAACCGTTCTTCCGGCCACAAGGTGCTCGACGAATCCGCCATGCGCATTGTCAAGCTGGCTGCGCCTTACGCCAACTTCCCCGAGGCCTTGCGGCGCGACACCGACATTCTCGAAATCACCCGGACCTGGACATTTACCGGGGCCGACCAACTGCGGTCAAACTGACCGAAGAAAGCGATTCACCATGGCCCAATCCGCCGACGACACCAGCATGGCCCTGTTCTGCGATTTCGAAAACATCGCCCTGGGCGTGCGCGATGCCCAGTACGAAAAATTCGACATCAAGCCCGTCCTCGAACGCCTGCTGCTGAAAGGCAGCATCGTCGTCAAAAAGGCCTATTGCGACTGGGATCGCTACAAGAGCTACAAGGCGGTGATGCACGAGGCCAACTTCGAGCTGATCGAAATCCCCCATGTGCGCCAATCCGGCAAGAACTCCGCCGACATCCGCATGGTGGTCGATGCGCTCGACCTGTGCTACACCAAGACGCATGTCAACACCTTCGTCATCATCAGCGGCGATTCGGATTTCTCGCCGCTGGTTTCCAAGCTGCGCGAAAACGCAAAGCGCGTCATTGGCGTCGGCGTCAAGCAATCCACCTCCGACCTGCTGATCGCCAACTGCGACGAATTTATCTATATCGACGATCTGGTGAGAAAACGCCAGCGCGACAATAACGAACGCCAGAATCGCAAGCCGACGGAAACGGCCGACCCGCAGGAACAGGAAGCCCGCCGCCTCAAGGGCCTCGACATGGCCGTCTCCACGCTGGAAGCCATGCTCGAAGATCGCAGCGACGACGAACGCGTCTGGGCCTCGGTGCTCAAGGAAGCCATCAAGCGCCGCAACCCCGGCTTCAGCGAAAACTACTTCGGCTATCGCACCCTCGGCGCGATGCTCGAAGATGCCCACAAACGCGGCCTGCTCGAATTCGGCCGCGAAAACAACAGCGCGTATGTAAAACGCCGTGCTGCAAGTGTTACGCCAGCCATGCCGGAACCCGCCCTTGCCGAAACCAGCGCCGTCTCACCCGCGCCGACTTTTGAAGAAGCACCTGCCGAGACAGCCAAACCCAAGCGTTCGCGCAGCCGTCGCAAGCCCACGGAAGAAGCCGCCCCAGCGATCGAGGCCGCACCCGCCGCAAAGCCGGCCCGCAAACCCCGCGCCCCGCGCAAGAAGAAAACGGAAAACCCCGATGCCTGACCGCTACGCCGTCTTCGGCAATCCCATCTCGCACAGCCAATCCCCGCGCATCCATGCGCTGTTCGCCGCCCAGCTGCGGCAGGACATGAGCTATGACGCGATCCTCGTCCCACTGGATGGTTTCGCCAAAGCCATCCATCATTTCATCGAAGCAGGCGGGCGTGGCACCAACGTCACCGTACCCTTTAAGGAAGAGGCCTTCAAGCTGGCCACCACCCTGACGCCCCGCGCCCAGGCCGCCGGTGCCGTCAACACCTTGAGCTTCCATGAAGGCGCCATCAGCGGCGACAACACCGACGGTGCCGGCCTGGTGCGCGACCTCAAGGCCAATCTGGGCTTTGATCTGGCGGCCAGGCGCATCCTGCTGCTCGGTGCCGGCGGTGCGGCGCGTGGCGTGATCCTGCCGCTACTTGAGGAACGCCCCGCTACCCTGATCCTTGCCAATCGCACCGAAGAAAAAGCCTTTCGCCTCGCGCTCGAATTCGCCGGCCGTGCCGATGCGATCCCCGAAGCCTGCGGTTTCGCCCAACTGGCCGGCCAAAGCTTCGACCTGGTCATCAATGCCACCTCCACGGGTTTAAGCGACATCGCCCTGCCCCTGCCGCCGCATTTGTTCGCCGCGCGCAGTCTGGCTTACGAAATGGTCTATGGCCGCGAAACACCCTTCATGCAACAGGCACGCGCGGCAGGTTGCCGCGCCGCCGACGGCCTTGGCATGCTGGTCGAACAGGCCGCTGAAGCGTTTTACGCCTGGCGCGGCGTGCGGCCGGTGAGTGGGCCGGTGCTGGCGGCGTTACGCTGATCCGAATTCACCGGCCTGCGCGGCTTTTTGCGCAGATCCGCTCGACTGTCGGGTTCAGCCCCTGGCACTCTGCCAACTTGACGCCCAGCGCTGCGCATACGCGGTTTACGGTGGCGCCGCCATGGATTCGTTTGCTCACTTGACACCAGCCGGCTAATGGGTGTCCCCTATTTACCGCGGAGAATGCCGGTGAAGCTACAGGTCTTTGGGAGTGATACCGGTGTGCTTGGCAAGGCGCGCAAGCATACGAGGACCAATTTCTTCGCTGTCGTGAAACGCAAAGACAACGTCGGGCCAACCTTCGCGGGAGAGTGTGCGGTGAGAACCAGATTGCCGCTTGAGCTTCCACCCGATGCCAAACAGCACTGCAAGCAGGCGCTTGGCCTTGATGGACGGCCACTGACTCATGCGGCGAGGGGAAGGGAGATGTTGATTTCGACGGCGCGCGATTCGCTGTGCTCAAGACGCTCAGCCATGGCACGGAGGGCAAGCACTTCTGCCTTAGCCATAGCTTCTTCAGCGGTCTTGCCATAGCAAAGGACGCCGGGAAGCTGCGGAATCTCAGCGATCCAGCGGCCATCAACTTCTTCCTCGCACTCGATGCTGAAGTTCATGATCGGTCTCCGGTAGGTAACGGACGGAATTGTATCTCGCCATGGCTAGTGCCACCCAACGTAGAAGTCACCGGCGCTGAGCGGCTTTATCGCGCAGCGTCCGTGTGGACTGCCGGGTTGGGCTGGTCTGTGGTTCTACAAGACGTCCTGTGACATATTTGTGAAGGACGCTGGCCATTAACGTCTGATAAGGAATCGCCTCTTCTGCGGCCTTTGCTTGAATGTCGTCGAGATCTCGCGAAGAGATACGAATGTTGACCCGCTTGTCTTTGGCTAGCGCTGCTGAAGCCATTGCTGCAAAGCGTGCGATTTCACTTTTGTTTTTTGGAACTGGCTGCCATTCGCCCCTTTCAAAAGAGGCCAAAATTTCTTCTTCGAGTTTATCTTCTTTGCCCATTTCAACTCTCCTCATCAAGATACATGCGAGTGGCTTTCCGGCTCGGGATGATCGTTTTCAGGAAGACCTCTTGCCTTGTCTCCACAAACGGCACCAAGTAGGCGTAGCCACGGATGCGAACCACAAACATGCGTTGGTTCGGATATTGAACTGTATTCGGATGGTCTAGCACGACAAGAAGGCCACCATTTGACATGGCAGACACAACCTCTTCAAAAGATACGCCGCGCTCAGCTTTGAGGCGGATATTTTTCTCGGTGCTCCAGTTCACAGGTTTCATGCTGCGAATATTACCCCCGTGTGCCTTGTGGCATCAAGATGCCCAACGTAGAAGTCACCGGGGCTGCGCGGCTTTATCGCGCAGCGTCCGTGTTGACTGCCGGGTTGGGGCTTGGCCATCCACGTAAGCATCGAGAAGCCGGCGAATCATGCGCTGGTACTGAGTGTGATGCTTTGAAGCCTCCGACTTGAAGAACTCGATACTCTTCTTGCTCAGTGCGAGAGTTACTTTCACACCCTCTTCACGGAATGCCAATTCAGCCGGCGAGGGGAGGAAGTCGGGAACCACCTGAACTTTGCCAAGGGGTTCATCGGTGTATTTAATTTTCGCGCTCATAGATCGCCTTTCCTTTGCGCCAATAACCGGCGCCGATGATTCGAATAACCGAAGCGCGGTACGTGAACCGCACCGTGAGCACACCGCCGTCAACTTCGCCGAAGCAATAAAACCGTTCTTCGGTTTGGCTGTGTGCCTCGTCCTTGGCTATCACGCGCTGCGGGTCCGCAAAGGCGTATTGGGCACGGGAGAAGGAGACCCCATGCTTTCTCTGATTCTCGGCGTCCTTGTCTGGGTCCCAGTCAAAGCGAGTTTTAGCCATGGACGTAGAGTATCACTAGCCCATACAAAAAACCATACGACGATATGGAGAGCCCCAACGTTGAAGTCACTGGCGCTGCGCGGCTTTATCGCGCAGCGTCCGAGTGAACTGCCAAGTTAGATGCTGTTGATTCCACAGGGGTCATTCCAGACAGCAGGGTTTCCGGGGCGATGTCCTGTTCGTTTGGCCAAGTTACCGCACCAAACAGAATGCCTACCCGATTGAAATAATGCACATCCCGAAGCTCTCGAAATACACCATGGTCGAGAAAGGGGTTCAAGTCGAAAATACCCTTGCGGCCGTCCTCAATCTCGACATAAATTCGGAAGTCCGGCAGCGGTTTAACGGCTTTTACATCCCAATACATGGCGGCTTCATCGCGCAGCGTCCTCTGGAACGACGGGTTCGGCCACGCGAATAACAAGCGCGCCTATTTCCAATTGAGATCGAGTTTGCGGTGAGACGCTGCACAGTCCCTCAAGTACAAATTGATGAGACTCTGGTACGGGATGCCGATGCCTTCAGAGATTGTCTTGAAGTACGTTATGGACTCTTCGTCGAGCCGAATGGTGATTTGCTTCTTGAGTTGTGCTGCGTATGGATTCTTCCTCGCAGTGGAGAAGTCGTATTCTTTTCGCATGTGGCACCTCTATGGATAAGATTTGGATTCCTTGGCAGTCGCCTTGCGCGCGGAAATGATGCGAATGACGTTCCCCTCGGTCCGATAGCAGTGACAGACAAGCAGCAGGCGAAGCGCGCTGCTTAGGCCAAGAAGAACGAAGCGGTCTTCGTCTTCCGAATGATCGGGATCGTCGATCAGTTTGGCGCGCTCATCGACGAAGACTGACTTGGCCTCATCGAAGCTCACGCCGTGCTTCTTGGCGTTCGCGGCTGCCTTCCGATCATCCCACTCGAAGTGAAGTGTGCTCATGTGCGCAGTGTAACTACAATGTAGTGCATAGACAAGAGCAGCTCCCAATGCGAACTGGAGGGGCCGAACGTAGAAGTGAGCGGCCTGCGCGGCTTTTCGCGCAGGTCCGCTCGACTGCCGGGTTAGCCGTTTGGTGGAACATACCTTGCGCTCCCTTTGCAGCCTGAAACGGAATACTGCGAGCAGCCCCAGAATGCTTTCCATTTGTCCGTGGGGCGCGGTCGTACCACTTTCATCGGCGAGCCGCACTTGGGACAGGAAGGGGCAGACTTAGTTGTTTCGACTTTCTCCTTATGCTGCTTGCGTTTCGCTGCGACCGCGTAACCGGTCCACGTGCCCCACGTGGCACTCCTTCTTTCGGAAAGCATATCCCATCTGGCCTTCCATCTGCCCTTGCTTCGAGTGACGCCCAATACCTCCGCGAGAAGCGGGCCGGTTTCCTCCGTAAGTTGTTGTGGACCTTCGGTCGCCTTCTGGCACGTTGGGCACTCAACCTTGATGAGGTTCTTATCGCTATAAAGGTGAAACTTGATTTTCGTTTCTCCGCAGCTTGGGCAGCAGAAGCCATATGTCTTCGTCAACTCGCGCAATTCGTCCAGCGTAACGAGTTGCAAACGCCGGAGATGTGCGCGGACTCGATGACTCCCGTCGCTTGCCCGGTTACTTCTTTCGTGAGCACAAACAAGCGTGAAATATCTGGTCTTGATGTCGCCCCAAATTCTTTCGTGGCCCTTTTCTGGCTCAAGCGCATGGTGAAAGTCGCATAGCGAAACAAGGTTATCCGGGGAGTGAGTTCCACCATCTGCAACGGGGCGCATATGGTGAACATGCAATTCCAATCGTGAAGGGCACCCCGTTACTTGGCAGCGATTGGAGTCTCTGCTGATGACTACAGAGCGAAGGTATTTCCAGAATGGAGGGTATCCCGGCCAGTGATTGAATATCTTGAGAATCTGCCGATCTCTTTGTGTCAGTTCGGCCGTTGGATCGTGAAAGTGTTTAAGCGTTGGCTCCGGCGGTACGGGGTTGCTCTGCTCCCATTGGGCTTTCCGGTTTAGCCACTCGTCAGTCTTCTGCTTGTTCGAGGAGTTCTTCGAGTAGCCGACGGCCAAGAGAACGGCAGTCAGGATCAAGAACGCGGGATTAGCAAACGCGAGAAGGAGGGATGCCCAGCCAAGGAATACCAAGGCGCTCTCTTCTGATTTGTATTCAAACCTTCCCCGAAATCCCTCCCATGCAAGTCGTCGTGCTTCTGTCGCCATAATGAACTGGCGGCGAAGCGCTTCATATCTCTCGGGGTATGAAATTAGTGCCACCTCGGAATAGCACTGTTGGCAGAGGAACGACTTGTCATTCAGCAGAATGCCGTGCGCGTATGTCTTTCCGCACAGTATGCAAGGAGACTTTGCGTCGCTGATGGAGCTTTCGTTGTACGCCTCATTTCGTTCGATAAGTTGCGCCAAGTTCACGCGGCTCAGGAACTTGGATGGATTGAACTCAGAATGCCAACTCTCGGCGGTCATGCAAAACGGCTAACGTCTGAGTTGAGCGGGATTCGCCGGCCTTATGGCGAAGCTCCGCTCGAACGATGGGTTAGCGCGCATTTTTTATACGGAGAACAGAATGAAACTTGGATCAAGAGAAGCAGACGAAGCGTATGACCGCTGGCACGACCGGATGGCCGACGAACACTTTGGCGAAAACGAAGATGATGCCTGCGAGATTTGCGGC
>Ga0247844_1008769_pt1 | contig 10834 bp, 11 predicted proteins | sample LaCtaG_FD_192421 | JGI IMG/M metagenome (GOLD analysis project Ga0247844, IMG submission 192421) | Freshwater microbial communities from meromictic Lake La Cruz, Castile-La Mancha, Spain - LaCruzMarch201714.5m_1 | ecosystem: Environmental > Aquatic > Freshwater > Lake | place: Spain: Castile-La...
GTCGTTGCGGATGGCTTCGAGCTTTGCCGAATCCAGAATGCCATGCTGCACGCCGTACACCAGCGCCTTCTCAAAAAAGGGCCTGGCATCGAACAGCGAAACGCTGTGGGGTTTCAAATTGCGGATTCCTCGTCGTCATCGCGCGCGGCGGGGGTGGCTTTGCCGCGGTCGGTGTCGCCAGTCTCAACCTTGCCGTCGTCTTCTTCGGCTTCCTCTTCATCGTCCTGGCCGAGGTCATGGGCTCTGGCCTTGGCGCGCAGCACCATCACGGTTTCAATAAACAGGTCTGGACACTGGTAGCGCATCAGCCAGGCCATTTGCATCCAGTCCTGGTCGGCCACTTCGTCCAGTTCCAGCTTGGCGGGCACGTAGGCGCTTGAGAGCAAGGCGGTTTCGGACAACATCTCGCCATCGTCTTCAACCGAGTCAAAGGTTCCGGTGCGTGCAAAGGCCTCAATGCGGCTCCATTTTTCGGAGAAGTAGTCGGCCATGGCTTCGCTGCCGCCTTCGAGCTCGCCAATGGCATTCAGGAATTCAACCGGGTCAGCATCTTCTCTGAAGATGACCGAGTTCACCATGCCGCGCAAGTGGGTGCGGGTCAGGTCTTTGTACTGTTTTTCGATGACCACGGCGCGGGCAAAAATGTCGGGCGTCACCAGAAGGTTGATGACCGATTCCTTGGAGTTGTCGTATTCCCGGATCACGGCCAGGATGTCTTTGGCGGGCAACTGCTCCAGCACCACCATCAGGGCGCGATCGCCCTCGGCGTCAGCCAGTTCTACCAGAGCGGACTCGGCTCCAACAATGTCACCTGCAGCGATAAGACTTTGTGTTTTTGCAATGAGGGCAAGGTTACTCATACTGGCTACTCCTTGCGGTCAAAGCCCTGCTCGACCATCCAGTCGGCACCGGCCTCTTCGCGGGCTTTGGCCTCGCGCTCTTCCTCGTCCAGAGGTTCGTCGTCTGGTTCGTCCTCTTCTGGGGTATCGCTGACCGGGGCGTGCTCAGGCTTGTAAAACATGTATTCCAAAGCCGCTGCCATGGTCAAGAACCAGTCGCCCATGGGCTGCTGCTGCACCGTCGCTACCAATGGCTCGGTCCAAGGGGCCATAACAAAGGCGTGCGCCAGGCTATCCCATTCGGGAAACTCGTCGGCTTCCAGCGTCAGGAGGTGGTCCATCGCGGCGTTGGATGTGAAGCGAAAACCCTTGTGGAAGACCGTTGCCACCATCTCCGGGCTGGTCTCCATCATGTGAACCAGAAAGTCCATTTCCTTGCGACGCTGTGTCAGGCGTTTGTCAAGTACGTGCAGGCCTTCGGAGTCGAAGGTCAGGTCATCAAGCTCAGCGCCGTAAGCGGAACGCAGGTGTCGAAAGTAGGGCGAAATAATCATGCGGGTTCAGTTTTCCAAAATGCGGTTGAAATAGTTTTGCCAAATGTCCCGCGCGGTATCGATCGGGCTGTCAAGCAGGTTACGCCTGCGGTTGTTGTCATAGGCCTCGCGCTTGGTGTCATCTGACAGCACGTCATAGGCCTCCTGCACACTTCGAAAGCGCGCGGGCGCTCCCGGATCAGGGTTGCGGTCCGGGTGGTGAAGCGATGCCTGCTGGCGAAAGGCCTTCTTGATGTCGGCCAGACTGGCGCCGCTGCTGACGCCCAGAGATGCGTAGTGGTCTTTCAAGCCAGTGTCCGGGCCTGTGTGGAGCTAAGTCGCATGAAAGTGGGGCTCCGTGGGGGGTGTAGTGTGACAATTTTAGCCGTTCACGTCACAACTTGCTGCCGTCCGGTTGACCGGTTGCTCTCAGTTGGCACCAAAATTGCTCAGTAAAGTTGCGACTGAGGGGTCGCGTTTCTCAGCAAGGCTAAAAGCGTATGCTTGCTTTATCCCCCAGCCCTACTCGGGTTGGGGGAATTTTTTTAGACCTTTTTGTCGAGCAGGGCGCCTGCCATTTGATTGCTGGTCTTGAAAACAGCCAAATTGGCCAAAAACGCATTTTTTGCCTGAAGCTGCGCGACCAGATCACTCTCCAGAGCTGAGCCTTCATTGCCTAAGCGACCAAACGATGTGGCTACGCCACCATCCTGCTGGGTCGTCTGAACAACTACCTGTCGACGGAATGCGGGTGTATTGACGTTTGCCACGTTGTGTGCCGCCGTATCCAGCGCCGCTTGTGCGGCGTGCATGCCGGAGAGTGCAATGTTTGAAACTGAAGTCATAAAGTGTCTTCCTGGCCCTGGTTTTACCCGCCCACCCTTTAATTGGCGGGTTTGCCTGCTCGACAATTTGCCGAACCGGCTTATCTCAATCTTAACGGTGTTGCGATTGCCCGCAATTGGGTGCTTGCTTTATAGTGCTCCGAACGAAAGGCCGACATGGCATACCCACCTGAATTTCTGAAACTTGTTGACGAGTTCATACACTTGGCCAACAAATTGGCTGAGGACGGCAAAGATGGCGAGGTCAGCGCAGCAATTCTGTTTGCAGCTGGCCGGTACAACGCTTTCAATTTCCTCTCGCATAGTGACGGTGAGCAGGACCAGGACAAGGCGGTCGAGTTTTATGTGAATGAATACCGCAAGGCGATCACTTCGAACTTGGAGGGCGTTGTCGGTCCAGTGGTGAAGTCTTTGAATTGATCGCAGTCGCGGGGTAGTTATTGGACTTCTTGCGTTCAGGTCGCCTTGGTGAGCGCAGGTGATGCGCGCGACACATGCGCGGGTCGCCGGTCGCGATCCAGCAAGTAATCCATCAAGCCTGCGCCGCCCCACATGCCAAGCAGTGTCAGCCAGGCGGTGAGCGCAAAGATGGAGCCACCCGTCATGCCAGCTCCAACGGCGCAGCCGCCTGCCAGCATGGAGCCAAAGCCCATCAGAATGGCGCCCGCGATGTAGCGCGTCATGCTGTAGCCATCTTTGAAGCCTTCAAGCTTGAGGTCTCTTCCAAACCATGCGCCCAAAAAGGATCCGGCGAATACACCGGGCAATAGACCAAATTCAAAGCCGATTCGCGGACCCGGTGATGACAATACCCGCATCAACCATTCGGCCGATGGCCCGCTGAAAGTAAGGCTCTGAACCGCAATGGGTTCGAACGATTGGGTGGACACCAAGTAGTTAAACCACCACCCCAAAGCCACCGCCACGCCCACACCCATGCCGCCAAGCCACAGCCAGCCGCTGCGTCGCGGGCTCCGCCATGAAAAATACAGGGCGGCGGCCAGCCAGATCAAACCCGCTACAAGCCCGCCCCAGGGCCCGACACCGGCAATGGCCAACAGGTCGCGGGTCGCTCCGCCGTCCACGGTCCACCATTCGCTGATGTTGGCGCGCAGGGGCGCAAGCGCACCCGATAGCGATGCCTGTGCACTGACGGCAAAGATCAACCCGGAGAGCAGCGCGCGCAGATTGCCGTTGGCAGACAACACCAGTAGCCGGCTGGCGCAGCCCCGAGTCATGATCATGCCAGCTCCAAAAACCAGACCCCCAATCAAGGCGCCTGACAGGCTGCCCCGCATCGCAATCTGGCGGGCAGTGCTGATGTCCAGGTTGTGGGTCAGCAACAGCAATTGAACCGATACAACGGCTGCCGAGAATGCAAAGAGCCAAACCGACAATTTTTCGCCAAAAGTGCGATGCCAGAACTCGATCACGGCTGCGCGCAGGCAAAAGCGCGAGCGTTGCGCAAAGAAACCGAACAGCGCACCGATCACAGCGCCGCCCAAGGCCAGCACCGTGCTGTCACCGTAGCGTTCCAGAATAGTTGCCAGATCCACTGCATTCCCCAATAATTCAGCAAAGGCTTATATTAATGCCAAGTGCCGCTATTGTGTTGAATTCCCGATTGCCGGAAATCCTGAAGGATCGTTGATGCCATTTTTCTCCATACCAACTCTGCGCAGCTGTTGGCGGGGCGCATTTTTGACTGCGTTGCTGGCGGCCAGCACGTTTTCGGGCGCGCAAACCCAGCCGGTTTCAGAGGGCGACGAAAGTGCAGATTTTTCGCTCACACCCCCTCTTGTCGTGGCGAAGCGGGTGTCGCCGTCAACCTGGTACGTTGAAGGCCTGGGCGCTCTGGGCAGCACTGCCAACCAGAACTATATTTCCAATGCGGCCTTTGTGGTGACGCCCGCCGGAGTCGTTGTGCTGGATGCGCTGGGCTCACCGGCGCTGGCCGATCGGCTTTTGGTAGAAATCCGCAAAGTCACACCGCTACCCGTGACCCATGTGATCGTGACGCACTACCACGCCGACCACATCTATGGCCTGCAATCGTTCAAGGCGAAGGGCACTCGCATCATTGCGCACCGTGCAGCTCAGGAATACCTCAACTCTGATACCGCCCAGATTCGACTGGAGGCCTCGCGCCAGACACTGGCACCGTGGATCGACGCCAGTACGCGACTCGTTCCCGCCGACGAATGGATTGACGGACCCAAAGAACTGGTTGTGGGTGGGGTGCGATTCCTTTTGCAGCCGGTGGGTCCGTCCCACACGCCCGAGGATCTGGTGGTTTATCTGCCGAAAGAAAAGATCCTGTTCGCAGGCGACCTGGTGTTTCGAGGCCGCATTCCCTACGTGGGGCAGGCCGACAGCGGGCACTGGATCAAGGCTTTACAGACGCTGCTGGCATTCGAGACAGACACCATTGTTCCTGGGCATGGCCCCTTGTCTTCGCAAGCGCGCCACGATATGGAACTCACTCGGGACTACCTGGTCTACTTGCGTGACACCATGGGACAGGCTGCCAAAAACATGGAACCCTTTGATGATGCCTACCGGGCGACCAATTGGACGAAATTTGAGGGGTTGCCCCTTTTTCGCGTTGCCAACCGCATGAACGCGTACAACACTTATTTGCTCATGGAGAGGGAAACACCGTGATGAACCCACACTTTTGTGCCGATAGGCGCCATTTTTTGGCGACCGCAGGCGCGGCGCTGTCGGCATTCAGCGCCGCACCCGCTTGGTCCGCCGGTGCCGTTTTGCCTGCGCCTCTGTCGTTGTCAGACGAGTTGGGCAAGGCATTGAACAAGGGCAACCCCCTGATTGTGATGGTCAGCCTGGAGGGCTGCCCATTTTGCCGAGTGGCGCGTGACAGTTATCTGGAACCCCTGCGGCGCCTGGAGGGCATGCCGGTATTCCAGATTGACATGCGCAGCCCGAGCACAGTGCGCGATTTCAGTGGAGCGACGGTCACCCACGATCAATTGGTGCAGGCCTGGCGCATCACCATCGCGCCCACCGTGCTCTTTTTTGGGCCGCGCGGCAAAGAGCTGGTGGCCCGAATGGAGGGCGGCTACATTCCTGACTTTTATGGTGCCTACCTGGACCAGCGCATCGAGCAGGCCCGCGCCCTGATCAAGGCGGCGAAGCCCGGTTGAATTACGACAGCCGCAACCCCCGGGATCCGCTCGCTAACTGAAAGGACGCTGCTACCGCAGCCAACTGGCTCGCTTGTTCCTGCAAAGCAGCAGATGCGGCTGAAGTTTCCTCGACCAATGCCGCGTTTTGCTGTGTGACGCCGTCAAGCTGGCTGACCGCCTGGTTGATTTCGGCGATACCGGCCGACTGCTCCCTGCTGGCAGAGGCTATTTCCCCCACGATGTCGGCCACGCGCTGGATGCCTGACACGATTTCCTTCATGGTGTTGCCGGCCTGGGCCACTTGCTCGGTACCACGGCCCACCTTGTCGACGGAGTCGTCAATCAGGCTCTTGATTTCTTTGGCGGCGGTTGCCGAACGTTGGGCCAGGCTGCGCACTTCTGCGGCAACCACGGCAAAGCCCCGGCCTTGCTCGCCCGCGCGCGCCGCTTCCACGGCGGCATTGAGCGCCAGGATATTGGTCTGGAACGCAATGCCGTCGATCACTGCGATGATGTCCACAATCTTGCGTGACGAAGTGTTGATGGCGTCCATGGTGTCCACAACCTGTGAGACCACCACGCCCCCCCGTGTTGCCAATTCCGATGCCGAATTGGCCAGTTGATTGGCCTGGGCAGCGCTTTCTGCATTGTGTTGGACCGTGCCGGACAACTCCTCGCTGGCAGACGCTGTTTTCTCCAGCGACCCGGCTTGTTGCTCGGTGCGATTGGACAGGTCCAGCGTGCCGGATGCCACTTCACCCGCGGCACTGGCAATAGCGTCCGACCCACTGCGCACCTGGCTGATCACATGGTGCAGGTTGTCGCGCATGGTGCTCATTTGGGTCAGCAAGTGGCCTATTTCGTCTCTGCCGTCATGCGGCACCGGGTGCGACAGGTCACCTGCCGCAATCGAGGTTGCCGTCTGGTCAGCCAATGCAAAACCGGTGCGCATACGCCGCATCAACAGAATCGTCATGAAGGTGGCAGGAACGCCGCCCACGATGGCCGCTGTGAGGAACACGCCCATTGCAATGTTGTAGCGGCTTTCGGCCTGTTGGGAAGCCAACTCGGCCGCCCTGACCTTGAAATTGCGCAATTCGACCAGCGCCTTGATGGCTGCTTCGCCCTCGGTGCGACCTGCCTGCAAGAAGGCCGCCATTGTCGCCGGGCTGAAATCTCCACTACCTACTGCCTTGACCGCAAGGTCGAGCTTGTCGCGCCACGCGGCGCGTGTCTGCTTGGCTGCCGTCAACAAAGCCTGTTCTTCGGGCTGATCGGTCGTCGCTGTCAGCGCATCAAACAAGCGGTTGGCCTCAACCCGGTTTTTTGCAATGTTGTCAGTGTGCATGCCGGTGGGGTGATCGTGAATGGACGCCAATGGGCCATTCGGTGCGTGCTGAAACGCCAGCAAAATCTGGAGTCGGTTCTGCACAATTTTGTCGATCGAGTCCGACATCTGCAACGCTGGGACCATCGCCTTTTCGTGAACCGTTTTGAGACTGTCCCGCGCCGACGCCAAGCCCCAGAAGCTGACGATGGCAACCGCCATGAAAGACACCCAGTAGGCAAACAAAACGATGGCGAAACGCCGGGTGATACGGATATTGTCAAACATAGGCATTCAGTAAAAAAATGTACACAATCATCATACTGAATGCCTGCCCACTTGAGGGAGGCTTTTCGCTCTAATTCCACGCAGGAACCATGCACTTTTAACGTGTCAACGCCATGAATAATTTGGGCAACTGTTCGGGCAGCCGGGCGATGTTGTCGATCACCGTGTACCGCTTGCCAAAAATGGCGCTCACATAAGCATCGGCGCTGGCATCCAGGTTGATGCAGTAGGTGAAAATGCCCTGGTTGTCCAGTTCGCGCACCGCTACCTTGGCGTCCTCGATCAGCAGGCGCTCGTCATGCACGTCAATGTCGGAAGGTTGCCCGTCGGTCAGCACCAGCAGCAGCTTCTTATCTGCCTCTTGCGTGCTCAGGGTGCGTGCCGCATGGCGCAGCGCTGCGCCCATGCGGGTGCTGTAGCCGGCCTGCATGGCGCCTAGGCGCGCCTTGACGTCGTCGCCCCAGCGTTCGCCAAAACCTTTGATGTGGAAGTACCGCACATCGTGGCGGGTGTTGGAATGAAAACCGGCAATGGCCAGCGGGTCACCAAGTTGCTCTATGGCCCATGCCAGCAAGGAAACGGCTTCCTGGCTGAGCTGCAGAACAGTCTGTTCCGAGCCAAGGGCTTTTTCGTTCAGCGACTCGGACAAGTCCAGCAACAGCGTCACCGCAATGCTGCGGCCATCGGTGGTGTGGCTCATGTTAATGCGCGGGTCGGGCTGGCTGCCGCTTTTGAGGTCAATGAGCGAGCGGATGGCCACGTCCAGGTCCAGCTCGCTGCCGTCCTCCTGAAAACGCAGGCGAACCTTGTCTTGTGGTTTGAGCAGGTCCAGCAAACGCTTGAGCTGCTTGGAAAGGGAACTGTGTTTGGCCAGCAGGGCATCGATGTCAGCTGGGTTGCCGCTGGGGTGCAGGCGCTCGTACAGGCTCACCCAGTCGGGCCGCACGGTCTGGCTCGTGTAGTCCCATTCCGGGTAATGGCGTGGCGGCAGGCTCTGGATTTCTTGTGAGGGCGGTGTCTGGTCGGGAGCGTCAAAAGTTTCTTCGTCGTCCGAGAGTTCATGAAAGCGCCACAGGTGGCGGTTGTCATCGCGGTAGTCAACCTCGGTGTCCTTGAACCAGGTGTCGGGTAGCTGGTCACTTTGCAAGCGCGTTTTGCCCAGGTAGCTCAGGGCGAGGCCCGTGATCTCGGTGGTGCTGGATTCGCCTTGCGCCAGCAGGGCATGAAAGCGCTGCACCCAGTCGGCCAGCTGTGGGGACTCGAAGCGCTTGGGCGGGTCCAGCAACGCGCGGGACAACATGGCCAGCCGGTGGCGCAGACATGAATGGGTGGCTGGGTTGCACGCGCCGTCCAGCGGTGTGGGGTGCAGCGCCGAGTAGATCCGCCGCATGCCGGGGAATTCGCGCAGCGTCAATGCGTCCATGCGTGCGTCTTCAAAACACTCGATGGCCAGGCGCTGTGCCGGGCTGAAGTTGTCAGCAAAGATCGGCGTGCTCCAGCGCATGTGCGCCGCCATGTGGGCCAGCGCAGCACGGTAGCGGTCCATGCCGGTGATGCCAGCACGCTCGTCATAGACGTCGGGCAGGCGGATGCCGAACGCATCAAAGTACGGCATCGGCTGGCGCTGCACATCGAAGGTGGTGGAGTAGGGCACCAGCACATCGCTCATCTGCCACAGTGCTTTCAGATACAGGTCCAGTGCGCGGGTGTGGTCCATCAGCAGTGTGCCGTGGCGTTCGCGCTGCAGAACGGCGCGGCTGTCGGGTGATGCCAGACTGAAAAAGTCGCGTTGCTGCTCCGGGTGGTGGCTGTAGTTGCGGATGCCGTAATTCACCCAGTTGCTCAAGCCCTGCAGGCTCAGCGCCCCCAGCAGCAGCGGCGCTTTCTCGAAGAACACCGCCAGGCTTGGACTCGGGTAAGTTTTGTGTATGCCGTGGATCGAGCCGCTGGTGCGCTCCAGCAGAAGCAGGCACAGATCCATGTAATGCTGCAGTTGCGCTGGGGTGGGAAGCCGTCGCGCCACGGCCGCCAGCGTTTGCAAAAAGGGGGCAATGGCTTTGCCGTTGGGTGACTTGTTGATGAGGCGCACCGTGGTCATGACAGGGCTGAGAGCATCTTCCCCCACGGTGCTGGCAATCGGCGGCCATTCCTGCAGAAAGGTCAGCACCGGCTCCGGGCCGCGGCCCATCTTGCCCAAAAACCGCGCCTGGGCCAGAAAATCGTCAAGACCGTCGTCACTGAGAGTGGCGTTGGCCTCGGTCATGCAAGCCGCAAAGACACTGTCAATCTGGGCAAAGCCACAGTCCAGTTGGCGGCGCCAAGTGGCCAGACGCTCGTCGTCGACGCCTTTTGTGCTGGTAATGGCAGCCACGGGGGTCATCGGTCAACCAAAAACGGCGTCAATGGCGTGATCGAGTGTGGCGCGGATGTCGGCGTCGTCGGTGATCGGGCGCACCAGCGCCATGCGGCAGGCATCCAGTGGATCGACCTCAGCCATGATCAGCGTGGCCGCATACACCAGCAAGCGGGTGGAAATACCTTCGTCCAGCCCGTGGCCTTTCAGTGCCCGTGCCGTGGCCGCAACCTTCACCAAACGTACTGCGTCGGCCATGTTGACGCCGGTCTCAGTGGCGATGATGCTGGCTTCCAGATCGGCTGCAGGATAGTCGAAATCAAACCCGACAAATCGCTGTTTGGTGCTTTGCTTCAGGTCCTTCATCAAGCTCTGGTAGCCCGGGTTGTAGGAGATAACCAACTGAAAATCCGGGTGCGCCTGGATCAGCTCTCCGCGCTTGTCCAGTGGCAACTGGCGTCGGTGGTCTGTCAGCGGGTGGATCACCACTGTGGTGTCCTGGCGGGCTTCCACAATCTCGTCCAGGTAGCAAATGGCGCCTATGCGCACCGCCGTGGTGAGCGGTCCATCCAGCCAGCGCGTGCCATTGGCTTCCAGCAGGTAGCGTCCCAGCAGGTCGGACGCGGTCATGTCCTCGTTGCAGGCCACAGTAATGAGTGGCTTGCCCAGCTTCCAGGCCATGTACTCGATAAACCGCGACTTGCCGCAACCCGTTGGGCCTTTCACCATCACCGGCAAGCGCGCACGGTAGGCAGCCTCATATAAAGCCACCTCATTGGCCTGCGGTTTATAAAACGGTTCTTGGGTTACCAGGTAAGGGGTTGCGTCAGCCATGGCGTTGACCTCTAAGTTGGGTTACTTGTGCACGCCCAGCTTCTCGCGCCAGCCTGGGAACAGCTTGTCCGCATCGCCCGGGAACGACTCGAACGCCCGCGCAAATTCTTTGTGCTCTTTGGCGAACTCGATCGGGTCCGCACCGCTCTTCCAGCATTCATACGACTGGCGCAGAGAGATCGCACCAGCAGCGGGGCTGTCGATGTGGCCGTAAGAGCCGCCACCCGAGGTGTTGATCACGTTGCCGTGTCCCAGATTCTGGAAGAAGCCGGGCAGGCGCAACGCATTCATGCCGCCCGAGATGATCGGGGTGGTGGGCTTCATGCCGTACCACTCCTGGTGGTAGTAGGGGCCGTCAGCCGAGTCGCGCTCAATCATGTAGGCGATGTTGCGGTCGTCCTGTGCGCCTTCCATCTTGCCGTAGCCCATGGTGCCAACATGGATGCCCGATGCCCCTTGCAAGCGGCTCATCTTGGCCAGCACAAAGGCGGTGTAGCCGCGCAGTGCTGAGGGTGATGTGACAGCGCCATGGCCGGCGCGGTGGTAGTGCAAGTATTGGCCGGGGTACTGGCGCCGGGCGGTGGTCACCATACCCGGGCCGCCCACATAGCCGTCCACGAGGAAGGCCACCTTGTTGGCATCCGGGCCAAAGGCCTCCAGAATGTAGTC
>Ga0247844_1008776_pt1 | contig 10830 bp, 10 predicted proteins | sample LaCtaG_FD_192421 | JGI IMG/M metagenome (GOLD analysis project Ga0247844, IMG submission 192421) | Freshwater microbial communities from meromictic Lake La Cruz, Castile-La Mancha, Spain - LaCruzMarch201714.5m_1 | ecosystem: Environmental > Aquatic > Freshwater > Lake | place: Spain: Castile-La...
GTAATAAGCGCAAGGTTTGTTGGCAAAAATTTGTTTTGAACTTTTATTAAAAGTTTTAAATTATATAAAAATTCAAAATAATTTTCACTGGATGTAAATGTGGTTTGCTTTAAGCGAGATTGTATTTGACTAAAATCAAAATACTCTGTCCAATTTTCTTCGACTTCACTTGAAAGCATTGCCTGCATTTCCTCATAGCGAGCATGCCGTGAATGAAGTGTTGAGTAGCGAATATCTTCTCTAGTCATGGCCCTTGTTGTTCCTCCTGCCCGAATAAAGGGCGCATCAATAATCCCTCCCTGCCTCATGACGTAAACAGGTTTTTCACTACTTTCACTAATGTAACAAACAAATAAATGATACGATCTGAATTCAAGAAAGAAAAAATTTGTTGTGATTGAAGGAGTCAGTCCCTGCCTGGCAAAATTGCTAAGAAGGGAGCTGATTTTTTCAGATTGTTCTTGAGTAATATTAGATAATTTTCCCGTGAGATCTTCTATTCCAAAAACAATATAACCTCCGTTAGGATAGTTGGCGAAGGCCGATAAATGACGTTTTAATTTTTCATGGTTCCCAGAGAGATCTTCTTTCCAATCCAACTCATTCAGTTCTTGAGCAAAAGGATAGAGTGTTTTTTCAAGTAACGATTTACAGTGTTCAATTATTGCTAAGACCATAGGGAGTCTGCGATTTGTGTTTTAAGTGTGTAGTAAATGTATTATAGATGTATAATGAATAAATTGTCAATCTGATTGGATAAACAACTGTAATCACAAGTCTCAAGCTTTCCCAAATGGGTCATCTGAAAATAGGTGTGTTATAAGTTTTGCTATACGCTAAAAGAAAAAAATCAGAATATATTTTTCCTACAATAGTCCATTGCCCTCCAACATCAAGAAGAGATCACCTTTCAAATGTCGTTGTTCAATATTTTCAAGCCAATTTTCCATTTTAAAACTAAATATTTTTCCGTCGTCAACACTATGTAAAACAGTTTCAGAAAAAAAGGCCTTTTCTAATGCTTCCTTTTTCGCATTTAGATATCCATCAACATAAGTTAAAATTGTTTTTTCTATTGCGAGTTCAATCATCTCCGTTTTTATTCTTCTTTTTTAAATGAATGTCACCCCAATTTTTAGGCCCATCTAAAATAGCTCGCCCTACAGCAGCCAAAACAAAAAAATTATTTTGCAATCCCTGATCAATAAACTCTCCGGTTTGAATTCCTCCCACACCAATAACAGGAATAGAAACAACTTTCATTACGACAGGTACAGAAACACCGATGCTTGATCAGCATTTTTGCATGCCATAATCCGTTCCGTGAAAGAACAAACTCACGTGCATTTTTTTTGGAGCACACTTTTTTATTTCGTAAATGAATAAAGTAGACGCAACTTTGCCGTCCCCTTTCTCCTAGGGCCAGGAGTCCTATAATCAAAATTAAAATTTTTCTTAACTTTTTGCGAGTTAGATGCGATATAGGAAAAAACAAGAGTTTGAAAAATCAAAAAGAATCTTTGATTCAGAGTCCTTCTGAGGCGTACCCACTGTCAACCAAGTAGATCCACAATAAATTTCCAAGGGGCAGTTTTCCGCTCTACAAAAATATTTAAAAAAAATTATTTTTTAACACTAAGAAAATTTACTTCATTGTACCTATTGTATTCAACATATCGCTTATTCTTATCACAACTCAGATAAGTTGTTTGTCTAATAAAATCGGGAAACACAGTCTGTTTTTCCTTGTTCTCACAACGAAATGACTCCCAATGTTTCTTTACAGCTTCCAAAGAAAACTCAGCGAATCTATCCGATGATGGAAAATAGCTGAGCGACAGAACTTTGCGATCATTGGACAACTCAAAGGACCAGTGTTGAGAATCAGTTGTTTTGTGATAGTAAATCCAGGTTTCAGTGGAAGCATTTGTAGAAGGCTCAACCTCATTAGCCTGGCCAAGTTTTTCAACAATCGCTGATGCAGACCATGCTTCGCTTACTGCCCGGTCAATAATATCCCACGTGCTGCGCGAATCAATTTTCATGTTTTTGTCTTTGACAGCAACAAGGGCCGAGCAAGAATTAAGCACAATAAAAAAAACAATGATCATCACTAAAGACTTCATTTGTTACCGCCCAAGTTTTTCATTATCCAGTCATAAATTTTAGAGAAATTATTTTTAAGATGATTAGGTTCTGCAAAAAAGAATTCTATGTTATTAGCAAAATCTTCTTCGGGATCAAATGCTCCATCAGCTGCTGTAAATGAAACCCGATTGGTGTAAGGAGGCTGGCCCTCTTTTTTCTTCCATTCAGCAGCACGCCAATAAGAATCGCGTTCCGCCCCTGAAAGGCCATCATAATAAATATGGGCCAATTCATGAGTCAGTATTCGCTTGGTATCTGATTTCATAGCTGAATCATATAGAACAATAATCTTTTCACTAGGAGCACTTGTTGCTGGATTATTTTCTATTTCAGATTGCGTAGCACATAAAACTTTAAGTTTACCGATTTGGGACAGATTTTTGGGAATTGATTGTAACGTTTTTAAAATGTACTGCTCATCTTTATTTGAACATTTTTTAAACAGCTCTTTTTTGTGAGGCCAGCCTTTTGGCATCTTCTTTTCAAATTGAGGCACAAGCGGCTGCTCGGTCCTATACTTTTTGCAATAAGTAGAAACGTTTGTTGCAGAGACAGAAGTACCATTACTTCGATAATATTCTTGCCTTGGATGTTCACTCACTACATAAGTTCCTTCGGGGCAATCCAAAGAAAAAGCATTCGTAAAATGTGAAAGTAATAAGATGAAGAAACAGTAGCGAATGATGATTAACACTGCTTGGCCTTCAGGCGATCAACCATTTCCGAAAGAATAGGATCGTGTCCAATGAGTGTTATGTTTTTCATCTAATGTTCCTAAATTACTTAATGCACAGGGGCTCATAATTTTTATCATTGAAGATAATTTTTGGCCATGAACGATTGCATAACAATGGGTCTTCAAAAATTACGATTTTGAGCAAAAAAAAGGGACTCCCTAAGGAATCCCTGTGATTAACAGAATGGAGGTGACGTCCGGATTCGCACCGGAGGCTTTACGGTTTTGCAAACCGTTCCATTGGACTGCTCTGGCACGTCACCTAAAGATGGGGCAAACTATAGCGAGAATTCCCCTTAAAAGTCAAGAAAGCTCTTTAAAATTAGGCTTCGCGAATGACGTATTTATCTTTGCCGGCGTCCACCATTTCTTTAAGTTCTTTACCCACTTTAAAGAAAGGAACTTTCTTCGGTGGCACTTTCACAATTTTGCCCGTCTTTGGATTTCTCCCCTCGTAGGATTTATAATTCCTATTGGCGAAAGAGCCAAATCCTCTGATCTCAATACGCTCGTCATCAAAGAGCGCTTTGATCATACTATCAAATGTGATGTTCACAATCGACTCGGCCTGTTTGTGAGTTAAATTGGCCTGCTTCTCGAGGGCGGCAATCATGTCAGCTTTGGTCATAGGTCTCTCCTTAAAAAACAAAATAGACGCAGTAACATAAGTATCGGTAATTGGGAAAATAACTTTAGCACTTTTTAATAATTCTTTGCACTTAGCTATTCTAAGCGAAAATCCTCGTCACACATAAGGTTTTTTTTATTGTGCCAATAAATCACGGCAAAAACAAAGGGGGTGAAAATCCTGCCTCGTATGCAATTATTTGGAATATTGTAAAATGGAAAAGAGTATGTCATTGCCTTCACGATGACGCCTTACAATAGAAGTAAGCCTAAAGACGGCAAGGAAAGTTCCCGATAAACGCTTAAGGGTATTTTATGAAACGATGGATTCTCCTTTTGGCCACTTTCTCTCTTTTCACCTCCTGTATGGATAGTGCAGGCAGAAAAGGGCGCCCGCTCATCAAAGATTTTTCAGTTCAGCAGGGAGGAAATAGCTGCTACCTCGTTTATACTGAATGGGTCAATGGAACTCTTCTCAACTATGAACACGCCTGCCAAACCTCCTGCCCTACAGGAACAAAAATAGCAGATAGCACTGAACGAAATGATGTGATCACCAAGCAGACCACGCTTCAAGATAAAGATACCGCACGCCTTGTTTTAGAGCAGGTGACTGAACTTTGTGTCGCCGAAATCACAGCTCGTCCCACTGATCAAATTATTGTGACTAACGATTACTGCTCGTGCCTTAATCAAAAACCCGACATTCTTAATAAGTGTGACACTTTCTGCGCCAATCGCCCGGCCACAACTCAAGCTATACTTTATGTGAATACAACAATGGGGCCAGAAGTGGCCACTCATCCCAAACTAGGAAACCTTTATAATTGGTGTAAAGTCGAATTAAGTTCAACGGACACGGCCCCGAGCTGTATGCTCGAACTTACTTCCACGGCAGGCACACAATACCTTAACGTCAATCTTACGAGCGGTGGAAATAGCTTTGACGTCAATATCAACAATCTTACAAAAGAAATCACTTATAGGGCCGCCCTCGTTGAGCAAAATTCTAAAGCACGCTCGACTTCCTTCCAGATTTTCCGAACGACAGTCGACACAACAACTCCGATCACGGCCCCTTTAAAAACAAGGTCGGCCTCTCTTTATTCTTGCCTAAAAAAATCTGGCTACTCTAGCTCAAATGGGACACAAAATAATACAGAACAAGCGATAAGAGTTCATTATTATTTCGCTGATAATAAGTCCCCTAACCCCCTTCCTCCTGGGGACCCTTTTTTAATCTGTCATGACGAACAACTTTACGGCGCAAGCGATGGCCCTCTTTATCCACGCTTAGAACTTATCCCTAACGCTTTTACTGTGTGGAATGAAACCGATATGCGCTTTTCAGATTTAGATCCTCAAAATGGCGTGATGGATATTAACGATCTTATAAAAACGCGCTTGGTCTCTGAATATGGTGTAGATGTCGCCACAACTTATCCGAAAGGGATTAATATTTTTGGCGAATTCAAGTGGCCCAATGGCCCTGCGATAGTAAGTGGTTCATCGACGACGGATACGTCTAATACGACAACGGCAGCACGTATTGGCTATTTCATGCAGCCTTGGGTGGATAAAACGAGTCAGAGGGCATTTTGTCCCACAGAAGAGCAATATATAAATGGGCCCGATCCTATTTTTAAAGTTCTTAAAAATATCATTGGCGTTCCGACTGAAGCTGTCTACCTTGCTGAGCGGCAACCCATCAAACTAAAAAAGACGAGCTCAACAGGTGTAGTTACCTATGAAATGGCCCCTCAAGATGTCCTTATTATTCGCGAGTCACTTTTAAAATCGGTCTGGTTTTATAGAGAAAATGGAAAAAATATTCCTGCTGATAATCTTTCGGCCAATCAAAAAACGATCATGTTTTTTTGGCCCATTAAATTGGGAACTGATCCTCTCACAGAACAAAGCGATCAAGTGATTTATACAGTGAAGGCCCCTACTGACATTGGAACTCAACAAACAACAAATACAAGCGGTGGAACACTTTCAACGGTTTTCAATCCGCCGGATAAACGCTTTGGTTGCATCCCCTCTGCAGGTACGAGCAATTAATTTGAAAGATGCTAGAGAGAGACTAGAGAGACGCTAGAGATCCAGAAAGATACGCCACAAAGGGGCGAGTTCCGCGTGAAAAAAGAAAATAAGCACCCCTAAACCTAGTGCTGTAAAAAAAACTAAACGTACAAACCAAGATTGAATTTTTTCAAAAAAACTACGCCTACTCATATTCACATAACGTTTAACAAGAAAAGCAATAACGATAAGAACTATATTGACAGCAATAAAAGTAAAAAGGCGGACACGGTCTTTTATGATTCCATAGAGAGAAGGGATCGCCGTCTCATCGCGAAGGACTCTAATAAAATAAAGAAAAGCTCGCGGGTATGAATATAAAAAACTGTTAATAAAAGTTCCCTCTGTTTTATTCAGAAGCAAAGTTCGCAAAGATTCTTCACTAATAAGACGAAAAGTAATAATTGATCCCTTGAGGAGTTGCTCAAAATCAAAATGACTTGAACCAGGATTCATCATCATTTTTAAAAAAAGTGTCGGATCATTCATATTATTTTGGAAAACTTTTATAAAGTCTTTATTACTTTTTTGAAAGCTTTGGAGCTCTTCTAAAACTTTTGGATCAAGCTTAGAAATATCAACATTTGTTCCTACTATTTGAACGGTTTGGTCATTTACAGGATCAAGAGTCTTAAAATTTTCGACATGCGATTCAAGAACCTTTGTAGCTTTTGAATCGCTTAATTTTTTAATTTCGTTTATTTTTTCAATTGTAGCTAAAGTCGTTTGACTTGGAGAAGCGGCCTCATTTTCTAGATCTTCTTCTTGAGCAAAAAGAGAAAATGAAAGCGAAAAAAAAAGGAGTAGAAAATAAATTAGAAATTTCATTTCTACTCCTTGATCACTTTTGTTAATTAAGCAGTTTGTTTAGCGCGTGCTTTTCTCCACTTCTGGAAAACATCCAGTTCGTAAGTAAAGGCAGAAGCGACGTAAATCGAAGAATAAGTCCCAAAGACAATACCGACACTGAAAGCAAAAAAGAAATCCTTAATCGCACCACCACCAAGAAGATACATAAGAACAGTCACCATTAAAGTGGCCCCTGAAGTCACGATCGTACGAGAAAGTGTTTCGTTAGTGGCGTTATTAATCAAAGTGAGAAGATCAACTCCAGGATATTTGTGCTCGTGTTCGCGAACACGGTCATAAACGATAACAGTATCGTTAAGTGAATAACCGATAACCGCAAGAATCGCCGCGACAGTTTGAAGTGAAAATTCAAAACCAAACAACGCATAAATACCAAGCACAATCGCCGTATCGTGAACAAGGGAAACAACCACACCAGGAGCGTAACGAAAATCGAAACGAAGACCCAAGTAGATCATCACGGAAATAAACGCCCAGCACATAGCAAGGAAAGCAGAAACACGAAGTTGCTTACCAGCTTTTGCTCCCACAACGTCAACTTTACGAATTTCAACACCAGCGTTGGCAAAATCGGTACGCATTGTTTTTTCAACACCGGCAGCAACGACATTTAACTCATGAGGGTCTGCTTGCACTTTAAGAAGAACTTCATTTTCAGCTTCATCGCCAATAGTTTGAAGGGTCACTCCTTTAAGGCCAGATTTTTCGAGCGACTGACGAATTTCATCGAGAGAAAGACGTTGCTTTGTTTTCACTTCAATCTCAGCACCACCACGAAAATCCACACCATAATTCATTTTTGTGACCACAAGGATCGCACAAATAATCACAGTAATAACGGAGGCAATCGCCGCCATTCTCATTTTTCCGACGAAATCAATTTTGGTCCCAGGCTTAATAATCGTAAACATGTCTGTACTCCTTAAATGCTGAGATCCTGACCTTCGACTTTATCCATATAAAATTCGAAGAAAAGTTTGTTAACAAAGTAAGAGGTGTAAACAGTAATAGCGATACCAATAAGTAAAGTTACCGCGAAACCTCGGATAGGTCCTGTTCCAAAATGAAGGAGACAAAAACCGGCCATAGCTTGAGTAATGTGAGCATCGATCACTGTCCAATAGGAACCAGCGAAACCTGCCTCAACGCACTTATAAAAATTGGCCCCTCGCCTCACTTCTTCCCGTATCCTCTCGTAGATGATGATGTTAACGTCGACCGCCATACCGACAGTGAGCGCAATACCAGCAATACCAGGAAGAGTTAGAGTTGCCTCAAAACCTGCCAAGCAAGCAATTAGGAAAAGAACGTTAAGAACAAGAGTTGCTATCGCAATCACGCCTGAAAAACGATAGTAGAAAATACAAAATACAAAAAGAACACTACAAGCAATAATCGAAGCGACCACAGCTTTATGAACTGAATCCGAGCCTAAGCTTGGGCCAACCACACGCTGTTCAAGAAAATCAAGTTGCACAGGAAGAGCACCGGCGCGAAGAACAAGAGCGATGTCTCTAGCTTCGGCCATGACCTTATTGAAGCCACCAGAGCCTAAAGTAATCTGGGCCCGACCTCCTCCAATTTTTGCCTGAATAGTTGGAGCTGTGTAAACGTTACCATCGAGGATAACGGCCATGCGCTTACCAATATTTGAACCAGTCACTTCTTCAAAGCGCTTCGCTCCACTTGATTTAAATTCAAGAGAAACATAAGGCTCATTTTTTTGCTGATCAATTTGCACGCGCGCATCTTGAAGATCATCACCTGTTAAGCGTGGAGCAGCTTCAACAAGATAAGGCGCGCCAACTTCAACCTTATTAGTCACTTTCGAAACAGTTTTTTGGAAAGCAATTTGATAAGCGACAGGAAGTTCCGCTTTAAGCGCATCATTAACTCGTCCAACAAATTTTGAATAAGTTTCTTTCGTTTGATCGAAAACAATGCCGGCGTCTTTAACCTTCGTCATCCACTGAGCAATTTGCGCACCTGGAATAGTATCGTTGACGATTTTAAATTCAAGTTTCGCTGTACGCCCAATAAGTTCTTTCGCTCTTTCAATATCCTTTACTCCAGGTAATTGAACGATCACACGATCTTTACCTTGAGAAAGAATTTCAGGTTCCGTCACACCGAATTCATCGATACGGTTACGAATAACTTCAATTGCTTTAGCAGAAGATTGTTCTTCTAATTGCGTACGGACTTGAGCGCTTAAACCATATTGAAGAACATTCCCCTTCTCCGAAGTGAGACGGATGAGAGTTCCAAAATACTCTTTAATGCTCTCTTTCGCTTTAGCAACATCTGAGCCCGCAGCAAGAATCACTTCATGCTTTGGATCAGTGATGTCACTAGGGTCGAGACTACCTAAAGTTGTCACCATATTATTGGTGTCCTTTAAGTGATACTCGATTTTGCGAGCATACGCTGTAATCTCATCACGGTAGGCCTTAGGAAAATCAATTCCTAAAATCATGTAGAGACCACCCTGCAAATCAAGGCCTAGCGCTACCTTTGACTTGATTGGATATTTAGTCTCTTCAGTGTGATTGAAGACTGTGGGGATGATAGTTACAATTGAAACAATCGTAACGACCAGAAAGAAAATGAACTGATACCACCAACTTCTTTTCATCGTTGTTCACCTCTAAAAAGGTTTAATAAAATAAATCGAATCGTCTAACAAAGACAATGCCTAAAAAGTATAGGCAGTCACAAGCAGCATAGCAAGAAGAATGACGCGTAATTATGAGTTCTTCTTTTCTTGATCTTTTTGCTCAGCTTCGAAAATTTTCTTAGACTGACCAGCAATCTCAGATCGTAGAACCTTTAAACGAATGCCATCGGCCACTTCCAAAGTCACAACTCTATCGGTCATCCCGTAAATTGTTCCAAGAAGTCCTGATTTAGTAAAAATCTCATCACCCTTTGAAAGAGCTTTGAGCATTTCTTGTTCTTGTTGCATGCGTTTTTTCTGAGGGCGAATCATCAAAAAATAAAAAATGAGAAAAATAAAAACAAAAGGAACAAGGGACATGAGAGGATTTGGTTGGGAAGCAGCAGTTTGTGCGAAAGCAGAAGGAAAAATAAAATCAAGCATGATGACACCTTTTTGAATTCATTAAAAGTATTGATTAGAGGAATACTCTTTATAGAATGCCTGATAAAAATCGTCAAACCTATCTTCAAAAATAGCGGCCCGCGCCCGCCGCACTGTATCCAAATAGAAATGTAAATTGTGATAAGTGATAAGTTGCCCCGCCAAATATTCTCCTACCAAATAAAGATGACGAATATAAGCGCGACTATAACGCCGACAGACTTTGCAAGAGCAATCTGGATCGGGAGGAAGTTTATCTTCTTTGAAACGCTCTTTTTTAATATTCATCGGGCCTTTGTGTGTTAAAAATTGTCCGTTGCGCGCATTCCGAGTCGGCAGCACGCAATCAAACATATCCACACCCGCTTTAATCCCATTAAGAATATCAAGAGGTGTCCCTACGCCCATTAAATAGCGTGGGCCATCGGCCGGCATTGTTTGAACAAAATTTTCTAAAAAATTCACCATCTCTTCATTTTTTTCCCCAACAGAAAGTCCCCCAAGGGCGAGGCCTTCAAAACCCATTTCATGAAGACGCTCCATGCACTCTGAGCGCAGGTCAAAATGAAGCCCACCTTGAATAATCCCAAAAAGATTTTGAGTTTCTCTAAGAGGATAGTCTCGTGAGCGTTTGGCCCAACGTAAAGTGAGCTCCATACTCTCACGCAAGCGTTCTTTTGAGGCAGGAAGCGCTGGGCACTCATCAAAGGCCATCACAATATCACTTCCTAAGGCCTTTTGAATTTCCATTGATTTTTCTGGCCCTATCATATGATAAGAACCATCAAGGTGTGACTGAAAAGTCACTCCTTCTTCAGTAAGTTTTCGAAGATCAGAGAGAGAAAAAACTTGAAAACCGCCTGAGTCAGTAAGGATGGGACGCTTCCAATTCATAAAACCATGAAGGTCACCACCGACTCTTTCAATGAGCTCATGCCCTGGGCGAAGATAAAGATGATAAGTATTTCCCAAAATAATTTGGGCCCCAATTTCTTCAAGATCATCTTGTCCCATCGTCTTAACAGAAGCGCGCGTTCCTACAGGCATAAAAATAGGAGTCTGAACTTGCCCGTGAGTAAGAGTAATGGTTCCGGCGCGGGCCTTTCCTGAGGTTTTTTCAAGTTCAAAAATTTTTTTTGTCATATCAGATGTTTCCCAAAATACGCTATAGAACCATGCTAACAAATCCTCTTTTCTAGAGGAGAAATCTTCAAATTTAATTTTGCCGCAGTTCTCTTTTGGTTGGCCGACCCTTATGATCTTT
>Ga0247844_1008779_pt1 | contig 10827 bp, 9 predicted proteins | sample LaCtaG_FD_192421 | JGI IMG/M metagenome (GOLD analysis project Ga0247844, IMG submission 192421) | Freshwater microbial communities from meromictic Lake La Cruz, Castile-La Mancha, Spain - LaCruzMarch201714.5m_1 | ecosystem: Environmental > Aquatic > Freshwater > Lake | place: Spain: Castile-La...
GTTCAGGCGGCTTGCGATGTGGCACTGGTGGCCAGCGGTACGGCCACTTTAGAAACTGCTTTGCACAAGCGCCCGATGGTCATAGCTTACAAAATGCAATGGCTGTCTTGGCAGATTGCAAACCGGCAGCGTTTGCTGCCTTGGATAGGTTTGCCCAATATTTTGTGCAATGAGAGTTTGGTCCCCGAATTTTTGCAAGAGCAGGTTCAGCCCAAAGCCCTGGCCCAGGCGGTCATGGGGTGGCTGGACGATCCTGCCGCAGTGACCCGCATAAAAGAGCGCTTCACCGATCTTCACCATCAACTGCGTCAGGACATGCCGACGCTGGCGACCCATGCGATCCAAAAAGTCCTGGCCGCTTAAGCAATCCAAATTGAACTGGGATACCGATGGCCTGACGGCTGGGGTGGATGAGGCTGGTCGTGGCCCCTTGGCGGGCCCTGTGGTCGCGGCTGCGGTCATCTTGGATGAGCTGAACCCCATTCACGGATTGAACGACTCCAAAAAACTTTCGGCCAAGCGCCGCGAGGCTTTGTTTGATGAAATTCGGGCGCGTGCCTTGTGCTTTGCCATCGCCGAGGCCAGCGTGCAGGAAATCGATGAGATCAATATTTTGCAAGCCACCTTGTTGGCCATGAAGCGCGCAGTGGAGGCCTTGCGCCTGCCCCCTAAGTTGGTGCTGGTGGACGGTAACCGCTTGCCGATCTTGTCCATTCGGTCCGAAGCCATTGTGCAGGGCGACGCTTTGGTTCCGGCCATCTCGGCCGCATCCATTTTGGCCAAGGTGCACCGAGACCGCCTGTGCGAGGCAATGCACCAACGGTACCCGGTATACGGATTTGACCAGCACAAAGGCTATGGCACGGCTCAGCACATGGCTGCATTACAAGTCCATGGCCCGGCAGATTGCCACAGAATGACATTTGCCCCAGTGGCCAGGAGTGCGCGGTGCATCTGATCACGTCAAAAGACAACTCTCAGGTCAAAGCCTGGCGTCGCTTGGCCCAAGAGACCACCGCTTACCGCAAAGCCGGGCAATTTTGGCTGGAGGGCGATCACTTGTGTCGTGCTGCGCTTGAGCGCGGTGTGCGACCGCAGCAGGTGGTGTTGACCGAGTCGTACCAGGCAGAGCAGAGCGAGCAATGGGCGGGTTTGACGGACCAATTCTTTGTCCTGCCAGACACTTTGTTTGAGAGCCTGAGCGGCTTGGAGTCGCCTGCCCGCATGGGCTTTGTCGTTTCTTGGACGGCTGAAAAACAGGTTTTGCCTGATGTGGCCACCGTGGTGCTGGACCGATTACAAGACGCTGGCAATGTGGGGGCCATTTTGCGTTGCGCTTCGGCTTTCGGTTATCGCCAAGTCTTGGCAGTTAAGGGTACGGCGGCGCTGTGGTCTCCTAAAGTGCTAAGAGCGGGCATGGGGGCGCATTTCGGTTTGAAGCTGGTGGAGTCTGTCAGTGAAGCGGATGTGGCGGCTTTGCAGATGCCTGTTTTGACCACCAGCTCGCATGAAGGGCCTTTTTTGCATGATCTGTTGCAACGCAAGGAATTGTCCCAAAAGTGCGCTTGGGTTTTCGGTCACGAAGGGCAGGGCGTCAGCGACAGCTTGATGGCTTTGGCGCGACAAAAAGTCCGAATTGCCCAGCCCGGTGGTGAAGAGTCACTGAATGTGGCGACTGCAGCGGCCATTTGTCTGCATGCCAGTGCAACCGCAGCCTTTTAACGTAGAGCAGGCGTTTTCCAGGTCGTTTGACGGTGCATTTGTCAGGGTTTTCGAGCAGTCCTCGGCTACAATGATTGGCTTTCCCGCATCAACCTGTACGCCACAGTCCATCCTAGGCCCAATCCTCGAACAAGCAGCCAAAAAGAGATCCCATCTCTGGTGAGTGCTGAGGCGTACCCGAACTATTCCGGAGAACCCAGTGCTTTTGTCTCTTCAGGGAACTTTCCCTCCCGCCATCTTGGCACTCGCAGACGGCACGGTCTACGTTGGAAATTCCATTGGAATGGCTGGCTCTACCGTCGGCGAAGTGGTATTTAACACCTCGATGACCGGCTACCAAGAGATCTTGACCGATCCCAGCTATTGCCAGCAAATCGTGACCCTTACCTATCCCCATATTGGTAACTATGGAACCAATGGGGAAGACATCGAGTCTGACCGCGTCCACGCAGCAGGTTTGATCATCAAAGACCTGCCTTTGGTAGCGTCAAATTTTCGCAGTACCCAAACGCTTTCTGCCTATTTGGTCAGCAATGCGACCGTCGCGATTGCCAATCTAGATACCCGGCAATTGACGCGCCATCTTCGAGTCCATGGCGCACAAAACGGCTGCATCTTGGCTCTCAAGGCCGGCGAATCGCTGACCAGCGCCACGATCGAAAAAGCGATTGCGGCGGCGAAAGCAACGTCTACCATGGCAGGTCTGGACCTGGCCAAAGCGGTTTCTGTGACTGCGTCTTACGCATGGACGGAGACGGAGTGGACTTTGGGCGAAGGGTACGGACAGCAAACAGTCCTCCAATTCCATGTCGTTGCCTATGATTTTGGGGTAAAGAAAAACATTTTGCGAATGTTGGCCCAGCGGGGTTGCAAAGTGACCGTGGTTCCAGCGCAGACATCTGCGCTAGAGGTTCAAAAACTCAAACCCCAGGGCATCTTTTTAAGCAATGGCCCAGGCGACCCCGAGCCATGCGATTACGCCATTGCAGCAGCCCAAACCTTGATTGAGTCAGGCATTCCTACTTTTGGGATTTGCCTTGGGCACCAAATCATGGCCTTGGCCTCAGGCGCTAAGACGTTCAAGATGAAATTTGGGCACCACGGCGCGAACCATCCAGTGAAAGACCTCGATAGCGGCCGCGTCAGTATCACCAGCCAAAACCACGGATTTGCGGTAGATGAAAAAACCTTGCCTGCGAATTTACGCGCGACCCACATCAGCTTGTTTGATAACACGCTGCAAGGCTTAGAGCGAACCGACAAACCCGCATTTTGTTTTCAAGGGCACCCGGAAGCGTCTCCTGGCCCTAGCGACATTGGGTATTTGTTTGATCGCTTTATTCGGGAGATGGAGTCGCGTTCATGAGTTTTTACGGTGTTACCGATATTTGGACCTATGTGATTGGCGCGTTTGGCATCATCCTGTTGCCAGGCCCCAACTCTTTATTCATTTTGTCGGTCGCAACCGCGCGGGGTGTGAAAGCAGGTTACCAAGGTGCGCTTGGCGTGTTTTTAGGCGACGTGGTTTTGTTGGCTTTGACTGCTGTGGGTGCCGCAGGTTTATTGCACACCTACCCGGCTTTATTTATTCTCGTTAAATACGCAGGGGCTGCCTATTTGTCGTGGGTAGGTTTGAACTTGGTATGGGCAGCCCTACGCCAATGGCGTTCGGCTGATGTACCCGAGGAAATGTCCCCCGTCGTTCCTTCACACCTTACCCATCCTTTTAAGCGGGCATTGGTCATCAGTGTCTTAAACCCCAAAGCGATTTTATTTTTACTGTCGTTTTTTGTTCAGTTTATTGACCCGAGTTATCCGAACCCCGCCATTCCATTTTTGATTTTGAGCGCGATTGTGATGACGTTCAGCGCGCTTTATTTGTCTGTTTTGATCTTCACAGGCGCCAGACTGGCGCAGGGGTTTCGGTCGCGTAAAAAACTATCCGCCAGTTTGTCGAGTGCGGTGGGAGGACTGTTTGTTTGGTTTGGTTTGAAGTTGGCCAATGCCAGCTTGGCCTAGTTTTAAAAATATCCGCAGTGCATGGTGTACTGATGAAAAGAAAAGTAGAGAGTCGCAGAGAAAATGCCAAAACGTACCGATATTAAAAGCATCTTGATCATTGGCGCTGGCCCAATCATTATTGGACAAGCCTGCGAGTTTGATTACTCCGGCGTTCAAGCCTGTAAAGCCCTGCGCGAAGAGGGCTACAAGGTCATTCTGATCAACAGCAATCCTGCCACGATCATGACCGACCCAGCCACGGCAGACGTCACCTACATTGAACCCATTACCTGGCAAACCGTTGAAAAAATTATTGCCAAAGAAAAACCAGATGCCATTCTTCCCACCATGGGAGGGCAAACGGCTCTTAACTGCGCCTTGGATCTTTGGCACAACGGCGTTCTTGAAAAATACAAAGTGGAATTGATTGGTGCGACGCCTGAAGCGATTGACAAGGCCGAAGACCGCCTCAAGTTCAAAGATGCCATGACCAAAATCGGCTTGGGTTCTGCCCGTTCTGGTATTGCGCACAGCATGGAAGAGGCTTGGACTGTTCAAAAAACCTTGGGCTTTCCGACTGTCATTCGCCCAAGCTTTACCTTGGGTGGAACGGGCGGCGGTATCGCCTATAACTCTGAAGAGTTCGAAACGATTTGTAAGCGCGGGCTTGAGGCCTCGCCTACCAACGAGCTTTTGATTGAAGAATCGCTGCTGGGTTGGAAAGAGTACGAGATGGAAGTGGTTCGCGACAAAGCGGATAACTGCATTATTGTGTGCTCTATCGAAAACCTCGACCCCATGGGCGTTCACACCGGAGACTCGATTACAGTGGCCCCCGCACAGACGCTCACGGACAAGGAATACCAAATTCTGCGTAACGCCTCCTTGGCGGTATTGCGTGAAATCGGGGTCGATACCGGCGGCTCTAATGTGCAGTTTTCGATTAATCCAGAAGACGGTCGGATGGTTGTGATTGAGATGAATCCGCGCGTATCTCGCTCTTCTGCATTGGCATCTAAAGCAACCGGTTTCCCAATCGCTAAGGTCGCTGCCAAGTTGGCTGTGGGCTTTACGCTCGACGAGTTGCGTAACGACATTACCGGCGGCGCAACACCCGCTAGTTTTGAGCCTAGCATCGATTACGTCGTGACCAAAATTCCTCGGTTCGCTTTTGAGAAGTTTCCTACGGCCGACAGCCGTTTGACGACCCAAATGAAGTCGGTAGGTGAAGTCATGGCGATGGGGCGTACGTTCCAAGAATCGTTCCAGAAGGCCTTACGCGGCCTTGAAGTCGGCGTGGACGGAATGAATGAGAAGACCCAGGACCGCGAAGTACTAGAAAAAGAATTGGGTGAGCCTGGTCCTGAGCGTATCTGGTATGTGGGAGACGCTTTTGCCCAAGGCATGAGTGTGGACGAAGTCTTTGCTCTCACCAAAATCGATCCTTGGTTTTTGGTGCAAATTGAACAAATTGTCAAAATTGAACTCGAGATTGAGCATTTGCCAACGCCTCCAAACGGTTCGGCTTTCGATGCGATCGATGCAGCGACTTTGCGCTCGCTTAAACAAAAAGGTTTTTCTGATCGCCGTCTCGCGAAACAGTTCAAAACTTCTGATATCGCGGTTCGCAATAAACGCCACGCCTTGGGTGTTCGTCCCGTTTACAAACGGGTCGATACCTGCGCTGCTGAATTCAGTACCAATACAGCCTATATGTATTCAACGTATGAAGCCGAAGGGTCGGAGTGCGAGGCTGCGCCTACCGATAAGAAAAAAATCATGGTCCTCGGTGGCGGCCCCAACCGCATTGGCCAAGGCATTGAGTTTGATTACTGCTGTGTGCATGCTGCATTAGCGATGCGCGAAGATGGCTATGAAACGATCATGGTCAATTGCAACCCTGAGACAGTTTCTACGGACTACGATACCAGTGACCGCTTGTATTTTGAGCCTTTGACATTGGAAGATGTCTTGGAGATTGTTGCCAAGGAAAAGCCCATCGGAGTTATCGTTCAGTACGGCGGCCAGACGCCTTTGAAGCTGGCACTCGATCTCGAAGCCAATGGCGTTCCGATTATTGGAACCAGTCCCGACATGATCGACGCCGCGGAAGACCGCGAACGTTTCCAAAAATTGTTACACGCACTTGAGCTGCGTCAACCGCCCAATGCCACAGCCCGCACCGAGCCTGAAGCCCTAGAAAAAGCAGCAGCATTGGGTTATCCCTTGGTGGTGCGGCCTAGCTACGTTCTCGGCGGCCGAGCGATGGAAATCGTGCACGAGCAGCGTGATTTGGAGCGCTATATGCGCGAGGCCGTCAAAGTCAGTCACGACTCTCCCGTGTTGTTAGACCGTTTTTTAAATGATGCGATCGAGTGCGATGTGGACTGTATTCGCGATACCGCCGGTCAGACCTGGATTGGTGGCGTCATGGAGCATATTGAGCAAGCGGGCGTTCATAGCGGAGACTCAGCATGTTCTTTGCCGCCTTACAGCTTAAGCGCCACCACGGTTACCGAGATCAAACGCCAAACCGCTGCCATGGCGAAGGCTTTGAACGTGGTCGGTCTGATGAATGTGCAGTTTGCGATTCAGCATATCGACGGTCAAGACGTTATTTACGTGCTTGAAGTGAATCCCCGAGCCTCACGGACCGTTCCTTTTGTGAGTAAAGCCACCGGTGTGCAGTTAGCCAAGGTCGCAGCGCGTTGTATGGTCGGCCAAACGTTGGCGTCTCAGAGGATTGGGAAAGAAATCACCCCTCCCTATTTCAGCGTGAAAGAAGCTGTATTTCCATTTGTGAAGTTTCCTGGCGTGGACACCATTTTGGGGCCAGAGATGAAATCCACCGGTGAGGTGATGGGGGTTGGAAAAACCTTCGGTGAGGCCTTTGTAAAGTCCCAGTTGGGTGCGGGAACCAAGTTGCCACGCGCAGGGCGGGCGTTTATTTCGGTCAAGCAAAGTGACAAACTGCGCGTGGTCGAAGTCGCACGAAACTTGTTGGCCATGGGCTTCGAGCTGTTGGCAACGAAAGGAACCGCGGCTGCGATTAACGCCCAAGGACTCAGCTGCCGGGTCGTCAATAAAGTGGCTGAGGGGCGACCACATATTGTGGACATGATCAAAAATGAGGAAGTCGCCTTGGTGATCAACACGGTGGAAGAGCGTCGCAACGCGATTGTCGATTCTCGCCACATCCGTACCTCCGCACTGTTAGCCCGGGTCACAACGTACACCACCATCGCGGGGGCCGAAGCTGCCGTAGAAGGCATGAAATACCTTGATAACCTGGGTGTTATTTCGGTCCAAGAAATGCACGCCCAACTGTTGGCATAATCTTTTTCATTTTCTTATGGCAACCATTCCCATTACCAAACGCGGCGCAGAGATTCTCAAGGCCGAGTTGCATAAACTCAAAACGGTAGAACGCCCTTGGGTGATCAACGCGATTTCTGAGGCCCGTGCCCAAGGCGACCTGAGCGAAAACGCCGAGTACGAAGCCGCTAAAGACCGCCAAGGCTTTATTGAAGGCCGTATTCAAGAGGTCGAAGGTAAATTGTCCGCTGCCCAAATCATTGACCCCACTGCTTTAGATGCTGGTGGGCGCGTTGTTTTTGGTGCCACCGTTGACCTCGAGGAAGAGGAAACGGGCGATCGCGTGACTTACCAAATCGTGGGTGAAGACGAGGCCGATTTGAAGCTCGGGCTCATCAACATCAGCTCACCCATTGCCCGCGCATTAATTGGCAAAGAAGAAGGTGACACTGCCGTCGTGATGGCGCCGGGTGGAGATAAGGCTTATGAAGTCGTAGCGGTTCGCTACATCTAACAGCGCAAGAATGCAGTCAAGTCTGGCTGCGTTTTTTGAGACTGATTTTGGGTTTGGGTTTGGCGCGTTTGACATTGCCGCCCGCAGTGAGGCGTTGGTTTCCTAGTACCCGCAAAGTCTTCACTTCGGGTCTTTGCCCCGCCCGCTTGCTGTATTTCAGAACTTTAAAGTCGCGTGGCCCCGCCATGCGATCTTCATCGACTGCCTTTTCTTTGGTTGGCATCGGACGCCACAACACCAGCAACTTGCCGATGTGTTGAATCGGCGCTGCGCTGAGTTCCTCGGCCAAAGTTTGAAACATGGTTTCGCGAGCAGGCCGGTCGTCAGAAAAAATACGAACTTTAATGAGGCCGTGGGCGTTCAGGCTGGCATCGATTTCTTTTTTGACACTGGGAGTGAGGCCGTCACCACCGACCATCACCACAGGATCGAGGTGGTGGGCTTGGGCGCGGTGATCTTTGCGTTGGGCAGGAGTAAGTAATATTTGAGGCATACCGCTATTATCGGCGCAATGAAGAAATCTCCATCTGTGTCAAGTCGGGCTGATCCCAGTCCCCAGCCCAAGCCTTCCATCAAAGGCAAAAAGCTCAACAAAGCCTGGTTGCACGACCATATTAATGACCCCTACGTCAAACTCGCCTCTAGGGAAGGGTACCGAGCGCGGGCGGCCTACAAGCTCAAAGAAATTGACGAAGCACTGGGTTTGATCAAGCCAGGCCAGTTGGTGGTTGATCTCGGATCCACCCCCGGTGCTTGGAGCCAATACGTGCGCCGCCGGATGTCACCCCAAGGAGCAGCGGTGGGCGATCTGGATGGAACCATCATTGCGTTAGACCTGCTCGATATGGAACCCATTGAAGGCGTTCAATTTATCCAAGGCGATTTTCGCGAGGCGGACGTACTGAGTCAGTTAGAGCTTGCTATGCAGGGCCGCCAAGCCGACGTTGTGGTATCCGATATGGCTCCCAACTTGTCGGGCATTTCCTCCGCCGATGCCGCCCGGATTGAACATTTGGTTGAATTGGCGATCGAGTTTTCCCAAAACCATATGAAGCCCCAGGGTGCGCTGGTGGCTAAAGTCTTCCATGGCGGCAGCTATAACGCGGTGGTTCAGCGGTTCAAAGACGCCTTTCATACGGTTAAACCCTATAAGCCTAAAGCCTCACGGGATCGGTCGTCTGAGACGTTTTTGGTGGGCTTGGGCCTGAAATAAGCCCTTGCTATTTTGTGGCTGAAACATGACAAATAGGCGCTACATCACCTTGAAACGCCTAAAATGGCACCCACGTAGCAAGGGTTGTCTTATTGCGTCCTAATGGGAGCTTCGCTTGAATAATCAGTGGTTTTCGAAAATTGCAGTTTGGTTGGTCATCGGCTTGGTGCTGTTTACCGTGTTCAAACAATTTGATACGCACAGCGGCGCTAACGCGAGTTTGCTTGGCTATTCCGATTTCTTGGAAGAAGTGCGTAATAAAAATATCAAAACAGCCGTCATCCAAGAAGGCCAAGGCGGTACTGAAATTTTTGCCGTGACCACGGACGACCGCAAAGTCAAAACCACGGCCACCTATTTGGACCGCGGTTTGGTGGGCGATCTGATTTCCAACGGCGTCAAATTTGATGTGAAACCCCGCGAAGAAGGTTCTTTGCTGATGACTTTGTTGGTCAGCTGGGGTCCCATGCTGTTGCTTATTGGCGTGTGGGTTTATTTCATGCGTCAAATGCAAGGCGGTGGCAAAGGCGGCGCATTCAGTTTTGGAAAAAGCAAAGCCCGTTTGCTTGACGAAGCCACCAATACCGTCACCTTTGCCGACGTCGCTGGCTGCGATGAGGCCAAAGAAGAGGTCAAAGAAGTCGTTGACTTTCTCAAAGACCCCTCCAAATTCCAAAAACTCGGCGGGCGTATTCCCCGAGGTTTGCTCTTAGTGGGCCCCCCAGGAACGGGTAAAACCTTGCTGGCTAAGTCCATCGCTGGCGAAGCCAAGGTTCCTTTTTTCAGTATTTCAGGTTCTGATTTCGTAGAAATGTTTGTCGGTGTCGGCGCTTCGCGTGTTCGCGATATGTTTGACAACGCCAAGAAAAACGCGCCCTGCATTATTTTTATTGACGAGATCGACGCAGTAGGACGCCAACGCGGAGCAGGGCTGGGCGGTGGTAACGATGAGCGTGAACAAACCTTGAACCAAATGTTGGTCGAGATGGACGGCTTTGAAACCAATGTGGGCGTGATTGTGGTCGCCGCGACTAACCGCCCCGACATTTTGGATTCCGCGTTGTTGCGCCCTGGCCGTTTTGACCGCCAGGTCTATGTCACGCTGCCCGATATCCGCGGCCGTGAACAAATCTTAAACGTGCACATGCGCAAAGTGCCGGTCGCGCAAGACGTGAATCCCGGAGTGATCGCCCGAGGTACTCCTGGTATGTCAGGCGCTGATTTGGCCAATCTTTGCAACGAAGCGGCTTTGATGGCGGCAAGACGTAATGCGCGTTTGGTTGAGATGCAAGACTTTGAAAAAGCCAAAGATAAAATTTTGATGGGGCCAGAGCGCAAGAGCATGGTCATGCCAGAGGCCGAGCGCAAGAACACGGCGTACCACGAGTCCGGCCACGCCTTGATCGGGAAAATGTTGCCCAAGTGCGATCCGGTACATAAAGTCACCATCATTCCTCGGGGACGCGCTTTGGGTGTCACGATGAGTCTTCCAGCCCAAGACCGTTATTCCTACGATAGCGAATACATGTTGAACCAAATCAGCATGTTGTTTGGCGGCCGGATTGCAGAAGAAGTCTTTATGCACCAAATGACCACGGGTGCGAGCAATGACTTTGAACGCGCAACCTCGATTGCCCGTGACATGGTGACCCGCTACGGTATGACCGATGCCCTGGGGCCCATGGTTTACGCTGAAAACGAGGGCGAAGTCTTCTTGGGTCGATCCGTGACAAAGACGACAAACATGAGTGAACAAACCATGCAGAAGGTGGACTCGGAAGTTCGCCGCATCATTGACCAGCAGTACGCGCAAGCCCGTAAGCTTATTGAAGATAACCAAGAAAAAATTCACGCCATGGCCAAGGCCTTGCTGGAATGGGAGACCATTGACAGCGATCAGTTGGATGACATCATGGCGGGCCGCGACCCGCGTGAACCCAAGGATTGGACGCCCCGTATTCCTCCCGCTGATACCGGCGGCGGAAGTGGGCCGACTGCGACAACGAGTCCGGATACTGCGCCTTCTGCGGCATAAGATTCGATTGACGAATGACTCAAGGGG
>Ga0247844_1008784_pt1 | contig 10824 bp, 9 predicted proteins | sample LaCtaG_FD_192421 | JGI IMG/M metagenome (GOLD analysis project Ga0247844, IMG submission 192421) | Freshwater microbial communities from meromictic Lake La Cruz, Castile-La Mancha, Spain - LaCruzMarch201714.5m_1 | ecosystem: Environmental > Aquatic > Freshwater > Lake | place: Spain: Castile-La...
TTAAAAAAAGTGACGTAAATTGGATTGAAAATCAACTAAACAACCGACCCCGAAAAACTCTTGGGTATTTATCTCCCATCCAGTTTGCTCTAAAACACCAAATTGCACTTCAAACTTGAATCCAAGAGGATAGGAGGAGTTGATTCAAAATCTAACATCGAATTAATAAGTCGGGCGTGGGAATACTTCGGTATCTCCTGCGCCCGAATTTTTTGTTCAACAATTATTCCTTCTTCCAACAGCCGAGCGCGTTGAGTTCCTGCCAATAAAAACGTATCGGGTGTAATCCATTGCTGTCCGTTCCAAAAAACAATATTTGCGTAAGAAGTATCGGTAACGAAGCCATTTTTGATAATCAATACATCATCGGCATCGCCGCGTTGGGCAAAAAGCTCATTAAGTGATGCTCGGTTTTGATATTTGGAGCCATATTCGATGCCGTTACTGTTTATTAATCGAAGACGTTGAACAAGTCGAGGCTGATACGGTTCAAATTCGATTTTTTCAATTTGCTCACCGTACGTCATGCGACACTTAAATAAACCTTCCTTAAAATCCTCGGGAACAGTAATGAGTTGCGTTAAATCCCACTCCGATTTTCCTCCAAAATGGGAATAGCGTGTGTCATTAAGGCGTTTGTTGTGAAAACGAAGATTAAACAGTTGTCCGTCGGTAAGTCGGATGGTTTCTATGAAAAGAGGCTGATTCATGCGGTATAGGTAAATAAACTTTATCAATAACTTCTTGATACTCAGAATTAACTTCACTGCGGGCAGTAATACCGCCTCCGCTTTTAAATAAGAGATGATTATCCTTCTTTTCAATAAATCGAATCAAGACACCGCTGTCTAAATTTTTACCGTCAAAAATTCCGGTAATTCCTGTGTAGTAGCCGCGCTCATACCCCTCGGCCTGTTGAATAATATCGAGTGTGCGGGGCTTGGGAGCGCCACTGATTGACCCTGCTGGTAAAAGCTTAAATAGCCAAGTCCCTAACGTTTCGCGCCAATCTTTAGGCATTAGACCTGCTACTTCGGAACTTACCTGAAGCAAGGTTTTTTGATTTGTGCTTAAGGTATCCAAGTAACGATAGCTTTCAACCCATACTTTATCGGCAACCATACTGAGGTCATTACGAATCAAATCTACAATGGTAGCGTGTTCGGCTGCTTCTTTAACATCGTTTAAAATAATCTGAGCGGCATTGGGCAAAGCCGCATCAATTGTGCCCTTCATAGGAAACGATGCGATACGATTGCCCCGTACCTGTACAAAAATTTCGGGCGAAAAACACACAAATCTATCCCGCCACCACAACCGGTATTTGGCGAAACTATGAGCAAAAATTGATTTCAAATCTAAATCTGTTTCAACTTTCGTATATACTGAAAGATTGGTTAGAAACGAATTACCCAATTTTATTTGATTGACTACGTAGCCAAACTTCGATTGATAATCAGAAAAAGGAAGTGGATGTTTATTAAATTGAAACTGTGGAAGCAATTTTTGGTTAGTAGTAAGGTAGTTAGTTTGGCCATTAAAATCATATAACAACTCCTCATTATTGACTTCAGAAAGAGGAATTACTACGGGTTTTTCAGCCAAAAAGTCAATGACAAACAAAAACGGTGTGCGCTGGCGCCCGTACTCATTGATGCATTCAATAGCTTCTGATGTGGAAATAGTAGATAGCATTCATGGAAAAATTACAAAACGGAGATAAGTGCATTTTTATTAGATTTGCTCATAATTAACAGCCGAAATTCAAATGCAAAAATTTAGAAACGTTATTTTAATAGTATTGGCACTTTTAAATGGTTATCAGGCCTTTGCCCAAAAGAAACGTTTCAGTATTCTACCCTTTCCTGCGGTGTATTATACTCCTGAGACTCGCTGGGCTTACGGAGTAGCCCTCACATCCACTTTTCGTTTCAGCGGTGATTCTGCCAATGCCCGCCCTTCTCAAATCAGTTTGGGAATTGTGTTTACCCAACAGAAACAATCGCTCTACTATTTACCGTTCCAAGTTTTTCTAAAAAACGCCAGGTATTATCTTTATGGAGAGATGGGGTTTTATCGCTACAACTACTTTTATTTCGGAATAGGTAATCAATCCATTCCGAAAGAATTATATGGTGTAGATTTTCCTCGAGTCAAACTGAACCTTTTGAAAAAAGTTTTTCCGCATCTCTACGCCGGATTACGTTATCAATACGAAGATTATCGTATTACTCAAACAGAGTCAAACGGAGCTTTTGCTAATGGGGATGTTCCGGGTACGCCGCGTGGACGTACTTCGGGAATCGGTTTAGGAGTATTTTATGATACTCGCGATGTGATTTTTTTTCCTGCCAAAGGTGTTGTAGCCGACTTGGCCTATTTTTACAATGCTCGTGTGTGGGGTGGCAATGTCCGATTTGACCGCTTTTATGCTGATATTTCTACGTACCGGACTGTGTTTCCCAAAACTATCTTGGTCGGAAATGTATTTGGCAGCTTTACTTGGGGAAATGCCCCTTTCAATATGTTGTCAGAATTGGGGGGCGGTAAACGGATGCGTGGATATTATCAGGGACGTTTTCGCGACGATAATGCATTGATACTACAGGCAGAAACTCGGTTTAACATTTTCAAACGATTGGGAGGCGCGGTATTCGGGGCGGCGGCTGTATTGGGGAATCAAAAAGATATTTTGAGATTCAATGATCCTAAGTACTCTTATGGTACTGGATTGCGATTTACGGCCAACCGTCGGGACCATCTTAATCTTCGTTTTGATTATGCAGTGGGCAAAGACGGAGGTAATTTTTATTTTACTATAGGAGAAGCTTTTTGAGTTGTGTAAATGGTTTACAAAAAAGCAGAATTGATTTACCATGCGGATTTCAGTAATTATTCCCACTTTAAACGAGCAAATGAATATTCCGGCGCTGATTGAATCTCTGCAATACAGCGGAGGAGAAGCGTTGGCAGAAATTATTGTAGTTGATGCAGGAAGCAGTGACCAAACAGAAACAGTAGCTCAAAAAGCAGGAGCAAAGGTAATAAAGTCTCCCGTTCGTGGTCGTGCTGTGCAGATGAACTATGGGGTTAAGTTTGCGACGGGTGATATTTTGTACTTCGTTCATGCCGATACACGTGTACCTGTGACTTTTGTGTCAGATATTCAACAGGCCATTCAGGAAGGCTATGAGTCAGGTTGCTACCGCTTTCGGTTTGATTCCGATAAAACTATGCTAAAAATCAATAATTACCTAACTCACTTAAATATCCTGACTGCCCGAGGCGGCGATCAAACATTGTTTATAACTCGTGACTTATTTACGGATCTCAGGGGTTTTGATGAGTACTACGTAATTATGGAAGAATATGACTTGTTGCGTCGGTTATGGAGAAAAAAACGTTCGGCCTTTAAACTGATTCCTAAAGATGTGTTGGTATCCGCACGAAAATATGAAAGAAATAGTTGGGCACGGGTTCAATTCGCCAATTTAGTAGCTATGACGTTATTTCGATTAGGAACCAACCCGATACGCATTGCCCGTACCTATAAAAAAATGTTGGATTATCGTTGAAAACGTGCTTTTGCCTTGCTCTTTTATAAAATCCCTCTTTTTCCTGCTTTTTTTTTGCGACCTTTGCCGAAATTTTGTTCCGAAAAACGGATAATTAACTACGAATAACCAACCAAAAATGGAATTATACCTGGATTCAGCCGATTTTAAAGAAATAGAAACCGCTTTCCAACTTGGATTTTTAGCCGGTTTGACCACCACCCCAACTTTTATGCACCGTGAAGGCGTGACAGATTTGGACGGAATGATTGTCAAACTTTCAAAAATAGTACCCGTTCTTCAAATTGAAGCATTGGGTGATAATGCCGAAGAAATTGTAAAAGATGCTGAGCGCCAATTGGCATTGGGTCTTGACCCTTCCAAAACAGTTTTTAAAGTACCCGTGTCACTCGAAGGTGTACGCGCCTGCAAGATGCTGCGTGACCGCGGAATGATGGTCAATGTGCACTTGGTGTATACAATTCAGCAGGCGTATATGGCAATGGCCGCCGGTGCGAGCTATATCTGCGTATTGGCAGGACGTATGCAGGATCAAGGTTACGACGCTATCAAGCTTATCGGAGAGTGCGTTGAAATGGTTAATTTTTACGGTTCTGATTCTAAAGTAATGTTTTCATCGGTACGTAACGTTGAACACGTTCGCAATGCGATTGACTTAGGTTGCCAGACCATTACGGTACCTTGGAAAATTATGAAAGCATTGACCGAAAATAATTTCACTGCCATCGGTACTCAACAGTTTGTAGAACATACCCGTTTGATTACCGTGTCGGTGGGAGAAGCCATTAACGGTATCAATCCGTTGGTTTCGGCAGATACTACTTTGGCAGATGCCATTGTAAAAATGACCGAATTTGGATTTGGCTGTATTACAGTTACGAATACAGACGGCAGTGTAAAAGGCGTATTTACCGATGGTGATTTACGTCGCAAACTTTCGGAAGAAGGTCGGGATGTTTTAAGTAAAAAAATCGGTGAGTTTGAATACAAGATGCCCGTTTCTATCGAAGCAGATGCGCTTTTAGATGCTGCTGCTGCGTTATTTAAAAAGACCAGCGTAGATACAATTTTAGTAACTGACGGTGGAAAACCGGTTGGAATGCTGGACATCCAGGATTTGAAATAAAAAAAAATTGTTCTGGCTTGCCGTGACAATTTTATAGATACTACTGCCAAATAGCAAACGGTTCGTCATAACGGCGAACCGTTTACTGTTAACAGATAACAATTAATGAATAATTTACGGTGGATGGTGCTCTCATCAGCCACATTTCAAATTATGCAAAATACACTGCCATTAATGGAAGCCTTTTATACCCTCCAAGGCGAGGGCTATCATAGTGGTAAAGCGGCGTATTTTATCCGCTTGGGGGGCTGTGATGTGGGCTGCGTATGGTGCGATGTAAAAGAATCGTGGAATGCCGAAGCACACCCTAAAGTAACTATTGACCAAATTGTGGAGGATGCTTTGGCTTATCCGGCACGAATGGCCGTCATTACCGGCGGTGAACCGTTAATGTATGATTTATCTGCATTGACCCAGACGCTCAAGCAGAAAAACTTTCATACGAATATAGAAACTTCAGGAGTTTACCCGGTGACAGGCTCTTGGGATTGGGTGTGTTTTTCTCCTAAAAAGTTTAAGGCCCCTCACGAAAGCATTTATGCTCGTGCCAATGAACTGAAAGTTATTATTTATCATAAATCTGATTTTGACTTTGCGGAACAGCATGCTGCTTTAGTCAATGAAGATTGTGTGCTGTTATTTCAACCTGAATGGAGTCGAATACAAGAAATGACTCCTCTCATCGTTGAATATGTAAAACAGCATCCAAAATGGCGCGTCTCATTGCAAACGCACAAATACATGGAGATTCCTTAAATATGGTCTCATTATCGGGATATTTCTTTATTCTATCTTGTTGTTTTTTCTTCCATTTTCATCTTTTTGCGCAAAAACAGACCACTCAACGTGTGCTGACGCTTTATGAGTCAGCCAATCGCACGTTGCCGTTTAATCCTGAACAGGCGTTATCTCAGTTTTATGAGATAACAAGGATTGACAGTAATTTTGCGGCACCTTACATGCGCATCGGTCAGATTTTGGAGAAACATTTGAGTAAATCCAAAGAAGCTTTCCCCTACTACGAAAAAGCAGTACGGCTTGATTCTTCCGAAATTGCTTTTAAGCCCATCTATGAAATTCTGGGGAAGTATTATTTGAGTAAAGGACATTACCAAACTGCTGAGAAATATTTTCGAGGTTATTTGAAATTTCCGAATCCCTATTTTCCAATCAAAAAAAGCATCGAAAGATATTTGTCTCAGTGCAGTTTTGGGCAGAAAATGGTGGCTAAAACTCCCAATTTGCCAATTTCTGCCCTATTACAACCTCCCTTAAACTCATTTCTCGCACAAAGTTATCCGGTCTTAACGGCAGACTTAAACACTTTAGTTTTTACGGGTTTCAATGGAGATGAAGATTTGTTAGTTAGTTATCGCACTTCTACGGGTTGGTCATCTCCCAAAAGTTTATCGGATAGTATAAATACCAATTTAAATGAAGGCACTTGTAGCATTTCTGCCGACGGTCAAACCTTGGTTTTTACGGGATGCAACCGAAAGGATGGATATGGGAAGTGCGATTTGTACATTACAAAAAAGATAGACAAGAATTGGCAAAAGCCTAAAAATATGGGTGCTGTCGTCAATTCGGCTGGTTGGGAATCTCAGCCCAGTCTTTCGGCCGATGGTCACACCTTATATTTTTCGTCAGATAGGCAGATAGGCGTGGGGGGGAAAGATATATGGGTAACAAAAATTGATACCGCAGGGGATTGGACGCCGCCTCGTAACTTAGGCGAAACTATCAATACCACTTTCGACGAAATTGCTCCCTTTATTCATTCTAACGGGGAAACTATCTTCTTTTCATCTGATGGAAGAGCAGGAATGGGAGGCTTTGATTTATATATTTCCAGACTAAGTGATGAGTGGAGTGTCCCCACAAATTTGGGTTATCCTATCAATACTTTTGCTGACCAAACGGGTTTATTTATAGCTCCCGATTGTCAGCAGGCTTTTTATTCTCAACAAATGAGCATGGTTGAAAAAACTGAGATTGAGCAATCAAAAATTGTACTTTGTGAACTTCAATTACCTGATACGCTTATTGAGCTTTGTCCTAAAGCTTATGTATTTAAAGGCAGGGTGATGGATAGTGAAACTCACCAAACTTTGGTAGCCGCCCTTACTATACAATCATTGGAGATCGACGAACCGCATACTTCTGAATATTCAACAAATCACTTAGGCGAATTTTTGAGTGTTTTGCCCAAAAAATCAAAATGGACTGTGTTTATCGAAAGCAATGGGTATTATTCTAAAAGCTTGGTCATAGATTTAGCAGAAAGTATCCAAGAAACAGATATCTACCTTCGACCTTGGAAAACACGGGAAAGTGAAGTTCTAAACAATGTATTTTTTAGAATCGGCAGTGCTGAATTAGAACCTATTTCTGAAATTGAACTGAATAGACTAAGTAATTTTTTACAAAAAAATTCTACCATTAGGTTGGTTATTGAAGGTCATACTGACGATTTAGGAAACAATGAGAAAAATTTGATTTTATCACAAAAAAGAGCCGAAGAAGTGGTTAAGTATTTGATTAAAATGGGTACTAGTCCTCATCGTTTAGAAGCCAAAGGACAAGGAGCCACGAAGCCACTGCTTCAAAATAGTTCAGAAGAAGCGCGGCAAAAAAACCGAAGAGTAACTTGGCGGGTCATAGAATAATTTTTCTTTCTGTAAAGGTACTTCAACCTGAATGGAGTCGAATACAAGAAATGACTCCTCTCATCGTTGAATATGTAAAACAGCATCCAAAATGGCGCGTCTCATTGCAAACGCACAAATACATGGAGATTCCTTAAAGCAGTTGGCAATCAACAGTCGGCAGTCAGCAGTTTTTGCATTTTTCTCTCTTTTGTTATTCTTTTCTTTTCAAGGTTATTCCCAAAATCGCCCCTCCGCGTACGTCTCATTAAGCCAAAAAGGAACGAGTGGGCAACCTGCAAATGCGAAAAAAGCGGTTGAAGCATTTGAGAAAGGAACTAAGTTTTTCAATGAGAAAAACTTTGAAAAAGCAGCTCAATGGAATGATGAAGCTTTAAAATACGACTCCACTTACGCCGAAGCCTATTTCCGTAAGGCACAACTCTACGAAGTTTTTACTCAGCCTGATTTGGCGCTGCAATCATATCGAAAAAGCGTAACACTCAAACCCGATGCACCCCAGTTTGCAGTTGCTTACCAAAAACTCATAGAATATCATTTAAGAGCAGGAGAATATGGCCAGGCTAAGTCAGATTTGGACCATTATATTCCCTTTTTGAAACCCAATAGTATGGCCCAAAAACGGGCAAAGCGTCAATTGGTTACCTGTAATTACGGAGAAGCAGCAGTATTGAAGCCTTTGGTTATCAACCCCGAAGAACTGTCAGATACGGTCAATCAATTTATTCTGCAATATTTTCCTGCACTGACTGCCGACGGTGAAACACTGCTTTTTACGGCGCTGAAACCCGAAAATGACGAAGATTTATTTATTACTACTTTCAAAGATGGCCACTGGAGCAATCCCGTTTCTATTTCTGAACAAATAAATACGGCCGATAACGAAGGTACAGGTACATTATCTGCCGACGGAAGAACGCTGGTTTTTACAGCGTGCAATCGTAGAGATGGGTATGGCAGTTGTGATTTGTACATCAGTCATAAATTCGGAAATGATTGGGAAAAACCTAAAAATCTGGGGATTGTAGTTAACTCGCCTTATTGGGAATCACAACCCGCTCTGTCGCCCGATGGCCATACACTTTATTTTATTTCAGACCGTACAGGTGGAGTAGGCGGGCGTGATGTATGGTTTAGTACCTTATTGGGGAACGGCCAATGGACTTCTGCCCAAAATCTAGGGAATGTAATCAATACCCCCGACGATGAAGCTTCGCCTTTTCTTCATGCCAATGGACGTACGTTGTTTTTTGCTTCAGAAGGCCACGAAGGGTTAGGAGGATATGACTTATTTTTTGCGGACAGCACGTCAACGGGTTGGCGACCACCTCGCAACCTGGGCTATCCTATCAATACGTCGGATAACCAAGTGGCGCTTGTTATTACAGCAGACGGAGAATACGGTTACTATTCATTGGATACTAAGCGGGTTGGAAATCAACGAGTGTCGAGATTATACCGTTTTCGTTTACCTGACGAATTGAAAAAGCAATTCAATGTTGCCAATTATTTGAAAGGTTTGGTCACAGATGTTCGTACTAAAAAGCCCATTAAGGCTGAAATTGAACTTGTTGACCTCAAAACTGGTAAAATAGTGCAGCGGCTTGCGTCCGATGCAGCTTCGGGACGATATCTTACCACACTTCCAAATGGTGCCGAATGGGGGCTTTATGTGAGTGCGGCAGGCTATTTTTACAAAAGCCTGGCATTCGATTACAGCAAAAAAAATAGTGCTGAAGGCTATCAGTTGGATATTAGCTTAGATCCGTTTAACATGAATGCCTACGGGATTTTGAGTAATATTTATTTCGAGACAGGGAAAGCTGATTTACAGGAAAAATCCCGTTCGGAGCTTAATAAATTAATTGAACAGCTTAAAATCCAGTCTACATTGCGAATTGAAATTGCGGGTCATACCGATGACGTAGGCGATGCCAAACAAAATCAGATTCTTTCTCAGAAACGCGCTCAAAGCGTAGTAGATTATTTAATTGGTGCAGGTGTGGCCCGTGACCGTATCAAAGCGGTGGGTTTTGGTGAAGCAAAACCTATCGAGCCAAACGACTCAGAAGAGAATCGTCAACTCAATCGTCGTATTGAGTGGCGTATTTGGTGATTTTCTGTATAATTCGATGCCCTGTAAATCAAGCCATTTTGCCATCTACACCTTTTTTGCTTAATTTTGCAACTCTTTTGCAAAAACGAGTATTCCAACGATGAACGATTTTGATGATTGTATTGTAAATTCTAATACCAAAGATTGCCTTGCAATTAGCAGCAATCTGCAATCTATAAAATTGTAAATCTTTAAATTATACATTCTGTAATGTCTTCTGAAAAAGTTTCTTGCTTGATTATCGGTTCCGGTCCTGCGGGTTATACTGCGGCAGTTTATGCTTCTCGTGCGGGATTAAATCCTGTTTTATACACAGGCGGCCAACCGGGCGGCCAATTGACGATTACTACCGACGTAGAAAATTATCCGGGATATCCTGAAGGAGTACAAGGTCCTCAAATGATGATGGATTTTGAAGCACAAGCCCGTCGTTTTGGAACGGATATTCGTTATGGCTTGGCTACAAAAGTAGATTTCTCGGATTCCAATCTTCATAAAGTCTGGATTGATAATACTAAATTAATCGAAAGCCCGACTGTAATCATTGCAACAGGGGCTTCTGCAAAATGGTTGGGACTTGAATCGGAGCAACGTCTAAATGGACACGGTGTTTCAGCTTGTGCTGTATGCGACGGCTTCTTTTTCCGAAATCAGGAAGTGGCTATTGTGGGAGGTGGGGATACGGCCTGTGAAGAGGCGAGTTATCTTGCAAAGCTTTGCAAAAAAGTATACATGATTGTACGACGAGACGAACTTCGGGCTTCACAAATTATGCAAAATCGGGTAAAATCATTACCTAATCTTGAAATTTTGTGGAATACAGAGACAGAAGAGGTAATTGGAGAAAGTGAAGTGGAAGGCGTAAAGGTCAAAAATCTTAAAACGGGAGAATCTACTTTACTAAACGTAACCGGTTTCTTTGTAGCGATTGGACATCAACCAAACACAGAGGTTTTTAAGGACTTTATTGATATGGACAGTGCTGGATATATCCAAACGGTGAAAGGAAGTACAAAAACTAATATTGAAGGAGTATTTGCCTGTGGAGACGCTCAAGACAATATTTACCGCCAAGCCGTGACGGCAGCAGGAACCGGCTGTATGGCTGCTTTGGATTCAGAGCGTTATTTGGCTGAAAAAGGATTGCATTAGTACACTAATCTATTTGTTTCCGATTATTCATTGCCTCATCGCAAGGTTCGTATCTAATAGATCAATATGTTCGCCAAATACTGTGATTAAATGAATAAAAGCACTTTTACAGTTGTTATATGGTTTCCAGACCTAAACAACTTGTAAAAGTGCAAACAATTATCGAACTATTAAAAGTATTAAACT
>Ga0247844_1008790_pt1 | contig 10814 bp, 8 predicted proteins | sample LaCtaG_FD_192421 | JGI IMG/M metagenome (GOLD analysis project Ga0247844, IMG submission 192421) | Freshwater microbial communities from meromictic Lake La Cruz, Castile-La Mancha, Spain - LaCruzMarch201714.5m_1 | ecosystem: Environmental > Aquatic > Freshwater > Lake | place: Spain: Castile-La...
TTTTTTTGTTTGCAGCACTAAGATAGGTGATTTTTTTCAATTGTTAAAGCAATCCTATGTTATTTATTATTAAATAGTTGCAGGTTGTTTTAATAATTTTTTAACGGTTAATTGCGGATATAAGGTATAACTTTTACATAAGTTGTTATTCCTTTGAAACAGCTTCGCTATTTATACTTTTCCTTATGGGTAGCACAATAACAGAAGATTTGTTTTTGTATGATTCGTTCAATATGATCCATGATTAAAATAGCATTATTGTTCAAAATTGACAGCAAATTCACTTGTTTTATTAGCTTTTCGTACCCATAGACCATTAACTTTGCCATTGTAATTAAAAATAAATCATCATGAAAAAAACAAATTTATTAACATTGACCTTCCTGTTTGTAATTGGAGTGTGTAGTGCACAGCAAACTAATGCAAATAAGTTTTTAGAATTACCACTTACGAATATAAAGCCTGAAGGGTGGTTGAAAACGATGTTAGTTAATCAGGAAAAAGGTTTGACAGGAAATCTTGATACTATCGGATTCCCATTTATGCAAGATGGTTGGGGTGATAACCCCTTTATGAGAAAGTTTGGAAAAACGACAGTTGCCTGGTGGGTGCCCTATGAGCAGCAAGCTTATTTGTATGACGGAATGATTCGTGCTGGATTTCTTTTGAAAAGTGATTTACTTATTAAGAAAGCACAAAAAGCAATTTATGGCGCTATTGCCAAATCATCACCCGAAGGAATTATTGGTTCTGAACTTCTTGTAGGTGATCGTAGACGTTGGCCGCATGCTGTTTTTTTTAGAGCAATGATGGCGGCATACGATAATACCGGCGATAAAAAGATATTAAGTGCAATGGAAAAGCATTTTACAAATGACACCATTCCGTTGACTGGTCGTGATATGGCAAATGTAGAAATAATGACCTGGCTTTATGAAAAAACGGGTAAACAGTCGTATGTCGACATGATTAAAAAGACCCTAGATCCGAATACGCCTAGACCAATTTCTTTATTCAAAGAGGATGTGTTACCTCATTTTTCATCTGATGAAAGAGATGAAATACATGGTGTTACATATTTGGAGCTATTAAAAGTCCCAGTTCTATTGTATCAGGTTACCGGAGACAAAAAGTATTTGGATGAAGCTAGACATGGTTTTGCAAAACTAGATAAATTCCACATGCTGCCTGATGGAGTACCGAGTGCCGAAGAGGGTTTGTCCGGAAAATCTTCACATAATTCGCATGAAACCTGTGATGTTATAGATTATTTATGGTCTTGTCAGTACATGTTGAAAGCAACTGGTGAAACAAGTTTTGCTGATAGAATGGAACGCGCACTATTTAATGCTGGTTTGGGTTCAATTACTAAAAATTTTGATGCACATCAATACTACTCCTGTCCAAACCAAGTATACTGTGATGCACATTCAAGTCATGTATCTTCTTATGAAACCTCACGGTTTGCATATCGTCAATTGCACAATCCACCTTGTTGTACAGGAAATGTGAATAGAATGTTTCCGGTTTACATTGGAGCACAATGGATGAAAGGAGAGAATGGAACATTAGTAAAAGCGCTTTATGGTCCTGGGAGTGTTGTTCATCAAGTAGGAAGTTCGAAAATTACCTTGAGAGAGGAGTCTGTTTATCCTTACACAGAGTCAATAATTATCTCAGTAGTTGAAGGAAGTGCTGAATTTCCATTGCAATTAAGAATTCCAGCGTGGGCAGAAAATGCAACTGTTAGTTTAAATGGAATAATCAAGCTAGGGGTAAAAGCAGGAAGCTTTTTCGAGATGAAAGAGAAGTTCAAAAAAGGGGATAAAATTGAAGTCACTCTTCCTGCAAAAGCACGTTTTAAACAATGGACAAACGATGCAATGGTAGTGGAATATGGTTCTATGTTGTTTGCTTTGCCGGTGAAGGCACTTAAAGAACGTGTAATGGTAAGCATTCCGTCTCATAATAAACCTTTTATGGGTTATACTATGAATCCGATATCTGATTGGAATTATATATTGGGTGTTGATGGAAAAGATTTATCTTTGCTTAAAGTGGTGCACACAGGAAAAATTGACTCTGAAAATCCATGGCTGCAAGAACCTCAATCCTTGAAAATAAATGTTCCAGCTTATAAAGATGACAAATGGAAAGAGAATTATAGAAAAATTACCGAAAATGGTAAAATAAGTTATGTTCCAATGACCCCCTCTTTAATAAATCGCGGAGAGATGATTTTTGTACTTCGTAGACTTGAACCTGAGACTATTAGTCTGGTTCCTTTTGGAAGTACAGAATTGAGAATGTCGATGTTTCCGTATTGGAGTGAAAAAACGATCTCTCCAGAAGCATTGGCCACGGAATAAATAATATTTAAGACAAGGTATATGCGGGTGTTGTGTTGATCTAGTTTAATTGAAATAATTTTAAATTTTATTTCTACTTAGGGTCTGCTGAAAAACCCACAACTGTTTACAATTCAATATTTTATATCTATTTTTGCGCTTACAAATGCAAGGAAATATGTCAACAACCCGAAAAAAGCGTGCCCACGTGCCTGATTATGTAAGTCCAAACCAGCTCACAATAGCTGGATTTGAGAATCCATTCGACCAACAATTGAATCCCTCGAATCGATGGGTGATATTAGCCAACTTGATTCTATGGGATGAGATTTGCAACGTTTATCTCAAACTTGTTCCTGTTGGACAAACTGGTCGACCTCCGTTAAATCCACGTATTGTAATTGGTTCGTTGATTATCAAACATATGTGCAATTTGGATGACCGTGAGACTGTAGATCAAATATCCGAGAACATCTACATGCAATACTTTTTGGGTTATCCCAGTTTTACAAATGAAGCTCCATTTGATGCTTCATTGTTTGTGGAGTTTCGCAAGCGTATTGGTATAGAAGAGGTTAACACATTAAATGATAAGATTGTAGCCTTGAAGACGCACTTTGAAGATAATCAAAAGTGCAATAACAACAAAGATACTGTTGTACAAGAAACTAATTCTGAATCAGACAATCAAAATCCTACTGATGAACCCAATAGTTCAGCAACGATTACTCATAAGGGGCGTGTTATCTTTGATGCCACAGCTTGCCCTCAGGACATCGCTCACCCAACCGACCTGAATCTACTGAATGATTCCAGAGTAAAACTTGAAGAACTTATCGACATCTGTCATGATTTCAACTTACATGGCTTAAAACCAAAGACATATAGAAAGGATGCTCGTAAACTTTATCTTCAAACTGCTCAAAAAAAGAACAAGACTGGAAAAGTAATTCGTAAAGCAATTCGGCGGCAGCTATACTTTGTCGGCAGAGATATTCGTATATTACACAAGATTTTAGATGTGTATGAGTCCAATAAAATAAAATTCCCGTTAAACGCAATTCAACAAAAGTATTTATTTGTGGTACAAACTCTTTACGACCAACAAAAAGAGATGTTTGACTCAAAAACTCATACCATCGAACATCGGATTGTAAGTATTCATCAACCCCATGTTCGACCTATTGTTCGAGGAAAAGCACAAGCCAAAGTCGAATTCGGTTCCAAAATACACGTTTCAATCATAGATGGAATTTCATTTTTGGATGAACTATCATGGGATGCTTTTAACGAAGGTAGTCACATGCTGACGTACATTGAACAATACAAAGAGCGCTTCGGCTTTTATCCTCGAGAGGTACTTGCAGATCAAATATACTGTACCAGAGCGAATCGAAATATTCTCAAAGAATTGGGCATAAGTCTCTTAGGAAAACCATTAGGAAGACCCTCGGCAATGTCAATTCACGTAAGTCCGGGAGAAAGAAATCCAATAGAAGGAAAATTTGGTCAAGCTAAAACAGGATATGGTCTGAATCGTATCAAAGCAAGACTCAAAGGAACTAGCGAAAGTTGGATAGCTACCATTATATTGGTATTGAACTTAGTCAAATTGGCGGGAGTAGCACTCCTGTACCCAAAAATGAAAATTGCCTTTAGTTTTTCAGCACGCTTGCTCAAAAACATGATGGCTCATGGATGTCATAATTTGAAAATATTTTTTACTAATGAACAAATACCCGAATCTCGTCAAATTTGGGGGAATTCTGTCGCTTGAGTTTTTCAGCAGACCCTACTTAATGCAACACTCGTTTGTGTATAATTTTTTAGCAACACTCGAATATGAATATTTGCACTTTTAATTACTCTTGTTCATTTTATAATAATAGAACTTATAATAATAATTTGTACTGTAGTTTTCGAATCGATATCAATGATTTTTTTACTAACGTAGCACTTTTAGAAAGACATTTAAACCTAAATAATTAAATAAATATTAAAAACAAAAATTATGAAAACAACAAAACTCTCAATGAAATTATTGGCGATTTTATTCGTCCTTTTTTCTATTTCTTCCATTTCAGCAAAAACAATCTATGTCACAACCAAAGGTAACGGTGCAAACGATGGTTTGAGTTGGACTTCGCCAAAACTTACAATGATACAGGCACTTGGCATCGCTCAAGAGGGTGATCAAATTTGGGTGAAAACAGGTACATACTCTTCTACTATTGCGGCAACTGTGCCATTTAAAAATATTTCAATCTATGGTGGATTTGCAGGGACTGAAACAAATTTAAGTGAAAGATATTGGAGCTTTTATAAAACAATTCTAACCAATACCGGAACCACTACCTCAAGTAGATTACTTTTAGTTGGTTCACCAACAGTTGATGCAGCAAATTGTATTATAGATGGTTTTACGCTTCAAAACGGTTATTCAACTACGGGTGGCGCAATTAGTTTTAGCACTATTACTGGTGCTACTACTATTTCAGATATTACTGTTCGAAATTGTATTTTTAAAAATAATTTATCAACTGCCAATGGTGGTGCAGTCACAGTGACTAGTGCACTCTGTAGTGTTTCCTTTTATAATTGTGTATTTGAAAACAATGAAGCTACTTTAAGTGCATCTGCAGCAAATATTCTCGGAAAGGGGCAGTTTTATAATTGTACATTTGTAAATAATAAAGCTGATGCTACTACAGGTACAGTAGTTTATATAAGTGGAGAAAATACTATGGTAAATTGTATTTTGTGGAATAATCAAAATTCGGATGCATCCCTTTCAAAAGTAACCACTTCTACAGCTACAATAGTTAACCATATTGCTGCAGATGTTACTGTTGGTGCTGCTACAAATCTAATTTCATTGAATACCGCAAATGCAAATATCGCCGGACCTAATTTTAAATCTCCAGGAACCGTTGTTGGTGTTGTTGCAGATGTTACAACATTAGATGCCTTTGATTATTCTTTGTTGGATGCTTCTCCCTGTGTGAATGCAGGTAAAGATTCAGTGGTTGTTGACAGTTATGATTTGGCAAATATGTCACGAATCTATGGTGGTAAAGTTGATTTGGGAGCTTATGAAAATCAACATGTTACAATTTCAGCTTTGAATGAGTTTTCATTGAATAATCCTGTATGGATTAGCGTTCAAAATAAAACCTTAACAGTTCATGGACTTACAAGTAGCGCGGACTTGATATTAATTACCCTAGATGGACGAGTAGTTTTGAAGAAAACGGTGGATGAAAATGGAACTATTGAAATTCCTGCAAAAGGTGTTTATATACTCAATGTAACACAGGGATCGATAAAATGTAATATCAAAGTAATCATTTAATTATGAACTTATTTGTTTTATTAAAATGAATCCATTTCAATGCCTTTTTGCGAATTTAACTACAACTGCAACTGCAACTACTGTTTTAGTTTAGGTTATTTGAAAAGTATTTTTAACTTAAAGGTATTGGACTGGATTAATAATTAACTTTAAAAATGGAGTAACAATCATATTTATAAACATTTAAAATTAAAAAAACATGAAAACAAATAATTACTTAAATAATTTTTTGGCGATATTATTCGTTCAATTATTATTTACATCAATTTCTGCAACTACTATTTATGTATCACCAACTGGTGCTAGCGGTAAAGATGGTTTAAGTTGGGCTAACTCAAAACAGACTGTAGCACAGGCAGTTGGAATTGCTGTGGAGGGTGATCAAATATGGGTTCAAGCAGGGACTTATTCACAAGCGGCATCAATAAATGTGACTGTGAAAGGTGTTTCTATTTATGGTGGATTTGTGGGCACTGAAACTACACTTGAAGAACGTAATTGGGCTACCAATAAAACAATTTTAAATAACACAGGGGCAACTACTGCAACTAGATTATTTTTAGTTGGTAATGGAACTGGAATTGATGCATCCAACTTTGTATTGGATGGATTTACACTTCAAAATGGATATTCAAGTTCTGGAGGTGCGATTTTATTTAGTGGATCTCTTTCATTAAACATGACAGTTAGAAATTGTATTTTTAGGAATAACAGGTCGACGGTAAATAATGGAGCTATTGGGGTAGTTGCTGGTAATAGTGTCTCCTTTTATAATTGTTTGTTCGAAAATAATGAAGCAGTGGGTACTGCTTCAGCAGTTAATATGCTTGGATCGGGTCAATTCTATAATTGCACCTTTGTAAATAACAAAAGTGGCTCTTTAACAGGCACTCTTTTATATATTAGTGGTGCAAATACAATGATAAACTGTATTGTTTGGAATAATCAAAACAGTGATGGTTCACTTTCAACGATTACTACCTCAGGTACTACTACTGTAAATTATATTGCTTCAGACGTAGCAGTTGGTGTGGCTACAAATTCAATAACTTTGAATGCCTCAAACTCAAACCTTGCAGGACCTAATTTTAAAACTCCGAATTCTACTGCAGGCTTTGTGGCTGATGTTACCACTTTGGATGCATTTGATTATTCATTATTAGATGCTTCCCCTTGTGTGAATAGTGGCAATAATGTGGCTGTAGCTGGCAGTTTTGATTTAGCGATGAATACCCGTATTTTGAATACGACCGTTGACATGGGTGCGTATGAAAACCTAAGTATTGCAACTAATATATTGCCTGTTAATAGCACCCAAAAATATTTTTCAGTGCTAAATAACGCAATTACGCCTACTACAGATGGAATGATATATGTTTATACCTTGGATGGAAAAATGATGGTTAATAAACCAGTAAAAATTGGTCAGAAAGTTGTTCTGAATTCTGGAATATATCTCGTTCATTTTGTTACTAATAGTGGTTTTTCTGTTGAGAAGATTGTGTTGTAATTGTGTGTTTTTTTTTCTTGCAGTAATGGTTTGACTCGTTGGACTATTACTGCTTTTTTTATGTCAGCACTTAAAATAAAGAATATGAAAAATATTATTATTTGTTGTCTTGTTGTTTTGTCCTCAACAATCTTTACCATACATGCAGAACAAGATTCTATTAAAATTATGAATCAAGATTTCCAAACCTTTGAATCCTACAAAGATATTGGCTATAATCAGGTTTTACGACCGCAATTTCATTTCTCGTCACTTAAAAATTGGATCAATGACCCCAATGGAATGGTTTGGTATGATGGAGAATATCATCTTTTTTTTCAACACAATCCTAAAAGTATCAATTGGGGAAATATGACATGGGGGCATGCTGTGAGTAAAGATATGGTACATTGGGAACAATTGCCACATGCCATTTTACCTTACGATGGAGGTACTATCTTTTCGGGAACTGCGGTAGTGGATCATAATAACAGTCTAGGTAAGCAGAAGGGAGATACAAAAAGCTTGGTTGCTGTTTTTACTTATGCCAAAAAACCTTTTTATCAAGCTGTAGCTTACAGTATTGATAAGGGAAAAACTTTCCAATTGCTCAACAATGGTAGTGCAGTACTTCCAAATCAGCAAATCAATACAAATGAACGGGATCCCAAAGTTTTCTGGCACCAAGCGACTAAAAAATGGGTAATGGTACTTTGGGTTAAAAAAGGTGCAAAGGAAGGTACACCCGAGGAGAAGCTGGGCAAAATTCGTTTTTTTACTTCCGATAATTTAGTGGACTGGACTTTTGTTAGTGATTTTGACAGAGAATGGGTGTTTGAGTGCATGGATTTGGTTGAGCTTTCTGTTGATGGTAACGATAAAAATAAAAAGTGGCTACTTTACGATGCAAGTTTTGACTATGAAGTTGGAGAATTTGATGGCAAAAGCTTTAGTTCAGATAAAAAATCATATTTGGGTGATTTTGGGACAAATTTCTATGCTGCTCAGAGTTTTAACAATAGTCCTGATGGACGGACAGTAATGTTGGGTTGGATGCGTGGGGGTAAAAATAGTATTTTTCAGAAAGCCGGAATGCCCTTCAACCAACAGCTGTCATTTCCCACTACTATGGAATTAAGAACAACGCCAGAAGGCATTCGTCTTTACCGTTGGCCTATAAATGAGATAGAAAAGCTTTATACAAAATCCTATAAATTCAAGAATCTATCAGTAGATAAACTTAATGCTAAATTGGCAGATGTGAATGCAGAGTTAATGGATTTGTCCATCGTATTTGAGCAAAAAAAATCGTTGAAGTTAATACTCCGTGGTTTGGAAATAAACTATGACGGCAAAAATGAAGTTTTCACTTATGGAAAAACGAGGCTTGTGGCTCCTGCTATTGACGGCAAGGTGATGTTACGTGTATTACTTGATCGTGCATCTATTGAGCTATTTGCAAACAATGGGGCTGCTGTTGCAACCTATAATGCCGTTCCAGAAGTTGAAAATCAAAGGATTTCTATTTCTGCTGACACTGACAATATGATTAGTTCATTGATTGTAAATAAATTAAAGTCTTCATGGTAAGTGTGATAAATGGAGGTATTATTAGTTTTGGTTCAAAAATAGCAGAATATGACAAATTTTTATTACAGTTAGCTCCTTTTAAATCTATATTTTTGTTCAATATCATTTATTTGAATAAAACGAATATAAAATAATTTCTGCTGATATTTTTCATACATCAAAGATGTTGAATTTAATTTACGTCATTGGCATAAATGTCAAAAAATAAATACCCGGATACTTGATAGATTCCATATTTTATTAAAATTATAATACAGGATATGAAAAATAGACTTTTAATACTTGGTGCTTCCGGCTTGGTGTTAGCAACTGCTTCTTCAAAACCCAAGCCAAATATTATTTATGTATTTGCCGATCAATGGCGTGCACAAGAATTTGGATTTATGGGAAATGAAAATGTAGAAACGCCCAATATTGATAAATTTTCGTCTGAGAGTTTAGTGTTTAGCCGCGCATATTCAAATTGTCCCGTTTCAGGTGCCTATCGTGCTTCTTTACTGACAGGCACCTATCCATTAACACATGGAGTTTTTTATAATGACAAATCTTTAGGAAATAAGTTTGTTTCAATTGCAGATGCCCTAAACGAAGCTGGATATAATACGGCTTATATAGGAAAATGGCATTTGGACGGACATGGACGCGATGCGTTCATTCCTAAAGAAAGGCGATTGGGTTTTGAATATTGGAAAGCACGAGAGTGCTCACATGACTATAATCATTCATTTTATTTTGCCGACACACCGGATACTTTGCGGTGGAAAGGGTATGATGCCATTGCACAAACTGATGATGCCATACAATATATCTCTTCTCATGATAAAAATAAACCATTTGCACTCTTTCTTTCTTGGGGACCTCCCCACTCTCCATATAATACTGCACCAGAAGAGTTTAAAGCCAAATACGCTGATTTGTCTAAAATAAAGTTGAGAGGAAATGTACCTGAAATGGACCAAGAGAAAGCCAGGAAGAGTTTGGCGGGATATTATGCACATATTGCAGCGCTCGATTATTGCATGGGAAAATTAATGGAGGCTATGAAGCTAAATAAACTGGATAAGAATACCATTTTTGTGTTTACTTCCGATCATGGTGATATGCAGTATTCTCATGGTGAGATAAATAAGCAAAAGCCTTGGGAGGAATCAATTTGTGTTCCTTTTCTATTGAAATACCCAGACCACTTTGGAGAAAACAAAAAAGTTATTGGCTCAATTTTAAATTCGCCGGATATTATGCCTTCTATTTTGTCATTAGCAGGTGTTAAAATCCCGACTACTGTTGAAGGGGTAGATTTATCCTCTTACTGGATAAAAGGGGTTGAGTCCAAGGATACTGTTGCATTAATTGCATCCTACGTACCCTTTCATCAATGGAATGTTAAGCGTGGGGGTAGAGAGTATCGCGGTATTCGGACACCACGTTACACTTATGTTAGAGACTTAAAAGGGGCATGGCTTTTATATGATAATAAAGTAGATGGTTTGCAGCTGAATAACTTAGTAAATAACCCTATTTATGGAACATTACAATTAAGTTTAGACAAATTATTAAATCAAAAATTGAAAGAACATAAAGATGATTTTCTCTCTGGTAATGAGTATATGAAACTTTGGAATTATACATATGATAAACAGGATTTGAATTAATAGCAAGATAATTTCAAAAGATAGACATTGAAAAATACTTATCTTTTGTTTTTGTAGTCTAACTGTAAACTATTTAGTATGAAAAAGAATTCCACTGTAATCTTAATTCTATTTATCTTTCATTTTAACTCATTCTCGCAATTTTGCAACCCCAATATTATCGGTTCTTGGAAGTGTGTTCGTTCTGTGCATGCTGGTTTAATTGAAGGGCTAAATGATGTCAATTTCGTTAAAAATATTACCGCGAACTCGTTTATTTGGGTATTGTCAAGTACAATAGTGTGTTAGAATTAATTTAACATTATGTGGCTTTAAGACCGAAATATAGTAGTTCTTTGAAATTGATTTGACTTTTAAGTGCTTTCGGTTTAATGCCGAAAGCC
>Ga0247844_1008791_pt1 | contig 10813 bp, 4 predicted proteins | sample LaCtaG_FD_192421 | JGI IMG/M metagenome (GOLD analysis project Ga0247844, IMG submission 192421) | Freshwater microbial communities from meromictic Lake La Cruz, Castile-La Mancha, Spain - LaCruzMarch201714.5m_1 | ecosystem: Environmental > Aquatic > Freshwater > Lake | place: Spain: Castile-La...
GGACGAGCTTCTGGGGTGCGTCGACTGCGGAGAGCGGCGCTTCGATCTTGCCCATGTTGGTGACAGCCCCTGCCGGAGCGGTGAATCCGCTGAATTCCCCGGAGCCCACCACGGAGCCTTTCTGATCTATCAGTTTCCATGCGGCGGGACCACTCACCTCGGATGGTCCGTAGTTGGCAAGATCCACCGATGCCTGAAAGGTTTCGGCTGTTGTGAAGACGCGTTTCGGAAGACGTGCCAGCGGGGTCACCGGTGCGCAGAACGAGCGGAACTCTTCAGGAGTGACCAGGCCCTTCGACTCCCAAAGGGAGTTCAGCATGCCCACAGTGGCTGTCCCCTGGCCTGGGTAGTCATGCATCTGCAGCATCTGGAAGCCGGCGAGGCCCGGAGTTCTCAACGCGGACTCCACCTCCTCTTTGTAGAGAATTGCCGCCAGTTTGCCGGAGGCCCGTGTGAACTCAGGGGCCAGGTCCAGCATGTCTTTGGCGGCAAGCCGGTCGCGGATCAGTTCGTAGTTGAAGGCCCGCTGGGCACCTGTGTAATTGGGAATCTCGCTCAGATCCGGATAGACCGCCCACTGGCCCATTTCGTGGGTGATGAGCGGCTTGTCGAGACCTTGAATGCTGCTGGAGTAATCGGATGCGGTCTCGGGTGGCCGGGTGTTGAACCGGGAGGCCGTCAGCACGTTCCCTCCGCCCCACTGTATCCCGCAAAGCGGTTCGTTTCCGGAGAAGGGATGGGCAGTGATGTAAAAGTCGGCCGCATCGCCGCGGAGCGGAACCGCCTTGTCCCGCGCCTGCGTTCCCGTGGTTTCCGCATAGAGTTGGCGGCCGTCGTGTTGCTTGCCGAACTTGACGAGGGAACTGCGAAACTCGACGAGCTTATTCCCCTGCTCGTTGCCCATCGAAATCGAAAAGAGAGAGGGATGATTTCCGTAGGCATCAAGGATGCGTCTTAGCTCCTGCGAAACAAAGTCAGTGGCGGTGGATTCCGCATACTCCATGCTTCCCTCGGTGGTGTTGACCATGGGCGTCTCGGCCTGCAGGTAAACGCCATACTCATCCGCGGCCTCGAAGGCAGCGGCGGGTGGAGTGCAGGAGTGGAAGCGAAGGTGGTTGAATCCATGCTCTTTGAGCGTGGCCATGATTTTTCGCCATGACTCCACATCCATCGGCGGGTAAACCGTGAGCGGAAAGAGCAGGGCATCATTTTCACCCCGCAGGAAGGTTGTTTTCCCGTTGACCGTGAATTGATTATTTTTGACTCCGAGCTGGCGCAATCCGAACCGGATCTCCTTGAGGCCGGTTGATTTGCCTCCTTCCGCGCTGAATGAGATTCTGGCGTCATAGAGATTGGGCGCGTGTTCGTCCCACAGCAGCACTGGCTCCTGCAGTTTGATCACATGCTCGACGGTTTCCTTCGCAGCTCCCGTCAGGGTGACGGTCCACGTGGCTTCGGTTCCTTTGCCTGTTGCAGGCTTGCGTGGAGTGATGGAGGTGTTGAAGGTTGCTTCTCCCTTCACCCCGGCGGGGTTCTCGATCTGGAGCTTGAGTTTGACGCTACCGTCCGAAATGAGGGGATGGGCATTGGCGGCGGCAATGCGGAGCGGATCGCTCGCTCGGAGTTCGACTTTGCCGACGATGCCATTCCAGCCCGAGACCCAGAGCTGATGTCCCGCGATGTCGTATTTGACATCCTTCTCCTTGGCGATGCCTGCGTCGGGGTGGTCATACTGGTTGAAAAACCGGGACATGGCCGTATTGACTTCTTCGTCTGCCGAATTGCTATCAACGATTCCGGCTCCGCTCATTGAGGATTTTTTTGAGTTGGTATTATCGACAGCGATGGTGATGCGGTTCGGCCCCGGCTTCAGTGCTTTGGAGATGTCAAAGACTTGGGGTGTAGCCATGCTGTTGCGGGTTCCTACGGGCGTGCCGTTGACCCAGACATAGGTTTCCCACATGCACCGCTCGAGGAAGAGCTCGACATGCTTGCCCTGCCAGTCGGCGGGGATTTCGACTTCCTTTTCATACCATGAGACTCCGCGGTAGCTGTGCAGGGTCGTGAACCCGGCGAGTCCATTGTCGGAATCGTCCGCCACAACGGGGCGGGTCGCCGCAGGCGTGCGAATATTCTCGAGTTGCAACGTTCCCGGGAGAACTCCGGGTGTGCCCCCAATCCCGTTCTCGAACCACTTCTGCGCCATCCCGGCCTCCCCTTTGCGTGGTTCTTCCAGACGGATTTTCCACTCGCCGGCCAGCGAGATGACGTCCGGACTCGCGAATGAGGCGGGGATCAGGACGAGTGATAGTGCGGCAGTGGCGATGGCTTTCGCTTTACGAATCGGGGACATGTGGGCGATTTTCATAGTTGGAGGGAGGTTTGTGAGAGTTGTTCAGGGGCGGAGAGGCCGTCCGGGGGCAGGTCTTGGCTCGTTCAAAGCGAAAAGCACCCGGGCTTCTGCGGGAATCTCCGGTGCGGAGGTTATGAGGATGAAAACATACTTTGCCGTGACGCCTGCAGCGTTTCGCCACATCACGGGCAGGCCCGATGCGGCATCCAGGTAGGCGGTTGTTTCAATCGCGTCGGGAATGATCGGCGCGTCGCCTTCCCGCTGCCGGACATCGGGAATGACTTTGTCGCGGAACACCACACACTTGCGTCCGTCGAGAGATTCCGTCCCCTTGGGGTCTGCCTGGGAAATCCATCGCAAATCCGGAAAATCATTCAAGTGGTAGAGGCTCGTGCGTTCGTCCAAAAGATTCTGCGCATCCAGAATGGTATAAGGGGCGCCTTCGCCTTCTTGAAGCACCTCAAGGTGGCCTTTTCTCCAGCGACGGAAGACCTGGCCGCCGACGGTGAGCGTTTCTTCGTAAAGATAGCCGGGCAACTTAACAATTGTCGTTTTGAGCGGCCTCGGATCACTGCTTTTGGCTGAAGGAATTCCATTTTCGCGTTGGCTTACCGTGTCGCCGTAGGAGAACGATATTTGCCATTGGGTATTCGGTGCGGCCGGCTTGGGCAGAGGCTCGGCAAACGCAAGGACTGAGGTGCCGATGAGTGCCGATGCGAAAAGCAACGCTTTTCCCGGCTGGATGGAATGTTGGTGTGTTTTCATTCGATAACTTTCTCCATTTCGAGTGCCACGACCTTGGCCGTCGCCCGATCCATGGCAAGATGCACCCAGTAGCGCGTCTCGCCTTTTACGATGAACCCATCCCCGACACCCGGATTCGGCGATGGCATGCCGACCTGGCAAACAAGATCAATCATCAGATTCCAGACCCGCACCTCGCCGGCTTCTGCAAGCGCCCGCACCGGTGCCTCTCGAAAGCGTTGGAGAACGTTGTTCTCCGAGCTAGCACCGCCGCTGAAAGGGGTGGGATTGGATGGAATGTATCCCGAGTAGCTGCCATTGTGGTATCTTCCCACAATGTCCCCGACACTCGTCAGCGGGCCTTTGTCTGGGGTGGTTCCACTGGTCCAGCCGATCAATTGTGCGGCAAGGCTGTTCGCTTCTGCGTCGCTCAGGGTCTCAGTTCCATCGTTCTCTCTGCCCCCGCCCGCGAGAAGTGCGGCGAGGACCCTGGCATTTCGCGTATTCAAGTTTACCCGACCTGCCACCAATGCTCCGGGCGTTGTGACCTCGGCGAGGCAAAAGCTGTCGAGAAGCGCGGAATCACCGGACTCGGGAGTAAAAAAATCTAGCTGCTTCCAAGGAAGGTCGCGAAAGACATAGCCGAGTTCTGCCACAGATTTGAAGGGACGATTGAGAATGATCGGGCGACTGGGAAAATTGTTTGTTGCAAGGGGTTTGCCAACGGTGGAGGTGCCCGCGGGTGCGTAAGCAGCCATACCGCCCCTCTGCACTCCGTCTGCATCGAGGTAGGCAGAGAACAAAGCCGACTGGTAGTTGTTCGCGAGATTTTGCGGGAAAAACTTGCCCGTGACGTTTGTCCAACCAATTGCGGTGGGGTTGGCCGGACTTAATCCCGTCGCCGGATTTCCGAAGACGAGATACGCCTTTCCATCCCCGTTTGAGGGGTCGCCCGCAGGCTGGATGGTTTGGAAGGAGGCATCGGCAGCACTGACGGCGGCGCGATCGGTGACGGCTCGTTGACCATACGGTGAGCCAAACCGCATGGTGCGGGGGTCGGCCCATTCTGCCATACGACCCATTTTTGTTGGCTGGCCGGCACTTCCCGGAGCCACCATGGGCTCGAAGCGGGAATCAACCCAATCTAACCGAGCCGACTTGACATCATAAGTGACCCAATTCCCGTTTGCATCCAAGTATTGTAGCAGGCTGGTTCCGACGGTTGTCTGCCCCGCCTTGGAACTGCCGAAACGGCTGTTGGCAGAACATGCGGTCAAAAGGTAGGTTGTCGAACCGACAGTGTTCGACATGCGCATGGGAAACGTCGCAATCATTGTGCCCAGATAGTCTGCGCCACCGGGAGCGAGGTTTCTCAGCGATCCTCCTGCGCCCTCGGGCACAATTTTTTTCAAGCTGTGGTTGGTTCCCACCCGGAGATTGGAATTTGCAGGAATATTGGGGGAGGCCAGGGCGGTTGGCTGGCTGAAGTATCCCGCGCCGGGCACATCGAAGAGGAGTTCGGTCGATTGCTCGTCCAGATCGAAGGCGGTGATCACCCCAAGCTGGCCGACCGAACCCGGATCGTTGGACGTCGTGGTGGGGAGGGTATTTGTGGCGTTGGCACTCACCGGCCAGGGTGTTTGGCCGACCGACAAGCTTGTGGCCGGCATTGAATAGCTGATGTGGGCCGGGTCCCCACCATAGGTCACAATTCGGAACTGCTGCGGGCGTGATGTTCCCAGACTGGAGGTTGGGTCGTGCGGGTTCCATATCCAGTTATGAAGGAAGAGCGCGCCGAGGCCGGAATTGGTGACCGGCGTTGAATCAATGGTCAGGTTGGCAGTGACCGTTCCCGGAGGGACAGCGGGAACCGAATCCCGAACCATCACCGCTCCCGGGCGTATCGCATAGATGTAGGGAAGGTTTTCGACACCCACAACTTTGCGCTCAAAGAGCCCGATGAGATCGGCGTCGGTGAATGGCGGGTTCGGCAGCGCGATCTCGGTCGGGTAGCCATCGGAGTCATACTGGTCCACGATATTTGCGAAGATTTGGAGAAGGTGAAAATCGGTCCGCACATTACGGGCGTGGATCCAAAAGCCGGGTGGGTCGCCCGAAGCCGCGCCTTTGCCCAGCGAGCCAACGTGGATCGACGCCTTGAGGATTTCCAGGAAGTTGGGCGACCGTGCCAAGCCAGCAACGTCCTCAAGCCGCAAGACTACCCTACCGTTGGAACTGCGATCATAGATCCAGACATTTCGACCTGAGCCGGCCGGGTCTGGAGACCAGCGAAGCCCGAATGCAGCCAGAATGTTTTCCTCGGTGCCCAATCGCAAAAACTCCTCACTGAGGCCGCCTGATAGCAGGGGATTGATAATGGCCGCATCGTTGACAAGGTTGCCGCCGGGAGCAATCGGACCCCGATGGGTCAACCACGCCAACCGATGGAGCGGGAAACGCTGGTCCACGAGAGGGTCACCCGCATGGGCATTTTGGGGATTGGTTGATGCAGGCTGGAACCGGGTGAACTCCGTGGTGGCTCTCACATCCAGAAGACGCGGGTTAATCTGCTCCTCGGCGCCTGCGGCATCATTGTTGCCGGTGTAACCGCTCAGGGAGTAGGAACCGGTAGCGGTCTCTGTGGGTATGGGGGCCGGAGTGCCGGGAATCGCCGGCCCCTTGGCTCCGAAAGCCGGCTGGTTCATGCCTCGCGTGAAGTGTCCGAGGTATTGGAGAAGGTTCTGCTTGTAGGCTGTATCCCCCGTGAAACGATGTATCACGAAGTCGATCAAGGAACGGCGCGAGGGAAAGGCGCGGTCGGTCGCGCCATTGACTGCGGCCACGCGCAGGAATCCATTGGAGTTTCCGAGCACATGAGAAAGGTAATTCGGTCCCGTGGTCGCGGGGTTGCGCCAGGAGACAAGAGCTGCCGTGTCAGCTCCACTCATGCCAATCTTTGTCAGGTCGGCGGACGGCAGACCACCTTTCCATCCGATTTGAGAGGCAGCGAAATCTGTGGGAAGCCCGCTGTCGTTGGCCTTGTAACCCGCGACATTGGCATCGAGCAGACCGCCTGCGTCATAGATCACATAGGCATAGCGGCCGACCACGCCCGGTCCCAGCGCGGTGGGGTTCGATCCGTCCTTCGAAACCAAGAGCCAATCGGGAGCACGAAAGGAAGTTGTCGGGGTGGTGTCGCTCGATGCCGGGTCATTTTTGGGGAGCAGGAGCGCTTTGTTCCATCGGGCCAAACTGATGACGCGACCGTTGGAGGAGGGGTTCGTTGTCGGGAGCGCGGAGGCCCGCTGGCTCGGTGGAAAAGCCCCGGCCAATGCAAAAACAGACTCGCCTGCCACTTGGTAGCTTCCGTCGAAAAACGGTTTGCCAGCCTGGCTCCACTTCAAGACGTTGAGAGGACGTGTCGGCTCCGTGGGGAACGGAACGCTGCTCCATGGAGTTTGAGGCCAATACACAGAAGAATCCGTGGATGCGGGAGCGAGTGACCCTGCGGCGATTTCCTGCCGGAGATCGCCGATGATCTGCTCAACCGCACCTCTCGCCATAATCTGTGCCTTGGTTCTCCCCACCCCGCTGTCCGCCATCTGGCGACTCGCCATCGCTCTTGAGAAGAAAGCCAGAACAATTCCCACCAGCAAGACAAGCATCGCGAGAACCAAGATCAACGCGGCTCCACGCACTGAAGAGGTTGGAGAAAAGCCTGGCAAGGCATGATCTCCAGGGGCACTCCATCGCTGTCTTATTTTCACGGGGGGCATTGTATCCGAAAAACCTCGCATATTCCTTGAGAATGGAAACCTCAAAGCTGCGCATGAATAAGTGAAAAATGCGCACCAGGAAACTTGATTGAACGTTCACCCATGTGACCAACTCCGGCGGCGAAGCAGAATTCTGTCTGTGTGCTCCATACTCCGTGCTGTGTAGTTCCTTAACCCGACTTTCTCAACTGGGGGTATCGGCAAAGGCTTGGGGCATCGTGGTTCTTCTCTGCACTCTGACTCTCTACGCGATCTTCTGCTGAGAAACGGCAGCGAACATGCCAAAGACCATGCCGTCAGGATAGTGACTTCTGTTGGAAGCCATGGAGCCATGGCCTACTGCGCGGCAGTAACCGACCGCCAAAGCGGGTGAGTGCAGGTCTGGGAGCCCGCACCTATGGCGCAGGGTCAGTGAGCGGCAGATTCTTCCCCGAGAAAGTTGCCGTAGCCGACGATCACTGTTGAGGCAACCAGCACAAGAAGCCCGAGAAAAACGAGGGTCATCGTGCGGCGACTCGATCCGCGCCACTCGTGAAGGAAAAGTCCCCAGATTGTGCTGAAAATGATGATGGATGCCATGTGCAGTGTCCAACTGGAGAATGTGTAGGCACCCATTTTTGTCTCTCCCATGCTGTAGAAGAAGAACTGCAGATACCATGTCACCCCGGCTACGGCGCATAAGAAGTAGTTACGGAGCAGCGGAGCGGGACCCTGATAAACAGCGGGACCGGCAGTGGCACCATGCGCTGCAGCCTCGCTGTTGGCGGAAATTTCCGGCGCTTGAGAAATCATCACGCCCTCGGCGGCGCTCATCTCTGAAATATGGGAGGCACGCATGTTGAGATATTCATGGCTTGTGCGGTTGCGAATGTTGAGGACCATGCACCAGATGAAATTCGTTGTGAACCCGCCCCAGAGCACAACGACGAGCACTGGAAGGTTTTGCCAGAGCGGGCTCCCGCCGGAGGCCTCCAGAGCGGTTCTCGTGATCTCTCCCAGCGGCTTCCCGGCGGCGAGGCCGTAGGCGAAACAGGAACTCATCACTCCGGCGAAGACGGCCACGAGCATGCCTTTCTTGTAATCGAATTCCTTGACGGCCGCAGCCTTTTCCTCCGCTGAGAGCTCGCTCTCCTTCGACATGCCTGCAGCTCCGCTGATTCCGATCCCCACGAGACATGCTAAAACACCGGCGAGAACGGTTAGTCCGGAGGTGGTGGCAATAAGCTCCCCGAATCTTCCTTCGAAGATAGGAGGCAAAAGGGTTCCAAAGGCGGCGCAGAACCCGAGGGCCACCGCCATGCCAAGCGCGATACCGAGGTATCGCATTGTGAGACCGAAAGTCAGGCCGCCGATTCCCCACAGAATACCGAACATGTAAGACCACAACAGCGAAGACGAGGGAGCGGCAGCAATGTGTCCGAAGAGGTCGGGCACCAGCAATCCAGCCAGAAGCGAAGGCGCGATAATCCAGCTAAACACTCCACCTACGATCCAGTAGGTCTCCCAGGACCAGCCTTTCAGGCCACGGTAGGGAATGTAAAAGCTGGCGGATGCCAGTCCACCAAGCCAGTGAAAAATAACGCCGAGTGCAAGGTTCATGGCAATGAACGGGGAATTGGCGGATGCCACTTAGTTTTACTCGAACAGGGCCGTCCCGGCAGTCGGTTTTCAATGCCTATCAAGTATCCCATACCCGGGGCAAAAAGCCCGCCCGATCTTCACGGGACCGGGCGGGCTCACCCCCCCCAAAAAAACCGTTAGTCGAAGCGTTTAGTGCCTGCGGCGGCGGAAGGCAACCAACGCAGTCAATGAACCAGCGAGGAGCGCCCAGGTGGAAGGCTCGGGAATGACGGTGATCTCAAGTTGGGATCCGTTGAAAGCAAACGTGCCGGTATTGCCGCCACCCAAAGAACCAATGTTGTAGCTGAAGTCGGATGCGCTGAAGCCTGTGCTGCCAGACCAGTCAATCAGCTTGAATGTGCCAGTTGCGGAGCTCCCGAGGAAGTCGAACCGAAAGACCGACCCAGCGGCGGTGTCTTTCAAGAAATCGCCTGTGATGTTAAGCAGGTCGGATGAGTTGGCGGCACCGAGTTCGAATTTCCAATCCGTGGTGGCTCCCGCAGTAGCTGCACCGGCCCATGTGGTGTTCGCTGTGATGTTTAGTTGCCCGATGCTGTTGCCGGGTGCCAAGATGCCATTGATTGTCGTCGCGCCACCGATTGTGCCATTCCCACCCAAGGTGGCACCGGCCGCAACGGTCACCGCACTGGAGGCGCTCGTGGATCCGTTGATGAGCAGCGTGCCCGCATTGACGGACGTCGTGCCGGCGTAGGTGTTGTTGCCGCCGAGAACCCACGTGCTGCTGTTGGATTTGACCAGGGAAAGAACGGCTCCACCCCCACCCGAGTTGGTGATGTTACCGGAGATCCCGTTGCCTGCGCTTGTGCCGTCAAGGGTGACGGTTCTGTTAGCCGATCCAAAACCGCTCCAAGCTCCAGCGATGGTCAGGTTAGCTGTAGTGGGGTTGAAGATGGGGTTGTTGCCGTTGTTCAACACCACGTTTCCGCCGATGCGAAGGTTGTAGCCATTGCTGCCGGTGACGTTCAGCGTGCCGCTGCCGGTGGTTATAAAGTTTCCCATCGCAATCGTCTTGTTTGTGCCCGTGCCGGACTCCCGGTCCACATTGATGGTCGTTGGGGAACCACCCAGCGTCAACGCACCACTTGCTGCCGCCATGGAGAGCGTCTGGGCTGTGGTATCGTTCTGCCCATTGTAGCGAAGTTCCAACGTGCCGCCACTGGCTGTCAGCGACGCCCCCGCAGTGCCCATGATTGTCGAGGTGATGGATTGGTTCCCGGCTCCGTAGACGGTGCTGTCGGCGACACGAATGGTTCCCCAGTTGGCCGAACCCCCTAAAAGTCCTCCGGAAAAATTGTTCGCTCCGTTTGTGAGCACCAACGTGCCGGAGCCGGTCTTTCGAATCCCCTGGGTCCCGCTGAGTTGGAGACTGACCGTCGCCGTGCTCCCGGTGCCGAGAGCGTTGACCGTGATGGTCGGGTTGGTGCCATTCATCGTCAGCGTGTTCGCGGCATTGCCATTGTTGCCCAAAATCCAACTGCCGGGCGTGGCGGTATTGGTATCCGAAAAACTCAAGGTTTGAATGGTCCGAGCACTATCGAGGCCCACGGTGACATCGGAAGTGAGATTGGCACTGAAGGTCGCCGTATTTCCGCTGCCGTCGGCGACCGTGCCACTTTGCCAGTTGGCTGTATTGCTCCAAAGGCCGCTTGAGGTGGCGTTCCAAGTGCCGCTCTGGGCTTGGGCGAGGGGTTGGGCGGATGCCAGGATTGAGATCACGGCGGCCAGCTTGAGCAGGCGCATCGCGACGGAGTTGTTGCTATGGCGATTGGTATTCATAATTCGTGGTGGATTTGGAGGGTGGGTTTGTGAGGTGAACGCTTTGAACGGATGCAACCGTCGGTAAAAATCTCTTTTCAAGCAAGTCACAAAATGCGCCGAAGCGAGTGCATATTGCGCACACTTCGCGGTGCATGTCGCGGCTGCTCCAGTCGGCAGGCGCTTGCGGACTGGCTGAAGAAGTGGCGGAAGACCCGGGCGAAGTGCTGGCTTGACGAGAATCCGCAATCCAGAGCGATCTCGGTGATGGGGCGGTGTGTGGTGAGCAAGAGTTCGCGGGCGCGCTCGGCCCGCAGTCGCTGCAAGAAGGCCATTGGCGTGTCCCCGGTGAGTGTTTTCACGAGATTGGCAAAATGCGTTCGCCCCAGCCGGCAGGCACCGGCCATCTCCTCCAGGGTCCAGGCGCGGTCGAGATGGGACGGCAAATCCTTCAGAAATCGATGGACCCGCCCGTTCAGCACTTTGTGTCTTCCGCGACTCTCCGATGCGGATAGGCAACAAGCGAGTTCGACCAGGCTCCATT
>Ga0247844_1008792_pt1 | contig 10812 bp, 6 predicted proteins | sample LaCtaG_FD_192421 | JGI IMG/M metagenome (GOLD analysis project Ga0247844, IMG submission 192421) | Freshwater microbial communities from meromictic Lake La Cruz, Castile-La Mancha, Spain - LaCruzMarch201714.5m_1 | ecosystem: Environmental > Aquatic > Freshwater > Lake | place: Spain: Castile-La...
CCATACACATTGTCCCGCAGGATCATGCCGTTCTCGACATGGCGCTCCGCGTCCACGTCGTCCGCCCCGCCGGCGCGGAAGGTGGCGACCTCGATGATCTCGCGGCCGAAGTGCACATGGGCGAGGCGGAACCGGCGGCCGATCAGACGGCAGTTGCGAAAGACCTGACGAACCTGTTCGGGGGTGGCATCGGTGGCCACATCGAAGTCTTTGGGCTCATGGCCCAACAGCAGGTCACGCACGCCGCCGCCCACCAGATGGGCCGCGAAGCCTTCCTGCTTCAATTTGTAGAGCACCTTCAGGGCCTGCTCGCTGATATTGGCGCGTGAGATGTTGTGCTCGGGGCGCGGCACGATCAGCGGCCCCGCCGCGGTGGAGGTGCGCGGTGCCTCGGGGTCGTATTCCTGCATCACGTGATCGGGGAGTCCTTCAGGTCTGGAGTGGGGTTCGACGGTTGCCTGACATCGACCGAGTGTAACCGCCGCTTGTTGTGCGGCGCGAACTCCGTATAATACGCGCTTCTTCGCATCCGTACCGCTCCCTTCGTCTAGTGGCCTAGGACACCGGCCTCTCACGTCGGTAACAGGGGTTCGAAACCCCTAGGGAGCGCCAAATAAAATCAAGTACTTGGCCGATATCTTTCCGGCCGGTGCCGTAACCGTCCGACGCTCTCCCGAAGATCGGGGCCAGCACGGGCGGTTTTTTTATGCCTGGTCGGTGGGACGTGCCGACCCGGTATTTGCTGCGGAGAGGGCGATGCTCGAAAGTTTGCGGAACACCCCCTTGCTGTCCGAACTCAGCGACACCCAGTTGCGGCGGGTCGCCGCGCATGGGGTCCGCCAGTGCCTGGACGAGGGACAGTGGCTGTTTCGTCAGGGCGATCCGGCGCGTTGTTTCTATCTGGTGGAGTCGGGTCAAATCCGTCTCTTTCGACTCTCGCCGGACGGGGCCGAAAAAGTCATCGAGATCGTCTCGCCCGGCCAGACCTTCGCCGAGGCCTTGATGTTCCTCAAGGCCCCGCGCTATCCGGTGTGCGCGGCGATGCTGGCGCCCACCGTCCTGATCGCAATCGATGCCCAGGACTTCGCCGCGATGCTGCGGGAGTCGATGGATACCTGCTTCGTCATCATGGGGGCGCTGAGCCGGCGCCTGCGGGGGCTGATCGGGGAGATCGATAACCTCACGCTGTACACCGCCAAGAGTCGGGTCGCCCGCTATCTGCTCGCCCACTGTCCGGAAGATCGGCGCGCTTTCGCCCTCGACGTGCGCAAGGGGGTGCTGGCGTCGCGGCTGTCAGTGAAACCCGAGACCTTTTCACGGGTCATCAAACAACTGACCGATGACGGCATCATCGAGATCCACGGCGCTCACATCACCATTCTGGAGCGGACCGCCTTGGGCGAACTGGCGGAGCTGGCGGCGACTGGCGAGTTGGGCGTCGCACCGGGTGAGATCGCCGCTGGCGCGATGCCCTAGTCGCGAGTAGCGAAAAGTTAAACACAAAAAAACAATTACTTACGAAAATTTCTGCTGATAACTTAATCTGTTCGGTGACTTCGCCGGAGTCCTGATCGGTACGTAGTCTTACGCATTGACCCAGCCTGCGGATCCTCTGAGAATCTGCCGTGTTGCTTTGAGGTCTCTGCGCTGAAATCGTTTCGCGGTGCTCGATTGATCTCTCACAGGATGCGAAGTCGCGTACGCAGCGGGTCCTGGTCGGGAAGGCCGCAACGCGTTTGAGGCGGTCGACGTCTATGAGCAACCGACGCTGGCCAAATACGCACAGATCGTCGCCGCACCGACTTCGATCAAGCAACTCCCGTTGCCGTTGCGCCGACTGATCGGCGATCTGGCCGATCAGCGGCGGGTCTTGGTGGGCTTGGACCTGCGGACCAAGGACGGCCAGACACCGCGGACCGGATGAACATGCTATGTGCGATGCCGAGTATGCTGACCACGCCTGCCTTCAGGTAGAGAACGCCGCGCTGCAGTTGCGACTCGAAGAGGCCGAGGAGACGCTGCGGGCGATCCGCGAAGGCGACTCCGCCCTGGTCGCCCGGCTGGTCGAGCAACGACAGGCACTCTGTACCTCCCAGGCCGAGGCCGTCGCCTTGATGGCCCAGGCAGTGGCCGCGCGGGAGCAGACCGCCGCCGCCGTCGCGGAGTTGCGCGAGAGTGATCGGAGCAAGGACATCTTTCTCGCTATCCTGGCACACGAACTGCGCAATTCGCTGGCCCCCATCCGCAATGCACTCGAAATCCTGCGTCTGCGGGGTGCCAATGACACTCTCGCGCGCGAGGCCCAAGAGATCATGGGGCGTCAGCTCGCCCATCTGGTGCGGATGATCGACGACTTGATGGAGATCTCGCGCATCAGTCGCGGCAAGCTCGATCTGCGTAAAGAGCGGGTCCCGCTCTCCGCGATCATCGATAGTGCGGTGGAGACGGTGCGCGCGGCGATCCTGGCGGCCGGCCAGCGGTTGGCGATCATGCTGCCGGTCGAGCCGGTCTGGCTTCACGCCGATCCCGTGCGTCTGACCCAGGTCGTCGGTAACCTGCTCAACAACGCCACCAAATACACCGCAGCCGGAGGGGATATCCGGGTCACGGCCCGGCTGGACGGGACCGAGGTGCGGATCTCGGTGCAAGACACCGGCGTCGGTATCTCCGCCGAACTGTTGCCGCACATCTTTGACCTGTTCTATCAGGGCGCCAGCGAACAGCGTCAGGCCCAGGGCGGACTGGGGATCGGGCTGTCACTGGTGCAGGGCTTGGTCGCCCTGCACGGCGGCCGGGTTGAGGCGTACAGTGCCGGGCAGGGGCGCGGCAGCGAGATCGTGGTGTACCTGGCGGCGGCGCATCCGGCGCCGTTGCCGAGTGCCTCCGGACACGGTGGCGCGACCGACCCGGCCAAGGGGCTGCATATCCTGATCGTCGATGACAACCGCGACGCCGCCGATAGCCTGGCCCTGCTGCTCGGGTTGCGGGGGGCCCAGGTGCGGGTCGCCTACGATGGCCCGGTCGCCCTTGCGATCCTTGACGAGTACCACCCGAACCTGGCGATCCTCGACCTCGGTATGCCCGGCATGGATGGGCACGAACTGGCGCGGCACATCCGGGCACGGGCACAGTACCGGCACCTCCCTCTGGTGGCGGTGACCGGACGCGGCCAGATGAGCGATCGGCAGTATTCGCAGGACGCCGGGTTCGATCTGCATCTGGTGAAACCAGTGGCAATCGAAGCCCTGGATGCGATGCTGACCGTACTCGGGCACCGCGCTTGCGAGGTCTGAGGCGGTTCTGGGGAATATCGCAGTGGGTTGCGAATGCCTCACAAGAGCCCGTGCTCGCGTGCCCGCGACACCGCCTGCGTTTGGGAGTGGACATTGAGTTTGCGATAGAGGTTGCGGATATAGGACTGGACGGTTGACAGCGCTACGCCCATCGCGGCGGCCGCCTGACCATAGGACTTGCCGCCCGCGAGGTGCTCCAGCAGTTCGGTTTCCTTGCTCGTCAGTCGGGGCAGATCGGCGGCGTCGGCCGCCGGCCCTTGTCCGGCGAGCTTGAACAGATAACGCGCCAGTTTCGGGCTGATCGGATAGTTTCCCGCCATGATCTGCTCGATAGCGCGCGTCATCGAAATACTCGAATCACCCTTCAGGATATAGCCGAGCGCACCGGCGCGAATGGCGTTGAGCACCCGCGTTTCTGCGGAGACAACTGAAATGACCATGATCGGCACGGTGGGGAAGCGAAGATGCACGGCACGGATGACATCAATGCCGTCGAGGTCCGGTAAACCGAGATCGACCAGGGCCAGGTCAAGGCGGGCCGCGGGGGCGTTGCAGCAGGCCAGGGCCGCGGTTCCGGTGCTGCAGCCATGCACCAGCCATGGGGACTCCAATTGGCTCACCGCTTCGCCGATGGCGCGTTGGAAGTAGGGATCGTCCTCGACCACCAATACCTGTCGCAACGCGTGAATGGGAGTCGCTGAAGACATGCTTGCTTGTCGGATACCTTGGTCACGAGTCAGAAACAAATCAACCACGAATACCATCGTTGTCGTTGTCGTCATTGGAGAAGCGATTCCATTTGGGCATGAGCGGTCCAGTGTCGATCCGGTTTCGATTCACTCGGTCGTTCGGGAGTACCAGGCCGCCAAGCGTTTGAAAGGCTTTGATCGCCGCGCACGGGATCAACGCACCGTTGCGCTGTTTGCTACGCGCGGGTCGCGAGCCGACGTGGTGCCGTCACCGCGATTACGACAACGACAACGATCGGGACGCCCGAGGCGTGGCCTGATGGACTGGTTCAGCTTATTGGTCAACGCCTTCTTTCAGATCGTTTGGTGGGGCTGGTATGACCCGTTTCACCCATAAATATGGGGTGCCGTCACCCATGGATATGGGGTTTACGCGGGGCGGGTGTCACATCAAAATTGCACGCGAATAATACGCACTTGAAACGCGGCGCGCCTCACCCAGACCACCTTGGAATGTAGGACGGACACGCAACAATTCAAGGTATATCCGTCGGGAATAGGGACGTTCGGGACGAGGAGGCTGGAGACAGGGACGCTCGGAACAGGGAGGTTCGGGACAGGGAGGTTCGGGACAGGGAAGTTCGGGACAGGGAGATCGGGTTACAGGACGGTTCGGCGCGCAAAATCGCCATCCAGGCGGTTTTGCGCTGTCCCCTCGACCTCCACGAAAACCGGACATCGACTCAAGGATATATAGCGTGCTACCGACGCCGGAGCATGGACCGTCACGAGGCTGGGGTTGGCGCTGTGCTCAGAGGTAAGGTCAGGGACACCTTGGTACCTGGTTCCAGCGGGGTGAAATCAAGCAGGCCGCCAATGTCGCGCGCCCGTCGTTGCATGTTCGCCAGACCACGCCCCATCTTGGGGACAGCAGGCAGCCCGATGCCATCATCGCACACGGCGATCCGCAACGTGCCATCCGGATGATACCCGGCGGCTATCCGGATCTGTCGGGGTTGGCTATGCTTGACAGCGTTGTTCAGGCTCTCCTGCAGGATGCGCAGTACATTCAGGAGTGTCCGCTGTTCCAACGGCGGGCAGTCCGACAGCGCGATCTCCCAGCCGACCCGCATCCCGCGGCCAGACAAACGCCGCTCGCAACGATAGCGATAGTCGGCGATAGCGTCATTCAGATTGAGGTCCTCGTGACCCAAGGTTTCGATGACCAGATGAAGGTCATCGAGACACTCATGCAGCAACTCGCCCATCTCGGCGCTGGTGAGCATGTTGTACTCATTGCGCAGGCAAGCACTGGCCAGTTGCGAGGCAAAGCCGTCATGCAGGTCCTGCAGCAATTGTTCGCGCTCCTGCATCCGTGAACGTTCCGCCAGGCGCTGGCGCTGCACTGCTTCCGCCTGCTTGCGCTCGCTGATATCGCGGGTGATGCCAAGGATTTCCAGAAAAGTGCTGTCGGCACTGATCGGCAAGCAGGCAATCACATCGGTCCAGACAGTGGAGCCGTCTTTGCACTTATGTTCAAGCTCCAACCGCATGGTCCCCAGCGGCAACCCGGCCTGTAGCTCGGCAAGAAATCGACTGAACTGCTCATGCACCAGGGCCAGCGAAACGGGCGTGAAGATGTCTTCGAAAGTTTGCTGCATGACCTCCTCCGGTGTAAAGCCGCGTAATTGCTTCACCGAGGGGCTGACAAAGGTAAACTTGCCTTCCAAATTCATCGTCCAGATGACATCAACGGCAGTCTGAGCCAATAACCGGTACCGCTCCTCGCTGATGCGCAAACGCTCTTCCATCTGGTTGCGTTCGGTGATATCGATGAGGTGCGCTCGCGACTCCCGCAGTTGCGCGTTCTCGATCTCAAGCTCGCGCTGGCGGATTTGCAGTTCGCGGACCCGGCGTTCGAGGTCGCCGACCGACGGCGCGGCGGTGGCGACCGGCGCCTGCCGATGCAGGCGCTGTTCCGCCTGGCGGCGCGATTGCGCGGCCTCGATGCCGGCTGGATCAGAGGTCATCGGTATTTGTTCGCTCGATTTTCATGGGTCCGAGAGTGACGGCGGATGCGTCCCGACACAAGCGGCGCGCGCCCGACGCGCCCGGTCGCGGCCTTTGGGATGCCGAATCGCAGTGCGCTCGGCGTTCCGCTATAGCCACAAACGCCATGCCAGGGCGATCCCCAGGATGATCAGGATGGCGATTGATCCGGTCAGCGCACCGAGGATCAGGTTGAGGCGCCGCGTGGCAGCGGCGATATCCAGTCGGATACGTTCGTTCATGACCCGCTCCGACTTCAGTTCACCGGCGGCGATCCGCTGATCGACGAGCTGGCTCCACTCGGCCCGGAGTTCCGCTTGCAAACGGTCACGAAACGTCTGGTTCATCTCCAGAAGACGCTTCTCACGCTGGATGAGGGTCTCCAGAATCGCGGCGTTTTTCATATCGTGTTCTTCGCGACAGCGTACCAGGCGCGGGCAGTCGGTGAGACCGCAGGGCATACTGTCACTCTCCCCCGTGGTGGCCGCGGACAGGTCGGGCCGTGGCGGGGGGACCGAAGGCTCCGGCGGAGGCCCGAGATGACTCGCGGAAACGGTCGGGGCGCGTGACGGCGCGGCTGGCGCCGCGTCCCTGGGCGTGGAGGGCGGCAACGGCTGGACCGGTACTTTCGGCGTCCGCTCGGTGGTCGGTTGCTCTTCGCGTTGCGGTAACGCATCGGCCGAATCCACATCGACCGAATCCACATCGACCGAATCAATATCGACCGGATTCACATCGGCCACGTCCTCGGCCAGGTCGGCGGGCTCCTCCAGGCCAAGCAAGCGCCGGTTCCCAGGGATCGATAACCAGGCCTCCATGTCCATGGATTGCACCTCGTAACCTTGATCGATCTTGTTCGCCGCCCATCCCGGCGAGCGAACACTCAAGTCATCGATCTGATTGACCTGCGCGATCTGTTGAACCAGTGGACCGACGCGCTGCTGCAACTCTTCGTGAGGGATCACCTGCGTGGCGCCGAAAGACTTGACGCGTTTGGCGTGTCGCTGCCCGGCGGTGTCCGTGATCACATAGATCGGCAAGGTCGCCAGACGTTGACGCAGGATGACCAGGGTGTCGACGGTCTCATCGACCACGGGAGCCAGGCCCAGCACAATCGCTTGAAGGTCGTCAGCGATCTGCAGGATTGCCGCTGCGTCATCGCAGATCTGGACGCTCGCCCCGGCGGAACTGAGCATCCCGCACGCAAGTTGCCGCGCGACGCGATCCTTGATGCTCACGGCGATAAGGATTGGTTTCTTACTCATGACGTCCCCGATTGATAGCCCCGGACCGCAAGGCCCGCGATGCCCGCAGCGCTTGACGCGGCATAGATCAGATTTCGCGCTGATTCTGACATGGTTTCCGCGCGGCCGGCTCGGGTATTCGAGGGATTTATTCGCAATCAGGGTTCGTCGGGACCGTGCCGAGCCCGGATCTCAGGCAACGCGTCACGGCTCACCCCAACCATTCGGGAGGCAGGAATCCGGCCAGTGCTTCCGGCACGGGTCGCTCCAGACAGGGGATGACGCCGAGACAGGGGGCGTCCAGCAGTGCGGCGAGTGTCGCTTTCCATGGGTTTGACACGGATCTCATGGAAGCCGTCACCGTCCTGCGATAACGTAGACCGCGTCGCACGCCGCCTCCCCGGACTTCGTGATCAGCGACGCCTCGCAGTGGGGGCAAAGAACACCCGCCGGCCAACGCAACTGACGGAGTTTGTCGTAGCACTTGGCGTCGTCCAGCAGGTCTTGAAGGTTGATCATCGGCGGGACATCAGGTATGAGCGGTCCACTGTTTATCAGGTTTCGATTCGCGAACGGCGCGCGTCCATCATGAACCGGGCGCCGCGCGTCGGGCTCTTATTCGACTTCGATTTCGACGCGGTGGCCCATGCGCGGCTCGCCGACGCGTCGTTCCGGTTCGATCGGGCCGGGTTCGACCTGTTCTCTTTTCCGAGCAACCTGGGCCTGATCGGCTTCGATCTCGAACGCTTCGCCCAGGGCCTCGCACGGCGGGCGCGCCGCCGCGGCTGGGCGGGGGTGGTGTCGCACCAGGACCAGTACGGCGCCCTGGCGGCGGCCCTGGTCGCGGAGGCCGCGGGATTGCCGGGGACCTCTCCGGAGTCGATCATCGCCTGTCAGCACAAGCTCCACGCGCGCCGGGTGCTGGAACGGGTCTGTCCGCAGGCCAATCTGCGCTTCGCCGGGCTGGACTGCGACTACGGTCAGCCGATTCCGCAAGGGCTGCGCTATCCGTGTTTCGCCAAACCGGTCAAGGCTGCCTTCTCAGTGCTGGCGCGCCGCGTGGACAGCCGCGCCGAGTTACAGGCGCACACCCGTTTCGGTCGCCGCGAGCAATGGCTCATCCGCCGTCTGGTCGAGCCATTCGACCGCATCGTCCGGCGGCGTTTGCCCGAGGCCGGCAGCGCTCACCGCCTGGTGCTGGAAGAACCCCGGCGGCTTGCGCAGTACAACCTCGACGGTTTCGTGCACGAGGGCCGCATGCAGGTGCTCGGCGTGGTGGATGCGATCATGTATCCCGGCACCCAGGCGTTCCAGCGTTGGGAACTGCCCAGCCGGTTGCCGCCGCCGATCATCGCGCGGGCGGCGGACATCGCGCGCCGGTTCCTCACTGCGGTGGACTTCCGCTGCGGTCTGTTCAACATGGAGTTCTTCTACGACGCCGCCGCGGGACGGGTGACGGTGATCGAGTTCAACCCGCGTCTGGCCTCCCAGTTCGGCGATCTGTACCGGCGCGTCCTGGGCCTGGATCCCCATGCCATGGCCCTGGCGCTTGCCATCGGCGCGGACCCCCGCTGCTTGCCGCGGGCCGAGCCGACCGCGGCCGTTGCCGCGAGCTTGGTGTGGCGGGCCTTCAATGCCCGCGAGGTGCCGCCCATGCCGAGTCGCGCCCGGCGGGCGGATCTGGCGCTGGCCTTGCCGGACGCGCTGCTGTTCACCCAGCCGAAAACCCGGTCGGCCATCGCGCGGGATCTCAAATGGCTCGACAGTTACCGCTACGGTCTCGTTCACCTGGGCGCCCGGGATGCCGACGACCTGCGGCGGCAGTGCGAACAGGCCGCGGCGCTGCTCGGTTGGCCCAATGCACCCTATGCGCCGGGGCCTGGGTCACCGCTGAACGCCGACGGCTGACCGCGCCGATCACCCCATTGCGCCCCCGACAACAGGGCGCACCCGAGCGCCGCCGCATAGGGCAGCGCCTGCATGACCAGCACGATCATCCACATCGCCGACGCGAGCTCACCCGGCTCGCGGTGCAGCGCCAGGGCCGCGATGCAGACCAGGAGTCCGAGTAACAGCGCGGCCTCCTCGCGAACGCAGGCGGGCGGGCGGTCAGCCTGAACTGAAGCCGAAGCCGGCAGCGCTCCTTTACGGGTCACCGCAAACACGGCGCGCCGCCCGCTCAGGCCCGCCATCACGCCCCGCGCGATGCTGTGCGAGAGGCCCATCCCGGCCAGGGCGGCGCCCGCGATGTCGCCCGGCGGGCAGGGCACCCGCCGCCAGTACAGCAGCGGTCCCAGCACCAGCCGCGCCAGGAAGAACACTGTCAGCGGGACGATGAAGAGCGCGAAGGGCACCCCGAACCATCGCGGTGCGGCCAGCAGGCCGAGCGTCCAGAGGATGGCGGCGAGGCTGAACACCAGGTGCAGGGCATCGCCAAGCCAGGGCAGCCAGCCGGCCAGGAAGTGATAGCGTTGCCCCAGACGCAGCGCCGATGGCCCGAGCAGCGCCCGCCCGTGCCGCCGCAGAATCTGCATGGCGCCCTGCGCCCAGCGCCGCCGTTGGCGCCGGTAGGCGGCGAAGTCGGTCGGCACCAGACCGGTGCCGAGCACCTGATCCACATAAATCGCCCGCAGCCCGCGCTGCAGCAGGCGCAACCCCAGTTCGGTGTCCTCACAGACACAGTCCGGCGCCCAGCCGCCGACCTGCCGCAGCGCCGCCGCCCGGATCAGCGTCATGGTGCCGTGTTGCACGATCGCGTCCCGCTCATGGCGATGATGCATGCCGATGCGGAAAAATCCGTCGTACTCCCAGTTCATCATGCGTCCGAGCCGTCGCCCGCCCCAGTCCCGATGCGCCTGGGGCGCCTGAATGATACCGACGTCCGCATCCGCGAAATAGCCGGCCAGGGCGCGCAGCCAATCGGGTTGAACCAGATAATCCGCGTCTACCACCGCCACCCAGGCCGCCGCCGGATCGGTCTGTTTAAGGGCGAAATTCAGTGCGCCCGCCTTGTAGCCGGGCCAGTCGGGCAGATGGAAGAAGCGCAGGCGCGGTGCTCGGCGACACGCGGCCGCGCCGGCCCGCATCCGCGCCGCCACATGGGCCTGCACCGGGTGCCACAGGTCCGGATCGCGCGTGTTGTTGTCGACCACCAGTATTTCGTACGCCGGCCAGTCGAGCGCGAGCAGGCTGTCGATGGCGGCGATCACCATGTCCGGCGGCTCGTTGCTGCACGCCAGATGGATGCTGACCAGGGGCGGTATCGCATCGGGGGCCGCCGGTTTGACGGGGGCCTGATGCCGCAGGCTGCCGGCCCAGAACAGCTCGGCGAATTCGAATGCCTGGGCCAGCAGGATGGCGGCCATCACCGTCAGTGCCAGCCCCAACAGAACCCACACCGCGGTGTCCGGAGGCTCCAGGTAATGCACCAGCGGCAGGGTCGCGAGCAGCACCCCGAAAGCGGCCACCGCCTGGGCGCTAAGTGCGAAGGCCAGGCGCCCGGCCAGCCGCATGTGCGCAAAGGCCAGCAGAAACGGC
>Ga0247844_1008797_pt1 | contig 10808 bp, 11 predicted proteins | sample LaCtaG_FD_192421 | JGI IMG/M metagenome (GOLD analysis project Ga0247844, IMG submission 192421) | Freshwater microbial communities from meromictic Lake La Cruz, Castile-La Mancha, Spain - LaCruzMarch201714.5m_1 | ecosystem: Environmental > Aquatic > Freshwater > Lake | place: Spain: Castile-La...
GTGTTTGAAGCCGGTCCCGCCACTGCAAAGGGTGATATAGTGGTACTGCTGCTCCCGGATGAATTGCAGGGAGTGATTTATAAGGCTGAAATCGCTGCTAATCTGAAAAAGGGTGCCTACCTGATGTTCGCTCATGGATTCAACATCCATTACGGCCAGATCGTTCCTCCAGAAAATGTTAACGTGTTTATGACAGCGCCCAAGGGCCCTGGTCACCTGGTGCGTCATGAGTTCACCAAGGGGGGCGGTGTACCGGCTCTAATAGCAATTCACCAGGATCCGTCAGGGAACACCAAGGATGTGGCGCTTGCGTACGCTTGCGGTGTTGGCGGTGGACGGGCAGGAATTATCGAGACCACGTTCAAGGACGAGACCGAAACCGATCTGTTCGGTGAGCAGGCCGTTCTCTGTGGCGGTACAGTTGATCTGGTCAAAGCTGGTTTTGAAACTCTGGTTGAGGCGGGTTACGCCCCGGAAATGGCGTATTTTGAATGTCTGCACGAGCTAAAACTTATTGTTGATCTGATGTATGAGGGTGGCATCGCCAACATGAACTACTCCATTTCCAACAACGCAGAATATGGAGAATACGTTACCGGGCCGAAGATTATCAATGAGGAGAGCCGCAAGGCGATGAAAGAGTGTCTGGTCAACATCCAGAATGGCAGTTATGCCAAGCAGTTCATTCTCGAAGGAATGGCCAGATATCCGGAAATGACGATGTACCGTAGACTCAATGCTGCCCACCAGATCGAAGTTGTTGGTGAAAAATTGCGGAGCATGATGCCTTGGATCGGCAATAACAAGATAGTCGATAAAACTAAAAACTGATACACGACAGCTACCTTCAACACCCCTTTCCAATTCTGGAGAGGGGTGTTTCGCATTTTGGTAGCTTATTCTGCAAACAGGGCCAGGCAGGTACATGAATAATTCATCCCCAATTGCCCGCGAAGGGTATCCATTCATAGCGTACAGCATCGGATTAACTGCATTACTTGCTGTTTCCGGCGCACTAATTTCAACAGCGCTGTATATACCTGCGGCGTTTTCTCTTCTGTTGGCACTTTTTGTCATCTATTTTTTTCGTAATCCGGAAAGAACGCCCCCCTCTGACGCAACAGCGGTAATTGCTCCGGCTGATGGTGTTGTGATTGTTGCTGAACGGGTTCCGGAAACACCACTCGGTGTAGAGGCTTTAAAAATCAGTATCTTCATGTCTGTGTTTAGCGTACATGTCAATCGTACCCCTTTTGACGGCAGGGTAATTGACACGTTCCATCATGCGGGGAAGTTTTTTGATGCCCGTGATGGGCGAGCTTCCTGTGAAAATGAGCGCAATGGAATTATACTGGAGATTGCCGGCGGCGTTCGGATCGCGTTTGTCCAGATAGCCGGTCTGGTGGCGCGCCGCATTATCAGTTATCCGCTTGTTGGAGATATTCTGGTGCGTGGTACACGCTATGGTCTGATTCGTTTTGGATCGCGGGTAGATGTTTATCTGCCGGCGGAAGTAGTGCCTCAGGTAAAGCTTGGAGATAAAACGGTGGCGGGTGAAACCATATTGGCGAGAATTTGCTGATCAAGGAATTATATCATGAGTGCTGAAACTCCGGATGCAGTGACCGATCGCAAAGAAAACATCAAGCGGGGAATTTATATTCTCCCTAATCTGATTACAGCCGCAAGCCTTTTCGCCGGTTTCTACAGTTTGGTTTCCACGCTTAACGGCAATTATAAAACGGCGGCAATCGGAATCTTTATCTCGGCAGTATGTGATGGACTTGATGGCAAAGTAGCCCGCATGACTGGCTCTACCAGCAAATTCGGTATCGAATTTGACTCCTTGGCCGACCTGGTGGCCTTTGGCGTCACACCAGCTTTTCTCATGTATGCCTGGGCTCTGAAGCCGTTCGGCAGACTTGGCTGGGTTGCTGCGTTTCTTTTTCTTATCTGTGCTGCACTACGGCTCGCCAGATTTAACGTGCAGGTTGACACCGTTGAAAGCAAGCGCTTTGTTGGTCTCCCTACTCCGGCGTCTGCATGCATGGTCGCCTCAACGGTGCTTCTTTTTTATCATTTCGGCTGGCCCAGCTCGTATAAGAAACTCGCCATTTTGCTGCTGATTTATCTACTGGCGTTCCTGAATGTTTCCAACTTCAAATATAATTCGTTCAAAGATCCAGCATTTATAAAACGGCAACCGTTCGGGTTTTTACTGCTTGCCGTGGTAATGTTGATTGTCGTTGTCTCCGAACCGGTGGTGATGACATTCAGCATCCTGCTGTTGTACGTTCTTTCCGGACCGATCGGATATGTTATTACCTGGCCAAGACGGTACAGATTGGAGAAGGCGGTGCATAAACGGAGGGAGGCTATGCATAGTGAAGATGGCTCAACTTAAGCGATATCGAAATGCTTAACTGTTATATCTTCCTGTGTGATGTCCAATACGGCATAGCTGCGATGGAGTCCATAATTTGCAAGCGTACCGGGGTTAACCAGGAGTAGACCTGGGTGCTTTTCAAGCAGTGCCAGGTGAGTATGACCGAAAAGAACCGCGTCAACCCCGATATCTTCCGCTCTCTGCCGCAACCTGGCCAAACCGGACTTAACCTGATAGGCATCTCCGTGGGTTAACAGTATCCGCTTTCCTTCACATTCCCACACAAGTTCTCGCGGGGCATTTGCGCCAGGGTCACAGTTTCCGGCAACATTTATGATTGGGATTTCGAGTGCTGCAGAGAGCAGAGATGCTTCAGCGCAGCCGTCTCCCAGATGTATGATGACGTCAACCGGCTCAGCTAAAGCGTGAGCCGCCAGAGCGCGATTTACGTCGCCGTGTGTATCAGAAATAACGAGAACTCTCATAACCAGACTTGTAGCAGATATCCTTTTTTCTCTAAAGAAAATTTTTTGGTAAGGTGCCAATATGTTAAAAAAAACCGTAGTTATTGCCGCAGTCGCAACTTTTTCAGTGTTTCTGCTGTTCATCTTTTCCGTGGTGATAGCTTCGAAAATTATCGGTTCTGAAGTAGCGACGAGTAAAGAGGGGGTTGGCTTGATCGAAGTCAAAGGTATGATTCTTGAATCCAAGGAAACGATCCGCCAGTTGAAATATTTTCTTAAACAAGATGCCGTCAAAGCTGTCGTGCTACGGGTTGATTCCCCTGGAGGAGTTGTGGCTCCTTCGCAGGAGATATACGCAGAAGTGAAAAAATTTGCCGCAAAAAAGAAGATCATCGTCTCCATGGGGAGCCTTGCCGCTTCCGGTGGCTACTATATCTCTGCACCTGCAACGACGATTTATGCAAACCCAGGTACTATTACCGCCAGTATCGGCGTCATTCTCAAGCTATCGAACATCGAATCGTTGATGGATAAGATTGGCATCAAGTCTCATACCCTGAAAACCGGCAAATACAAAGATTCCGGTTCACCGTTGCGGGAGTTCCGAGCGGAGGATCGCGCCATGCTGCAGGCGGTGATTGACAATACCCATGAACAGTTCATCAAGGCCGTTGCAGAAGGGCGGAAACTGCCGATTGAAGATGTACGCAAGATTGCGGACGGTAGAATATTGTCAGGGGAACAGGCAATGAAGCATAAGCTGGTGGACCGTCTCGGAACCTTGCAGGACGCCATTGAAGAGGCCGGCAGAGTGGCCGGAATTTCCGGTGATCCCGAACTGCTGTTGCCGCCTAAGAAGAAGATTGACTATTTGGAGCTTCTGGTTGAAGGGGCGGAAGGAGCTTTTCACGGCCCGCTCGGACGCGCGGCTGTTGGCGGTATGAAAATGATGTATGAGGCGGAATAATATGTAAATATTTTTTGCGACTACATGGCATTTATGCAATTCAGTTGTTATAGTTGCCGAATGGATCTATCCGGGGCACAACATGATGAGAGCAATAACGGTTGGAGCTCGCTTCCCACGCGGGAAAATTGCTTACTTCTGACCAAGCAGCAGGCGCAAACCTGGTCTCTTGTACTAAGTTCCCGCTCGATTCCATGCAGAATAGAACCGTTTGGCAGCGAGTGGCACCTGCTGGTACCGGAAGCGCACTTGGAAAGTGCCTGCCGCGAACTCCAACTTTATGAAGAGGCAAACCGCAACTGGCCCCCCGTGATACCAGACACCCGCCAAATGGCAGAAAACATCCTGCCGACGGTATCAGTTCTACTGCTTCTCGCAATCCTGCACAACCTTACACTTATCGGCTTCTCTCTCCCGGATTATGGCCTGCTCGACCTGCACAATATCGGTGCGGCACACGCTGCAGATGTGCGAAGCGGCTTCTGGTGGCAGTGCGTTACAGCTCTGACACTTCATGCCAACCTGACGCACCTGCTTAGCAACCTGATCATCGGTGGTGCCATAATCATTCTGCTCTGTCGTGAACTTGGCTCAGGACTGGCCTGGAGTCTGCTGTTGGCTTCCGGAACGGTAGGGAACTTTCTTAACGCCTGGATACAGTTTCCGACGCACCGCTCCGTTGGTGCATCAACGGCGGTCTTCGGTGCAGTCGGCATTCTGACTGCGGTCAGCATGCTCCGTGGTCAGCATATCAGACGCCGCTGGTTTGTACCATTTGCCGCCGGAGTGGCGCTGCTTGCAATTCTCGGCACCGAAGGGAAAAATACCGATCTGGGTGCCCATCTGTTCGGTTTTTGCGCCGGTCTGCTCTTTGGCGCAGGCACAGAAATCCTGGTGGCGAAATATGGCCGACCTGATGCTCTTTTGAATTTTATCTTGGCCTTATTGAGCGGGGTAGTGGTTGCAGGGGCGTGGTGGAAGGCAATTGAGATTGGAGGATGACAGATCCTCACTATGAGAAAAAAAGCTTGCTTTTGTAAATTAAAGCGTCTATGGTGTTCGACTGTTGAACCACACGAAGTAGCGGTATGGTGTCCGTTACTTCTCTCTTGATCATCGCATTTGCCCCCACTGTAACTTCAATCCCGATTGAAACAAGCAGACCGTTCGGCAGGCGAAGATTTATTGTCTGCCCGCACGTATCTGACAGTTAACTTTCCTGGAATCATCTGTTTGATTCCCCGGTTCGTGTGCGCTTTTGTCTTTACACCGCTCCCAAAAAGGAAATAACATGACGTTTGAAGAACTGGGCCTTAATCCGGCCATCCTATCGGCGATTACCGCCTGTGGTTACAAAACCCCAACCCCCATTCAGGAACAGTCAATCCCGCTGGTATTAGCCGGGAACGATGTAATCGCCACAGCACAAACCGGCACAGGAAAAACTGCCGCTTTCGTGCTGCCAGCTCTGGAACTCCTGACAAAGAAATCGACACGACCAGGCAAGGGGCCGCGTATTCTGGTTTTGGCACCGACCCGCGAATTGGCTGGCCAGGTTATGGAATCAGCCCGCAACTACGGTCGCGGAATCCGTCCCCGCTGCGGCACTCTGTTAGGCGGCATGCCGTACCGTGAACAACTCCGCCTGCTCTCCGCTCCGGTTGACATTATTGTTGCTACTCCAGGCCGTCTCGTAGACCACATTGAGCGTGGCAGCATCCGCCTCGATCGTTTGGAAATGCTGGTTCTTGATGAGGCCGACCGTATGCTGGACATGGGTTTCAGCGAAGACATCAACAAGATTATTGAGCGTACTCCTTCAGATCGTCAGACTTTGATGTTCACTGCCACCATGGAAGGTGACGTCGCACGGCTTGCCGAAAAGATGATGCGTCAGCCAAAGCGGGTTCAACTGGCTGTCAGCACCTCAACAATCCCTCTGATCGAACAGCGTCTGCATGTTACCGATAACCTTAACCACAAAAAAGAGCTCCTCAATCATCTGGTCAGCGATGCTGAACTGACCCGTGCCATCATTTTCTCTGCGACCAAGCGTGATGCCGATGAATTATCCCGCGAACTTTCCCGCAACGGCTACCCTGCTGCCGCCCTGCATGGTGATATGACCCAGATGGCTCGCAACAAGACCATAGATCGTATGCGTCGCGGCGGCATCCGACTGCTGGTCGCTACTGACGTTGCCGCACGTGGTCTCGATGTTAACGGTATAAGCCACGTTATCAATTTTGACCTACCGCGTTTTGCAGAAGATTATGTTCACCGCATCGGTCGTACCGGTCGTGCCGGAGCTGCCGGGATTGCCATCTCCTTCGCTTCTGCGGGTGAACGCAACTATCTGGAGCGCATTGAGCGTTTCATCGGCAAAAAACTGCCGGAGCTTCAGATTGCCGGGCATGAACCGTCAACCTCAATCAGAAAACCGGTAGGACGCTTCGGCAAACCGGTTGAAGCTCGTGATGGCAAGGCAAAGCCGTGGAGTAAATCGACCAAACCGCTTGGAAGCGCACCACGCAGGACTCCGGCAGTTCGGCACGAGCCGGTGATAGAATACCGTTCGCGGCGTCCACAGGTGTAAAATACCGACATTTACGCCAAAAATAGGCATTGACATTAGTTCTATAATAAGGTATTCAGTCACTTCTTTGGAGCCGCTAGCTCAGTCGGTAGAGCACCTGACTTTTAATCAGGTGGTCGTTGGTTCGACCCCAACGCGGCTCACCAAACAAATCAAGGGGTTACAGCTAATGCTGTAGCCCCTTTTTTGATTTCATGCAAAAGTATGGTAGCTAGTATGGTAGATGTAACGCTTGCTAGCCTTGAAATACAGTGAAATTTTATGACCCATTTATTGATGTTCAAACTTTTCATGGGTCCATTATATATCAGTATTCATCCGGAAACAAGATAGTAGTGACCGACCGATCCCATTCCGTAATGATCCATATCGGCGGTACGCCAACTTTTGTGTAAGCCGAGAACAATCTATCGCCATCAAGAAGAGCCAACTCATTTGTCGCTCGGTCTTCATCACAGAGATTACCCCAATCACCAGCCAGGTGTCGTTCAAGCGATAGCCGTACATGTAGGGCAAAAGTTGTGTTATCGTTCATTTCGTTGTCAACTCCACAGGTGACAACAATTTTCCCTGAATCAAATTTTATCATTGATTTACTCCTTTCAGTTGGTTGTGGTAAAAGTTGTTGGCTCATAACAGACCTCGTCATAACAGACCTCGCTCTGCCAACGACACGTACTGGCCATCGCCGATAATTATGTGGTCGAGCACCGGAATTCCTATAAGTTCACCGGCCTCTTTAAGGCGCCGGGTAATAGCGAGATCTTCATTACTCGGACTCGGGTCTCCCGATGGATGGTTATGTAATGTGAAGCTGCGAGTAATGTGAAGTCCCGCTCGCAAATACCCAGTTAAACGCCATCAACCATGGTTGTGCGGGTTTTTCTCACCACATTATTCTGGGTGTCAGTATGGCGAGCCAGTGTGAATGTTGCCCACAGGGATAGTACGGAATATGTTCTTGTCTGCTGCGAGTAGAGTCGGCCAATTATTAGCTAAAGGCCGTAAAACCTCTCATTTCAACCATTCGGAGCTATTGAGAGGAAATTCAGTTGATGACTACAACTGAATATTGGCGATTGTCATGTCGATAGACTCCTATCGGTTTGCCTGAATTTCCCATCCGAATAATGTGAAGTGTTTTTATGGGCAAAAAAATTCTAACCCTTGCCAAATGCCCATTCAAGCTGACTTCATGTTGTCGGTATCGGAGTCACTCCACATTACTGGCAACTTTACATTACACAACTAATGTTGAGCTCCACATTAGTTGTGTATCAGGATGGTCGCAGCCGCCGAGCTGAGTAAAGTTGACTTCAGCACTTCGCGAACATGGACCACCGACTGATTAAGGCTTCCAACCGATACCCGATCCAGACAGATGATGCGGTTTTTGCCATCGAGGTGCAGACAGAGAAAGTGCTCTTTTGTTTCAATAACCAAATCTCTGAACATCTCGAACACTTGTAGCGGGGAGCTGAAACGGTTGGTCGATAAGTAGGCGGGCATGTCCTCCCGAATAACCTCTCGACTGTATACCGGTCTAATCACCCGCATCCGAAAAGTTTTGGTAAGGTTATCTGATGTGATTTCCTGTAATAATGCTTTGATGCTCATAAAATCCTCCTTTATGTATACCGGTAACAATGACACACAGACTCACTACAACAATAATTGCCGGCAACAACCATTGCGAAAATGTAGGCTTGAATCTGTTCTTCCGTATGCGAACAACTTTTTTTGTACCGTGGCAAGTGCCCTTCAAATGAAAACGCCCTTGTTCCAGCGGTTCAAGGGCGTTTTATGTGATGTGGGTAAACCGATTAGTTGTTCGGTCGGCATTCCAGCCTGGTGTAACCGGCTCTCTCCTTGAGTACGGCAGGATAAATATCCGGGAACTGCTTCTTCAATCGTTGACCGTCAACAACCATGCTGGGAGCAACCGATGAAACCACCAGATCGATGCTGTCACTTCTCCCCTTAAACGACGTTCCGGTAAACTCCAGCAGCTCCTCTCTGATGCTCTTCATCTCTTTGTCCGCCTCACCTTTGATGTCACTGAGCTCTACATACTTGTTGGCCAACTTTTCAATCTCCACCGGCAGCTCCACTTTTGGCAATGTCATGGCCGGGCAGTCACTTCGATACGAGCAATACGAGCAGAGGTGTGAAGGAGACGTTTCCGCTTCAGCCTTATCAGCCAGGCAATCCAGCAGGTGTAATGCTCGGTTTTGCAAATAGTTGAACAGCGACTTGTTGTGCCTGAAGCCATTGAATTGATGGACGGCACCAGCGTTCAGGTCGATTGCCAGTATGGAACCTCCCAACTTTCCTTTCGGATACTTGATGCGCAACAGGCCAAGCTGGAATGTCAACTGGTCTATCCATTGCGGATACGGCTCATCAGGGATGCCGTTGACCGACTTAACCTCTATGACATGAAGTTGTGGCGTACCGTCAAAATCCGCATAGAACAGAAAGTCAACGTGCGCCTTCAGTGGATATTCCGGATGCTTCACTTCCACTTGCGTGTCATAAAGATGCTCGACACCGGCAGCATCAAAAATGTTTTCAATCAGGGTCTCGGCAACATGCCCCCTGCTGAACTTCATCATGGTACAGAAATCCGGTGGCGTTTCATCGGGATGTCTCTTTTGCAGATACACTTTTCGTGCGCATGACCCAACGTCACTTGAACCGATGTACTTTGACCGGTCTCCCAGTTCTGCGCTTTTGCTGTTGTTCAATGCGGATACTGCTGTTTCAAAGAAAGATATAAGATTCATGGTGAATTCCTTTCTGATAAAGTTGTGGTTTGATAAAGTTGTGGTTTATGCGTCGTTCCTGAACTTGAATAACCAGCGTTTCTGATCTGAAGACCACCTGAAGCCCGAAGCTTTCAGCAGTTCCTTTTCGTTGAATGAGCTGGCAGAGAAGATGGTTCCTTCAATACCGTTGCTGTGAATGTCATAGGCGATATGCTTCGCTTCCAGAAGGTCAATAACCTGCAGAGCGACATCATCAGTGATCCCCTCTGCCACTGATGGCAGATCAGGCCAGTCATCATCATCAAAAGTTTGTGGTGGCGGTGGTGGCGGAGCAATCGGTACAGACGGCGATTTCGGCTTCTTGACCAACTCGGTTTCAGCCTTTTGCGGTTTGACGATTGAGAGATGTGATTTATCAGGTTCTATCCTGGTACAGTCGGCTTCGATGGTCGGAGTGATAATATCGCCGTTCGCCATTTCAAACCCTGCCCCCAACTCTTCAGGGCAGTACACGCCATGAATGTTGAAGGCTTTGCGCAACGCCTGCGACTCGGCAACTTTTTTCAACATGGTTTCAGGCATCTCAGCCCAAAACCTGGTCGGTTTACCTTCCGATGTCCTCTGGCAGTACTCGTTATATGCCACCTGCACGCTAAATGGTTTCGGGCTATCCTTACGCCAGACTGAGCATTCGGCGACAAGTTGCTGTTTGAGTCGCCACTGACCATCCTCCAAGAGTGGTGTTTCCCGAATACTTGCTGCGGTCTCGATACCGGCAAACATGTTTGTGCGATGCGCTATGGAAAGAAACCCATCACGCCCGACCATCGGCTCAACTTTGCTGAACCATTTGTCGCCTATTTTCTGACGACGGCTAACGAAGAAGATCTCCTTGGTGATTGGATTCAGATTCAGCTCTCGTGCTACCGAGAAACAGTAAGCCTGCTCAGCTTTACTAGCTCCTGATGGGAAGAACTGGCTTTCGATAACTGCCATCTGTTCCTTGTCAAAGTCGATTTTTGCTAATGCTGTGCTCATGATTCGTTCTCCTTTTGTTGTAGTAATTGGGGTCACATCAATGCGATAACTTTTTACTGGTTGAAACTGGTGGCGGCATCACCTCCTTTAAATGCAAAGACCCAAATCAATAATTGAATGGGTCTTTGTGTTGGATGCGTCTTGTACTGCTTGCTACAGCGTTTTAAGTCATGGCTGCTGAATCCTCCTTTTGGTGCGGGCAAACCTCACCGCTGAATTTGCACCCGGTGCAAAAACTACTGCCTGCGATATAAAAGTTGCATAAGGGGTGTCTCAAAAATACGATGGGAATTACTGTTTGAGGTCTATACGTCCAGTCGGTTCAATAAGAGGCATTCCCGGTCATCGTTGTCGCCGAGAATAAATTTGCGGTCATCAGGTTTCTTTGCTTTCTTCATATCCTTGTCAATCCAATCGCAGCGGATTTTCAAGTTCGGTTCCTGTTGACCGTTGGAGTCGATAAACTGCACTGACTCATTTACAACCAACTTTTTGGCACGGGGATAGAACCCTGCGCGGCGGCTTTCTTGGCGAACTCGATATGGACAAGGTGCGCGACATCCACGATTTAAATGCCCGGCTGTGGGCG
>Ga0247844_1008799_pt1 | contig 10806 bp, 10 predicted proteins | sample LaCtaG_FD_192421 | JGI IMG/M metagenome (GOLD analysis project Ga0247844, IMG submission 192421) | Freshwater microbial communities from meromictic Lake La Cruz, Castile-La Mancha, Spain - LaCruzMarch201714.5m_1 | ecosystem: Environmental > Aquatic > Freshwater > Lake | place: Spain: Castile-La...
TGCTTTTTTAGGTGAGTATTTTTCCCCACACAGTTCAAAGTCTATCGTCTTTAAACTTATTTTATTAGGGTCAATAAGAAACTCTACGCAACTCATTTAGACCCTAAACTTAATTTTTTTATTAGAGCATACAAATACTCATTTAACTCATCAACTTGTATTGACTTTGTTTTAGCAATTTCCAGAATGCTAGATTCTAATGATGCAAGTATTTCTAGGTTGACTTTACTGGTAGCTAAATATTTTTTCTCATTTTCTATTAAATTTTCGAGTCTACCTACCCCCATTCCAAGCTCAAGTTCTGATGCTGTTGAAACGGGGCTATCAATTAACTTTGTAAGTATTCTTTCATATTTAGTTGATGCGTTACTTTTTTGTTGAAGAATTTCTACTATTGAATCACCAAGATCTCCAGATCCATTAAATAAATCCTGATAATTTGCCAACTTATCAATATTACTTAAATCTGGTAATAGTGCTTCAATATGTTTTAAGGCGTCAAATTTTTGCTGATTTTCTACTTGTATATTAGATGTTAATATATTTATGAGATTGTCACGCGCGGTTTGTTTAAGTTCAAATGAAGGTTCTGAGCCTGTAATTAACTTATTAGGGTCGATAATTTCAGCAACTTTTTCTATTAATTCATGGTTGGTTCTACCAATAGATTGAAAGGTTTCATAGATTGATCTTAACCCTTTATTAAGTTTTGGTGAGTTAATAGTGGATGTGGAAATACTTTCCAAATGAGTTCTTAGTAATTCAATGGATCTTCTTGCTCGTTCATGTTTTTCAGTAATGATTCTAAATTCTTGATTGAACACTATTTCTTTTAGAGCGCTCATTAAGACTTCTGAAATATTTAATTGATATTGTGTGAAATCCTGAACTCTTAAGCCAACCTTGTCATCCATGATCGACTTACAAAGATTTCTAGCATGATTATTTGAGCTAGTAGTCCAAACAATCCGGCTAATATCACCTCTAATAGCTACTGCTATATAAATTGGAATTGCTGCTGTTGGAATTCCATAGGGCGCTCTTGTTAAAGTTTCTGCTAATTCTGTTAGTCTGTAAGGTGTAGGTCTAATTCGAAGTACTTCTTTTCGTATAAGCTCAATTATCGAGCGCTCTGCTACAGCAAGTTCATCTATTTTTTTTATATCCCAACTATTATTGTGTCGCTGTATGAAGAACCCACTCGCGCCAAGTGTTCCATCAACTACGGCTGCTGACTCACTTGTTTCCGTATAACCTAATAAATCATTTTGGTAACTTTTATTGGAGTCAAAATTAAAAACTCTCTGAACTATATCTTCTGTTTCTGCGGAATCTATGTGGTAGTGATCTCCTAAAACATTACGTTTTTTTTGACTAGCTCTAACTGAGAGTTCATTGTCATATAACTTCAGAATTGAGCCTTGAACATGCAAAAAGAAATCGTTCCACGATGAGACAATGATTGGACTTGAATCTCCCTGTTTAACTACTTTCGTAATATGTTTATCCAAGCCACCTCGACCATAAAACTCGCCAAGTATTCTTAGCAAGTTGGATCTAACAGACTCATACTTGACGCGGAGTCTAATTTTCGCCTCTTCAGAATGACTTTGCTCTAATAACTTTATAAGAGCGAGTAGGAGTCTAAATTCAGATTCGAGCTTGGACAAATCTTCAAAACAAAACCAATAGTAAATTTCATCTTTTGGAAATGTAAGAATAGAATGTTCGATTTCTGATGTTTCAGATGGAGAGTTACCTAAAACAATATACACCTTAGCAACATTGTAGTTATTTAGTTTCGGGCGAGATACAGGCTTTATAGATAATGGCTCGACAACAAATCTTCTTACAATTCCCTTAGATGAGGGATCAAGGCTATGCTCACCAAGCATAGGCATTAACTCAGATGTGATTTCTGGGTATGTGGTTAAATATTGTGAGAATTTAATACGCGGAATTTTCTCGACAGCATCATGAATTAGTGTATCAAAATCTGTTCCCCCAGCTCCACCTATACTCCAAAGACTTGTAGTGTCATTTTTCCAAATAAGTCCAGCATTAACAAGCCACTCAAGGGCGTTTCTTAGAACTTCAGAATCAGAAGAAATAAATTTATTATCATGTAATGCGTTGGACAGAAACTCATTACTAGATTGAAAGTTACTGTCAAGTAAGCTACTTAACATTAAAATTGCAAGTATATTTTCTCGTTCTACTACATTCTGTGGATCTTCTCCTATATTTTTAATTTGTGAGCATGCTAATTTATAGTTCTTGAACTGATCACCATGACCATCATTATTTATTTCTTCTTCATAAAAGTTAACCAAAGCAGGTAATCTAATGAGTTCTGCTGAATACAAATTATTCTCATCAATTTCTTTTTCGAAATAGCCATTTCGAGATAATTCAGAAAGAAAATGAAAAGCAGTTCGTGTGGCTGCAGCATATCTCGATGACAAAGCTAATAAAGCAGCTGAGGTTAAAGGATGTAATGGATAGCAATTTCTAATTATTCTTAATAGCTCTTGCTCTATTCGGCTGAATAGGGGGACATCCTTACAACTTTCATAAATTCGTTTAGCATTCCCATCATTTCTTTCTTTTAACTCTAAACCTAAATCTGAGGTCTGCAATTGTCCCGCCAATAGATGGTAACCCTCCAATTCAGCTGGTTTCAATTCTACTTTTAAGGATGTAAATCGCCCCTGAATTGTTTCAATTCTGCTCTTAATGTCTTCGCCAGCATTTGCTCTATGCCCATATTCAGATAGACTGACATGCGTTAGACCTATAAATAGAACGTGGTTATTCGAAGGGGAGCAGACGGTCTCAACAAACTCTTGTAATTCAAATATTTCCTTTATTGGAGATCGCTGGCTTTCATCAAGCATATTTTCAAGAGCGTAGCCAAATTCATCCCAAATAATTGCAATTCCACGGTAATTATTTTGTATCTGCTTGGTGGCATTTAAATATATTTCCTTAGCAAGGCTTGCTCCATAATTAACCGCATCAAACGGGGTACCAAAAGTTAGTTGTTTATGCCAATCTGAAAATACCGATAGTGCTGTTGACTGGTGATCAATTAACCCCTGTCGTAGTGAGCTTGGGTCATGATATTCATTTCCGAGTCCTAATCCTGGTAAATATACTTCAGCCAGCTCAGGCTTTAGTTCCAATATCTCATCAAGACGTAACTGAGCAACGCTGTACTCTGTTTTTAGGAGAACTTCGGATGCATTGAGTCCAGATGTGCGTTCAACTACTCGGTATAAGTTTTCAACTAAATCACTTTGAATTGTTGGTCCACTTCTTCCATAAATAGGGACAATTAAATAAGGTTTAGCATCTTCATCAGAAGACGCTAAAAAAGTAGATTTTAAGTTGCTAGCTAATACTGATTCATTAATACTTTTTAGTCTGGTTAGAAAGCTTTCAAACTCTGGAGAATGAACACCATCTCTAAGCATTTGTCCGATTAAAACAGCCAATCTACTTTTACCTGACCCATAGACTCCGAAGCAGTTAATTGCACGCTCTTGTTGTTCACCGTGATATTGAACTGCATTATGAATATGTTTCAAAATTGCGACCGAGGACTCGGTTGGGACAAAAGAACTAATTAACCCTTTTTGATTAAGTCCCTCTGATAAAACAATTGCAGCTGCTCCGCCGTGAATTGTTACCAATTCTTTTAATTTTAAGGGATTACTCATACTTGGAAGTCCATACGGAGATATTAGAGTCTGCTAAATTTCGTAATTTAAAATATTTACTTACTTCTTGGGTAATTAAAGGAGTTCCCTTGTAAGTAACATATATATCATTTAATCCATATGTTTGAGATAACTGAGTCCAAAAAACGCCCTTGTCTAGCTCAGTCCAATTAAACATCCATTCTTCGGGATTCGTGATCAGTAATCTATTTGGATGAGGGGTTCTAAATACTAGCTCACAAAAATCCAACCTTGAAATCGGAATCTGTGGGGAGTTAAAATCTCCCGGTGAACTCCACTCTTCTATAGGTGATAAATATTTCAATAAATCATCATTTAATTTCTTTAAATCGGAACTTGTGTTTGTAGAAAATGCAATTCCTCTATAGCGATAATTATTCATTTTAATGGTATCGAAAAACAATTTTACATCCATGAATCAGCCCCGTCCTGAAGCAAGGAAACAAGCATTCTCTCATCATTAAATCTATCCCCAAATGACACGGAATTTATATTAGCCACATCATTAAAACTAATCTCATCACGCCATTCTGTTGTGTGCGAAATTAAATTTATCCTTTTTTTTAAATCATCTTGAGATAATGATAAAAAGTTATTTAAACCAATATTAATTAACTCACCAAAATCTATTGTGGGGCGACCTTTGAAATACTTTTCTCTAGCTAAAGCCAGAGCAAATAAAATTGAAGAGTCAGATACTTCAGGAGATGAAAGTTTATAAAAACTTTCTGCTTGTCCTGATTGGAAAGTTTTTCTAGACTCTATAATTCCCAAGCCTTGCAAAGTTCCATCTTCAGCAAACATTTTTAAAACTCCACTGAAGTAAGTATCAATGGATGCGAGTGACATCCCGTCACTATTATTCGACAAGAAAGTTTTGATGTTTCCCAGGGAAGTAAATTGCTTAATATTAGGATCTAATGAACGAAAAAAAGCATCATACGGGAATGGATCATCACCAAAGCAAATTAGCAAATGAAATGCCCACCAAGTAGATGATTTTTTTAAATTTCTATCATTTTTAACTATGAGTTGTCCGTAACGACTCAACTCATAAGAAGTACCATTTTTTTTTATAATTTTCGCTGCATTCAGCCAGTTTTTTATGGCGCTGATCTGATTTTTCCCTGCAATAAACTCTCTACGAGCCACTCTTAGATTTGAGTTTGAAAATATATTCTTATTATTCTGAATAAGCTCTAGGCAGGTCTGAGACCACCATCTTGTTAAGCCAAACGTTTGGGTATCTATAGGCATATTTTATTACCATTTGTAGAATAGAGCATAGTATAGCTTTTATATAAATCGTATCAAATTGTAAACCAAATTTACCAACCTTATAAAGTTACTTCGAAATCATTGAATGCTTGTAAATGCTATCAATCTGAAGTGCAATTTAAGGAGCCACTAAATTTTCTTAATATTGTCTGATTGATGTCTATAAAATTAGTAGCGATTCAACCAAAGCTTTTAAGTGTAATAAATTACCTTAGAGTCAATTAAAGTTTAGTATTTTTTTGCGGATATTTATCTTGGCACTATGATGGCACAGAATGGGCACGGTGCCCAAATGAAAACGCCCCAATCTCTCGAAAGGGGCGTCTTTATTGGTGGTGAAAGAGGGACTTGAACCCTCGACCCCAGGATTATGAATCCAAAAATCAGCGGTGTTTTTGTATGTGATTGGTAGTTAGTTAATCGGTTTTAATAGATGTTGAATACGTAACTAGTTGATATTTAATAAATTATTTAAATGCCAATTGGGACATTTAATACCACCATATTTAATGGTAAATTATTTATTTCCCAAATGCTGCATGAATAAATTTTAAGAATTTCAATTTTCAGTTCAATAAATGACTCTAACTGTATCATAATTTCGTTATACATAAGGTTTAAACTCATTGCTATCTTTGGTTAGTAATTGCATCAATTTAGGGTGAATAAATAACTTCTCTTTAGTAACTGGTGCTTCAATCAACACGCCAATTTCAACTAGTTGTTTCAAATATTGGGATGCAGCCTGGCGTTTTGCAATTCCAGCTTCACCTAAACTACTAATGCGGCAATATGGCAATTCAAAAATCAAACTTACTAGTTCGTGACTGTAAACTTTAGGTAGTTTGTTTCGCACATATTCCACCGTATGTTCTGATAATGCCTTAATTGCAGCAATTTTAGCGGTTGTCCAAATAGCTGTTTCCTCAACACCTTTCAGTACATAAATAATCCATGACTCCCAGTCTTGCTCACAGGTCACTTGTAGTAACAGTCTATAATAGTCCGCTTTGTTTTGAATAATATAACGGCTTAAATATAAGATCGGCAGTGTCAGCAAACCTTCCTGAATCAAGAACAGACTATTTACAATACGGCCAGTTCTGCCATTGCCATCAGTAAATGGGTGAATTGCTTCAAACTGATAATGTGCCACCGCCATGCGAATTAGTGGGTCAATTTCTATCGCATTGTGTAGAAAACGCTCCCAATCTGCCAGCATCGTTCGCAAGACATCCTCACCTACTGGTGGGGTATAAATCACCTCGCCTGTTTTATGGTTGCTTAATGCGGTTCCGGACACTTTGCGAACATTCATCTGTACGCCTTTTATTTGCGTGCAAATTTCTTCTACTGTGCGGGTATTAAGTGGGTGTTGATTGAGCGCCTGAAAACCTTCAAATAGCGCACGACTGTAACGCAAGGCTTCTTTAGTAGCAGGGTCAGCTTGATCTTCATTGCGTAAATGCTGAAAAAGCTTATCTGTGGTGGTGACGATATTCTCAATTTCCGAACTCGCACCGGCTTCTAGTAAAGGCAGTGTGTTGATTAATACCGATTGATTGGGTATTAACTCTGCAGCTTGCTTTAGCTCAGCCAAAGCCGCGCGCGCAGTAATACACTGCTTTAATATGGACTTGGTTTCAATATCTATATTAGGCGGTAGGGTAGGTAAAGACAAATAAGGTTGATCGGGTTGCCAAGGTTGAGGTCTCATGTTCACAGCCTTATGTTTATATTTTTAAGTTTTATCGACACATTCTTAGTGTATGTCGATGCTGTCGACACGTCAATATTTTATGTCGATGATTTTTTATTTCATCGACACATATAGAAGGTATGTCGATTGTGTCGACATAGGAAAGTATCGGTGAAATTTAACCAAGAGTTTGAATCTATAAGGGGGTAGTGAAAAACTTTTTGAGGATTCTTACCATCACATAGCGTGTCTGGCGTTCAACGAGAGTGGCATGGTTAGCTTTTAAATCGTTTAACGTGTTTACTTACTCCATCTAAAATACTATCAATTAACTTGGTAGGAAATCCTTTTGGCACTTCATCATACATGCCTTCAATCACAGAAATAATCTGATCCGCAATATCGTGCATTTGCGCATAGGAATCAGGTACGCCTAATTTTTTGGTAAATTCTTGCCAGTGTCTGGGATAAATTTCATCGAGTTTGTAGTGAGTGTTTTTTGTTCTTACAGCCATTGCTAATCTGGCTTTTTTATATTGCAAATTATTTGTTTTATTTCCAATAATTGGCCAGGCTGAAAGTACATCATAGAGTGGGGTTAGTCGAAACTTCCCTTGAGGCTCAATCGCCACTGAAAAGTTTTTGGCATGACCATCTGTACCTGCTAACAGCCAAAATACAAATTGTGCTTTAATAAAATTGATTCGGTCCTCATCTGCTACTTCACTTGCGGTCAGGTATGACATTATTTTTTCAATACCAGGACCGCCTTTATCTTCATATTTTGTTTCTGCATTGTAGCCAAACACCTGACAGAAGTCCTCCTGAGGCAACCGCGCAATCCAGGCGTTGTTATCGACCCATTTGCGATCAAATCTTTCAACGACTAATGCTTTCGTACCATTAAATTCTCTGATTTCAGTTCTGGCAATTTTGAAGCCTAGTTTTGCTAATATCTGAGCGCATAACCACTCGTTTTCTATCGAGGTGGTCATGTCAAATTTATGTTCTCCACCAACAACACCCAGCGCTAGTTTTAGGATATGTGTCGTAGGTGTAGCGCCTAAAGGCAGATGCCATGCACCATTCAAATTTAATAAAGCCGTTTTTTCCTGAGCACCTGCGATGGAAATTCTAAACTCTTCCTCGTGAAACTCCTGCCCCATGACTCGCCCTGTAGATGCAGCCAAAAGAATTTTCGCGACTTCATCATCGCTGAGAGGGCGAGATGATATTTGATTGTAACCAGTAGGCTCTTCGTCTAAAGGGAGTAATTGAATGGCACCTACACAGTCCCTGCCTACAGCCTCTAATAATTCAATCGTATCAGATGTCCTGGTGTTGAAATTCGATTGAATACGCTTTCTGATTTCTATAGAGTCTGGTAGCAGGTTGTCAAAATAATTCTTAACTTCCTCCCCTCTAACCATGCCATCGTAAGGATTGATTGGCATAGAGTTTGATAATGGCCTTGCAAATTCTGAGGCTACCCAATCAGGGTGATATTGAAATGCGTGAACGCCAGTGTTGCTCTGAGACCAGACACCTACTAGTAAGCCATTCATCCAAACATTTAAGTTATGCGCCATAGCGTCACCATTTCACATTAGACTTATTTGAGTATGAATTTTCTACTGCTTTTGATTCCTTTTTCGATGTAGTAACTTTTTGGTCATCAAGTTTTTTTGATTTTGAAGGAGGTGTCGGTGTTTGAAGTGAGCTTAAATTGTCAGTGCTTGGGACCTCCAGTGACATGGATACTCCCAAAATGTTTAATAGATGTATAAGTTGGTCAATACTCACCAGTTCAGGATTGCTCTCAATTTGCACTATTCTTGATTGAGATAAACCCATCTTGTCAGCCAGCATCTGCTGCGTCCAGCCTTTTGAATTGCGCAAAGATTTGAGGTGCGTCTTAAGTTGTATGCCTGATGTGATTTTCATTTTCATACCGTCATAATATTATATAAATATAATAAACGCAATATATTATATTTGAGTAATATTGTTTAGTTATTACCCTTATGTAATTAGAATAATTTATTATATTTGTATAATAATATTTCGATAAAGAAAACTCCTTTGAAATGTTTCTAGGTGGCTTTTTTGACTGGAATACTCAAAATTTATCGTGATTTCAAAAAATATAGATTATTCCGCCAGAAATTTTTTTTTCGGCAAATTAATAATTATCGTTTTAAGTAAATCTTGAAATGGCATCGGAAGCGTAAATCAATTCAATCTTACTGTGATGTTTTCTAAGAAATTGCCACATTTTCTTATATTCTGGATCGTGTGAGATTATTTCATTGTGAGATATAACGAAAAATAGAGGTTGTCCATCTATATACCTCCTGGGATACCGGTGTTAACACTTTTAGCAAAGATTAAATGTGAAACTTCATCTCTAAACTCAATAGCTCGGCCATTGGCAGCATTACGAACATCTATGGCTTTATCGTTAGCACTACGTATTGATTTACCTGTACTGTCACGTATATCTATCGCTTTCGCATTAACCGCTACCAATGCCTTATTAAATTCTGAGCCGAATTTTTTCACAGACTTTATAGCTTCCGGATGATTTACTGGGGCGCAACTTAGCTCAACAACGACAGCTGTACCTCCAACCAAAACGCTTGCCGTTATTAACACAGGTGCCACAACTGCACCACCTAATGTTCCCGCTACATAACCACCAGAACTCGTCAAAATATAAGCACCACTACTATGCGCAACAGCTGACATGCCTGTTGCCTGGAGAAGTGCCGCAACACCTGCTCCAGCTCCACCAACACCCGATGTGATTCTGTTTATTGCTACATTTTGGCTAGGAGCGTATGAACATATAACATCAGTTGTTGTAGTGGCTTGAGTTACATTTGTGACCATCATCGCAATCAAACCGAAAATTCCTACCAAAAATTTCATAATTTACCCCTAATAAAAAATAACATCTTTACGATTCAACCTACAGTGGAAATAAAAAGACCACCTGATTTGTATAACTCAGCTATTAGCTAGAGCATCCTGCAACTTCAAATTAGCAAGCCAAGCAGAAAAGTTATCAGCCACTTTCGTTCGAACTCCTGAGAATCCAATTTCAGAAACGTATTTTGTAACTGTATCTAAAATCACAATCAGTTCTTCAAAGCCTGTGTGTGAAATCACAATTTCTGAGTCTCGCAACCTGTACTCGTCCTTATAAAGACTTGTTGCAGCAATCACACAGGGTATTTTTTTAATATCAAAATTAGGCTTATATCCGTAGACTTCAATCCCAATATTTTCTAAGCACAAATACCCTGTGGTATCTATGAAATCTTTATAATCCTTAGGCAAATCAAGGCTTAATAAAGACTCTAATTTAGATGCTGATGTACTTTCAATCAAAATCTTTTGCCCTCGTTTTCCAATATGCTGCTTTTTGTAAATTAAAAGCAGGTCTATCAATCTCTGATACTTTTGTATACCTATGCAAGATATCTGTGCATTCTTTGTGAGCTGTATTGCTCATTTCAACAAGTAATCCATCGTTTTGCTGTTTCATATGATGCAAATCTAAAGACTTACCATCTTTACCAGTTGGAGCTAAACCCAGCTTCATTCTTTCAATATTAGATCTTCCAGTTGCATCAATGAATTTCGGATCGAACAAACTATCATTTTTAATGAAAGGTCTTCCCAGTACGTTAACTCGTTTGCCACTTGCAACAAAACTCATTTCTAAATTTGTCATTCTGCGTCTAGCCGCAGTTTCAATATTTAAAAATTTTCGAAATTTCTCTAGGCCATTTTTTTCAAGCGCTTTTATACCATCACGACCAAAAGTGACTGATTCAAGAAAGTATTCTTTTGGAATTTTACTATTGCGTTGATATACAGAGAGCACATCATCGCCAGCAACTTTTAATAGAGTAGATGTTTTTGCCCCAAAATCACTTCCAAATTTAGCTAGCGTGTTAAATTGCATCTAAATTTGACCCACCAAATGCATCGAATATTGACCCACCCTTGAGCTGTTTATTCTATCTCTAAAGTTAATTTAAGATCACTTTTATTCACCTCCTTTTTTGGTTTGTTTGC
>Ga0247844_1008804_pt1 | contig 10797 bp, 5 predicted proteins | sample LaCtaG_FD_192421 | JGI IMG/M metagenome (GOLD analysis project Ga0247844, IMG submission 192421) | Freshwater microbial communities from meromictic Lake La Cruz, Castile-La Mancha, Spain - LaCruzMarch201714.5m_1 | ecosystem: Environmental > Aquatic > Freshwater > Lake | place: Spain: Castile-La...
GCTCAACGCCCACAACCGGATGCCCGCCGAAGGCAAGAAGCCCAAGAGCCTGCCCAAGCGGGAACTCCGCGCCGCCCAAGACGAGGCCTACCTCGAAAAACTCCTCTCCCTAATGTAGGGGCCCTGGGCTGCGGGGGAGTGGGATTCGCGGGTGGTGTATTGGACCGCGGACTTTAGTCCGCCTGTCTTTGATTTCGAGCGGACTAAAGTCCGCGGTCCAGTACACCGAAGGCCCTGCGAGCGCGAAGGGTCGTTAGAGAGCTTCTGGCTTCCGCTGACGCTTTTCAAAAAGCTGCGTCTCGCGATAGCCGGCCGTTTTCGCCCAGCCGATCGCCCTTTCGAAATCCCGCGCCACCTCGCTGGGGGCATGGGCATCGGAAGAGATTACGAGCGGGATTCCGGCCTGACAGGCCAGTTCGAGAAAGCGCGGATGCGGATAGGCCTCGGCGCAGGGCTTGTGCCAGCCGGCGGTGTTGAGTTCGATGGTGCCGCCGGATGCGGCGATGGCTTCGATGGCGGGTTCGTAAAAGCGCGCGAGGTCGCCGGGCGGGCGGTGGGAGAATTTCTTCACCAAGTCCGGGTGCCCCATAATGTCGAAAAGGCGGCTGCGGGCCATCGCGGCATAGGTTTTCCAATAGTGGGTCCAGACCGCCTCGACATCCGATTCCGCCCAGCGGCCGAGCCACTTCGGGTTATCGAAATCCCAATCGCCAAGGTAGTGGACGGAGCCGATCAGGTAGTCCCACGGGTAGCGTCCGGCCAGGTCCTCGATCCAGCTTTCGCAGCCCGGCAGCCAGTCGCACTCCAGCCCGGCGCGGACGGGCAGCGGGCCGGCGGCGGCGCGGGCGCGGTCGATCCAATCGTAGTAGGCAGGCAACTCGGCCTCGTCCATCCGCCAGTCGTCGAAGGGCTCGGGCCGGACCGGCGCGTGGTCGGAAATGCCGTATTCGCTGAGTCCTGCGGCGCGGGCGGCAGCGACGTATTCCTCCGGCTCGCCCGTGGCGTGGCGGCAGAGCGGGGTGTGGGTGTGATAGTCGCCGGGCACGAAACGGGCGGGAATTCGGGTTGCTTGAGTTTGGTTAGGGATACTAGAGTGCGGCCCGCGCGCAAGCCCCGCCAGGATTTCCGATGTCTCAAGATCTTTCCAGCCCCGTTCCACCGGGCAATCCGTTCACCGACTACCTGATCGCCAAGCTCCGCAATCATCCGAAGCGGATCGTTTTCACCGAAGGCGAGGACTTGCGGGTGCTGCGGGCGGCCGAGCGGCTCGTGAATGCCGAAGCCGCCGTGCCCGTGCTTCTCGGGTCGCGCGATGCGATCCGCGGGATGGCGGCGGAAAACGGCATCAGCCTGAAGTTCATCAATGTCATCGAGCCCGCGAAATCGTCCGACTTCGGCCTGTTCTGCCAGCGCTTTGCCAAGGTCGAGCGCTACCGGAACAACAGCGCGTCGGACCCCTCGGACGTGGTCTCACGACCGCACTACTTCGGCGCGATGATGATCCAGTATGGCCAAGCCGACGCGCTGGTCGGCGGAAATCAGTCGCTCCCCGCGAGCCTGTTCCGCGCCCTGCTCCACACCGTCCAGCCGATGCCCGGGGTGCCGAAAATGTTCGGTATCATGGCACTGGTCGCCCCGCATTTGCAGCACTTCGGCAGTGATGGCGTGCTCTTCCTTGCCGACTGTGGATTGATCCCGCAGCCGACGGTCGACCAACTGGCGATGATCGCGATCGAGACTGGCAAGCAGGCCAGGCATTTCCTCGGCCGCGAGCCGCGGATCGCGCTGCTCAGTCACTCGACCAAGGGCTCTGCCGGCACTGAAGACGCGCGCCGGATGGCCGCCGCCACGGCGCTGGCGATCGATCACGCCAAGGCGGCTTACCTTGATTTCTCGATCATTGGCGAAGTCCAGGCAGATGTGGCGCTGGACCCCACCGCATCGGAAATCAAGCTGCCGGACGCCGGCATCCGCCAGCCAGCTGACGTGCTGGTGTTCCCGAATCTGGATGCCGCGCACATTTCGCTGAAACTGCTCCAGCACTGCGCCGGGGCGATCAATTACGGCCAGATCCTCGCCGGGCTGGCTCGTCCGGCGGCGCAGGTGCCTCGGACTGCGTCGGAAGAGACGATCTTCGGCACCGCCGCTGCGGTCGGGGTGGAGGCGATCAAGTATCACCTGCTTTACCCGGAAGGCGAGGTCTGAGGCCGGTTGTCGGGAAGAGGAGGGGATTTCCATGAAATCGCCTCACCGCACCGGTCAATCCAACCCATGGCAGGGTTCGCCCGGTGGCATGAAACGCGCTTGAACGCGACTCCCCCTGTGCAATCGTCCGCCGCCTGGCCCCGGGGGCCTTTCCGCTTCAATGTCCTCCTTCATCCAAATCCCCGAAGACGCACCCTTCAACGCCGAGCAACGAGTCTGGCTCGGTCAGTTTCTTTCCCAGCTGTTGGCAGGTGCCTCGACCGCTTCCGCTCCTGCCGGCCCCGCCGTGCCGGTGACCATTCTCTGGGGCTCCCAGACCGGCAGTGCCGAGGGGCTCGCCAAAAAACTGATGAAGACCCTCAAAAAGGGGAATTTCGAGCCGGAATCCCACGACATGGCGACCTACGACCGCAGCCGGCTGCCGCAGGAGAAGAACCTGCTAGTCATCACTTCGACCTACGGCGATGGCGAGCCGCCGGACAACGCGGCCGACCTTCACACCTGGCTTCACGCCGCATCGGCCCCGCGCCTCGAAGGAGTGAATTTCTCCGTCCTCGCGCTCGGCGACACCAACTACCCGGACTTCTGCAAGTGCGGGATCGAATTCGACACCCGCTTCGAACAACTCGGTGCCAACCGCTTGATTCCGCGGATCGATAGCGATGTCGATTACGACCCGTCCTTCAAGCAGTGGACCGATGCGATCCTGGCCCTGCTCGCGCCGGCCGGATCGGCCTCGTCGAACGGCGCGGCCGTTGCGGTCGAACAAGCCGAAACCGGCTACTCGAAAAAGAATCCCTTTCCGTCCGCCATCCTTCGGAACTTCAACCTGAACGGCCCCGGCGAAAAGCACACGCATCACATTGAGATGTCGCTGGAAGGTTCCGGCCTCGACTACCAAGTCGGGGACGCTCTCGGGGTCTATCCGGAGAACCCGCCGGATGTGGTGGATGAAATTCTCGCCAACCTTCCGTTCAAGACGGCCGTCGATGTCCCGCTGCCGGATGGCGGCGAAGGGAGGCTGCGCGACGCGCTGATTTCCTCGTATGATATCGGCAACATCAACAAGTCGCTGATCCAGAAATGGCAGGCCCGCAGCGGCTCGCCCTTCCTGCGCTCGCTGGTCCAGGCCGACAGCAAGAAGGCATGGGATGACTTCTGCTGGGGCCGCGACCTGATCGATCTGGTCATCGACCATCCCGCCGACTTCACCGATGCCGAGGACTTCGTCGCCGTGCTGAAGAAGCTCCAACCACGGCTTTACTCGATCGCCTCCAGCCCGAAGGCCCATCCCGGTGAAGTGCATCTGTGCGTTGGCATCGTCCGCTACAGCACCTTCGGCCGGAAGCGCGGCGGCATCTGCTCGACCTTCCTTTCGGATCGCTCAAGCGGCGTGAGGCCCGGCGTGTTCGTCCACGTCAACAAGGCCTTCCGCCTGCCGGAAAACGGCGACACGCCGGTCATCATGGTCGGCCCCGGCACCGGCATCGCGCCGTTCCGCGCCTTCCTGGAAGAGCGCAAGCTGACGGCTGCGAAAGGCGGTAACTGGCTGTTCTTCGGCAATCCCCATCAGGCCACCGACTTTCTCTACGGCGAGGAGCTCACCGCATTCCAGAAGGAGGGGACCTTGCAGAAGCTCGACCTCGCCTGGTCGCGCGACCAGAAGGAAAAGGTTTACGTCCAGAACCTGATGCTCCAGCAGGGAGCCGAGCTGTGGAAGTGGTTCCAGGATGGCGCGGCGTTCTATGTCTGCGGCGATGCCTCGCGCATGGCCAAGGATGTCGACGCCGCCCTGCACACCATCGCGGAGGAACACGGCGGCCTGTCAAAAGACGATGCCGCCGCCTGGGTCAGCCAGCTCAAGAAGGACAAGCGCTACCTGCGCGACGTCTATTAATTGACGCTAGGAGCGCCGGTCCTCAGACCGGCAGCCCCTTTCCTTTCGAGCCGGTCTGAAGACCAGCGCTCCCGGGGAGAAATCCGCTCTTGCCCGGAATCCCGCCGTCTGGTTCATTCCCGCCCGTCCCACAAAGAGACGCCGCTGTAGCTCAGGGGTAGAGCAGCTCATTCGTAATGAGCAGGTCGTCGGTTCAAATCCGACCAGCGGCTCCACTTGAAACAGACCCGGTTCAAATCGGTTCGTCTCCAGCCTCCGCGTCGGAAGTTCCTTGGCTTCGAGTGAGATGGATTTCCGCCTATTTACGGCAGGTTGGTGGAGCCCATCAGGAAACGGTCGCATTCGCGAGCCGCACCACGTCCTTCGTTGATGGCCCAGACGACCAGGGATTGACCTCGGCGGACGTCGCCGGCGGCGAAGACTCCGGGGACATTGGTCGTGAAGGTGCCGTGTTCGGCCTTGATGTTGGAGCGGGCGTCGGTTTCGAGGGCGAACTTCTGGATGACTTCCTTTTCGGGTCCGGTGAAGCCCATGGCCAACAAGGCGAGCTGGCAAGGAATCACCCGCAGCGTGCCTTCGACATCCTTCGGAACGAAGCGACCCTGATCGTCCTTGGCCCACTCGATATTGACGATTTCGAGGCCGCCAAGGTTTCCTGCGGCGTCTTTGATGAAGCGCTTGGTTTGGACGAGATAGTGGCGCGGATCTTTGCCTTGGATCGCGGCGGCCTCTTCCTGGCCGTAGTCCATCTTGTAAACCTTCGGCCATTCGGGCCACGGATTGTTGGCGGCGCGCTTCTCCGGCGGCTGTGGCATGATTTCCAATTGAATCACACTCTTGCATCCGTGGCGGAGACTGGTTCCAACGCAGTCGGTGCCGGTATCACCGCCACCGATGACCACGACGTCTTTGCCGGTGGCGTTGAGCGCCGGGTTCGTCCCGTCAAATTTGTGATCAAGCTGATAGCGGGTGTTGGTGGTGAGGAACTCCATCGCCAGATAGACACCGTTGGCATCGCGGCCTTCAATGGAAAGGTCACGCCCGTCAGTCGCGCCGCAGCAGAGGACCACGGAGTCGAAATCCTTGCGCAAGCGCTCGGCCGTCCATTCGCTGTCCTTGCCGATAAAGATGCCTGTTTTGAAAACGATGCCTTCCTCCGCCATGAGATTGACCCGGCGTTGCACGACGAGTTCCTTGTCGAGCTTCATGTTGGGAATGCCATACATGAGCAGTCCGCCGATGCGGTCTTCGCGTTCGAAAACAGTGACGCTGTGGCCTGCTTGATTGAGTTGGTCCGCGCAGGCGAGACCGGCAGGACCGGAGCCGACGATGGCAATTTTCTTGCCCGTGCGCATCGAGGGGATGCGTGCGGTGACCCAGCCTTCTTCCCAGCCGCGGTCGATGATGGCACACTCGTTGTTTTTAATGGTTACCGCGGGCTCGATGATACTGAGCACGCAGGAACCTTCACAAGGAGCAGGGCAGACGCGGCCGGTGAATTCCGGGAAGTTGTTCGTCTTGTGAAGGCGATGAAGCGCTTCCTTCCAACGCCCGCGAAAGATGAGGTCATTCCATTCCGGGATCAGGTTGTTCACCGGGCAGCCGCTGGCCATGCCGGAAACCATGTGGCCGGTGTGGCAGAAAGGGGTGCCGCAGTCCATGCAGCGCGAACCTTGGGCGCGTTGCTGCTTCTCATCGGAATGAATCTTGAATTCGCGCCAGTTCTTGATGCGCTCGAGCGGTGCGGTTTCCGGATCGGTGACCCGATCGACTTCCATGAATCCTGTTGGCTTGCCCATATCAATTTGCGATCTGAAATTTGAAATTCGAGATTAGTTCCCTCCCACGCGGGCGAGATCCTTGAGGTTTTCCTCAAAGGCGGCCATTGCGGCTTCGTCGCCAGTGAGCCCCTGTTCCTCGACGCGCTTGAATGCTTCCAACATCCGCTCGTAGTCGCGGGGAAGCACCTTGAAGAATTTCGGCAGCTCGGAATCCCAGTTATCCAACAGGAACTTGCCGCGTGGTGAGCCGGTGTAACCGACGTGTTTCTCGATGGTGGCTTTGACCAGTGCGATGTCCTTGTCGCTGCACTCGATGAGGCGATAGAGCTTCACCATTTCGCAGTTGAGACGTTTCTCGAACAGCCCGTCCACGTCGTAAACGTAGGCGACGCCACCGGACATCCCGGCCGCGAAATTGCGCCCGGTTTCACCGAGAACGACCACCTGGCCGCCGGTCATGTATTCGCAACCGTGGTCGCCAACGCCTTCGACGACAGCCGAAGCGCCGGAGTTGCGGACGCAGAAGCGTTCGCCGGCGATGCCATTGAAATAAGCCTCACCGCTTGTCGCGCCGTAGAGGGCGACGTTTCCGATGATGATGTTTTCTTCGGGCTTGAAGCGTGCGTTCTTGGGCGGATAGATGATGATTTTTGCGCCTGACAGCCCTTTTCCGACGTAGTCGTTGGCATCTCCTTCGAGGCGGAAGGTCATGCCTGGAGGAGTGAACGCTCCGAGCGATTGGCCGGCGCTGCCGACGAATTTGAGGTCAATGGTATCCTCGGGAAGTCCCTTGCTACCGTATTTGCGCGAAATTTCGCTGCCGGTAATGGTGCCGACGACGCGGTTCACGTTGATGATCGGCAGCTCGGCTTTGACTTTCTCACCGCGCTCGATGGCGGGTTTGCAAAGGGTGAGCAGGTGGGTGTTGTCGAGGGCGGCCTTGAGGCCGTGGTCCTGTTGGATCGTGTTGTAGGCACCCACACTGTCGGCGACGTCCGGCTTGTGGAAGATGCTCGTCAAATCGACGCCCTTGGCTTTCCAATGCTCGGTTGCTTCGTTGGTATCGAGGCATTCGACCTTGCCGACCATTTCATTGATGGTGCGGAACCCAAGCTCAGCCATGATTTCGCGGAGTTCCATGGCGATGAAGGTCATGAAATTCACGACATACTCCGGCTTGCCTTCGAAGTTTTTACGAAGGACGGGATCCTGGGTGGCGATGCCGACCGGGCAGGTGTTTTTCTGACAAACGCGCATCATCAAACAACCGACCGTGACGAGCGGTGCGGTGGCGAACCCGTATTCCTCAGCACCTAGCAGAGTCGCGATGGCGACATCGCGACCGGTCTTGAGTTGGCCGTCTGTTTCGAGGACGACGCGGCTGCGAAGATCGTTGAGGAGCAGGATCTGGTTCGTTTCTGCCAAGCCAAGTTCCCAAGGGGCACCGGCATTGAAGATGGAGGAGGAGGGTGAGGCACCCGTGCCGCCATCGTGACCAGCGATGAGGATGACATCCGCGTGAGCCTTGGCGACACCGGCGGCGATGGTTCCGACGCCGACCTCCGCCACCAGCTTCACATTGATGCGGGCGCGCGGGTTGGAGTTCTTCAGGTCGTGGATGAGTTCCGATAGATCCTCGATCGAGTAAATGTCGTGGTGCGGGGGAGGGGAGACGAGTCCGACGCCCGGAGTCGAGTAGCGGACTTTCGCAATCCAAGGATAGACTTTCGAGCCCGGCAGCTCGCCGCCTTCGCCCGGCTTTGCACCTTGGGAGATTTTGATCTGAATCTCGTCAGCATTCACCAGATATTCACCGGTGACGCCGAAGCGGCCGGAGGCGACCTGTTTGATGGCGGAACGCTTGCTGTCACCATTGGCCATCGGGACGAAGCGCGATGGATCTTCCCCGCCCTCACCGGTGTTGGACTTGCCGCCGATGCGGTTCATGGCGATGGCGAGCGTTTCGTGAGCCTCCTGCGAGATCGAGCCGTAGGACATGGCCCCGGTTTTGAAGCGCTTGGTGATGGCCTCCACGGATTCCACTTCTTCCAGTGGCACCGGCTTGCGGCTGCTCCTGAATTTCATCAAGCCACGGAGCGTGGAGATGTTCTCACTTTGATCGTTCACCTTCTTGGCATATTGCTTGAAGACCTCATAGCTGCCGGTGCGGGTGGACTTCTGGAGGAGGTGGATGGTTTCCGGGTTGAAAAGGTGGAACTCACCGTCGCTGCGCCACTGATAGACGCCGCCGGCATCGAGTGCGGCTTCCTCGGCCTCGATGTGGCGGTCCGGGAATGCTTCGCGGTGGCGGATGAGAGCTTCCTCGGCGATTTGCTCGAGGTCGGAGCCTTCACAACGGCTGGAGGTGCCGTGGAAAAACTTGTTCACGAGTTCGGTGCCGAGGCCGATGGTTTCAAAGATCTGGGCCCCGCGATAAGACGCGACGGTGGAAATTCCCATCTTGGCCATGGTTTTCACCACGCCTTTGATCGAGCCCTTGAGGAAGTTGTAAACGGCTTTGTCGAAGTCGATGGCAAGCATGTCGTCCTTGATCATCTTGTGAATGGACTCGAACGCCATGTAGGGGTTGATCGCATCCGCGCCGTAGCCGATGAGGGTGGAGAAATGGTGGACCTCGCGTGCCTCACCGGTTTCCAGGATGATGCTGACAAGCGTCCGTGTGCCTTGTTCGACCAGATAGTGGTGCAGGCCGCCCATCAGCAGCAGGGTGGGGACCGCGGCGTTGGACTTGTCGATGTTTCTATCAGAAAGAATCAACAGGTTGTAACCTGCGGCGATCGCTTCATCGGCTTGGGAACAGATCTTGTCGAAGGAGGCTTCGAGTCCTTGGCCGCCTTGATCGGCAGGGAAGACGGCATCGATGGTGGTGGCCTTGAATCCGCTGAGGTTCACCTCGCGGAGGCGGGCGATTGATTCGTTGTCGATGAGTGGATTATCCAGGCGGATCATGCGGCAGCTTTGCGGGCCGGGCGCCAGGAGGTTCCCTTCGGAGCCGAGGAAGGTCTCCGTGGAGGTGACGAGTTCTTCTCGGATGCAGTCGAGTGCCGGGTTGGTGACTTGGGCGAAGATTTGTTTGAAATACTGATAGAGATGCTTCGGTTTGCTGGAGAGCACGGCGAGCGGCGTGTCATTCCCCATTGATGAAATCGGTTGGACGCCGGTGGAAGCGGTGGGCCCAAGCAGCATGCGGAGATCCTCGTAGGTGTAGCCGAACGCGATCTGGCGTTCGAGAATACGTTCTTCCTCGATGGCTTTTGGAGCCTTCGCAGCCGGCAGATCCTTGAGTGTGATGCGGTTTTCCTTGAGCCACTGGCCGTAAGGCTTGGCACCGTAAACGCGCCTTTTGACTTCATCATCCGGGACGATGCGGCCTTCCTTCATGTCCACGAGGAACATCTTGCCGGGGCGGAGGCGTCCTTTTTGGACGATGGAGTTCGGGTCGAGGTCCGGCACAACGCCGACTTCGGATGCCATGATGACGAGATCGTCATCCGTCACATAGTAGCGGCTCGGGCGGAGGCCATTGCGGTCGAGTACGGCGCCGATTTGCTGACCATCGGAGAAAGTGATCGAAGCCGGACCATCCCAAGGCTCCATCAAACAAGCGTGGAATTCGTAGAACGCCTTTTTTTCCTCATCCATCATGGTGTGGTGCTCCCATGGCTCGGGAATCATCATCATCATCGCGTGGACAAGGTCGTAGCCACCGAAGTGCATGAATTCGAGGGCATTGTCGAAACGTGCCGAGTCCGAGCCATCTTCGTTGATCACGGGGAAGATGTTTTCAATTTCCGTGCCGAAGAGATCCGATTGGCAGAGCGCCTGACGGGCCTTCATGAAATTCGCGTTGCCCATGACCGTATTGATTTCGCCGTTGTGGGCGATGAAGCGGTTGGGGTGTGCGCGGGACCAGCTTGGGAACGTGTTTGTAGAGAAGCGGGTGTGCATCAGCGCCAGCGCCGATTCGAAATCAGGGTCGAGAAAATCCGGGAAATACTCGGAAAGCTGGCAAGGCGTCAGCATGCCCTTGTAAATCATCGTACGCGCCGAAAGTCCGGTGACGTAGTGGTAGTCAGCGCCTGGGAAGTTATTCCCCTTGTTTCCATGGACATCGCGAAACTGGTTGGGCATCTCGTTGTTGCGGATCCATGTGCCCACTTGCTTGCGGATGACGTAGAGCTTGCGCTCGAAGGCCATCGGGTCGGTGATATCGTCACTTTTGCCGATGAACACCTGCTTGATGACAGGCTCGTAGCGACCGGAGGTTTTTCCGAGAATCGAGCTCTTCACCGGCACGGTCCGCCAGCCGAGGAATTTCTGCCCTTGTTCGTGGATGACGTGCTCGAATACCTGCATCGCCACTTGGCGGACCGCCGCGTCCGGCGAGAAGAACACGCAACCGGAGCCATACTCCCCTTCCGGCGGAAGCACGACGCCCTTTGCCGCCATCTCGCGGCGCAGGAATTTGTCCGGCATTTGGATGAGCATGCCCGCACCGTCACCCGTCAACGGGTCGGATCCACTTGCGCCGCGGTGATCCATGTGCTCGTTCATGGTCAACGTCTTGAGCACGATATCGTGCGAACGCTTGCCCTTCAAATGGGCGATGAACCCGACACCACAGGAATCCTTCTCACGTGATGGGTGCCAGAGGCCTTGTGGTTCAGGCCAACCGAATGGGGTTTTCTGTGACGATGACATGGAGTTGATTGAAGCGATATGGGGAAATTGTGAGCGGGTATGAAAGGCGCAATGACCTTTAGTGGAACGTAGGCCCAGCATGGATCACCTGATGAGGCGACCGGGTTTTACGGTCATCCCATGGACTCAGGTGGAATCGGGGGGGAAACGTGCTTTTCTCGTTGGTGGCTGTCAAGAGCGGGGGGGGGGCAT
>Ga0247844_1008806_pt1 | contig 10796 bp, 8 predicted proteins | sample LaCtaG_FD_192421 | JGI IMG/M metagenome (GOLD analysis project Ga0247844, IMG submission 192421) | Freshwater microbial communities from meromictic Lake La Cruz, Castile-La Mancha, Spain - LaCruzMarch201714.5m_1 | ecosystem: Environmental > Aquatic > Freshwater > Lake | place: Spain: Castile-La...
CATTTGGCGCTGTTGAAATAAGGTTGAGTTTTGCCTCGCGCTCAAGGCGTTCGCGGACAATCTCCATGTGCAAGAGCCCGAGGAAGCCGCAGCGGAAACCAAAACCAAGCGCGGCTGAGCTCTCTGGTTCATAGACCAGGGCGGCATCATTGAGTTGTAATTTCTCTAACGCATCTCGCAGTACCGGAAAATCTGCGCCATCAAGTGGGAAGAGGCCAGAGAAGACCATTGGTTTCGGATCTTTATAGCCACCGAGTGGATCTTTCGTTGGCCGCACAAAATTAGTAATGGTGTCACCCACACGTGATTGGCGCACATCTTTTACGCCAGTAATTAAATATCCCACCTCGCCCACACCAAGACCTTTAGATGGCAACGGTTCTGGTGAGATGACACCTACTTCGAGTGCTTCGTGCTTGACGCCAGTTGAAAACATTTGAATCTGCTCGCGCGGCTTAATATGTCCGTCGACAACGCGAACATAGGTAACAACACCGCGATATGAGTCATAGACAGAGTCAAAGATCAGTGCGCGCGCTGGAGCATCCGGATTTCCCACAGGTGCCGGAATTTGAGCGATGATTTGATCAAGAAGATCGGCAACGCCATCGCCCGTTTTGCCGGAAACGCGCAATACCTCTTCTACTTTGCAGCCAATCAGGCCGGCAAGTTCTGCCGCAAACTTCTCTGGTTGGGCGTTAGGTAGATCAATTTTGTTGAGCACCGGAATAATGGTGAGGTTGTTCTCCATCGCCAAATAAAGATTTGCCAGCGTTTGTGCTTCGATGCCTTGGGCGCAATCAACGAGCAGGACCGCACCTTCGCAGGCAGCAAGAGAACGAGAAACTTCATAGGTGAAGTCCACATGCCCCGGGGTGTCGATCATGTTCAGGATGTATTCCTGGCCATCAAGTGCGCTGCGCCAGGGCAGACGCACTGCTTGAGATTTAATGGTGATGCCGCGTTCGCGTTCGATATCCATGCGGTCCAGGTATTGCGCGCGCATATTGCGTGCTTCTACTACCTCGGTAATTTGGAGCATACGATCGGCCAACGTTGATTTACCGTGATCGATATGGGCAATGATGCAGAAATTTCGAATCTGCGCTGGATTAGTCGATGCCGGTTGCGGCGCCTTCGCAATGGATATTGCAGGCACTTATGCGACCTTTAACTTTCTATCGTGAATTGATAGATATGAATTAACGTGCGCCGGCTTTAGCAGCAGCCTTAGCCATTGAAGACTTCTTATTTGCAGCAGCATTCTTATGAAGAACACCCTTTGCAACTGCAATATCAAGAGCCTTTGAAGCTGCGCGTAGTTCTGCAGTTGTTGTTGCAGCATCACCCTTGGCAACTGCGTCGCGGAACTTGCGAACAGCAGTCTTGATAGATGATGAGACAGACTTGTTGCGAAGGTATGCCTTCTCGTTTGTCTTAATACGCTTGATCTGCGACTTGATATTTGCCACGTTGATAGCTCCGTCTGTGTGTTTTTAGCCAAACCTTGTGATTTGTGCAGAGGGGTAGGTTATCAGCGCAGGGGTATCAGCCCAAAATCGAGAAAATGGCCGTCAAATTAGCGCGCAGCGCGAGCGGCGGCGATGGTCGCCAGCGCCTTTTCCAGGGCAAATATCGGATCCGATGCCGCCCCCTTCACATCGGCATCAGCCTTGGCAATTGCTTCAACGGCCGTTGCAATTCCACGAGGTGTCCAGGATTGCAACTGACGACGGGCTTTATCAATCTGCCATGGCGCCATTCCTAGTTGGCCCGCTAATTCAAATGATTTGCTTCCCTTATTTGTGCCAGAAACTTTAGCCAAACTGCGTAGCGATGAGGCGATGGCAGATGTGACCATAACTGGATCTGTTCCAGTTTCAAGTGCGCTGCGCAGAGTGACAAGTGCCACCGGCAGATTGCCGTCAATAGTGGCATCGGCAACATCAAATCCGGTGGTTTCAATTCGCCCCTGATGAAATTTATCAACGATTGCTTCATCGATGGCACCTGCTGGTGCATCAAGTGCGATCTGCGAGACTGCAGATTGCAGTTCTCGTAGTTCATTTCCAAGGGCGCCGACCAATGCTTTAATCGCACCAGGTGTTGCCTTGCGTCCAGCATCAAGGAATAAATCCTTCACAAAACTCTCTTTATCGGCCTCTTTCTTCATCGCCTCACAGGCGATGATTTCTGGCTTCACTTTCTTAATTGCATCCAGCAGCGCCTTGCCTTTGACGCCACCTTTATGCACGAAGACCACGGTCATGGTGGAATCCGGGGAATCTAAATAGCGAGTAATTTCATCTTTTGACTCTTCCGGCAAATCTTGCAGATCTTTAATAATCAGCGCGCGGCGTTCGGAAAATAGCGATGGCGCAAGACCATCTGCGATATCGCCCACAATGGCATCGGCGGCACTCACTGTTGTGATTTCAGCGTTCTCGTCTTTAAGTTGCGCCAGAAGTTTGGCCAGGGCGCGATCAGCGAGAGCTCCTTCCGGGCCGAGCAGGAGATAGAAAGCGTTCATCATCTGCCTCCTTTACTCCCCTTGCTTAGCTCCATGAGAAGAATCTAAACCAGCGCTTACTGCGTTGTAGTGAAAATTGATGGTTCGTTGCTTTGATTGCTACTGCCCCATCAATATCAGTACGCAATACCTTAGCGCCTAACTGCGTCAGCGCCGAGATGGTGGCAGGTGCAGGATGTCCATAGGTATTAGTTGCGCCCACGCTGATGACTGCAATCTGTGGTGAGAGTTCTCGCATTAAATCTAAATCCTGGAATCTAGAGCCATGATGGGCCACTTTATAGATATCTACTTCGCCAATCCGTGAAACCAATTGGCTCTGCACCGGCGGTTCAATATCACCGGCAGCAAAGAGTGTGAAATTTGGTGAAGTAAAGAGCACTGCAATACTGGAGTTATTTGGCGTGTATTCACCTGCGCGATCAGGCCACTTCACCTCTATCTTCACATCTTCAATAGTGGCTCGGGTGCCAGCAAATACATCTCCATACCAAGTTGTCCCGATCTTTCTATTCTTTCCCGCACCCGCTAATCCCCCCACATGATCTGCGTGGATATGGGTCAATATCAAGAGCGGAATCTCACGTACTCCAAGCTGGCGAAGGCACCTATCTATTAACTGCGGATCAGGGCCCACATCAATCACTATTGCACGGTGGTCCTTCAAATTAATCACCATCGCATCACCTTGGCCAATATCGCAGTTGGCGATCTGCCAATCCCCTTCCGGAAATCGCTGCGCCCAGGAAAAGGTAATAACAACGATGAGAAGCGCGATTGCCACCTTCGCCCTACCAAGATAGATAGCAAGAATGAGAACGGCCACAATGAGGAATCCATAGAGCCCAGTCTTTAAGGTGAATACTGGGAAGCCAGCACTCCACTGTGCAACCCAGACAATCCAGATCGCAAGTGGCTTCACGCACAGAATAAGAAGATGCGAAAGCCAAGATACAAAAGGTGAGATAAGGGCTGCAATGAATCCAACAATGGTGATGGGAGCAACGGCGGGTGCAGCTAAGACATTGGCAATGATGCTCATGGGGCTGATGTATCCAGATAAAGCCACAATAACTGGCGCACAAAAAGCCATCGCTGCAATGGGGGGTGCTAAGAACTTCGGTTTTATCCTCGGTGCCAGAAGTAACAACCCAGCAGTTGCTAAAACAGAGAGTGCAAAACCCGCATCGCGTGCTTGAAAGGGATCTAAAATCACTACAACTGCGATAGCAAAGCCCAATGCCGGTAGCGGATCTCGTCCTTGCCTAGTGCCAAATGCAACAAGTAAGACCGCCGCCATGGCAGCGGCACGCAATACCGACGGTGATGGGCGCACCAGTGCAATAAAGGCAGCCAGCGCTATCGCCGTTGCAATCAAGCGATAATTAACTTTACGGAAAACAAATTGCATTCCCCACAAGACAAAGGCTGAAACGATGGCGAAGTTGGCGCCACTGACAGCCACCAAGTGGGTAAGGCCAGATCTGCGCATCTGGTTCTTAAATTCAACGCTCTGTTTACTAGTATCGCCAATCACCATTCCGGGAATGAGCGCACCAGCATCGCCGCCACCAGTTGCACTGCGCAGTCCTAGGCGAATATGCGCCAATCCTTTCGCCCAGCGCGAGGGTTGAGTGAGTACTTCAACGCGCTGCTTAACAATCAGTAGAGCAGCAACTCGCCCCTCTTTACTCTCCAACACTTTAGCCTGCACCCGAATCTTCTGACCGGGCAACAAAGTTTCCACGCCTCTATTAGAAACAATCACGCGCACTGGGATGCGCATTGAATATCTATCATCAACTCGAAGCGCCTGGCCCATAAATGAGTAAGAGATAGGTGCAAAGGAGCTACCAAAGACTTTTGGAACCACTCGATTAGGATCTGTCGTTATATGTAGTTCAACAGATGTAATTGCACCTCTGAATTGGTTAATTGCACTGGAATCAAGGGCGGCAATTCTTATCGACATAATCGTTGCGCCAAGAACTATCGCAATAAGTAGAACTGCCAGACGCCGCTTGTTATATAAGACAACTGCGGCAATCACAGCAATGGCTGCCACTGCCCAGGTTGGACTCCAACTCTGCGCCAGCGCCCCCACCCACACCGCGCCCCCGAGTGCAAGGGCGCGGCTATCAATTAGACGCGCAGCTTCTCTTTGAACTTTGCGAATGTTCCCGCTCCAATTCCGGAAACCTTCATCACATCTTCAATCACAGTAAATGGACCATTGATCTTTCGATAGGCCACGATGCGATTAGCCAGCACTGGCCCTATTCCATCCAGTGCCTCAAACTCTTTCACCGTTGCCCGATTAATCATCACGGGTCCGTTCTTGCGCACCACCCTCTTTGCCACACCACCGGAGGATGTTGCTGCGGCAAATACATATATCTGCTCACCATCTTTAAGGATGCGGGCCTGATTAATATCTGAAGTATCAGCGCCCTTCTTCAGCCCACCAGCAGCTTTGATTGCTTGAAAAACTCGTGAACTTAGAGGTAATGAATAAACACCGGGAGTTATCACGGCCCCTGCAACATCGACCATAATTTCCTGGGTAATGGCTTGCATTTCAAGTGCGATAGGCGCCGCAACTACTTCTTGCGAAGCTCCGCGGGCGACAAAGAGGCCAGAGATGAGTAGAACTAGCAGTGCAACCAGTGCCAACGCTCTTTTTTGTGTTGATGAGTAGTGGAGATCACTCCACCAGTTATGTGCCTTCTCAAGATATTGATTTTCCATCCGCAGATGGTGGACTAGATCTAAGCAGGAAAATGGTGAATCGGGTGTAGCTGTTGATTACAGAACGATGTTGACAAGCTTTGGTGCCCTTGCAATCACTTTCTTCGGGCTGGCCCCAGCAATCGCCGCTACCACCGAAGGCAAGGCAAGCGCAGCGGCCTCAAATTCTGCTTCAGTAATCGATGGGGAAACCTTCATCCGATCAACAATTTTGCCGTTGATTTGAATAACTGCTTCTACTTCATCATCAACTAAGAGCGCTGGGTCAATTACTGGCCAGCCAGTAGTTGCTATCGCTGGCTTATGGCCAAGTCGCTCCCACATTTCCTCTGCTGTAAAGGGGGCAACGAGTGAGAGCATGATGGCAATGGCCTCCGTTGCCTCGCGCACCGCAGGATCTGCTGGCCCACAACCTGAATCAATTGCCTTACGCGTTGCATTCACTAGCTCCATCACACGCGCCACCGCAACGTTAAATCTAAATGATTCAACTGCAAAGGCGGCATCGTTGAGTGCTTTATGTGTTGCTTTACGCAGACTAATTTCACCAGTTGTGAAATCAACTCCTGGAGCTGATGTGACATCTCCTGATAACCGCCAAGCACGACTTAAGAACTTAACCGAGCCTGATGGCGAGACATCTGACCAATCAACGTCATCTTCTGGTGGACCAGAAAAGACCATTGATAAGCGAATGGCATCGACGCCATGGTTTTCTAGTTCATCAGATAAGCGCACCAGATTGCCACGAGATTTCGACATTGCCGAGCCATCCATAACAACCATTCCTTGGTTCAGTAGGCGCGTGAAGGGCTCAGTAAATGAAAGCATCTTCATATCAAAAAGTACTTTGGTGAAAAAGCGGGAGTAGAGCAGGTGCAAGATGGCATGAGTTACGCCGCCGACATATTGATCCACAGGTAGCCAGGTATCGATTTCGCTTCGGTTAAATGGCTCAGTTGCATTGGTAGACGATGGATAGCGCAGGTAATACCAAGATGAATCAACAAAAGTATCCATGGTGTCGGTATCGCGCATGGCCGGTCCCGCACACTTAGGACACTTCGTATTAACCCACTCAGTTGCTGCAGCAAGTGGCGATTGCCCCTTTGGCTTTAAATCCAAACCCTTTGCATCAGGCAAGAGCAATGGAAGCTCTACATCTGGAACAGCTACTTCGCCACACTTTTCACAGTGCACGATAGGAATAGGTGTGCCCCAATAACGTTGGCGCGAAACGAGCCAATCGCGCAGGCGATAATTTCGTGCTGACTTACCAAGTCCATCAGCTTCTAACTGCTTATTAATTGCCGCAATTGCAGCTGCCTTGGAAAGGCCATTAAGTGCGCCTGAATTAATAATTTTTCCATCACCAGTTGTGGCAATACCTGTCTCACTTGGATCTTCTTCACCAGTATCAACGACAACCCGCACGGACAGCTTCATGGCTTTTGCAAAATCAAGGTCGCGCTGATCGTGGGCCGGAACCGCCATGATGGCGCCGGTGCCGTAATCTGCTAAAACATAATCTGATGCCCAGATAGGTAACTTCTCGCCATTTACTGGGTTGATTGCAAAGCGCTTGAGGTCTACACCTGATTTAGGTCGATCTGTGGCTAAGCGATCGATATCTGAGGCCGCTTTAATTTTCTCTAAGTAAGAGGTGAACTCTTTTTCTACCGGTGTGCCACTAGCAAGTTCGGCAGCAAGTGCAGAATCTGCGGCCACCACCATAAAGGTTGCGCCATATAACGTATCGGGGCGGGTGGTGTAAATCGTTACTGGTTCTGCGCGGCCTTCAATCACGAATTGCACATTGGCACCCTGTGAGCGGCCAATCCAATTGCGCTGCATCATTAGCACTTTCTCCGGCCACTTGCCTTCTAACTCAGACATGTCATCGAGTAAGCGGTCGGCATAGTCAGTAATCTTGAAATACCACTGATTCAATTTCTTCTTTGTTACCGCGGTATCACAGCGTTCGCAGAGCCCTGCTACTACCTGCTCATTGGCAAGCACGGTCTGACATCCGGGACACCAGTTAACGGCAGAGTCTTTGCGATAGGCCAGGCCACGTTCATGTAATTTGGTAAAGAGCCATTGGTTCCACTTGTAGTACTCGGGATCACACGTATTAAAGACGCGATCCCAGTCGAAAGAGCAGGCATATCGGCGCATGGATGCTTTCTGCGTTGCGATGTTTTCATAAGTCCAAATACGTGGATCTTCATTACGTTTGATTGCCGCATTTTCTGCCGGTAGCCCAAATGCATCCCAACCAATCGGGTGCATGACGTTAAATCCTTTTTGAATCCAGTAACGAGCAATTACATCTCCGAGTGCGTATGCCTCAGCATGGCCCATATGGAGATCACCGGAAGGATAAGGAAACATATCCAAGACATATTTCTTAGGACGCGTATCTTCTTTTCGACCAGATTTAAATGGTTGGAGTGTGTCCCAGATGGGAAGCCACTTCTCTTGCACGTATGCAAAATCGTAGGCCGCGTGTTCGCGTTCAGTACTCACGTGGAGATAAGGGGAATCGAACCCCTAACCTCTTCCATGCCATGGAAGCGCGCTACCAATTGCGCCATATCCCCGTTGTCGTTCAGGAGTGCGAACTTTACCGCACTGAATCCGGGATAACTCCGCCGGATTCTTCACCCATTACAGGCTCTGGAATAGATCCCGCGTTATGTTCAACCAAAAGCCAACCTTTTGGTGATTCTTCCAGAATCGACCATTGCGCATTGGAAAGTCCGCCGATGCGTGACCAGAATGGAATGGGCAGGTCAAGATAGGTGCCAATGATTGTGCGTGCTGTTCCACCATGTGTTGCAACAACAAGTCTTTGATTATCTTTGCCAACAAGTGCGGCGTTAATCGCTGCCACACCACGTGCTCCTACTTCACTGCGACGTTCGCCAATTCCACCGGCTGGGTTATCTCCGCCCATCGACCATTGCCGTAAATTATCGAGATCAACTTTACGAATTTCATCACCGGTCAGACCTTCCCAATTTCCGCAGTTGGTCTCGCGCAAACGTGCATCAGTTAATACTTCAAGTCCGGTGAGTTTTACTAGTTCGTGCGCGGTGCTCTGTGCTCGCACTAAATCACTAGCAATAATCATGGTCGGGGCAATGGCTGCCAACATGGGCGCTGCATGCTGTGCTTGGAACTGGCCCACAGCATTTAAGGCAATATCAGTATGTCCCTGAAACTTATTTGCAACGTTCCAATCGGTTTGGCCGTGACGCCAGAGAATTATCTGGTTACCCACGTGCAACCTCTTCTTTGACCACTTCTAACTCAATCTTTGGGCAGTCATTCCACAACCGATCGAGCATGTAGTAACGACGAAGCTCACTGGACTGAATGTGCACAACGAGATCTGAGTAATCAAGCAAAATCCATTCCGCGGTTCCTTCCCGGCGAAGTGGCTTATCACCAGCAAGACGTAACTTCTCTTCCACCTCATCGGCGATCGAATCAACCATCTTGGTATTGGTGGCGGTGACAATCAGAAAGACTTCACTTAATACTGATTGCTCCGAAAGATCGAGGGCGACAAGTTCAGTTCCGAATTTATCGGCAGCAGCGCGAGCGGCAATTTGGGTGCGTTCAACGCAGGCTTTACTTGCTGGCATAGAGATTGTGCTCCTTTATATATGCAGCAACTGCTGCGGGTACTTCATCAGAATGGTGTTCGCGAATCTGGGTTGCCGACACGGCAATCGCAGCTACATCAAGGTTGGGCGTTCCAGGAAAATCTGGACGATCGATCACAACGAACTCAACCATTTTCTTAAGCTCTTCAGCGCGATGCCAGTGATCGATATTGGTATAGGCATCGGTTCCCACAACGACAACGATGGAATCATCTGGGTAGGTCTGCGCAACTGCTTCCACGGTATCGATGGTGTAGCTCGGGCCTTCGCGCAGTACCTCAATCGGATTAACTTCCACTTTGCTTTTAATTTCTGGGGCTAAAGAATTAACTGCCAACTGACACATCTGCCGGCGTTCAGCCCCGGTTGCCTTTGGGTCATGTTCGCGAAGTCGCGGTTGGCCTGCTGGCACAACGAGCAGGTGATCAACGATATTACGTTTGATTAATTGTTCAATGACATGAACGTGCCCGTTATGAATCGGGTCAAAGGTGCCGCCGTATAGCCCTACTCGCAAGGGCGTTACTTATCTAAGCGAAGAGTGATGTAGAGAAGGAAGCCGAAAATCCCAAATGCAACGAGTCCAAATGCATAAGGAGGCATTGGAAGTACCCGGGTCGCTTCTTCACTAAGTCTTAACATGGGATGAAGATTACTACTTACCTGCAAGAAGTTCTAAAAAGCGCGCTTCATCGATGATCTTGACGCCTAACTCTTGCGCTTTTGCCAGCTTAGAACCTGGGTCGGCGCCGACTAATACATAGTCAGTCTTTGCAGATACTGACGACGATGGCTTTCCACCATGTGCGGTGATTGTCTCGGCAATGGAATCGCGCGTGAAATTCGCTAGCCCGCCGGTTACGACAATGGTGAGTCCGCCTAAGGTTTGCGGCAGATCTGCGCCCTTGGCGTTAACCATCGCCACCCCAGCCTTTGTCCATTGGGTAATGATGTTGCGATGCCAATCAATTTCAAACCATTCAATAACCGATTGCGCAATGACCTCACCCACGCCATCGATGTCGGCAAGTTCTGTCACCGAAGCCTTCGCAATTGCATCCATGCTTCCGAAATTCGTGGCGAGGGCTTGCGCCGCCGTTGGACCCACATGGCGAATCGAAAGTGCAACCAGTGTGCGCCAGAGCGGTCTGCTCTTTGCTTCTTCTAACGCTGCCAATAGCTTCTCTAAGTTCTTTCCAGCAGTGCCATCTTTTTTAAGAAAGAACTGAGATTTCATCAGCGACTTCTCACTCAAGTTAAAGATGTCTGCTTCGTCAGTGATTATCGAATCTGTCAGCAGTGCCACCGCTGCTTCATAGCCCAGCACATCGATATCAAGGGCAGCGCGCGAGCCGATGTAGTAAATACGTTCGCGTAATTGCGCGGGGCAACTTCTAGTATTTGGGCATCTAATGTCTACATCGCCTTCAGTAATGGCGCGCAGTTCAGAGGCGCACTCAGGACAGTGAGTCGGCATCACAAATGCTCTCTCACTCCCCGTGCGCTTATCTCGAACTGGACCCAAGACTTCTGGGATGACATCGCCCGCTTTGCGAATGATGACAACATCGCCAATTAGTACACCCTTGCGTTCGATCTCTTCTTGATTGTGCAGGGTGGCATTAGTCACTGTAGATCCGGCGACCTTGACTGGCTCCATAAATGCAAATGGAGTAACTCGCCCGGTGCGACCCACACTGACTCTGATATCCAGTAACTTGGTAGTGACTTCCTCTGGTGGATATTTATAGGCAATTGCCCACTTAGGAGCACGGGATGTGAAACCGAGTTTTTCTTGCTCTGCCAACGAATTTACTTTGATCACAACGCCATCAATCTCGTGC
>Ga0247844_1008815_pt1 | contig 10789 bp, 10 predicted proteins | sample LaCtaG_FD_192421 | JGI IMG/M metagenome (GOLD analysis project Ga0247844, IMG submission 192421) | Freshwater microbial communities from meromictic Lake La Cruz, Castile-La Mancha, Spain - LaCruzMarch201714.5m_1 | ecosystem: Environmental > Aquatic > Freshwater > Lake | place: Spain: Castile-La...
GCACTGGACAAAATCATAGACGAGATGCGCGAGATCACCCAAAAATTGATCTTGGAAAGCCCGGAACCCACCCCGATTTCCAGAGGCAGAAACCATCCCAAACCCTCCTTAAGTTAGCGCCATTCGGGTCGGTAGTCAAATCTTGACAAAACCTCTTCTCCTCCTCTGCGCATTCGAGAAGTTCGGCGGCAACTTTTTGCCGAGGTCCATTGACAATCTCCTCGCGCCATCATGTGGGACCAAACTCAAGCCTACGGGTCCGCAAGGCTTCGTCCCAAGGACAAAGGCCTTGAGGACAGAAGAAAAAGCTGTCAAGATTTGACTACCGACCCCTAGTTGTCCCGGTTGAGGGTGCAGGACAAATTTTTTCCAGATTCTGAAATGCGCACATTTTTTTGCTGCAAAAGATATATGTGCATATATTCTTTTGGCGCATGAACGAAAAAATCACACCAGAAAGCATCCTGCACGATCTCACCGCCATCCAACGATTGGAGAAAGGTTCTCTCTCCGTAATCCGACAAACAGCCAAGGGGCCCGCCTTCAATTTCCAGCGATGGGAGAAGGGGCGCAACCGCTCGGAATATGTTCCCGCAGATCAGGCGGCTCAGGTTCAGGAGAATCTCCAGGCCCATGAGCGATTTGAAACCCTCGTCGCCAGCTACGTTGAATCCCTCAGCGCCCGTTCGCGGGAAGAACGTCTCACTGGGGCTAAAAAAAAACTCCCGACCCAAACATCTGCCTCGCCCAGGAAGCGGAAATCCAAGACCTGATGGCCGCTTTCCGCAGCAAAGAGCCTTCTGGAAGCGCCGTTGCCGAGTTGGAAGTCCTCGTGCGCACAGCCATCTTCAAACCGGCCAACGAACTGGTGGGCATGCTCCTGCAGCAAGCCGCCGAGCACATTGATGCCGCCTACATCCCCAAGCCGGGCGAGCAGGCCAAGGGGCGCGAGGCTCTCATGGTCAAGGGCATGTTCGGCACCTTCCCGCTGATGCGCCAATACTACTACCACCCCGGGAAAAAATGCGGTCACTTCCCGGCAGACGCGGCCCTCGGCCTCGAGGGGGCTTACACCCCGGCTCTCGCCCGGCTCATCTGCCTGGAGGGAGCGGATGAAACCAGCTTTCTCCAAGCTTCCTTCCACCTTGCGCAAATTGGCGGCATCTCCATCTCCGAGCGCCAGATCCAGCGCGTGGTTGGCCGCACGGGCGAGTGCGCCGTGGCGTGGCAGAAAAGAGAATCGGCCCCCGGCCCCTGCGAGGCCAAAATCCTCTACGTCAGCGCGGATGCCACCGGAGTGCCCATGCGCGGGGAAGAGCTTGCTGGGCGCAAAGGGAAAGCCCCCGACGGAAAAGCCAAAACCCGCATGGCCACGCTCGGTTGCGTCTTCACCCAGATCAAGGAAGATGACAAAGGTCGCCCCATGCGCGACCACGAATCCACCACCTACCTCTCCGGCTTCCAGAGCCCCTCGGACTTTGGAATCAGCCTGCGGCGCGAGGCCATCCGGCGCGGCTTGTTCTCGGCCCAGGAAATCGTCCTGCTCATCGACGGAGCCCCCGGCTTGGAAAAGCTCGGGCACGATTGCTTTCCGGGGGCCATCCAGATCGTGGACTTCTACCACGCCTTGGAGCACCTGCAGACCCTGATCGAAACCCTCTGGGGCAAGGGAGAGGAAGCTCGCAACAAGCGCCGCAGACATTACTGGAAAAAACTCCTCGCCCACAACGGGGTCGAGCGCATCATCAAGCAGGCGCGCAAAGAGGCACTCCTTCGAGGCAATGTTGCGCAGGTCGAAACCGCTTTGGGCTACTTCGTGAACAACATCCCGCGTATGCAATACGGAACCTTCCGGGCCAAAAAATACTTCGTTGGCTCTGGAGTCGTCGAAGCCGGCTGCCGCTCCCTCATCGGGAAACGATGCAAGCAATCGGGCATGTTCTGGGGCGAGCCAGGCGCGGACAAAGTCCTCGCCTTCCGTTGCATCCATGCCAGCCGCAGGATGGACTCGTTCTGGAAATACCGCCTCAACTCACGCGCCGCTGAGAACGACACGCTCCCTCTCGCCGCATGACTGAAGATTTTTGTCCTGCACCCCCCGGTTGATTTTGGTGCTCCAGGTGCTTGTGCTGGCGGGGGTGCGGGCGTAAAATTATGGGCTCGTGGTTCGGAGTCGGGCGGCTGTTGACCGGTCGGCCGGCTTAGCCACGCTTGCCGATGCACATTCCATTCCTGATCGAAAAAAAGCGCGACGGGGCGCGGCTGGAGGACGGCGAGATCGCCTCGTTGATTTCTTCGTATTCCCTGGGCGAGGTGCCCGATTACCAGATGAGCGCCTTTGCGATGGCCGTCTTTTTCCGGGGAATGTCCGGGGGGGAAACGGCAGCGCTGACTGCGGCGATGCGGGACAGCGGCCGCGTATTCCGGTGGCCGGCCGGCACCCCGCCGAAGGTGGACAAGCACTCAACCGGCGGGATCGGGGACAAGGCCTCGCTGGTGCTGGCTCCGCTGCTCGCGTGCGACGGCCTCTGGGTTCCGATGGTTTCCGGCCGGGGCCTCGGGATCACCGGCGGGACGCTGGACAAGCTGGAGAGCATCCCGGGGTTCCGGGTGCATTTGGATGAGGACGAATGCCTTCGGCAGATCGCCCGCATCGGGGTCTTCATGGCCGGGCAGACGGATGATTTTTGCCCGGCGGACAGGCGGCTCTACGCGCTGCGCGACGTCACCGCCACCGTGCCGTCGCGCCCGCTTATCACGGCCAGCATCATGTCAAAGAAGCTGGCAGAATCGCTCGACCGGCTGGTGCTTGATGTCAAGTACGGGAGCGGGGCCTTTATGAAGACCCGCGAGGAAGCGACGATGTTGGCCGAGGCGATGTCCTCGGTTGGCCGCCGGAATGGCGTGCACACCACATTCCTTCTCTCCCCGGTGGACGAGCCTCTTGGCCGCACGGTCGGGAATGCGCTGGAAGTTCGCGAGGCGGCCGAAACGCTCCAGGGGCGCGGGCCGGAGGATCTGGTCGCCCTCGTGCTCGATTTGGCTGCTGCCGTCTCCGACTCCCCGCGCGATGTTCTCGCCAGGAGGCTCGCCGATGGCTCGGCCTGGAACAAATTCCTCGAGCTCGCCGAGGCTCAGGGCGGCGATCCCGGCGCCTTTGATCACTGGGAACGGTTCCATCCGGCTCCGCTCGTCCGCCCGCTCCTTTCGCCCAAGGATGGCGTGCTGACCCGCCTGGATGCCGGTTCGATCGGATCGGCCGCCGTCCGCCTCGGTGCCGGACGCCATCAGATCACGGATGCGGTAAATCCGGCCGTCGGATTTTCCGGGATCAAAAAGACGGGCGAGCCGGTCACGCGGGGCGAGCCGGTCCTGATGATCCATGCGGCGGATGAGGCGGGGGTGGAGATGGCGGCGCGATCGATCCTCTTCGAGATTGCCGACGGGTAGACCGAAAGGTGCTGCCCGCCATTGCCATGCCTGCCATTGCCAATTGACCCGGGAGGGGACCCGCGCCATACTCGGCGCGCTTTGAAAATTCTATTTCCACTCCTTGCTGTTCTCCTGGCGGCGGTGCCTCTGGCGGGGGCGCAGTCCCCATCCCCGATGGTTTCGAAGGAAAACCAGGCGCTGATCAAGAGCGCGCTCGGCGACTTCGACTCCAAAAAATACGATGTCGCGCTCGAGAAGTTGAAGAAGGTCGAGGGCAGCCTGCCAGACGACCCGTTTGTCCAGAACCTGATCGGGGCCGCCTACACGAAGAAGAAGGAATACGTCATGGCGGAGTCGTATTTTGACAAGGCGCTCGCGAAGCAGCCGGACTTTTTTCCGGCAAAGTTCAACGTGGGCGAGCTCCTCTTCCTGCAGCGCCGCTATGCCGAGGCGCTCGACTACTTCGAGTCCATGCGGAAGCTCGACAGCCGGAATGAGCTCCTCCAATTCAAGATTTTTCTGAGCGAGCTCCAGCTCGGGGACAAGGCCGCTGCGGAAAAGACGCTCAAGGGGATCAAGTACCCCGGGGATACGCCGGCGTGGTACTACGCGCAGGCGGCTTGGGAATCGAAGAATGGCAACAACAAGAAGGCGCTCGAGTACCTTACCGGAGCCAAATACATCTTCGGCCCGAGGACGGCGCTCTTTGACGAAACGTTCGAAGACCTCGGGGTCAAGCTGCGCTGACCGGTGAAAGAAGGCGCCTTTTCCTCTTCCGGCCGCTCTGCCGGATCCAAGAAGATCGTTCCCCGGGACTCCCTCCTCCACGAAAAGTCCCGCGTGCTGGTGACCGGCGCCGGCGGGTTTATCGGCAGCGCGCTCGTGCACGAACTCAACCGCCGTTCGGTCGACCAAATCATTGTCACCGACTTCCTGGCCGAGGATGAAAAGTGGCGGAACCTGATGCCGCTCGACTTCGAAGATTACGTGCCGGCCGACAAATTTCTCGACGAGGTCAAGCGCGATCCCGAGCACTACGGGAAATTTGCGGCCGTTTTCCACCTGGGCGCCTGCAGCGCGACGACGGTCACCGATGCCGCATACGTGCTGAAAAACAACTACGCTTACACGAAGTCGCTTTGCCGGTGGGCGCTCGCGACCGGGGCGCGGTTCGTCTACGCCTCGTCGGCCGCCACGTATGGCGACGGGTCGGCCGGGATGGATGACCGGGCCGAGAACCTCCGCGCGTTTCGCCCGCTCAACCTCTACGGGTATTCGAAGCAGCTCTTTGATCTCTTCGCCTGGCGCGAGGAAATCCTCGGCGATATCGTCGGGATTAAATATTTTAACGTTTTTGGCCCGAACGAATACCACAAGGGCGACATGCGCAGCCTTGTCTGCAAGGCGTATGAGCAGATCCGCTCGACCGGGGAGATCCGGCTGTTCAGGAGCCACCGTCCCGACTACGCCGACGGCTGCCAGATGCGGGATTTTGTCTATGTGAAGGATGCCGTGGACATGACCCTCCACCTGGCGGAGGCCGAGGAAGCCGGCGGGCTCTTCAACGTCGGCTCCGGCGTCGCCCGCACGTGGGTCGACCTCGCGAACGCGCTCTTCGCAGCGCTCGGCCAGCCTCCGAAAATCACTTTCATTGACATGCCGGAAAACATCCGGGACCAGTACCAGTACCATACGTGCGCCGACATCTCGAAGGTCCGCTCGACCGGCTACGAGGCGCCGACGACCGCGCTGGAGGATGCCGTCCGCAACTACGCGGTCAACTACCTGATCCCAGGAAAACGCCTCGGAGAATAATTGCGCGCATGAAGATCGCGGTTGTCGGCTCGGGCTCGATCGGGCTCTTTTTCGGAGCGGCCCTCGCGGCGCGTGGCGGCAATATCCACTTTTTGATGCGCTCCGGCTACGAGGCCGCGCTGTCGTCCGGGATCCGGATCCACTCGGCCGAGCACCCGATCACTTTGCCCCACCCGCAGGTCGCCCGCGAGCCCCACGACATCGGCCCCTGCGACGGCGTGATCGTCGCGTTGAAGGCGACGGCGAACCCCTCGCTCCCTGTGCTTGTTGCCCCGCTCCTTGGCGGGAAGACGTGGGTCCTGACGCTTCAAAACGGCCTGGGAAACGACGAGTTCCTGGCGTCCCATTTCGGTGCCGGGCGCATCCTTGGCGGGCTCTGCTTCATCTGCCTGACCCGGCGGAACCCGGTCGAGGTGGACCACGTCGGGCACGGCACGCTCTCGATCGGCGAGTTCGGACGCCCGCCGCAGGACCGGACCCGCCGGATCGTCGCAGATTTCTCTGCAGCCGGGGTCGAGACGCGCCTGGCTGAGGACCTGGCGCTTGAGCGCTGGAGAAAATTGCTCTGGAACATCCCGTTCAATGGGCTCTGCACGGCAGAAAATTGCACAGTCGACCGCGTGCTCGCCGACCCAGAGCTCTTCCGCACCTGCCGCGCGCTCATGGACGAGGTGCGGGCGATCGCTGCGGCCGAGGGGCACGACATCCCTTCCTCCTATGCCGATCGCCACATCGAGCGCACGCGGGCCATGGGAGCCTACCAGCCGTCAACCCTGGTGGATTTCCGGGCGGGCAACGAGCTCGAGATCGACCCGATCTGGGAGGAGCCGCTGCGCCGGTCAGTGGCCGCAGGCGTCCCGGCGCCACACCTGGCCGAGCTCGCCCGGAGGCTGAGCCGCTGAGAATGCCACAGGCCGGATTCGGGATTGCGGGCCGCCCGCGGCTCTGATTCCTTCACGCGAAACCATGACCGCCAAACAACTCACGTTTTTCCTCCGGCTTTCCAGTACGGCGGGTTTGTGGGTGCTCATGCTGGCGACGATCTTCTCCGGGTACGACGTCGGGTTTTTCTGCCTGCTTGCGTTCATGGCGATGGCTGCGCTTTGGGAATACTACCGGATGCTTGAGAGTGACGGGATCGGGGTTTTTACGCTCACCGGAATGATCTGCGGCGCCGTGCTTCTGGCCGGAGGGTTTCTGCTCATGAAGGAACACGGCCCCGAGCGGGCGTACGACTTCGAGCTCGTGGTGCTCGTCCTTTTCCTGCTGGTGATCTTTGCCCGGCAGATGTTCCGCGGCTCCGCCAGCGACCCGCTGCGCGCGATGAGCTACACCGTCTTCGGGCTCCTCTATATCCCGTGGCTCTTCAGCTTCATCACGAAGATCATCTACCTCACGCCTCCCACCCCGGAGGGGGCGGCCACCGGGCAGTACTACGTGCTGTTCTTGGTGATGGTCACCAAGTTCAGCGACATGGGGGCCTACGTCTTTGGAAGCTTGTTCGGACGGCATCCGTTTGCCCCGCACATCAGCCCGAACAAAACCTGGGAGGGTTTTTTCGGGGCGCTTCTCACCTCGCTCCTGGCCGCCTGGTGGCTCTACGCGCTGATGCCGGAAAAGCTGTCGGCGTTTCGCTTTGACGATGTCGTGATCCTCGGCCTCGTGCTGGGATTTGCGGCGGTGATCGGCGACCTCGCCGAGTCGATCGTCAAGCGCGGCGCGCACACGAAGGACTCCAGCCGCATCCTGCCCGGGATCGGCGGGACGCTCGACCTCATCGACAGCCTGCTCTTCACCGCGCCCGTCCTGTTTTTCTACATGCGCCTCGTGCTCGGGATCACATGAAGCGCCGCCGGCTCGTCATCCTCGGGGCCTCGGGCTCGATCGGGCAGAGCGCGCTGAAGGTCGCCCGCGACATCCCTGAGCGCGTCGAGGTTGTCGGGCTTTCCGCCCACCGGAATTCCGCCGCGCTCGAGGCGGCCGCTCGGGAATTTCCGCAGGCAAAATGCTTCCGCACCGACGGACCGGATGGTGCCGATCGCCTCGTTGAGCTGGCCACGCTCCCCGAGGCGGATATCGTCCTCATGGCGATCGTCGGAACCGCAGGCCTCCAGCCAGCACTGGCCGCGATCCGGGCCGGCAAAGATCTCGCGGTCGCAAGCAAGGAGATCCTGGTCATGGCCGGCGAGGTGGTCATGCGGGCGGCCAGCGCGCATGGGGTCCGGGTCCTGCCGGTCGATAGCGAGCATAATGCGATTTTTCAATGCCTGGAGGGGAGGGACATTTCTTCGGTGCGCCGACTGATCCTGACGTGTTCAGGCGGGCCCTTTCGCGGCACACCGCAGGCCGATTTTCCTGCCATCACTCCGGAGATGGCGCTCCGGCATCCGACGTGGCAGATGGGCCGGAAGATCACCATCGACTCAGCGACCCTCTTCAACAAGGCGCTCGAAATGATCGAGGCGAAATGGCTCTTCGGCGTCGCGATGGACCGGGTCGAGGTGGTGATCCATCCGCAGAGCGTCATCCACTCGATGGTCGAATTTATCGACGGTTCGACGCTCGCCCAGCTGAGCCGCTCGGACATGTGTTTCCCGATCCACTATGCGGTCACTTGGCCGGACCGAGTGCCGAATTCGCTCCGCCCGCTCGACTATGCTGAGCTCGGCCGCCTCGATTTCGAGCTCCCCCGCCGCGCCGACTTCCCTGCGCTCGACCTGGCCGTCGAGGCGGGCACGCGCGGAGGGACGCTGCCCGCCGTCCTCAACGCGTCGAACGAGGTTGCCGTCGAGGCGTTCCTGGACCGCCGCATCCGCTTCCATCAAATCTGGGAGATCGTCGCCCGGACCATGGGCACGGCCCCCCATATCGCCCACCCAGGGCTGGATGAAGTGATGGCGACCGATGCCGCCGCCCGGCAGATCGCCAGCGGGCTGGCGGCGGGTGGGTAGGGCCGTCAACTTCCGACGGTCACAGACCGCCGCATGATTTCGGCCGTCAACTTCCGACGGTCACAGACCGCCGCTACAACCTTTAGCGTTCCGAGAGATTTACGGGCCTGGGGATGAGGCCCTGTTGGGGCCATCACGGCTCGACCCCGGTTAGCCTCGCGCCGGATTCATACACGGAAATTTTGTTTGTCTTTATGATGTTCGCATTTCCGGATTGCAGCCCGGCGAACGAGGGGTCGTTTGCTGCGTTCCATGCGGACGCGGGGACTCCGGATTTGAGAGACATCCGGAACTGGGCCTCGCGGCGGAAGGAGCTCCCGGTGCCTGGCTGGATGTTGGTGCCGGAGAAATCGATCTCGACGTAGTAGATCCGCCGGGCGGAATCATAAACCTTCAGGCCGGGGACAATGCGGCCGCCGTCGATGTAGCTCGCGCGCAGCTCGACCGAGGCCTCCGAGTACCCGGCGGCGAAGAGCTCGCTGAGGTCAACGAAGTAGCGGAAGGAAAACGCGGACGATCCCTGGGCGGGGAATGCGGACCGGTTGTTGAGCAGGGCGCGGATCTCGGTGAACCCGCCCCCTTGCTGCTTGATCGATGCTTCGACGAAAAACTCGTCGTCCGGGTTTCCGGCCTCCGAGGCCGGGGGGAAGCTTGTCAGCGGGCTGCCCGGGCTGGTTTGGGCGAGGCGGGCGACCGCCCCGGTGAAGCCGGCATTGTAGTCGAGGGCGACCTCGTTGGTGACGTAGTTCTCCCGGTCATCGCTGTAGGCGGAATCGCTGGCGGATGACGGTCCGCCGACGAGCGCACCGAAGATGATGTGGCGGTTGGCGGTCGGGTTCGAGATACTGCCGTTCCATGACCCATGGGCTCCGCAATGGTGCGGGTTCACCGGCGGGTTGCTGCCAAATCCGACGACGTAGCTGCGCGAGGACGGATTGCGGCCGAGCATGTATTCGATCTGGCGCCTCGCAAAATCCCGGTACCTCGTTCCGACGTCGCCCACTTTGTCGGCGTACAAAAATGCTAGGAACGCGGTGTTTGCGGCGTAGCGCAGCGACCCCCACTGGTCGAGCCAGGCCAGCCCGCCCGGGGTGTACGCGATCCGATTGCCGTTATCTCCGGTCGTCCAAAAGTTCAGCCACTTCTCGGCCGGCGTCTTGTAGGCGGACTTTCCGGTGAGCTGAGCCAGCAGGACCGTCGCCCCGTACGATTTGTCGTCCCAGGCGTGCGTCCACCTCATGGAGCGATTCGCCAGGTTCTGGGCATAAAGCGACTCGGCCTTGGTCAGGTAGGCCGCCTCGCCGGTGGCGCGGTATAGCCATGCCGCTCCCCAGACAAGCTCATCAAAATACCCCGAATAGGAATTGTAGTATAAGGCGGCGTCCGGGATCGCGTCGGTATATTTCCCGCGATACCGGTCCGCAAAATCATAGAGCTCACGGGCATGGGCGAGCAGGGTGGCCGCATACGTGGGGTCCTGATCCCGGAAGAGGATTGCGGCTGCAGCCAGAGCGGCCGCCGATTCGCCGGCGATCTCGGAACCCGGCTTCGCAGCCGTCACCGCGTAGGAGGGGCGGGCCATCGTCATGGTCTCGGCCGGTCCCCAGTAGGAGTGGTCGAGCGAGCCGTTTCCAACCTGCCCGTAGAACACGTTGGCCGAAGGATGCGCCTTGATCAGCCAATCGGTCCCCCACTTGATCGCGTCGAGCAGGGCCTGCTTCTGTCCGGAACTTTCATAGCCGGCGGCGTAGTCGATCCCTCCCCAGGCCAGCAGCGTGAGCGTGCTCGCCTTGGGCAGCACAAACTTGACGTGGTCGCCCGCATCGTAGTACCCGCCACTCAGGTCCAAACCGACGTCGCTCCCGTCGGTCACCGCCGAATCTCCGCGCCATGCAACCCGGAAGTTTTCCGGCAGGACGCCCGAGCGCTGAGCATCGTAGAAATAAAGGGACTTCTGAAGGACCTCGGCAAAGTTGAATGATGCCGTTGGAGTTGGTGTTGGCGTTGGTGTTGGCGTTGGCGTTGGCGTTGGCGTTGGCGTTGGCGTTGGTGTTGGTGTTGGTGTTGGTGTTGGTGTTGGTGTTGGTGTTGGTGTTGGTGTTGGTGTTGGTGTTGGTGTTGGTGGCAGAGTCGACGTCTGGGCAGTGAAGGAAAAATCCGTCGGAGCTTTTTTTGCGACCCCCGGGTTTCCGGTAAACCCGAAGCTGACGCTCCCGCCGGCCGGAATATTTTTGTTCCAGGAAAACGTTGTGGCATCGAATTGGTAAAGCGACCCGGACTTCGTGGCGACCCGCGCATTCCAGATCGAGGCAACGACGGGGTTCATGCGCAGGGAAAGAGTCCAGTTTTGCAGGATCTGGTTGGTTTTATTTTTGATCACAACCCGGCCTTCAAACCCGCTCCCCCAATCGTTCGCCACCGTAAACGTGACCGTCGCGAGCGGAAATTCCACCGTCGCATTCCCGTTGCCCGCCGGCGCCGGCGTTGGCGTTGGCGTTGGCGTTGGCGTTGGCGTTGGCGTTGGCGTTGGCGTTGGCGTTGGCGTTGGCGTTGGCGTTGGCGTTGGGGTTGGCGTTGGCGTTGTGGCGGGC